>Ga0233425_10005381_pt1 | contig 20281 bp, 16 predicted proteins | sample Watercolumn_Towu_2_FD_181712 | JGI IMG/M metagenome (GOLD analysis project Ga0233425, IMG submission 181712) | Freshwater microbial communities from Lake Towuti, South Sulawesi, Indonesia - Watercolumn_Towuti2014_140_MG | ecosystem: Environmental > Aquatic > Freshwater > Lake | place... | reverse complement strand
CTTTATTAATCTGAGAGAACGGACTGAGATTGCTTTGGCTCCAATCCCGCCGCGCCGGATCCCCTGGCTCTTGGCGAAGGATGACACGACGGGAAAGCATGCTGACGACTGTGGGGAGCACCGGCGCAACTCATCTGCGCGACGGGCTGACAGGCTCGAGGGACCGCGACGAGCCGGACTTCCGCCAACTGCGCGCACGCCACCAATCGTGGTTTGAGCGGCGCACGCATAGCCGCAGGCCTGTCGCTAAGGTGTACGGCAGGGCCGGCAGTCTCGAAGTCCGGCTGGCGCAGACGCGGGCCGACATTCTATTGGCTCAGCGGTTGCGCTACGAGGTCTTCTACGAGGAGATGTCTGCGCAGCCTGGTCTCATCGCCGCGATGCGCCGGCTCGATCAGGATGCCTACGATGCCGTGTGCGACCACCTGCTCGTTGTCGATCGGGCTGACAGCGGCACGATCGGTTGGGTTCATCGGCGCCGGCCGAAGGTCGCAGGAACCTATCGTGTGCTCCGGCAGGAACGAGCCGAGCGCACGCTCGGTTTCTATACGCAACGCGAATATGACATCGCTCCGCTTCTCGAGGCCCGCTTTCCGCACTGCCGGTTCATGGAGCTGGGTCGCTCATGTGTGCTGAAGCCCTATCGCAACAAGCGCACGGTCGAGCTTCTCTGGCACGGACTCTGGACGTACGTGCGCGAGCACAAGGTCGACGTGATGATCGGTTGTGCGAGCTTCGAGGGAACCGATCCGTCGGTCCATGCAACGGCCTTGAGCTTTCTCTATCACCACGCGCTTGCGTCTCCAGACTGGGCATGCCGGGCGCATCCTCACCTCTACCACTCCATGAATCTCCTGCCCAAGGAGCAGGTGGATACTAAGGCGGCACTTCGCGCCCTGCCGCCCCTGATCAAGGGCTACCTTCGTCTCGGCGCGATGGTGGGCGACGGCGCGGTCATAGACCGGCAGTTCGGCACGACCGACGTGCTCATCATCCTGCCTGTCGAAAGGATCGAGCCGCGCTACTTCGAGCACTTTGGAGCGCCGGAAGAGACGCGCAGCCGCATTTCAGACGAGTCGTGACGTCGCCGTATCTTGCGTCGGGGCAGCGCGTCCTCGGTCAATAGCGGTCGTCATAGCGCTGGTAGCGATAGCGGTGAGAGAACCGCGGCCGCGGACGGAAATCGTACCGTTCGTAGCCCGCCTCGCGGCAAGGCCCGATCGCGTCCCGCTCGACGATCTCGCCATTATAGCCGACGTGGATGTGGAAGCGGACGCCCCGCCTGCAGGCGTTGAAGCTGTACGGCAGGCTGGCGCGCTCGGTGTGCACGTCGTAGTAGCCACGTCCATAGAGACTGTTGCGCGCCTCGTAGACCGAATGGACCCCGATGACGAGCGAGTGCCGCCCGGCGCTCGCCATCGGCGAGGCTGAGCCTGGGCCGGTCGCAAGGCTTTCTGAAGTGGCAGTGGTAAGGAGCAGTGGAGCTGCGGCCAGGCCGCAGAGCAGGTGTCTTCGCATGGCGATGCTCTCCCGTTTTACTTGCCGCTTTCCGGCAAGGCTGCTCCCCGGCGAGGTTGGCCTTCGCCTCATCATTTCCCGCGAAACTTGAATGAGGACCGGCGGGCTTGTTCATCTGAGGTTCATCCTCCTGCCAATTGCCGGCCCGCGCCTGCGGCGCAAAATTCTTGATCTGCGCGCTCGCGCCACTCCCTTGCCGCGGTTGATTGCTGTATGACCGTCACGCGACAGTCATATGACACCTTCGTGACGGGCAAAGATGGCGGATCAGACCGCAGGCCAGGGCATTACGTCGAGGAGCGACGCCGCACGCACCGCGGATCGCGTGCCCGCACGAGCGTGGCGCACGCTCGTGCGGCACAAGGCGGTGCTGGGGCTCACGGCGGTCCTGCTGGGGGCTTTCGCGCACTACTGCTATTGGAACGAGGGCAGCACGGCGAACGTGATGTTCGTGCTTTCCGTTGCCGCGCTCGTGCTCACGACGCTCATGCTGGTGACGCGGCGCATACTCGTCTCGACCATCATCGTGACGGCGCTTGCGGGCATCATCGTTGCTGCCTCGACCGTCAAGGTCGAGCTCATGCACATGGCCGTGCACGCTTATGACGTCGTCTACTATCTCTCCTCGCCGGCCACGCTGACTTTTCTCGTCGCCAAGTATCCGCTGGTGATGGCGCAATTGTTCGGGGCGCTCGGTGCGCTCGCAGCCATCACCTATCTTTCACACCGGATCGACGAGACGCGCGTGCCGCGGCTCTATTCGGCGGTAGGGATCGTGTGTCTCGCGCTGCTCACCGCGGCTGCCGCCAAGAGCAAGGATGCGCGGGCCGCATGGCGCCTTTTCGAGGACGGCCTTGCGCTCACGAAGTTCCTGGGCTCATGGCCGGAAACCATCGATACGATCTGGCGCGGTCAGCTGGTGGAGGCCGCAGCCGGGCCGTCCGGAGCGCCCCTCTCGGTGCCGCAATCCTGCCATCCCGAGAAAAAGCCTCCTCATGTGATCCTGATCCATCAGGAGTCGGTGGTCCCGCCCGAGTATTTTCCGGCTCTCGAGTACGACAAGGCGATGGACCCCATGTTCCGCTCGGGCGACGGAGCGCTCCACATGCTGCGCGTCGAGACATACGCGGGTGCGTCGTGGCTGACCGAGTTCTCCATCCTGGCCGGCGTCTCGACCTACTCGTTCGGGTCCATGCGTCCGTTCGTGCAGGCGCTGATGGCGGGCAAGGTGCACGACACGCTTCCCGAGGCCTTCACCCGCTGCGGCTACCGCAATGTCGTGTTCTATCCGCTCGACAAGAACTTCGTCGGCAACGGCCGCTTCTATGAGGCGGTGGGCATGGGCGAGATCATCGACCGAAAGGCGCAGGGGGCGAGCACCAGCTGGGAGCGGGACGCCTTCCACTACGACAATCTCCTGAAGCTCATCGGCGCGCACGTGCGGACATCGAGCCAGCCGCTGTTCTCGTTCTTGCTGACCATTGCGACGCATCAGCCTTATGACACACCGTTCAAGCCCGAGCTCGATGTTCGGGGCGGAGGCCCGGGCACGGAGCCCGGCATGAACGAGTTTCTGCGCCGCCTGTCGATGGCGCGCATCGATCTCGAGGCGTTCGAGAAGGAGTTGGCTCGCCGCTTTCCCTCCGAGCAGTTCCTGATCGTCCACTATGGCGATCACCAGCCGACGACGACCTGGCACTATGTGAGCGCCGATGATCAGGCGGCCATTCGCAGCGGCGCGCGGGAGCTGGCGCAGGCCTCCCCCGCCTTCATCACCTATTATGCGGCGAAGGGCATCAACTACACGCCGCCGGCGCTGCCCAAGCTCGAGGCGCTCGACGTGCCCTATCTGGGCCTTGTCGTGCTCGAGGCCGCCGGGCTCCCGCTCTCCGAGTCCTACCAGGAGCGCAAGCGGCTGATGCAACTCTGCGGCGGGCGCTATGCAACCTGCGCCAAGCGGGACGAGATCCTGGCCTTTCATCGCCGACTGATCGACTCTGGGCTGCTCGTTGCTCGCTGACGCACGCGAGATAGGCATCCATGCGCCGGATTTGTCCGGAAAGATTCTATCCAAGATTACGGATAATTAGCAGTTCTACCCTAGATTGCCGATATCACTTCCGTACGGGACGAGGGCGACGATGCTAGGACCCATTTGGAGCGAAGGGGTACCCGGACCAGCGACGCGTCCCACGATCGATCAGCGGCGGGCGGAGATCCTGTTTGAGGCGCTGGTCTGTGAGATCCACACGGCAGCGCTTCAGACCGCCATCGTCACCAGCGCCGTCAACGGCACAGCGAGGTCGGGAAAGCCCCTCTGCCTGTCCACCCTCGACCCCTTCATGCCCCGTGACACGACCATCCTTCAGATTCTGAAGGTAGGCCTCATTGAAAGCGATTTCAGTCTCGATGAGCTGATGTTCGTCGACGAGTTTCTGGCAGGCCTCGCGGCGGGCCATGAGGCGATCGGCGATTACGCGCGCGAGGTGTCGAGCCTCGGGCCCGAGCGCGCGGGCGTGCTCTGCCGGCAATCTCTCACCGACACGTGGCGCGTCATCGCGCACCTCGCCCGGAACGCCATCAGCGAGATCTCCCTGCCCCTGCACCGGCGCCTGCCCGAGCCTTATGGCGCGAACTCGCTAGCGCTCGTGCGTCTCCTGACGAAGGTCGAACGCGGCGCCACGCCGTGCCTTGGCGCGGACGGAGCACCCTTCACACCAGCAATGCCTCAACAACGCCGCTCGTTGCGCCGCATGCTGTGCCAGGAGTGCGTGCTCAAAGTGCGCGGGCTCAACATCAGCGCGTTCGCCAAGGATGTCTCACCGGGCGGATTTGGATTGGAGCGCGTGCCCGAGTTGACCCCCGGCGAGGTTGCAAGCGTCGAGCTTGCGAGCGGGCGCACGTTCGCGGGCACCATCGCCTGGTCGGGCGGCAGCAAGGCGGGCCTGCGCCTTGCCGCCCCCTTGGGCGCCCTCGATCCTCTGCTCACGGGCTAGAGCCCTTTCCACCTGATTTGGGTCATTGCGTCGCCTGAACGCGCCGGCCCGGAAGGCGCGGTCCGCAGAGCGATGCCTTTGCATCGGTCAAGGGCCGTGGGGGTCCACGACCCCCTCGACATTCCTCTTGCGGCTGACGACAATGCGGGGAGGGGCCGCCCCTCACGCCGCCCCGCGCTCTGCAATCGGGGCGAGCGGAACGCGAGCCATATTCGTTGCGACCGGGGCCAACAGGGGACGGGACATGACCACCAAGACGGACGAGCACGGCGTCGACCTCGACATCAAGGATGCCATCGAGGGCTACGAGCGCTTCCGGCAGGAGTTCGAGCGCGACAAGGCCTTCTACAAAGGCCTCGCCTCGAAGAGGCAGAAGCCCAAGCTTCTCTGGATCGGCTGCTGCGACAGCCGCGTCATCCCCTCGCAGATCACCTCCGCCGATCCCGGCGAGCTGTTCGAGGTCCGCAACATCGCCAACTGCGTGCCGCCCGCCTCGGCCGACGACGACTCGGTCGGCGCCGCCATCGAGTATGCGCTGGCTCACCTTGGCGTCGACGACATCGTGGTGTGCGGACATACCGGCTGCGGCGGGATCCAGGCCCTGCTCGAGCCCATACCGCCCGACAGGGAGGCGCATCTCGGCCGCTGGGTGCATCTGACGCGCCCCGCGCACGAATTGATGCGCGCCGCAGGCATCGAGGGCGAGGGGCGGCTCAACGCGACGATCGCCGCGCACATACAGTTTCAACTCGATAACCTCATGACCTACGACCTCGTGCGCAAGGGTGTCGAGGAGGGCCGGGTCGGCATTCATGGCTGGCTCTACGACATGGAGACGGGCGAGGTCATCGTCTACGACCGCAAGTCGTGCGTGTGGCGGAGCCTCGACGAGAAGGCGGCTTGACGGCCAAGCGCAAATCCTTGACGGCGGGCGGCCGGGGGCCGCATCGGAGCTGACAAGGTCCCGCGAGCTGGGCTAGGTTTCCTGCTCCCGTCCCGAATTTTGCGGGCACGCACTCCATGACAGACGCTCCGCACGTCTCTGCCAACCGCTGGAAGCGCTTCTCCGACTGGGACGAGCGGCCGCTGCGGCTCGACAAGTTCGCCGTGGAGGACGCGGCGCACGGTTTCGCCGCCTTCACGAGCCCGCACGATCCCAAGCCTTCCGCGTCCTGGGACCAAGGCGGCGTCGCTTCAATGGACGGCACGGCGGCGGCCGGCTTCGATATGATCGACCTCTTCATCGCTCGCTACCATCTCGACCCCGAGGTGGCGCCCGAGGCGATGGCCATGCCGTCGATCGAGGTGGCGCGCATGCTCGTCGATATGAGCGTGCCGCGCGAAAGGCTGGTGCGGCTTGCGCGGGGCATGACGCCCGCCAAGCTCGCCGAGGTGGTGGCGCATCTCTCGGCACTCGAGATTGCCTTTGCCTACGGCAAGATGCGCGCGCGCAAGACACCTGGCAATCAGGCCCACGTCACCAACGCCAAGGACGATCCTCTGCAGTTGGCCGCCGATGCCGCAACCGCCGTTGCGTTCGGTTTCGACGAGATCGAGACCACCATGCGGGTGGCGCGCAATTCATGGTCGAACGCGCTCGCCTGCGCGGTCGGGGCTTCCGTCGGGCGCTGGGGCACGCTCTTTCAGTGCTCGTCCGAGGAGGCGGAGGAGCTCAGGATCGGCATGGCCGGCTTCACGTCCTACGCCGAGACGGTGTCGGTCTACGGCACCGAGAAAAGCTTCATCGATGGCGACGACACGCCCTGGTCGAAGGCTTTTCTGGCAGCAGCCTATGCCTCGCGCGGCATCAAGATGCGCTGCACCTCGGGCGCGGGGTCCGAGCTCTTGATGGGCTTCCATGAGCGGAAATCGCTGCTCTATCTCGAGGCGCGCTGCCTCTGCCTGCAGCGGGCGATGGGCGTGCAGGGCACGCAGAACGGGGGCATCGACGGCGCGCCCGTCACCTGCACCGTTCCTGGCGGCATGCGCGAGTTGATGGCCGAGAACCTCATCGCCGTGTGGCTCGATCTCGAATGCGCGTCCGGCAACGACGCGCGCCCGACCGAATCCGAGATCCGCGTCGGCGCCAAGATCATGCCGTATCTCATCTCCGGCTCGGATCTCATTTGCTCGGGCATGGGCTCGATCCTCGCCTACGACAACTCGTTCAATCCCTCGCTGTTGAACGGGGAGGAGCTCGAGGACTACCTCGTTCTGCAGCGCGACTTCGAGGCGGACGGGGGGCTGACGCCGGTCGAGGAGACGCGGGTTCTGGAGCTGAGGAAGCGCGCCGTCGAGGCGCTGTCCGCCATCTACGAGGAGCTGGGCCTCGCCAGACCCACAGCCGCCATGAAGGCGAGCGTGGTGGCGGCGTCCGGCTCGGACGAGACGGCGAGCTACGTGCCGCGCGAGGTGGCGCTGATCAGTCAGGCGATCCAGGACAAGGGCATCACCGTCGTCGAGGTGATCAAGGCGCTCGCTAAGCGCGGCTATCGGGAGGAGGCGGAGAACCTGTTGCGGCTCGTGCGCCTGCGCGTGTCGGGCGACTATCTGCAAACTTCCGCCGTGGTGCGAGAGGGGCGCGTGCTCTCGGCGGTCAACGATCCCAACGATTATCTGGGGCCCGGAACCGGCTACCGCGTGAGCGAGGCGCGCCGGGCCGAGCTCGTCGCCATCCGCGACGTGCTCACCCGCGAGGAGGTTTTGAGAGCGGAGGCGGTGCACAAGGCGGGCGAGGCGAGGCGCATCAGCTACAAGACGGTCGGGCCGGCGCGCGCCGGCGGCCATCCCAGAGAGGTCGTGATCGGCATCAGTCCGGCCTTCGGCATCAAGCTCTTCCAGACGGTTGCGGGACATCCGCTTTCGGCGATCCTGGGCGCGCTCATGGACGGCATCAGGGTTGGAGGCTCGACGGCGCGCATCGTGCGCATGCGCCACACCGCGGACACGTCGTTCCTGGGGCTCAGCGCGGCCCGGCTCGCCGGCTCCGGCGTCGGCATCGGCATCCAGGCCAAGGGCACGGCCGTGATCCACCAGCGGGACCGGCTGCCGCACAACAACCTCGAGCTGTTCTCCAACTCGCCCATCACCAAGCTCGCGCATTACCGGCGCATGGGCGAGAACGCGGCGGCCTATGCGAGGGGTGATCTACCCGAGCCCGTCGTCGTGCCGACACGCGGCGAGGCGATGGGAGCGCGCTATCATGCCCGCGTCTCGCTCATCTACGCCATCGAGACAGAGATGACGGCCGAAGGCGCCGAGCCCGAGGAGATCGCCGTCGCACTTCCTGGAGCGACGGCATGAGGCGAGAGAAGCTCACAGTTGGAGACTATCCGCTGGCCGAGAAGCGGCCCGAGATCGTCATGGGCAAGCGCGGCAAGTCGCTCGACGAGATCACACTCGAGGCCGTGCTCGAGGAGCGCGCCGGGATGGAGGACCTGCGCATTACGGGAGGCGCGCTCTTGCAGCAGGCCGAGATTGCGCGCGCTGCGGGCCGGCCGACGCTGGCTCAGAATTTCGAGCGCGCCGCCGAGCTGGTCGAGGTGCCCGGCGAGACAGTCATGCGCATCTACGAGTTGTTGCGTCCGGGGCGTGCCAAATCGAAGGAGCAGCTTCTCGACGCCGCGCGTGCCCTGCGCGAGACCCATGGCTCGAGCCGGATGGCCGCTTTCGTCGAGGAGGCCGCCGAGGTCTACGAGCGGCGCGGTCTGTTCCAGAGGAGGTTTTGAGGGCCAACATGAGCTGGAAGACGGAATACCGGTCCATCTACTACGACGGGGCGCCGGAGCCGGCCGACCCGGATCTTTCGCCGTCGACGACCGCGCTGCTCGTCATCGACGTGCAGAATACCTACTTGAGCCGTCCCGACCGCGCTTCACTCTCCCCGGAGGAGCAACGCCGCTACGACGCGTGGGCGCCGTTCCACGAGCGCATGCACAGCGTCGTGCTGCCGCGGACCCGGGACCTCCTGCAAACGTTCCGGCGTAACAGAATAGAATGCCTGTTCGCGCGCATCGCCTGCCACACCAAGGATGGCCGCGACCGTTCGCTATCGCAAAAAATGCCGGGTTGGAACAATCTGCTCCTGCCCAAGAGCGAGAGGCCGTCCCAGATCGTGCCGGACCTCGAGCCTCGAGAGGACGAGATCGTCGTCACCAAGACTACGGACAGCGCTCTCACGGGAACCAACCTGCGGCTCATCCTCACCAATCTCGGAGTGAGGACGGTCGTGTGCTGCGGGATCTTCACGGATCAGTGCGTTTCCTCGACCGTGCGCAGTCTCGCAGACGAGAGCTTCAGCGTCGTCGTGATCGAGGATTGCTGCGCTGCGGGATCAGACGAGCTGCACCGCAAAGAGCTCGAGATCATCAACATGATTTATTGCCACGTCATGTCGAGCGCGGAGCTCAAGGGGCTCATGCGGCTCACCTGACATTGCCGGTCAAATTTGGCAGGGAGACGGTCAAACGGCGCGCGAGCCGATAGCTCTAGAGTTTCGGCAGGATGGCCAGAGGCTTGCGTTTGCCTCTGCCCGCCTTCATCATGAGTGCTGCTCGCGCCGGCGGGCACGGCGAGCACAAGGCGTTCAAATTGGGGAAGTGGTTTCGCATCGCGTCTTTGCGATGCAGAAACCAATGCAGGGAGACAAGGCCGTGGCACAGATTTCATCCAGCGCGCTCGAGGCTCAAGAGAGTTTCGATGTCAAGTCAGAGAAGGTCGATATGCTGCACGGCAAGGCCGTGGGGCTTATCGGTGTTCTCTTCCTTTGTGTGACAGGCGCCGCGCCCATGTCGGCGATGCTCGGCAACGTGCCCTTCGCCGCAGGATTCGGCAACGGCATCTATGTGCCGGCCGCGTTCCTGTTGGCGACCATCGTGCTCACCATCTTCTCGATCGCCTTCGCGGCGATGGCGGGAAAGGTCTCCTCCGTGGGCGGCTTCTACTCCTACATCAGTCTCGGTCTGGGACGGGACATGGGCATGGCGGCCGGCATGGCCTCGTTCGTTTCCTACAGCGTGTTCGAGGCGTCCCTTTGCGGCCTGTTCGCCTTTTTCGGCAATTCCTGGATCAAGACGCATCTCGGCGTCGACATCGAGTGGATCTGGCTCGCCTTGTTCATGATCGTCCTGATCTCGATCCTGGCCTACCGCGACGTGCAGCTCTCGGTCGCGGTGCTGGGTGTGGCGCTGATCCTCGAGGTGGTCATTCTCACCATCTTCAATGTCGGCATTATGTTCTCGGGCAAGGCGAGCTTCAATCCCGAGGCCCTCAATTTGCTCGCTGTGAATACTCCCGTGGCCGAGCAGAAGGTGGGAGAGACCGCGATCGCAGCGGGCGCTGCAGCGGTCGGCATCTTCATGGCCTTCTGGTCGTGGGTCGGCTTCGAGATGGCGCCCAACTACGCCGAGGAGAGCCGTGACCCCAAGCGGATCATTCCGCTGTCGCTCTACCTTTCGGTGATCGGCCTCGGGCTGTTCTATATCTGGACCAGCTGGTGTGCGATCTCCTATTATCCGACCGAGGGCGACATGCTGGCGAAGGCCGTGTCGGATTCGGGCAACTTCTTCCTGACCCCGATCGAGGATAGCGTCGGCCACTGGGCGCAGGAGCTGATGAGCGTCCTCATTCTGACCAGCTCGTTCGCCTGCGGCATGGCCTTCCATAACACGGCGGCGCGCTATGCCTACTCGCTCGGCCGCGAGGGCGTGTTCCTGCGCTTCCTCGGCAGGACGCACCCCACCATCAAAAGCCCGCACTTGGCGTCCACTTCCCAGTCGCTCCTTGCGGTGATCTGGGTCGGCCTGTTCGCCTATTACCTCGGCATCGATGATCCGAATGCCCAGGCCTACGTCGGCGTTTACACCATGCTCGCAATCCTCGGCACCATGCTCCTGCTCATCCTGCAGGCGTTCGTGTCGATCGCGATCATCCTCTACTTCCAGAAGAACCACCCCGGTGAGGCCGGTGTTGTGCCCGGACTGATCGCGCCGCTCGTTGCGTTCGTGGCTCAGGTCTACCTCGTGTATCTCCTGGTCGCGAACCTTGCGACGTTCGGCGGTGCCGGTGCCTTCGGAGCGAATATTCCATGGATTGCGCTCGGCATCGTGGTGTGGGGCTTCGTCTGGGGCATCGTGCTTCGCGTCGCGGCGCCGGCAACCCACGCCAAGATCGGACGTCTCGTGTACAACGAGTAACGCCCGCGGCTGACCACTCGAAGGGGAATTGCGCCCTCGCGGAGCGACAAGATCGGGGCGGGCGTTGCAGGAGCGGCGCCCGCTCTCTTAGTGTTAAGTGGTGGCGCTGGCAGATGCTGAGGGAGGAAAGGCAATGCTGACAACCATCGCAGGAAAGTCCGTCATCGTCACCGGCGCCAGCAAGGGCATCGGCAAGGGTATCGCACGGGTGTTTGCCAGGAATGGCGGCAAGGTGCTCGTCGTCTCGCGCCATCTCGCGGAGGCCGAGGCCTGTGCCGAGGAGCTTAGCCGCGCGGGCGGGACGGCCAAAGGCTACGCCGCCGACGTGACCAAGATCGGCGACATGCAGTTGATGGCGGAAGCAGCGGCCTCGGCACACGGCGGCATCGACATCCTGTGCGCCAACGCCGGCGTCTATCCGCAAGGAAAGATCGAGGAGCTGTCCGCCGAGGACTGGGATCTGGTGGTGGCGACGAACCTCAAGGGTACGTTCCTGTCCATCAAGACCTGCCTTCCTCATCTCAAGGCATCTGGCCAGGGCCGCATCGTCATCACATCGTCGATCACGGGCCCTGTGACCGGTTTCCCCGGCTGGACACACTATGGTGCCACCAAGGCCGGTCAGCTCGGCTTCATGCGGACAGCCTGCATCGAGCTCGCCAAGTACGGGATCACCGTCAACGCGGTGCTTCCCGGCAACATCCTGACAGAGGGTCTCATCGCGCTGGGGCCCGACTATGAGCGGCAGATGGCGGCGTCCATCCCGCTCAGGAAGCTCGGCACGGTCGAGGACATCGGCTACGCGGCGCTTTTTCTGGCCTCCAGGGAGGCAGGCTACATCACCGGCCAGACGATCGTCGTCGACGGCGGGCAGATCCTCCCCGAGAGCCTCGACGCGCTGGCTCAGGCCTGAGCACCGGCTGTGTCACCGGGCGAAAGCGGGCAACAGGCAATTCTATTCGTGTCGCTCGTCCCAATCGCGGGCGCGCAGGGAGCTCGGCGGCACGCCCGTCCAGCGGCGCACCGCGCGGCTGAAGGCCGACAGCTCCGAGTAGCCCAACAGAAAGGCGATTTCCGACAGGGCGAGGTTGCGCTGGCGCATGTAGGAGATCGCCAGCTCGCGCCGCGTGGCCTCTACCAGTCCTTTGTAGCTTGTTCCGTCGCGATTGAGCTCGCGCAGAATGACCGAGGATGAGAGCCGCAGCTCCTTCGAGATCGTCGCGAGCGGCGGGAAGCCCTCCGGCAGGCGCGCGCGCACGACCGAGCGGACCCTGTCGGTGATGCTGACGCGCAGATCGGCGCGGAGCGAAAGGCGCTCGAGGCAAAGGCGCATCGCGGCGAGCAGCCGGGCATCGCGGGCGGGCATGGGGGAAGTCAGCACCTCGGAACGGAAGAGGAGTGCGTTGGTGCGCTGGGAGAAGAAGACGGGTGCCGAGAACGCACGTTGATGGTCGCGCCACCCCTCGGGGCGCGGGTGCTCGAAATGGACCTCCTCCGGTGCCCATGTCGGCCCAAGGCACTCGCGGATGACATTGAGGAACATGCCGAGCGAAAGCTCCGCGTCTTGGCGGCGCTCGATGATCTCGGGGCTGTCGATGCGGTACTCGAGGCGCATCAGGCCGGCAGCATCCCGCACGAGGCGCATGGTCGAGGCCTGCTGATGAAGCGGGAACAACTCGACGAGCGTCTCGAGTGCTGCGCCGAGCGTCGCGGCGGAGATGGCGGCATAGCCCCACAGACCGAGGTCGCGGGGATCGAACCTGTTGCCGAACCAGAGACCGAAGTTCCCGTTGCCCGTCACGCGCGAGCTTTGCTCGAACAGCCGGCAATAGGACCCGAGACTGAGCTGCAGCGTCGGCAGGCCCGCCATATCGGGTGTGAGGCCCGCATAGCCGAAGATCCGGTCCACGTCGCCCTTGTTCTCCTCGATCCAGGCAACGATGCCGGTCGCGGCCGCAGCGAGCACACCGGGGCCCCGGACCGAGGTCAGGCTGCTGTCAGCGCTCATCGGACTGGTCGCTGCGGGCTGCAAATTGCCACCTTTCATTGGACTCTGGGGCGAATTCCCTATGGCGCGGTCAGGCTAACAGAAGCGCCCTGCCGGTCAAGCGAGGCGATGGTCGGACGCTCGCCGGCGATCAGCCGAACAGGCGTTTCCACCACCTCTTCTTCTTTTGTTGTGGCGGCTCGCGGCCGGGGCCCGCCGGCGCGGGCTGCCCGTCGCCGAAGTCCGCAAGATAGCGCTTGCACAGTGGTACAGTATCGAGCGTGTACTGCACACCCATCGATTGGGCGAGCTCGGTCTCGGCATGCGAGCCAATCCATGCCACGAGCAAAAGACGCCGCAGCATGACGAAAGTGCCGATCTCCGCCTCGTCCTCTGCCGGCAGCGGAGCGAGGCGCCGGTAGCCTCTCACCCAGGCCCTGAGCAGCTCGGGCACCTCTGGCTTCTCCTCGAAGAACGACACGGTCACGGCGCAGTCATAGAGAAACCATGAGAAGCCGCAGTCGTCGAAATCGATGACCTTGACGGTGCCGTTGTCCATTAGGAGATTGGCGAGGCGCATGTCGCCGTGAACCAGTCCAAAGCGCTCCGGCCCGGTGCCGAAGCGCTCGAGGCGGCGCTGGATCAGCTCGACGGTGCGGGCGAAGACGGCTTCGATCTCGGGTGTCATGCCCATGCCGTCGCGCCATCGGCCCCAGTGAGGGCGCTCGCCGAGGCTGGTGTCGAAGTCCCAGGTATGCCGCTCGAACCAGGGCGGACGGCGCCACGCCTTCACGTGCCGGTGCATGCGGGCCGCGGTCTCGCCGAGCAGCTCGAATCCGGCGGCGTCGTTCGCGGCAGGCTCGCTGCCCGCTTCCCACTCGAACAAGACGACGTTGCGCGGCCGGGGCAGCGCCGGATGCTCGACGGTCTGAATGAGCTCGCCATCCCGTCCCCTGACGGGCGCGGGTGTGATGGATGCACCATCGCTCCTCAATGCGATCTGCCAGGCAAGCTCCGAGGCAATGGCCGTGCGCGAGTGATAGCCCTCGCGATGAACTCGAAGCGCCCAGGCTCTCGTGCCGCTGGGGTCCTCCACCTTATAGGTGGCGTTCTCGGAGAGGTTAACGAGGCGAACACTGACGCCGTCCGGAAGGACGTAGCGGCGAACGGCCCGCAGAGCGAGGCGCTCGAGGCCTGTGAGCATTTGCTCATGCGTCAGGGTCGAGCTTCCATCCATGGTAAACTCCTGATGAAAGGTCCTCCCGTATCGAGATGAAGAATGCCGGTGCAGTTGCCCCGTCACCCGCGCACGCCGGGCCGCAGTGCCCAGACTACCGGCCTTTCCGTCACCGTAATAATCCTGGGACCGAGCCTGCTTGACCGTAGCATTCCGGATTTTGACCAGTCCAGCCTGCCCCGCGTTTCTCGCTGGCTCGCACGGAGACTGGATCGGATGTGCCAGAGAGCCCCTTCTTCCCATCCAGGTGCCCCAGGGGACAGCCCTACATTGTTAAAATGCAGCGGACCGTGAAAATCGGGGGTTAGAACGTTTGCTTTATAAGCATCAGAGGGGCGGCCGTGGGGAATGAGGGCCTTTGGGCGGCTGGCCGAAAGGGAGCGGGTAAGATGAGCAATATCGGTAACGGTGCAGAGCGCCGTCAGTTTGGCCGCCGCCGCACGTTCCTGCACGGATGGATCAAGCTGCAGGGACGGGCCCCCGTGGCCTGCGTGGTGCGCGATTTCTCGGAGGGCGGCGCTTTGCTCGAGGTTCCCGAGAACACCTGGCTACCGTTCCGGTTCAGCCTCGCAATCGAATCGGAAAGGTTTTCCGCCGAATGCGAGATTCGCCATCAGCGCGAAAGCAATATCGGCGTCTGCTTCGTCCAGCGGACGGTCGAGCCGATCGCTGCCACCCGCACCGGCAGTGACGATGTCGGCTCGTGGTACGGCAAACAAGGGGCCCGCACGGTCCGGCAGTGACCGGCCGCAGTCTGCCGTCGTCCTGCCGTTTTCATAGCATGAGAGCCCCCGCCAGTCGCGGCTGGGGAGAAGTAGCTCTGCAACTCTCGCCCCGGCGCCCGCTCCCGTGCTCCAATCCGCTCGACTGATTCTCAGGGATCAATGGAGCGCGGGGCACACTGACGATGGGGGCCTTGAGGAGAGCCAGAGCTTCAGTCGCGGCCGTGGAGCAACCGGCCGCCTTTCTCGGTGTCGGCCGATCGGTCCGCGGCTTTGTCTGGCGCGAGCGCCTCGAGGCGCGCCTCGCCAACGAGGCAGCTGCCATCAGCCAGCGCTACGACTTGCCGGAGCTGCTCGGAAGGGTGCTGGCGGCGCGCGGCGTCGGGCTTGCCGGCGTCCCGGTGTTCCTCGATCCCTCCGTCAAGGCGCTGATGCCCGATCCGTCGTCGCTGGCCGGCATGGGGGAAGCGGTCTTGCGCCTAGCCGACGCGATCGAGCGACGGGAGCCGGTTGCGATCTTCGGCGACTACGACGTCGACGGGGCCTGCTCCTCGGCTCTGCTGGCGCGTTTTCTCGCCCATCACGGCGCACCCTCGCGCATCTACATTCCGGATCGCATGACGGAAGGCTATGGGCCCAACGCCGCCGCCCTCGAGATGCTCATTCGCGAGGGCGCCAAGCTCATCGTCACGGTCGACTGCGGCACGACCAGCTTCGAGGCGCTCGAGACGCCGCCGCGAGCCGGCATCGATGTCCTCGTCATCGATCACCATCAGGCCGACGAGCGGCTGCCGGCGGCCAGCGTCATCGTCAATCCCAATCGTCAGGACGACGTCTCGGGCCAGGGCGATCTGTGCGCGGCCGGCGTTGTGTTCCTGGTGCTCGTAGCAACGGCGCGTGAATTGCGCCGCCGCGGACACTACGGGCAAGCGCAATCCGAGCCGGCGCTGCTCGGCGATCTCGATCTTGTGGCCTTGGCGACGGTTGCCGACGTGGTGCCGCTCACTGGTCTCAACCGCGCCTATGTCACCAAGGGGTTGCAAGTGATGCGTCAGCGCCAGAACACCGGACTTCGCGCCCTGATCGACGCCGCCGGCCTCACTCAGCCGCCGACCACCTACCACCTCGGCTATATTCTGGGGCCTCGGATCAATGCCGGCGGCCGCATCGGGGAAGCGGGTCTCGGCGCCCGTCTCTTGACCACCGGGGACGAGGTCGAGGCGAATCGCATCGCCGCTCTTCTCGATCGTCTCAACAAGGAGCGCAAGGCCGTCGAGCAGGCGGCGCTCGAGGAGGCCGCGGCAGCGGCGGGCCACGAGATCGACAAGGAGCCTGGCCTTCCGCTGATCGTCGTCGGCTCCGACACATGGCACAAGGGAATCGTTGGACTGGTCGCCAGCCGGCTCGTCGAGCGTTTCGGCAGGCCCGCGTGCGTGATCGCATGGGAAAGGCCGGGCGGAGGAGGAGTGTGGCAGGGAACGGGCTCGCTGCGCTCGATCGGCGGCGTCGACATCGGACGGGCCGTGCGAGCCGCTGTCGCGGCCGGACATCTCGTGAAGGGCGGCGGCCACGCCATGGCCGCCGGATTGACCCTTTCGCGTGACAGGCTCGAGGCCCTGCGCGCATTCCTTTGCTCCGAGATTGCTGATAGCGCGAACGGCGTGCGCGAGGCGCTCGCGCTCGACATCGACGGCGCACTCGTCGCGTCGGGCGTGACGGGCGAGCTTATCGATCTTCTGGAGCGCGCGGGGCCCTATGGCCAGGGCAATCCTCAGCCGCGCTTTGCGTTCCCCGCCCATCGCGTGCGCTTTGCGAAGATCGTCGGCGAGAAGCACGTGCGCTGCGTGCTCGAGGCGGGGGATGGAGCGCGCCTCGACGCCGTCGCCTTCCGCGCCGCCGGCGAGCCGCTCGGCGAGCTTCTGATGGGTGCCGGAGGGATGCCGCTGAACGTCGCCGGCACTGTGCGCCGCGACACTTGGGGCGGGCGGGAAAAGATCGAGCTCACAATCGAGGATGCCGCCGATCCCCGGAGCCGGGGCCGCGCATCATAGCCTCGCGAGCGCGCAGAGCACGAGGCGCCTCGACGGCAGAAATCCGCGACCGGGATCGGCTGACGACGCGCCGCGCTTGCGCAGGCTCTCGCTCCGGGGCGGCTCTTTCAGGAAAAACAGGATCTTGAACTTGCCCCTTGCGAGCGTTGCACCCTGCGGCCCCCGGCCGGTTGCACCCGCGCCCGAACCCCCCTATACCCTCGCCGCAGCGCTCCCTTCGTCTATCGGTTAGGACGTCAGATTTTCAATCTGAAAAGACGGGTTCGACTCCCGTAGGGAGCGCCAGAGTTCGTTTTTGTTGTTGATTTTTCACTGTTTTTCGTCAGTTTTCTCAAACCTAACAGACCGGTTTGGGTGTTTGTGAGCGGAGAAGTCGATGGGCAGGCGATTGATCGCGGACCGCGCCATGCGAGTCTGATCGGCAGCGTGCGTGCAGCGCGCGACTTTGATCAAAGTCGCGTGTCCGGAGATCGCCGCGATCTCATTCGCGGGGTATTCCGCTTCCTCCAAGCGCCACGCCGCAGCCTTCCGAAGACCGTGCGTCACGCACGTGTCGGGGTGCTTCGCCTCGCCGATGCGATCGGCCATGAAATTTGCGCGCCCGTTGCCGGCGAACGGCTTGCCGAAGCTGGTCACGAGAACGGTCGGGCCAGTCTTCCGCCAAGCAGCCAGCGGCGCAGCGTGCGCGGGGTGGGTTGGCACGAGGACCCTTGCACCTGCTTTGCTCAACCTTGGGAGCTAGAGCCAAGTATTTGTTTTCTAGTGTGATCCCGGCTGCAAACGGGGCCAACCCCGTCAATGGCAATTCGCTGCGGGTGCTGGCGTGGAGCAGAGCCGCTCCTTGTCCGCGTAAAAGTCGTATCGATAACCGATCGTGAAGAAGAGCTCGGTCTCGGTCTCCGTGACCATGTTCTCCGTTCTCGTCCGCCAGTCGGCACCGACTTCGAGCTCGAGGGCGAAGTCGCGCGTGAGGTAGTAATTGAGGAGGACCGAGGGCAGGATCGAGTACTCCTCGAGGTCGCTGTCGTCTCCGGTGATGTAGCTCAAGCGCAAGCGCGGGCTGACTTTCAGGCCGTCGATCAGCGGGTAGCGCGCACTGAGGTCGAGAATGTAGTGGTCGGTGTCAGCGAGATCGGCGAACCGCGCTCCTGCAATGAAGAGATCGCCCTCGGTCGTGACGTTGTTGCCGATCAGTTGGGCCGAATAGAAGTACTCGTCCCCTGTCGAGGGCGTGGCATCGACGCCACCTGATGCAACGGTTCCCTCGATATTCGTGATGGTGGCGTCCAGGCTGATCTGAAACCGCTCGCTGAGCGGCCGCGAATAGCCGATGCTCGCGGCCCGGTACAAGGCCGTGCGATCGAGAGCGAAGCGCTCGACCTCGTCGAGCGTGTGGTACCGGAGCATGTCATAGAGCGTGAGATAGCGCTGCCCCTGCAATGCCGTCCATGTGGAAAGATAGGGCGTCTTGCGGTAATCCAGACCCGCGTGCAGCACCGACTTGTCAATGAATGTCCAGGACCCGGTCAGCGTCGCCGCATTGAATTCGCCGAAGTGGACATCGTAGTCCACCAATGCAAACAGGGATTTCCCGGCATCGAGATATCGGGCCTCGGCTCCGATGGCCTGCCTGTCCAGCACCGAGCGATCGCGCTGCTCGATGGCGAATAGGCTGACATCGAGACCGCTCCAGAACGGACCGAGATCGACGCTCGCGCCGTAGAACAGCTTCTCGTCGAGGAAGGGCTCGTCACTCCGGCGCAAGACCGGAGAGCCCACCACAGCGTTAAATCGCATGAAGTCGGTCGCCTGGTAGCTTGCGAGCGCTCCGTCGAACCGGCCGAGCACACCACCCGTATTCCGGGTCTGCCGGCCAAGGCGCAGATCCGTACCCCACCCTCTATGCTCGAGATCGAGCATCAGTGTGGCGATGCTGATCTCGTCCTCGTCGCCGGTAAAGCTGTGCTCCTCCGCTCCGGAGAAGCGCAATTTTGCCTTCACGTCGTTCTCGACCCAGACGGCGATCCAGTCGATGGCCGAGAGCACCACGTTCCGATGCACGCGCCGCTCGTCAAGCTCGCCATTGATCTCCGGCGGCAGCGACGGATCACGCAGGGTTCGAAAGCTGTCGTCCCGGATATAGAATTGGGACGCAGTTCCGGAAACGCTCCAGGTCTCCGGACGGGATTTGGGCCCATCTTCTCTGCCGGTCGAGCGAAGCTTGGGTTGCCCCTCGCCGCGTGCGGTTTCCAGAGCCGCCAGACGCTGGCGAACACGATCAGCTCCCTCGGAGTCTCCATAGCGCACGAGATAGTCTTCATATTCCGCCCGGGCCAGCGCCAGGTTGCCGGTGCGCTCGAGGGCGAGAGCGAGCAGCTCCTGCGCCCGGGCACTCTCTCGGTTCTCGGGCAATTTCAGGATTTTCGTAAATCGCGCGATGGCCTCGTCGAGTTTGTTGCGCTTGAGGGCGGCGCGACCTTCGTCCATGGCGGCCGCGGCGGCGCGCTCCTGAGCTTCGCTGGCTATTCCGGCCGGTCGGTCGCCAATCGGTGATCGAGTGATTTTTGCTGTGGGCCCTTCGCCACTCACGGCCGCACCCCAGCCCGTCAGGCTGCCCGCATGGGCTTTCGCGCTGCAGCCTTTGGATCTCGTCTTGCCGGAAATCGCAATGACCAGACTCTGAAAGTCGGCGCCCTGGGCGACGTCGAAGTGAACGGCGTGTGCGAACTGGATCGAGAGTGTTGGCCCGGTCGCACCAATGGCCTCGAACTCGACCTCCTTGATCTCAGCCAGCTTGCCGCTGGAGACCCGGAGCGTTTCGCGTCGCGAGAGGATTTCGGCTGCGGCTTGGGCGCGGTCGATGGGCTTGATCGTGATGCGCAGCTCGCTTCCCTGCCCCAGCGGGAAGTGGCTCACGTAGCTCATTCGGACATTGAACGACACGATCAGGACATCGCACCCCTTCTGAGAAAGGAGTTTGCTGTCGCTCAGGATGCGGTCGAGGACCGGCTCCGCGTTGAGCGTACCGGACGCGCACGACAGGCTGGCCACAATGGCTCCAACGACGCTCATGATCGCTGACGAGGCCCTGCGCAACCCGCCGCACGGCTGAGCCAGGCCTGCCCTTGGCCTCTCGGCAGAACAGGAATGCAATAGAGGCAGCATCAATGGTCCCAGCTCCCCGCTTTGGTGTGGCACGTCTCACAAGGTTTTGATGTGTTGGGATGCTTTGCCGGTTTGCCTTCGGCGATCACGCCATTGTGGCAGTTGGAGCAGCCGCTCACGATCCCCTGATGGCTCATGCGCGCTCCTGCAAACGTCGTCGTGCTGCGGTGGCACAGCTCGCAAGGCTGTGACGTCGACAAATGACCGCTCGGTTTCCCAAGCGCGGTGCTGCCGTTGTGGCAGCTGGCGCAGCCCGAGCTGATGCCGGTGTGGCTGAAGGTGGCGCCCGCGAACGAGGCCGTGCTCTTGTGGCAGGTCTCGCACGCCGCGCTCGTCGCTACGTGGCCGTTGGGCTTGCCGAGCGCGGTGCTGCCGTTGTGGCAGCTGGCGCAGCCCGAGCTGATGCCGGTG
>Ga0233425_10005380_pt1 | contig 20282 bp, 21 predicted proteins | sample Watercolumn_Towu_2_FD_181712 | JGI IMG/M metagenome (GOLD analysis project Ga0233425, IMG submission 181712) | Freshwater microbial communities from Lake Towuti, South Sulawesi, Indonesia - Watercolumn_Towuti2014_140_MG | ecosystem: Environmental > Aquatic > Freshwater > Lake | place... | reverse complement strand
GAGGCCGATGTGCTCGGAGGATCGGCGACCTACTTCTCGACCGCGGCCAGTTTCTTCACCTCGGTGGCGCTCATCGCCGTCGTCGGGGACGATTTCCCTCCGCGGCATATCGCGTTCTTGAGGAGTCGCGGTATCGATCTGACGGGTCTGGAGCAGCGTTCCGGAGCAACCTTTCGCTGGAAAGGCGAGTACACGCACCAGCTGAATGAGGCGCACACGCTGGATACTCAACTCAACGTCTTCAAAACGTTCCGTCCCAAGATCCCGGAATCGTATCGGTCCCCCGACGTCCTGTTCCTCGGGAACATCGACCCGGAGCTCCAGCTCGATGTTCTCCAGAAAGTGGAGCGCCCAGCGCTGGTTGCGTGCGATACGATGAATTTCTGGATTCACGGCAAGCGCGGCGCCCTCTGGAGGGTGCTGGAGAAGGTGGACGTGCTGATCATCAACGACGGCGAGGCCCGCGCGTTGGGCGAGGATTCCAACCTGGTCAGAGTCGCGAAACTCGTCCTGTCGCGAGGGCCCAAGCACCTGATCATCAAGCGGGGGGAATACGGGGTACTCATGTTCAACGAGCAGCAGGTGTTCGGGGCTCCGGCATTTCCCCTCGAAGATGTGCGCGACCCCACAGGTGCGGGCGATACCTTCGCCGGAGGATTCTTGGGCTACCTGGCGGCGACGGGCAACCGATCGCCTGAGGCATTAAAGCAGGCGATCATCTTCGGCAGCGTCATGGCCTCGTTTACCGTAGAAGCCTTTAGTCTTGACCGATTGCGCATCCTGGATTACAAAGAGATCCAGACTCGGTTTCGCGAATTCAAGCGATTGACCCATTTCGAGGACATCCAGTGAGCACGATGACCATGTTTCTGCGGCCGCTTCTGCCTCAATGGCGGGTGATTCGTTTCGGCGTCCTCTGCCTGTGCGCGGCAGGCGGTGTGCTGACGGGGTGCGCGACCAGTAAGGAGCAGTTGCAGAAGTCGGATGGCTATTATCAGGAGGGGATTGCGAGTCTTCCCACGGATCGCCAGAAGGCCTTCGTGTCGTTTCAAAAGGCCATCCAGATAAATCCCGAGAACAAGGACGCGCACTATGCGCTGGGGCATATCTATGCCGCACAAGGCAAGTTCGCCCAGGCCGAACAATCCTTCCGATCCGCCATCGCGGTCGATGAGGCCTATTCCGAAGCCCACAACTATCTGGACCAGGTATTGGCGTCGCAGAATCGATGGGAGGAGGCGATCAAGGCCTACCGCCAGGCGTTGGCCAATCCGCTCTACACCACGCCGGACAAAGCGCGGTTCAACCTCGGTATGGCATTGGTGCATGAGGGCAAGCTCCAGCTCGCGATGGAAATGTTCGAGGACGCGCTGACGGTCAATCCTCCGAATGTTCCGCCCGCCCTGACGTATCTGGAACTGGGCAAAGTGTGCTACAAACTGGGCTATTACACGAGAGCCCGTGAAGTGCTCAGCAAAGTGGCGACCATGGAGAAGGGCGGGGAACTGGCTCAGGCCGCCGCAGAATTGCTGGCGCAATTGAAGTAGCAGGGGATCGATGGAATCCGTTGGAGAATTTTTCAGACAGGTGCGAGAGACCAAAGGACTGACCGTCGATGAAGTGGCATCGAAAACCCGTATTCGGTCCGACTTCGTCAAGGCGCTCGAGGATGGAAATTTCGCCAAGTTGCCCGACCAGGTGTTTGCCCGGGGGTTTGTGCGGTCCTATGCCCGCTCGCTTGGACTGGACGAAGAGGACGCGATCCACCGGTTCATTCAATCAACGGGAGCGTTTTACGAGAAGCAGGATGAGCGGGAACGGCTCAAAGTCCGCCAGGCCGAGGAGGAACGGAAGCGGCAGGCCAATCGAAGAGCGGTGGCAGTCGCCATCGGGATTGCCGTGATCACTCTGGTGTTTCTGCTGAGCCGGGAACAGTCGTCCGTGCTCCGTCGCGGAAATCCCGAACCGTCTTCCGCGAAGCGGAGCACGCAGACGACGAAGGACGCACCCGAAGTCGCTGCGCGTCAACCGCCGGAACCGGTGGCGGAAAATCCCAAGCCAAGCGATACTCCGGTTGTGACGCCGAGTCCGACGACCGATGGTAGCCATTCGGAGCCGCCGCCGCCCGTGGTGGCGTCCAAACCGGAGTCCGAGCCAGTCTCAACGGCCTCTACAGGAACGGATGGGCCGTTAGGCGGTCTATCCCTGGACGGGCCTGCAAGCACCGCCGACGGACAGCTGGTGTTGGACCTGGAGGCGACCGAGTTGAGTTGGGTGGTTGTGCAAATCGACAACGGCAGCCCGCTAGAGGCGTTGTTGCGGCCGGGTGAGAAGGTGCACTGGAAAGGCCAGGACCAGTTCATCCTGACCCTCGGGAACGCCGGGGGGGTCAAGGCCGAGTTGAACGGGAAACCGCAGAAATCCTTCGGCCCCAGCGGGCAAGTCGCCCGGGACATCGTTCTCAAGCGATAGGACGACCGGACGCCTTCCCGGAAACCGCTCATTTTCATCTCCTCCCCTGAGCATACCTACTGCACCGCAGCCTGGCACAGCTTTATCTGATCAACCGACTTCGATTCTGCAGAACCGCTTACCTCTCGGACGCGTGAGTCGCTCTGTTCTTCGGGGATGAGGCGTGGAGGACGGGGCTGTGGCACAATGGTGTCACGAGGGAAGGGCGCGAGGGGGAGGCGGTTGTCCAAGATGCCCATAAGTACTCAAATTATCGTGTCTGTTGTTGTCGTATGAATTGGCACGGGCTTTGATCTTTACTCAGACTGAGCGGTGACAAGGAGCAGGACCGAAGAGGAATGCTTTCTTGACAGGAATTTGGAGGCATTGATATAGTTCGGTCGTTTTATCGGCGGCTTGACGATTCTGTGTGTAAACCAGTGGCCTGAGGCTGAGTTCATGCGCGGTGAGTTCAAAGCAAAGGAGGAAGTGTGATGGGGTATCTGTCCAAGTTTTTGGGAATCAGTGCAGCGATCATGCTGCTATCGGTCTTGGTGGTCGGAGCCGAGGAAAAGGACCCGCTGAAGCCTCGCGTCCCACCAGATCAGATGGCGGAAGCGAAGGCCATGAAGAATCCGGTTGCCGCTACTCCGGAGACCATTGCCAAGGGCAAGGCGCTCTTTGAAGGCAAGGGCACCTGCTTCAACTGCCATGGTAAGAATGGGGACGGCCAGGGCGAGGCTGGAAAGATCTTGAATCCGAGCCCGCGGAACTTCACCAACTGCAAGTTCCACAAGAAGCGGAAAGACGGTGAGCTGTTCTGGGTGATCAAGAACGGCAGCGCGGGAACAGGGATGGTGTCCTTGATCCCGGCCGCGATCAACGAGGAAGAAGCCTGGACGATCATCAACTACGAGCGGAGCTTCTGCAAGGGCGAGTAATCGTCTCAAGACAACGGTTCTGATTCAGAAGAGGGTGGGGAGGAGACTTCCCACCCTCTTTTTTGTGCGGTCCTACTGTGGCAGGGTGCATACGCCGGTCAGGGCGTCTCTGCACCGGCGAGCGCAGCCAGTTTAGAGAGCACGAGCGCGGCGGCTTTGTCGCCTGGTTTGAGGGCGGGAAGTATCTGCGGGCGCTGCTCTACGTTAAACTGTGATTTCGCCGCCCAGGCGACTTTCTGGCACACGTACCCGGCAAGTTCTCCGAGCGTCACCGCTCGATCCCGATTGGTGTCGGCGTCTCCTCGTAGTCCCCGTAGCAGATAGTAGGTGAATAAACCGTGGCGGTGCTTGTCGTCCTCCAACCCCTTGACGAATCCCTCGCCGCCAATCAATCCGATAGTGTGTGCCCCACCGGGCGTCCAATTGGGCGTGACGGGTTTCGTGCCGGCATCGCTCTGGAGTTTCGATGCCCTGACATCGAACAGGAGGATGACCTGCTTCGTCTTGAGCCTGGACAGAGCCGCCTCGATGTCTTTGAGCGGATAGAGGAGGGTTGGGACGGTCTGACTGCCTTCATACGAAACCAAGAGGATCTCTCCCGTCGGGTCAACCATCGTCTGGCCTGAAAAATAGACGATCACCACCGCGTCTTTCCCCGCCGTGGATGGCAACCAGTCGAACAGCGTCTCGTCGATCTCGTAACGGAAGGCCTTCCGATCCTGGAGCAGCCGTATGTTGGAGGAGGGGACACCCCCAAGAGACCGGAAATAGCCGGCGACCATTTTGGCATCCACGGCTGCATATTTTCTGGGCTGGATCTGGGGGTCGCGATGGGTGCCGACTCCGATGGAGATGAGATAGGTATGGGGGCGGTGAAAGCCCGCGGCCGAGAAGGGGATCTGATCGACGTCGTCCGTTCCGACTCCGCTCGGCTCGATCGTCAGCGAAAGCGTTTGGGACGGTGCTGCCGTTGTGCCGTCGGATTCAACCACGGCGACATGGATTTCCGCCTGTTGCGATTGGGCGGCGGGGGGCATCGTGGCGATGAATTCCAGGGACTTCGTTTCGCCTGGCTGTAGCGGCGGGATCGTCAACGTGGTGGCGGGGAACTGCCCGATGATCGACGGCGTTCCTGTGAGCGAGGCCGAGGCATTCTGAATCGGGTTGATGCTAGTGTTGATCACATCCACGCGCACGCGCACATGCTCGCCTCCTTCCAGCACGAGGTTGCCGTTCTCGTCGAGCAGCATCGCCTTGAACCGAAGGTTCGAGAGGGCGGAGGGCGCGGAGCGTGCGAGCGCCGGACCCATCGCGGACGAAGGCCTCAGCGTGGCCGATCCTGCGTCCGGTGCTGGCATCTGTGTCCCGACCTGTGGATTCTCCCGCCCCTGAAACGCGAGCCTGGTGTCCATGAGTATCCTGGATGCAAATTCGACTGCGGTGTCCCTGATAAAGGGGGTGATGAGGTAGTTGCAGTTCTTGGCGAGCTGCTCAAGCCGGAGGCGCTCTCGTCGGGCGACCTGAATTTCCGTTTCGCGCGCGACGGCGCCCTTCGCATCGTAAACCCGCGCTATCGCGTTCAGCTGCAGGACGGCAGGGGCGCGGTCGTACAGGTCCTCCTTATTAAGGTCGAACGACCAGCCGAGGAGGTCAATGTTGAGTACGAGGTCGGGCTGGAGATCGCTTCGCTGGTCCGTTTCATAGACGACGACCTTATATGTGCGTCTGACCGCTTCGATCAAGGCCTCCTCGATCTGGGATCCTACGGGGAGTTGTACCGGCTGACCACAGGAGTCGGTGTAGTCGGCCGTCAGATTCTTGATCGACTGGGCAATCTCCAGCCTGGCTGTATAGGGCAGCGGCTCTCCAATGGGCGGGAACTCCAGGGGGCTCGCGCATCCGGCCGCCAGAAGCCCGACCAGCCCCGTGAGGGATCGGCCTACCACGCACCATGTGGTCTTGATCAATTTCTTCTCGGAGGGGATCAACGCTGGGCCTATGGAGACCATCTCGCTTAGGGCGCGCGTCACCGTACCGGAAACACCGGGTGAAAGCAACCAGCCGGCGCCGCGGCGGCGGCTGCTGCTGCTGGGGAACTATCCGGCGTGCCGGCGTACGAGGTTCCGAGCTCAGTCGACGGGGACTATTCCTCTTTGAAGCTGGAGGAATGATTAGTGTAGGATAGAACAGTCGACCCGTGATGGCTGACGCGAGCGGGAGCGGATAGGCTTCGCCGAAGCCGGGAGCATTGGTTCGACGATTCTGTCTGTCGGAATTGTGACGAAAACAAATTTCTGGAGGATGCCGCCTATGGTTAATCGATGTCGGCCAGCGACCAGGTTGTCAATGTCCGGCGGGCTGATCTTAGGGGTCTGCACTCTCACGAGTCCCGGAGGAGAGGCTCCTGCATCCGCAACCGGAGTTCCTCCGGCATTTGCTCAGGGCTTCTCCGAGATCGTGAAGAAAACGACCCCGGCCGTCGTCAATATTGCGGTGACCGGCGGAGAGGGGAGCGCGCGTCGTCGCGGTGGGCTTCCTCCGGGTCCCTTTGGTGGTCCTCCGGGGGAAGGGCCGGGCGGAGGAGAGTCGCCGACCCCGCCACCCATCCCTCATGGTCCTCCTGTGCCGCATGGTCGTCCGGATCAGAGTGCAGGATCCGGCGTGGTGTTCGATTCCAATGGCTATATTGTCACGAATAATCATGTGGTGGAGGGGGCAACGCAGATCACCGTGACCCTGAGCGATCGGCGCGAATTCGCCGCAACGATCGTGGGGACGGATCCGAAGACCGATCTGGCCGTCATCAAGATCGAGGCGAAGGATCTGCCCGCGCTCAAATGGGCGGAATACGAGAAGTTGCAGGTGGGGGATCTCGTGTTGGCCGTGGGAAGCCCGTTCGGACTCAGTTCCACCGTCACCCTGGGCATCATCAGCGCCCTGGGACGTGGCAATGTGGGGATCGCGGACTATGAAGACTTCATCCAGACCGATGCGGCGATCAATCCCGGAAATTCCGGCGGGGCCCTCGTCAACATGAACGGTGACCTGATCGGCATCAACACGGCGATCTTTTCGAGAACCGGCGGATCCGAGGGCATCGGGTTCGCGATTCCCAGCAGCATCGCGCTCGATATTGTGGAGAGCTTGCAAAAGACGGGGAAGGTGGTTCGCGGATGGATGGGCGTCGCGATTCAGGAAATTACCCCGGCGTTGGCCAAGTCCTTCAAGTTGCCCGAACAACGGAAGGGCGTGTTGATCAGCGATGTCAACGAAACCGGACCTTCCCATGCCGCCGGGATCAAGCGCGGTGATGTGGTGGTGGCGTTCAACGGCAAAGAGGTGCAGACCGTGAGCCAACTCCGCAACCTCGTGGCCCGGACGATGGTGGGGAAGAATGCGCAGGTGAAAGTGTTGCGTGATGGGAAGGAGCAGATCATCAGCGTGGTCGTTGCCGAGCGGCCATCGGATGAGTTGCTCGCGAAGAAGGAGCCGGCACCGCCCAAGGAACAGGGAGAGACAGTCAAGCCGCCGGATAACGTTCTGGCGTCTCTTCGCGTCCAGGCGTTGGACAACGCGTTGATGAGCCAGCTGAATATTCCGGCGAGAACCACCGGTGTGGTCATCACCGCGATCGACTCCGGAGGGCAGGCGGAGGCGGCGGGGTTGCAGCGCGGCGACGTCATCCAGGAAGTGAACCACGAGCCGGTTAAGACGCTCGACGACTACCAAAAGGCCGCGGTGAAGATCAACAAGGAAGAGCTGGCGGTGCTCCTGGTCAACCGGCAGGGGAACAGCCTGTTCGTGGCAATCAATCCGAAGTGAGACGGATGTGCGTGATCGGCAGGTGCGTCGGACCTGATTGATCAGCAATTGCCGTGCTGAGGTTTGTGTGCTGAGCAACTTCAATCAGTGGCTGCAAAACTCGATTTTCAAGCCGCTGGAAGACAAGAAGATGCCGGTCATGGAGCACCTGGTGGAGCTCCAGGTGCGATTGACCCGTGCGGTGATCGTGACGGCGCTCGTCTTCGTGGCGACGTTCTTTTATGCGGATGCGTTGGTCAAGTGGCTGCGTATCCCGCTACAGAACATGTTTGTGCCCAGCACGCTGTCCTGGGAGCCGACCGACCTGCCGACCGTGCCGTTCGTGTTCCTCGCACCGGCGGAGGCACTGTGGCAGACCGTCAAGGTCGCGGGACTGTTTGCCATCGTGCTGGCGACGCCCTATATCCTGGTTGAGATCTGGCGATTTGTCGTGCCCGGGCTGCATGCTCAGGAACGGCGGTTTGTCGGGCCGTTCGTGTGTTTGAGTCTCCTGGCATTTGTTGCCGGCGTGTCTTTCTCGTTCTTTTTCGTCCTCCCCTTTGCCCTCAACTTCTTGATCTCCTACGGGGTGAGCGCCGGCTTCATTCCCCAGTTGTCGATCGCGCAATACGTGGGGTTTGCCCTCTGGTTCCTGCTAGTTTTCGGATTGGTCTTCGAAGTGCCGCTGGTGATCACGCTTATGGCGAAGTTGGGATGGGTCGATGCCCCATTCCTGAGGCGCTACCGCAAGTGGGCGTTGCTGGGGTCTTTCATCGTCGCGGCGATTCTCACGCCGACACCCGACCCGTTCAATCAGTGTTTGATGGCGCTCCCGATGTATGTCCTCTATGAAGTGGGGATCGTGAGCGCCAGCCTGTTCAACAAGCGGTCTGCCACGCCTGCGACGGAGGCGTTGGTTCCGGCGGTGGCTGCGGTCGGAACGGGAGGCAGCGCTTCGGGGAGAGCCAGGCCGAAATCTTCAGGGGACGAGTACGTGAGGGTTCCGTCATCAGGGCCACGTCACTAGCGGCACAGGTGAGCGAGCCGCCTGGCGGCCGAGGAATGCGCAATGGCACGTGAACTCAACGTGATCAACAACCAGGGAGGCAGCGATGCCTGTACCTATCTGTGGGCGTGCGCCATTTGCGACGAGAACGAGCGCTGCCAGAAGGACAAAGAAGCCCATAGCCGCTGGCTGGTGGCCAAGCGCATGGAGCGGATCGAGTACAAAGTCCTCGTCATGAGCAATAAAGGCGGGGTGGGGAAAAGCACCTGCACGACGAACATCGCCGTCAGTCTCGCTCTCAAGGGGTGGCACGTCGGGATCTGCGACATGGACATTCACGGCCCCAATATTCCCAAAATGGTGGGCGCCGAAGGCCAGAAACTCAAGATCAGCACCTCGGGCGGCATCATCCCCTTCCAAGCCTACAACCTGAAAATCGCATCGATGTCGTTTTTACTGCAGAACTCCGATGACCCCATCATCTGGCGCGATGCGTACAAGTACGAATTCGTCAATCAACTGCTCGGCGGGGTCGAATGGCAGGACCTGAACTTCCTATTGATCGACCTTCCGCCGGGAACCGGGAACGAGTCCGTGACGACGATTGATCTGCTGGGGAAAGTCAGCGGTGCCGTCATCATCACGACGCCGCAGGAAGTGGCGCTTCTCGATTCGCGTAAGTCCGTCACGTTCTGTCGGGACAGCGAGGTGCCTATCGTGGGCATCGTCGAGAACATGAGCGGGTTGGAATGTCCGCACTGCCATCACCCCATCGATGTATTCCGCAAAGGCGGGGGGGAGGCGTCGGCGCTTGACATGGGTGTCCCGTTCCTTGGGCACATCCCGCTGGATCCTGATGTCGTGACGCAGTCCGATGCGGGAGAACCCTTCGCGCTCTTCAATTCAGACACGCCGACGGCCGAGGCGTTCCATCACATCGCCAACCAAGTCGAAGCGTTCTGCAAGAAGACCGGTTCCCTCCTCAATGTGGGCCCCCGGTCGCAGCGTCAGCATTGAGAGGAGGCCGCAGGTGAAAGCCGCCGATGCCACCGCCGGACTCACGCCGCTTCACGAAGCGCAGAAGGTCGTGCTCGATGCGGCGACGGTGCTGGGTCTGGAGAAGATTTCCATCCTCGATGCGCTCGGCCGCACGCTGGGCGAAGATATCGTGGCCGAACGCGACAACCCGCCGTGGGACAATTCGGCCATGGACGGGTTTGCGGTACGGTGGGACGATATCAAGCAGGAGCATCCGGTTCAGAAACCCGTCACGCTGGCCGTGATCGAAGACGTGCCAGCCGGCCGGATGCCGTCAAAAACGGTCGGGGTGGGGCAGGCAATCCGGATCATGACCGGCGCGCCGATTCCGGAAGGGGCGGATACAGTGTTGAAGGTCGAGGATACGGAACAGACCGCGGATGCGGTGCGCATCTTCAAGCCGGAACCTCGCGGCGCCAACATTCGCCCCCGGGGCGAGGATGTCAGGAAAGGCGACTGCATCATCGCGAAAGGCACGACGATCCGTCCGGGCGAGACCGGCATGCTAGCCATCTTGGCCAAGTCGTTTGTCTTCGTGTTTCAACGCCCCCGTGTCGCGATCCTCTCCACGGGCGACGAACTCGCCGATCTTGACGAGCGGTTCAGCGAGGAGAAGATCATCAACTCCAATAGCTACGGGATCGCCGCGGCCGTGCAGGAGGCCGGGGGTATTCCGCTGCTGCTCGGCATCGCCAGAGACACGCCCGCGGCGCTGGAGGAAAAGATCTGGCACGGTCTGAACGCCGATATTCTGGTGTTGTCCGGCGGGGTTTCGATGGGCGACTACGACTTTACCAAGGCGGTCTTTCGCGCGATCGGGGCGGAAATGAATTTCTGGAAGCTGGCGATCCGTCCGGGGCAGCCGCTTGCCTTCGGGAAGATTCGGAACAAACTGGCGTTCGGGCTGCCGGGCAATCCGGTCTCCTCGATGGTTACCTTCGAGCAGTTGGTCCGGCCCGCCATGCTCAAGATAAGCGGACAGCGCAGCTACGGCCGACCCCTCGTGGAGGCGGTGTTCCAGGAGAAATTTACCAAGCGGCCGGATCGGCGTCACTTTCTGCGCGGCATTCTGACGCGCGAGGACGGCCTGTTCAAGGTCCGCACAACCGGCGATCAGGGGTCTGGGATTCTCACGTCGATGGTGAAGGCCAATTGCCTGATCGACGTTCCGGTCGAAGTGGAACGCCTGAACCCCGGCGACCGCGTGACGGTGCAACTGTTGAGCGGCGAAACATGGCGCAGTCATGCCGAGGTGCCTCACACGAGCAGCCATCGTCTCTCCTGCTGTTAGGCAGAAAAGGAGTCAATGGTCAAGGGTCATGAGTCAATGGGGCAGAGATCAATCACGCCCGTTTGACCAATGATGATTGACGGTTGACGATTGATTCCCATGCCCATCCCCATCGTCTGTTTCGTCGGGCGCTCGAACAGCGGCAAGACCACCTTCATCGAGCGGGTGATTCCGGAGCTGGTGCGTGCGGGCTACAAGGTGGCCACGATCAAGCATGCGGGGCACGGGTTCGATCTCGATACGGAGGGCAAGGATAGTTGGCGGCACAAACAAGCCGGGGCCAGCAGCGTGGTGATCCTCTCAAAGGCAAGCCTCGCCATGTTCGCCGATGTGTCGGATCAGATGAATGTCGAGCAGGTGCGGGACCGGTTCCTTGACGGCACCTATGATCTGATCATTGCGGAAGGATGGAAGAACGAAGGATATCCCAAAATCGTCATCGTCCGTGAGCAGATCGGAGAAATTTCCATCTCGCCCGAGGGGTTGCTGGCCGTGGTGTCCGATAAGCCGGTTGACCTCAATGTTCCGGTCTTCGGTCTGAACGATATGCCTGCGGTGGCGGCGCTGATCATGAAGCAATTTCCACGACGTGCTCGATCGGAGCATGAGCCGGAAGCCTAGCGTCACGGTTCTCCTGGTTCTGGTAGCCGGAGCCTTCGTGCTCGGTGGAATCGCCGTTCCTCTCACCAGTCATCCGCAGTTCTGCGCCGGCTGCCATATCATTGCCCCGTCCTACGACAGTTGGGCCAGGTCCTCGCACAAAGAGGTGACCTGTACCGCCTGCCACGTGAGGCCTGGAATGGAAGGCTGGATTCACGACAAGGCGTGGGCGGGAATGCGGGATGTCGCGATTCACCTGTTCGGAACGCCGACCGAGCCGTACAATCTTCGAGGCCCGGTCGACTCCCATGTGTGTCTCGGATGCCACCGGAACATCCTGCGCGTATCCGAAGTGGCGCCGCGCGACCTACCGCCTCCGGTCAGGGACGTCGGTCTCATTATCAGCCATCGTAAACACATGGAGGCGTTCGAGGCACGAGGGCAGGGAGAAGGTTGCACGACCTGCCATTCCGGCGTGGTGCACGATCAACCGATCAAGGGTTATCCCATCGTCATCCCGCGCGGGCATGTGTCGGCTGACCGTCAACCCTGGTACCCCGACCATCCCGAAGGCTCGTTCCTTCGCACACGAGCGCTCAACGACTGTTTCCGATGCCATGATGGCAAGACCGAACATCAGGGCAGGGTACTCGACCGGAAGTGCGAGACCTGCCACCTTCCCGAGAAGATCAAAGAGGTTCTGTCCTTCTAACCGACACACAAGCCCGACGCGATACGATGACCACCCCCGTTCTTCAAGTCACCAATCTGAGCAAACGCTTCGGCGAGTTCGCCGCTGTCGACGACATTTCCTTCTCGATCAAGCCGGGCGAGATTCTGGGCCTGCTCGGTCCGAACGGTGCGGGAAAAACCACCACGATCCAGATGCTGTTGGGGTTGGTCACTCCCACGGGCGGATCGATCCACATGTTCGGGCTGAATCTCTTGACGCATCGGGAAGCCATTCTCCAGCAGGTCAACTTTTCATCGACCTATATTGCCCTGCCGCAGTCGCTGACGGTCGAAGAGAATCTTTGGGTGGTCGCAAGGTTGTACGGCCTGTCGGATATCCCCCGCCGCGTCAATGAGATGGTCAAGAAACTCGAGATGGAGGAATTCCGCAAGAAACTGACCAGGAATCTTTCGTCCGGACAGATGACCCGGCTCACGCTGGCGAAGGCGTTCCTGACGGAACCTAGAATCCTGTTTCTTGATGAACCGACTGCCAGCCTCGACCCGGATATCGCGCACAAGATCCGGGTGCTGTTGAAAGAGGAACGCCGGTCCTCCGGCTTGAGCATGCTCTATACCTCCCACAATATGAGGGAAATGGAGGAGATGTCGGACCGCATCATCTTTCTGCAGCGCGGGAAAATTGTGGCGGAGGGCACGGCTCAGGAGATCGTACAACGATTCGGCCAAGAGGATCTGGAAGAGGTATTCTTGAAGCTTGCGCGCGATATGGGCGGGTGAGGGGCCGGACGGCGATGTCTCCGTGGCTCGCATTCAGCATCGGTCTGGCGGTTGGAGGACTCAGTTTGAGCACCTGCTGGGGCGTGTTTTGGCTGGTAGTTGGAACAGCCGGTCTGGTCCGCCGTACGTGTGGTTGGCGCGCCGTGCTGAACGGCCTGACGGTTGGCGCCGTTCCTCTCCTGCTGATCGCCGGGTTGTTGTGGTTGCTCGGTGGAACAGACAACATTCATTCTGGCTTCGGGGCAGGCCTGCTGGTCATGCCGATGGTGCTCGTCGGTTTCGGTTTGCGAAGGGCTCCCGACGGGAGACGGGCCGTGGCGCACATGCTCGAGGGGGTGCGGCAGCTGATGGATGAGCTGCTCGGCCGCCACCAGGCCTGTGCCGGATGTGGCGAAGGGCATCGGCACTCGACAAGTCGACTATGAAGATTCATCGCATCATCGCCCTCATCATGCGGCACTTGTATCTGTACCGGAGAAGTTTGCCCCGCATCATGGAGATTTTTTATTGGCCCTTTCTGGATCTGGTCATCTGGGGCTTTATCACGCTGTATCTCGCTCGCCATCAGAATCAGGTTCCAGGGTTTGTCACGTTCTTCCTGGGGGCCCTCATCCTGTGGGACATGCTGTTTCGGTCCCAGCAGGGAGTCACCATTTCGTTCCTCGAAGAGCTCTGGGCGCGAAACGTGATGAACCTCTTTGCGAGTCCGCTCAGGCCCAGCGAGTTTCTGGCTGCCACTGTGGTGATGAGCGTGTTTAAGGTGACCTGTGTCTCGATCGTCATGGCGATCTGCGCGGGAATCTTTTATTCGTACAATGTCCTCGTGATCGGATTGTGGCTCGTCCCCTTCGTCTTCAACCTGATCCTCACCGGGTGGATGATCGGTGTATTCACGACCTCGCTCATCATGCGGTTTGGGCAGGAGGCGGAGGTGCTGGCCTGGAGCATGGTGTTTCTCTTTCAGCCTATTTCCTGTGTGTTTTATCCGATGGAGATCCTGCCCGGCTGGTTGAAGGTGATCGCTTGGATGAATCCGGCCGCCCATGTCTTCGAAGGCATGCGGGCTGTCCTTGGCGAGGGAAGCGCTCCGTTGGCGAATCTTGCCTGGGCTATGGGACTCAATGCGCTGTTGCTCTTTGCCGTCGTGGCCTGGTTTTATCGAACCTTTGCCTATTGCAAGGACCGGGGGTTGTTGGTACGAGTCGGGGAGTAAGGTTGTAATCCGGCGGCTGCTATGCTAGGCTGAAGTCACTTCATCGCAGGGGCCTCGCGGCGGAGGGGTTCAACAGTGCAGGTCCACAACGTCGATGTTGCCTTGTCCGGGAATCTCGTCGGAAGTCAGACCTAAGTCGCTATCTCGATTGCGTCTTCGGCCCGCTCCTTCCCCCCGTTCCTCGTGTTCAAGACAATGTCATCATTCAAAGGAGGAGCCCAGATGGGTTCGAAGATCTATGTCGGCGGGTTGCCTTATTCGGCAACCGAACAGCAACTGAGTGATTTGTTTGCAGCCCACGGAGCCGTGGCGTCGGCGCGGATTATCACGGATAAATTCACCGGCCAATCCCGAGGATTCGGCTTCGTGGAAATGTCATCCGATTCCGAAGCGCAAGCGGCCATTACGGCGCTGAACGGGTCTGAAATGGGTGGCCGGACTCTAACGGTCAATGAAGCACGTCCTCAAGAGCCACGTACCGGCGGCGGTGGCCGCGGCGGATTCGGCGGGGGTGGAGGTCGGAGCGGCGGTGGCGGAAAGCGTGACCGCTGGTAACTGACAGCACTCGGTGTGTGCGACGGAGGGGCCGCCATCTTGAGATGGCGGCCCCTCCGTGTTTTTGGAGCCCGGTTGCCTTGTCAATCGAATAAACAGCGTGATAAGAGGTTCGACGAGCCTGGATCATCCGGTGGAACGGTCGGGAGGACCCTGTGAACGAGCCGACAGGAATGTTACCGTCGACAGTGGCGCTGGCCGACCTGTCCTCATTCTCCTTCCGTACGAGCCCGGTGCTGGTGGTCGAGGACTTCTGGTCCTCTGACGAGCGGCAGTATTTCCGTGAGGCCATGGCAACGGCCTCCTGGAAGAGCCTTCAGGAGTTGCCGAATGTACGGGAGGATTTTCCCGGCTCGGGGAATTGGGCCAAAGCGGATATTGCTCCATCCCAAGGTCAACGTTTTCTGTCCCGACTGCAGCTTCCCTGCGTTCAAGAATATATGGAATCATTCCCGAACATTATCGGACGCCACATGGGATTCAGTTACTATTCGTACGCCGTTGGTGACTGTCTCTTGACCCACGATGATACAGACCAGGGTCGACTGATGGGCGGGCGGCTGGCACCCCTGCGCCGGATCGCCCTCGTGACATATCTTCATGAGGAGTGGCGGCCTGACTGGGGTGGGGAGTTGATTCTTTATGCACAACGGCGGAAGGATGCCGCCGAGCCAGTCGATCTCGTGCCGACCCACTGCATCGAGCCTCGTCCCGGGTCGCTCGTGATGTTCACTGTGCCACGCTTCCATCGGGTCTGCCGTGTGGACCCCACGGCAGGGCAGCATCGACGGTTATCAATTGCCGGCTGGTTCATGACCGAGCACGCTAGAGATTCCCGCTGAAGCAAAGTTACGCTTCACGCTCAGTCAACTCCCGCTCTCTCTACGGAACCTTAACGTTAGCTTGCTTCAATCGCTTCAGCCGAACCACTCGGCATCATTTGCGGCCTTCCCCTGGCCGGAGGGATCCAGAGCCGGGACCGGCTTGGTGAACACTTCTTGGACAAGGCTGGGCAAGCGTGTCTGGTCGAATGGCTTGGTCAAGATGGGCAGGGTTGTACGGGTAATTCCGTGACTGGCGAGCTCCTTGTCCCGATCCCTACACATCAGAATCACCCGCAGACCGGGCCGGATCGTGGCCGCCCTGATCGCCAACTCGTAGCCGTGTGCATGAGGGAATTGATTGGAACTCGAGGCTAGTTGAAAGCCTGGCGGGGGCAGGATGAGATCAGTGAGCAGGAGATCGATGGACCCTTCGTGCTGCGTGCAGATCTTCAGTGCCTCGGAACTGCCATCGGCCTCGAGGACTGCAAAACCTGCTTCTCGAAGGACGGTCCGGCATTGCGCCGTCAGGGCCGCTTGGTCGCTGACCACCAGAATCGTCTGTGAAGCAGTCGGGGGCCGGATGTTTTGCTGTCCCAGCATACTCGCTCCATCCTGTGGCTATCATAATGCCGATATGCGTTCGTGGCGAGAGAATCCTTAATCTTCGCGACTGGTATAGGGGGACGCGATCAGGAGGAGAGCTTGGACGTGGCAGGGACACAACCGCCTCCGAGCGCCTTGAAGAGGCCGACCATAATGGTGGAAAGTTCGCAGGCGAAAGGGGGAGAACGGCGAGCTACGCGCTTGGTGTGGTACTGCGCTCCTTGAGGCTCGCCAGCCGCTGCTTGTCCAGGCTGAGGTGAATGGTCTTTTCCTGCGTCACTGTGACGGCGCCGGTCGCCCGGCCCTGCGCCTTCCGCACCCACTTGCGGCAGGTGTAGATCACGTCGCCCTTGCCGCTCCGTTTCAGATCGCTGTAGACCAGAGCCAGCATGGCGGCGTCTCGGACGGTCTCAGGGGGAGGAGTTTGTCCCTTCTCCATCCGCACCACGACATGCGAGCCCGGGGTGCCGCTGGCGTGGAACCAGAGGTCGTCGCTCTTGGCCAGGCCGAACGTCAACTCTTCGTTTTCTTTCGCATTGCGTCCGACGAAGATTGGTAATCCATCCGTCGATATGAAGCGGCGGAACGGGCCGCGTCGTCGATCCTCGGACTCCCTGCCCTTGCGCAGGGTTGTCCGGGCGGTGGTGCCGACGGGGGGAGTGGTCAACAGGGGTGTTGGCGGAGTCCAGCTGCCTTGTTCGATGGCGCTGATTTCAAGGCGGATTGCTTCCAGCTCACGTTCCGCGCGCAGGACGCGTGGTTTCAGCTCTCGTTCGGCGGCCAGATATTTCCGATGTTTGCGGAAATACTCATCCATGTTCCCTTGAGCCGATTTCGTCGCGTCGAGGGGAATAGTGACTTCGGGCAACCGCTCGTCGAAATAGTCGATGACTGTGATGCCCTCTACCCCTTTCTTAATGGTTGCGAGGTTCGCTTTGATCAATTCTCCATAGCGAGCGTAGTCCTGGTAGCTGACCGCCTTTGCCAAATCCTCTTGCCAGGCTTCGATACGCCTCCGTGCTTTCTTGAGCGATTTCTTGAGGATCGACAGTCGAGCGTTTCTGGCGGCGTCCATTGCGAGGGTGGATTCCTTGTCCCGGTAATGGGCCTCGATTGCGGCAGAAATCGGGAATTTGTCACCGTCGGTTTCGGTGAAGCGCGCCGGCTGGAATTTCCGCGAGCCTGACGACCCCTTTGCGGGCGGATGGTATGACTGTCCGATCAGGTCACGCTGGTGCAGGAGGGCCTGAAGGACTTTCCGATCGGCGTCGAGCACGAGGAGGTTGGCCTTCTGGCCGGTGAGTTCGCACACAATCGTGCGGGCACCCTCTTTGCCGGTGAAGAGAATTTCGACGATGCGGTCGTCCGGCACCTGGCGGATGTCGTCGAGCCGCGCGCCTTGGAAATGGGCTCTCAGAAATTGGCAGAAAGCCGGGGGCGTCGGCGGATTCGGAGGAGGGTGCTGGGCGAGGTGTAGCCGAGTTGTTTCCGGCTGGCAGGAGATGAGCACTCGGTGCGTCTGTCCCGGTATGCGGACATCGAGTACAACCGTGCGGTCAGCGGGCTGCTGAATCTTCTGAACCCATCCGCCACGTAGTACCGGCGCGATCTCTTCAAGGACACGCGCGATGTCTGTCCTGTTCAATGCCATCTGTGCGTTGCCTTATTGGGCACCTTGCTAGGGGATTCTACCGAACTCAATTCTGTCCCATGGGGCCAATAGGGTCACATTTTGTGTCGCTGTGACAAGATCTGAGACAGGCACTCTACGATTCGCCGCAAAAACCCGCAAGGGTCAAGGAGGAAGCTCTGGCATCGTCATTGCTTACCTGTAGTAGTAGATCAGGGGCATGGCGTGATCGGCTGCCAACTGTCACCAGGAGGATTCCCATGAAGTGCACCAGATGCCAGGGGCTGATGGTTGCGGATGATCTGCTCGATATGCAGGAAAGCTATCTACCGATGTGGATGCGCGGCTTGCGGTGCATTGCCTGCGGCAACATCGTTGACCCCCTGATTAGTAGCAACCGGATGAGGTGCCAGACGGGCGTCGTTCGATCCCTCAAACCGGAACACCGCGTACCGGTCCTGTCGCGGCCCGCGAAAGCGGCCTAGCGACTCCCTCGCGGTTTCGGGCCACTGCATGGGGCCATGCCCGATCAGTCCACGCCCGGGTCTGTGGGCCGTTCCCCCCCCGTCAGCACCGTTCTCTTCTTGTCTCTTCTTGCAGCCGTATCCCCGCTACGCTACAGTCGCCCACGCACCGAACCTTTAATTGAGCTACCCACCATGTCGGTCTTAGAGCCACAGCTCCTCACGCGCCTGACTGACGAGTTCCGGCTCTCGATACGGCGTCTGTTGCAGGATCTCGGCCGGGAACTTCAGGCCGACTATCCGTTCCTATCCTCCCGGTTTGAACTGCCCGCGAGCTTGTTCCAGCTGCTCGGTCAGTCGCTGAAGATCGAGACCTATTCCAATTGGAAAGTTGTCAGTTGGATCGAGGCGCTCAACGACCTGACCTATTTTCTGGATATTCTGCAGCAGTGGGAAAAGGAACAGGAACGGGGTGAATTTACGGAGGAGCTCTTTGCCGAATGCCAGGAGAAGTTTTTCGAGAACAGCTATCTGGCCGACCTCTTTCCTTCCGGCCGTCCGCTCGTCTCCGGGCTCGGAAAGCGGCTGACTCAGCTCTGTCAGCGACTGGCGCAGGAAATCACGCAAGAAGCGCTGTTCTTTGACCCCGTCCTCGCCGTGAAATGGTGCAGACAGCACGGGTTGCGGGGATGGGATGTGCCGGGCCTGCTTGAGGCCGACTTCGAGCGGGTGGAAAGGCGGGGCACGGTGTCTCCGGGAATCGGCGGTGACTGGTACGAGGCTCCCAAGCCGGTGCGCGACGCGCTGACGCGATCAGCAGGGCACGCGACCTTTCACATCAATGGGAACGGGATTGCGGTACAGATCGGTCGAGTGCATACTCCGTTGTGGAACGGGTGGGGTGCGCAGGGAGGATGGCGGTGGGTGCGGCAGGCAGCGCTGAGGGCGATTGAGACCGCGCATGGCCCAGTGACGGTCGGCCCGACCTTGGTCTATGGAAAGGATCGACAGCCGCGGACAGTCATCCCAACGGAGCAGAAGCGCGTGGAGCGAATCAGCCGGGCCTGGCGCACGATTCAAGCAGCCTGGCCGGAAGGCCACGAGGTGCTTGCATTACTGACCTCACGAATTGTGCCGCTCAAAGCCAAGGGCGTGGTGAGCTTCAGCTACCGGCACAGGCCGGGCTTGTCCTTTATCAACTGTTTCGACCGCGACAATCTTGATCTGATCGACGATCTGATCCATGAAAACAGCCACCACCATTTGAATCTCTTGCTGCGCAAGTACGTCATGTATCACGGCGACCATAACCAGCAGATCTTCTATTCACCCTGGCGACGAAGTCTCCGACCGCTGCGCGGCATTCTCCACGCGACCTTTACCTTTACCATGGGTGCGATGTTGTTTGAGCGACTCTCGTCCTGGGCGTCCCGGCGGGGTGGCTCGGCCCGATGGAACAAGGCGGGGCTCACCCGACGGGATTTGCAACGAGCGAGATTTCGGTGTCTGGAAGAAGTGGAGTCCGTCCGCTACTCACTGCAGGACCTGCACTATGCCGATCATCACCTGGGGTGGTTGACTGGATCAGGCCGCCATCTCATGGGGCAATTGGCGGAAGCGATCGATCGTGTCGATGCCGACAGCCATCGGTTCAAACGCGAAGTGCTCCGCTCCACCTTCGGCCCCTCATTGCGGCGGCATATCAAGGAACTCCGAAAGGCCCGCCAAACCTACGGGCCAATAAGGCTGACCAAAGCTTAAACGTCGGCATTGACCGTTCATTGTGCTCACATAGAGACTACGTTATTAGGACAACCATGAAAGACAATGTTATCAAAGCCAACAAATCGGCAGTTCGTAAACAGAAGAAGGGCGCTTCTTCTGAGACGACTGTGACGACTGTTAAGCGGCGCAAGATTAAACAGACTCTTGCAGAGCAAGTCGATGCCTTCATCGAGCGATACCGCCCTGCCATAGAAGCCCTCGCGAAGCAGTGACCTACCTCGACCCCGCCGCCGTGTGATGGAATTCCATCAAGCCCGCCGGCCTTATGGGTGGCTATCGGCTGGCTGAACGAGAATGGTTCCAGCCACCGTCATCCTCCCCAGTTGAGTTTGCTCGCTTTGCTCTCACCCTAAGTGTGCCTGGGATTTGGGGATTCACGGTGGGACTAACCTTGGTAGGCGTGGCTGGGAATGCCCTCACTGCGCGCATGCGACGGGCACCGCCAAACAGAACTTCTTCGACCCGAAGCCTTTTAAAAAGGGGCTCTTCGTGAAAGTGAGTGGGTATTTTCCCCCTCGCGTTATCTGAGGCACAGCGACGATGCTTGAGGTGATGCTCTTTTCAATCTCCCGAAAACTTGGCATGCTTGCCGGATGCGAAAACAACG
>Ga0233425_10005379_pt1 | contig 20285 bp, 16 predicted proteins | sample Watercolumn_Towu_2_FD_181712 | JGI IMG/M metagenome (GOLD analysis project Ga0233425, IMG submission 181712) | Freshwater microbial communities from Lake Towuti, South Sulawesi, Indonesia - Watercolumn_Towuti2014_140_MG | ecosystem: Environmental > Aquatic > Freshwater > Lake | place... | reverse complement strand
GATCCCCGCGTTGAGAGTGCTGATTCGCTCGTGCAGTGCGGCGAGCACTGCAGCGAGACGGAGGTACAGGCCGAGAACGCGGAGCGATCGCTCCGGACTTTCCTTGTGCTGCAATACCTGCGCGACGAGCATGCTGCCGACAAGCTGACAGGCGTCGTCACTGGAGTTTCGCCTGGCGGTGGCGGTGTGTTCGTGATGCTCGATCAGTATCTCGTCGACGGCATGATCCGACTGCGCGATGTTGGTCGCGGCGAGAGATGGGTTCGCAGTGAGAGCACTGGTCGCCTTTCGGGAGCGCGCAGTGGCGCGAGCCTCGGCATTGGCGACGCGGTGGAGGTGGGCATCGTGGCAATCGATCTCGCAACAAGACAGATGGAGTTGGAACTGCTGCGAACGATTCGTGCCGCGCGACTTGGCGTTGGACGGAGCGAAGACTCGCCCGCCGAAGGACGCAGGCATAAGGGGTTCGTCGGCGGGCGAGGTGCGCCGCGCGGCGAACGCGGGCACAAGAAGGGATTCAAGCGCGGCCGGCGCGGACAGCGCGGGCGCTGAGGGACGAGCGTCAGATGAGAGGCGAACCGCAGCTGAGAGGCGCGCGGCGAATGCCCTGCGCCGCAACTGGTGCGTTCAGCGGTCAAAGCACTCGCGCAGAAACGACTCGAGCCGAGTGAAAGCGCGGTTCGCGATCCGCTCGTCGTAGCCCATTCCCTGCGCACGGTCGTTCGCCGCCGGGTTCGTGAACGCATGCACAGTATTGCCGTACGCGTCGATCTCCCAGTGCGCGCCGGCGTCGGTCATCTCCTTCGCAAATGCGACCATCGCATCGGGAGTTGCCATCGGATCCGCGTATCCATGCAGCGCCAGAACGCGTGCAGTGATTCGCTTCTGCTCGCCGACTTGTGGCGGCGCAAAGAGCGCATGAAAACCAGCGACACCTACCACGCCGTCGCAGCCATCTCGCGCGACATCGAACGCGCAAAGACCTCCGAAACAGAAGCCGATCACCACCACCTTCTGTCCGTCTGCACCCGGAATACGACGCGCCGCGGAAACAATCGCACGCAGCCGCTGCCGCAGCTTGGCTCGGTCATTGGTGAACGCACTCATGAGCGACGATGCTTCGTCGGGAGTCTGAGCGACTTTGTGTCCCCCGTAGATGTCCGCCGCAAAGCCGATGTACCCCAACCGCGCCATGCGCTGCGCGTGGGAATCCATGAGCGCGTCGCGACCCCACCAGGGGTGACAAATGACGACAACCGGCGCGGGTAGCGCAAGCGCAGCCTCGCGCACCACGAGCCCCTCGCACCGCTGGTCACCGTCTGAATAGAGATATGTCTCGGTATGCATAGCGGTCATTTCTACCGTGATCAGGAAATTCGGTAAGCCTTTCGGGGAATACCCACGCTGCCTGCTAGCGTCGCCGCGTTCCGTTGAAGGGGGGAAACGCAGTGAGAGAAACAGCGCGGGGAAGAACCAGTCCGATTTCGTTGCAGCGCAGCGTGGCCATGCTCGGGGCGCTTGCACTTGTGCTGCTGCTGATTGGCAGCAGCGGTGTGCTCGCCGCCGCGCGGGGCGGGTCGTGGGCGCATCACAGGGACTTGCTCGCCCCGCCAGAGACGCTGCCGCTCGGTCTTGGCAGCTGTGTTTCGGCGAGTGCCGACGGACTACTTGCGGTTGGCTGTGGAATGGACCGCGACGTGGGGGGTGATGCGGGATCCGTCACACTTTGGCAACCATCCGCAGGCAGCGCCTCGCCACTGGCGGTGATCACACATCCAAAGGGCTCCACATCCGCTGGCTTTGGGGCCGCGGTGGCACTCGATCCGCGCGGTTCACTGCTGTGCGTTGGCGCTCCCAATGAAACGGGAGGACTTGGCTGGCCAGATGGCTTTCAAACTGGCCGCGTCTATCTGTACGCACTGGATCGGCGCGGACCGCGACTCGAGTGGCATCTCGCGGCCGTACTCCACTCGCCTGCAGAGGGGCAACACGGCAGTGCAGGTGGACACTTTGGCGCTTCAGTCGCGACAGATGGGGTCCATGTTGTTGTCGGATCGCCCGATGACTCAGGACAATCATTCGCAGCGGGCCGCTGCGATGTCTTTGTTCAGGACGGTGTTGGATGGAAACACACAGCGCACTTTCCATCACCAACAGGCGAGCGGACCGGACGCTTTGGGCGCGCCGTCGCCATGGACGCCGATGTCATCGTGGTGGGATGGTCCCAAGCAGAGGGTTCATTCCCGAATCAGGGTCGTGCCGATCTCTTCTGTTTGTCTACGAAGCCGCACCGATTGGATTGGCGCCACTGCGCCGTGCTCAACTCGCCGTCGCCAACAAACGGCGGCATGTTTGGTGCATCCGTCGCAATCGATGGTGATCTGATTGCAGTCGGTGCGCCTCGAGAATGGTCTGATCGCGGCGAAACTGAACGCACTGGTCGAGTGCACCTTTGGCGGGTGAATCGAACGGATGCATTTCGCGTACGGCTATCGGAATCGCTTGCGCCGCCCCCTTCCCCTTGTCACTCACTCGGCATGTTCCGCCCCGAGGCATTCGGGATGTCGCTTGCGCTTCGCGGCCCGCTGCTCGCCGTCGGCGCGACGGAGGCGTGTGGCGTTGACTCATCGAACCAAGAATCAAGCGGGCGCGAGGGAAGTGGATGTGTCCATGTGCTCGAACGCAGCGGTGAATCATGGACGGCAACCGCCCGCCTCCAATCGCCGATGCCGGAGGACGAAGTTCATGATGGCTGGGGTGTAGCGATCGGACCACGGCGACAGCCCTGGATCGCGGCTTCGCGGCTTGGGGACTTGGAACAACCGCCGGGTCCTGGCCGTGTGCTGATTTTCTCAACAACATCACGCGCAGCAGCGACATTCAACGCGATCACTGCAGTTAGTCGATAGCCATGCCATGCAGCAGCAACCAACTTCATCCACTTGGAGAGCGTGTCTGTGGGCAGGCATTGGGGTGGTTGCAGGCGGCACGCTTGCGCTGCTCATCGCGGCGCGCGGGTCGTCTACGAATACCCCAGCCTTCGATGCGCCGGGTCAGGACGCGACGAAACAGAGGGCTTCGGCGAGCGACCGAAAGGGTCGACGGTGTGTTGCGATGTCCTTCCTCGATTCGAACCTGTCTCGACACACATTTGCCGGAGACTCTGCCCAACTGGCTATCCGAGGAGATGTCCCCTGTGCTGCTGAAGTCATAGCGTGGAGCATGGTTGGTCCGATTCGCCTCTGGGACGATGGACTGGTGGAGTACCTTGTGATTCCAGTACCGCCTTGCCCTCAGGGGAACGGGAGCGTTTTCTATGCGTGGTTGGGATTTCCCAACCCAAACGCAAACTGATCCTCCGAGCACTCGGCCGGATACCAGCGGTCGATGACTGCCCGCCAAGTCTCTGCGCTTGTGCATCGAATGAAATCCGCTTTCACTTCTTCGACGCGCGGGTGGTGTGCCGCAAACTTGATGCCGAACTTTCGCATACGGCGGCTCGTCGCAGCATCGCTGTAGAGGATCGATGCCAACTCGAAATGCCGCTCGAGTGCCGCACGCTGCTGCAGGAGCGATGGCGGCTCTGGTTCCAACCCCGCCATCATCGCGCGAGCCTGCTGAAAGATCCATGGGTTGCCGATACACCCGCGGGCAACACTGACTCCGCTGACGCCACACTGATCAAGCATCGCGAAGATGTCGGACACAGTCCAGACATCGCCTGACCCAAAGATCACGCGATCACTTCGTCGGCGCGTGAGATCCTCGAGGAACTCCCAGCGACTTGGCCCGAGATACTTCTGCCGCACCGTACGACAGTGAACCGTTGCCCATGCATAGCCGATCTCATAGCACGCGTCGAAGATTCGCTCGAAGTGGGCAGCCATCTCGGGTGCGTCGTCGAATGCGCGCCGAAGTTTGACGGTACAAGGCACTCGCCCAGCGACCGCTTGGTGAACAGCGCGAAGGATGTCCACGGCCTCTGCTGGATGCGCGAGAAAGTGACCGCCACGATTGTTCGCGCTGATCTTGCGGACCGGGCATGCGAGGTTCACATCCACGACATCGTGCCCCATTTCCACCAGAATGTGCGCCGCTCGCGCCATCTCATCGGGGCGCGATCCCATGATTTGCCCTGCGAGCGGATGGTCATCAACCGTAGCGGCGATGTTGTCTTCCACTTCGCCCATGCCGCACTCCGTCGCAATGAGATCGGGGTCTTCACGAATCTTGCCCTTCCCCCCGTGGATCAGGGTGCGGTCGAGGAGTGCCTCGGTCACGCAGAAAGGACAGCCATGTTGTCGTGCCACCAGTCGCATGGCTCCATCTGAGTATCCAGCCAAGCCGGCCTGGAAAAATGGAGCATCGAAGCGCGGAATCAGCGCCTGGACCCGCGGATCGACCCGCGCTCTTCGCGCCGTCTCCGCAATGGGGCGCGACAACCGCCGCGGCGGCAGTTCACTTGGCGAAAGCTCGACGCTCATGAATGGAGTCTAGCCCGCATGCTCGCAAAGTCGATCGCGTTGCATGCGCCGACAGCACGAACGCCGCGCGCGCATCGCTGACGCGTGCCGTCCGCACGCACCGCGAACTTGCAGCGCGCGCCTCCTTACACTGCGACGGTGATGAAGCTTCGATGGAATGCAGTGCTCGCGATTGCCTGTGTGATTTCTGCGTGCCATTTCCTTGGCTGCGGCGCGAATCTTTATGACCCGAAGCTGGCAACGCGCCCCTACCCAGAGGCGCTGCAACAAGAGAGTGTCGTTCAGATTCAGGTCGTTCCACTCCAGACACAAATCCGTCTTATCAATGCAACGAGCACCGATTACGACAACATCGATGTCTGGCTCAATCGCCGGTTTGTGAAGAACCTCAAGCAGCTGCACGCGGGCGAGCAGATCGAGGTGGAGATTGAGGACTTCCGCGACCAGTGGGGTCAGTGCCCACAGCCTGGTGGATTCTGGAGGACTCGCCCACCCACCCCCATTGTCATCACACAGATTCAGCGTGATGAAACGAAGCCACTCGTCGGGCTAGTGACCGTCCTTCCACCTGATGTGAAAGTGAACTCTCGCGATCCGCGCTGAGAGAGTGCGCCATGATGCGCGCGCCCTTGGTCGACTTCCTCGACTTCCATAACTCAGAGGGCTGCGCGCGGCGAAGGAATGCCGAGCCGTGCACACTTTTCCTCAAACTCCGCTGCCTCGCGCTTGTTCGTCGTCGCAATCGGCAATCCTGACCGGATCGCATCGATCTCAAGACGCGTCAGATGCATCGCACCGAGCCGGTAATCGACAAAGGCCTCGCAGGACAGCGGCACGATCGGCTTGATGAGTTCGTACATCGCCTCCGCGAACACCCGGATTTCATACTGCGCATGCGAATCCATGCGCAGCGACAGAAAGTGGAACAAGTTGTGCAGGTCGCACTTCCAATACCACTCCGTATAAACCGAAACGGGCAACGCCGCACGCGCCAACTCCCGAGCCACTCCCTTCTCCGTGAGAGTCATGTAGTCCTTGTAAAGCGCCTCGGCACGGTCGAGCAACAGCAGGAAGTCTTGGGCAGTACCCGCCTCCACCAAACCGTCGCCCCCCTGCCTATTCGACGCGCTCTGCGCACGCACCGACTCGGCCGTCGGACGGTAGAAACGGTCGGGCACGATCGAATAGCGCGCGCTGTACTCGTTCACATTTGCGGTCCGATGGCGGATCCACTGCCGTGCAACAAACATCGGCATCGCAATGTGAAACTTGAACTCGACCATCTCAAACGGGGTGGTATGACGATGGCGCAGCAGATAGCGGATGAGACCGCGGTCCTCGTTCACCTGCTTCGTGCCCTCGCCGTAGGAGACACGCGCCGCCTGAACAATTGCCGCGTCGGCGGTCTTGCCGGCAGGAGCAAGACGCGGCATGCAATCGACGAGCGTGACGAATCCGTGATCGAGTACCTGCTTGGTGATGCGCGATGCACCACCCATCACATCCACAAGGGGCTGCTCAGGAAACTCGCTCTTCGCCTGCGACGGCGCCATCGCTTGCGAAGCCGTTTCGCTCTGCTGCGCCGCAGAGGGTTTCGCGATCACACTGTCATGTTGGGGGCTGCTCATCGACTGCTCGGCACTTCTGGGGTCGGCTTCGGCAGTGACTTCCCGCGCGCCGCCAACCAACCGTTGACCTCCACGAGAGTACCGATTCCGCTGGGATTCCCGCGCGTGTGCAGAATGGGCGGTGCCCCGTCCACACCAGCGTTCAAGCCCACCAACTTCAGGGCATCCTGCGCGGAATCAATCTGCGCTCCGCCGGTCATGGCTTCCTCCCGCGTGGCGGGCCAGCCGCCATCACTCGGCAGTCGCGTTTCCTGCCAGACCGCACTGGCCTGTGCCAACATGTCATCCGATGCGGGCCATGCCTGCTCCTGATCCGCGTACACCAGACACGCCCATGCGGCGGAGCGCAGCGCCAGATCGACTCGTTTCGCACGCGCGCGCACCTCATCGACCACGGCGAATCCCCAGATGAACGCACCCACAGCGAGCGTGATAAACACGCTCATCAGCACGATCGCTGCACGCTTCGATCCCGCAGGGGTCGAAGTCACATCCGCATCCCCTCAAGCTTGACGCGATCGCGGCGGCGGTGTGGATCGGGCTCAGGGACCGCCGAGAGCAGCGCCTGCGTGTACGGATGCTGCGGTGCGTGGATGACTTCATCCCGCGTTCCATCTTCAACGATCTTGCCATTCCACATCACGGCGATGCGCTGGCAGGCGTGATGGATCACCGCCATGTCGTGGCTGATGAAGAGGTACGAAAGCTTGAACTCTCGCTGCAGGTCGGCGAGCAGGTTCAACACCTGACTCTGGATCGACACATCGAGCGCGCTCGTCGGCTCGTCGCACACGATCAGTCGCGGCTCCAGTGCAAGCGCGCGCGCAATGCCGATGCGCTGCTTCTGACCGCCGGAAAACTCGTGCGGGTAACGATCGGCCGCGCCCGGCCAGAGACCACACCGAGTCAGCAACTCTCCAACTCGATGCTGGACCTGGTCCCGCGGAACAATGCCATGCACTTCAAGCGGCTCCCCGATGATGCTGCCCACGCGCATTCGTGGGTTGAGCGAGCCCCCTGGATCCTGAAAGATGATCTGCATCTGTCGGCGCAGCGAACGCATCTGCACCGCGCCCACCCCGAACACATCCGTGCCATTGAAAGTGACGCGGCCGCTCGTCGCAGGAATGAGCCGAAGAATCGCGCGACCAACAGTCGTCTTCCCGCAGCCCGATTCGCCCACAAGCCCCAGCGTCTCCCCAGGCTTGATCTCGAAACTGACGCCATCGACGGCGCGTCGATGATCCACCACGCGCTGCAGCAGCCCTCGGCGCACGGGGAAGTGCACATGCAGATCGTCAACCTTGAGAATCGCCGAAGACATGGGCTGAAGCCTATCGGAGCACCACCACACTAGCGCAGCGGAAGTTCAATCTCGCGCACCTCGCCCGACGGCAGCGCAACGGCAAGAACCACGCTCAACCGACCGAATCCGCGAGGAGTCACCGCACCGCGCGCAAGGCGAACATAGAAATCCTCGACGGTCGTCACCGCCTGCCCGCCGACAGCGACAATCACTGAGCCGGCGGGGACCACACCTGCGATCCGCGATCCCGCAGTGATCTCACGCACCATAACGCCGCGACGGTATGGCGCGCCGAGCGCCGCGCATGACTCAGGCGTTGCAGTGAGCAAGTCTGCGAGCCCAAACCGCTGCAAGATGTCAGCCAGCTCGACCGCCTCCATCTTCGGATCGCGCTTGGCCAGTTCCACCTCGAAGCGCAGCTCGTTCCCGCGCTGCTGTGCGGGATCTGGACGCCACACCTCAAACACAACAATTTGCCCCGGCCGCCGAGTACCGATGATCGACAGAACTTTCTCGGCATCGTTCACGCGAACCCCATCGATCGACACCACAACATCGCCCACCTGCAGACCGGCGCGGGCTGCCGGGCTGTCGGCAGAGACGCGCGTCACCACCGCACCCTCTCCGCTGTAGTGCTCGCTGATGCACAGAAACAGCGGATCCTTCAGTTGCGGCGGCAGGATGGAACGCACCGGTTGCACTGCCACTCCAGAGAAACCCTTCTCCACTTCGCCGCGTTCAATCAGTTGAGAAACGACGAACTCGATGATGTCCATCGGGATCGCCAGTCCGATGCCGCCGAACTGCCCTTGACCGAGCGTCGTGCCGCGTCCGGTTGCGATTGCCGTGTTCATGCCGATCACGCGTCCATAGATGTCCGTGAGCGGTCCGCCAGAATTGCCCGGATTGATCGCTGCATCGACCTGGATGAAGTTCTCGTAATCCACTTCGGCCAGTCCAGCGCTGCGCCCGATGCCCGAGACGATGCCCGCGCTCATCGAAAACCGAAAATCAAAGGGCGAGCCGAAGGCAAACACCATGTCGCCCTGCGTCGGGATGTCGATGGAGCGCCGCGCCGGCGTCAAATCGTCGATCTCGATACGGAGCACGGCGATGTCCGTCTTCAGATCGATCCCAACCAGTTGCGCGGGGACGATCTGCCCCGTGTGGAGTTGCGCCTCAATCCGCTCCGCGCCATCCACCACATGGCCGTTCGTAACCACATGACCGAACACATCGTAAATCCAGCCCGATCCCGTATTCACGAGTGCCCGCCCACCGCGCGCAGCGCGACCACCTGCCGCACTCAGCGAGACAACCGATGGCTCCACAATCGTCGCCACATCCCGCGATACCTGATTCAACTCTTCGAGCACATTCGATTTCGACAGCCTCTCCTGTGCTGAAGCCATCGCTGCTTTAGACTGTTCGACCGTCAATGATCGGATCGCACGCGGCGTCACGATGAGCACGAGAACCGCCGAGACCGCAACGACCGCAGCAGGCAGCAGAGTCTGCACGCGCATCAGGCTGCTCCACCGCTCCCCGCGGAGCGAGTGTGCCGCGCCGCAGCGGCCACCGCGAATGCCTCCCGCTCCGAATCGGACATGGTGTAGGGATGTGGTCCAAGAGTATTGGTGCGAACGCGTTGCATCCATCCGCGCGCCGCTGCCAGCAGTTGTGGACCGAACTCGATGGCTGGCAGCGCGAACGCCGGTTGCCATGAGCTCAGCCCAAGCAGATCCTGCAGGACGACGACCTGACCGTGACAGGCGGAGCCTGCACCGCAGCCAATCACCGGAACGGGCGATTCTCGGACAAGTTGTTCCGCAACCTCCGCCGGCGTTGCCTCCACGAGCAACATTTGCGCGCCTGCATCCACGAGCGCACGCGCATCGTCGAGAAGCGCGATCGCATCGCCGCAACTCTTCCCCGCTGCGGAATAGCCCCCTTGCTGCTTCGCCAGTTGTGGTCGTGATCCGATGTGAGCCACCACGGGAATTCCAGCGCGCGCCATTCGTGCAACAAGCGGAACGAAAGTGCGGTCCACTTCAACCTTCACCAAATCAGCCATGCCCTCGGTCATGAAGCGGCCGGCATTCCGCACGCCTTCCGCATCATCTGCCTGGTAGCTGAGAAACGGCATGTCAGCCATCACGAGCGTGTTCGGTGCACCGCGCTTCACCCCCGCGGTCAGGGTCACCAGAAAGTCGAGCGGCGTGTGCACCGTGCTGGGAAAGCCAAGCACCATCTCGCCAGCCGTATCGCCAACGAGCAAGAGTTCGATGCCGGACTGCTCAAGCCAGCGCGCGGTGGTCGCGTCGTAGCAAGTCAGACAGGAAATCCGCTGCCCGCTGCGCATCATTTTGTAGATCGAGCGGATCGTCAGCGGCGAAGCGTGTCGAGGCGCATTAGCGACTTCCGCAGTGCGTGCGTGAGCCTTCACATCGGACTCTGCGCATCGACTCGGACTTGCATCGGAATCTGGCATATGGATCTCGCGTGACAGCATAGGTCAGCAAGTGCGTCGGTTGAGCAAACGAAACGCAGTTGGGTTCAACCGGAACCGAAGCCCGCAGGCATCCGACCCAGTGTGCCACGCAGTGGGTTGAGTACCGCATTGTCATGTCCCAGCACCAGCACATCCGCGATTTCGACCGCCTCACGAAAGGACTCCTGCGCGGTCTTCATGTCTTCACAGGGGGTGAGGATGCGACCTTGCGCAAGATGCTCTTCCGTGGCCACGGCGTCGCCCGTCACGAGACCTGTCGACGATGGGTTTGCAATCAGAAGCCCTGCCATGCCGGGCGTGATGCCAGGAAGCGGGAACAAGTCGACCCCGGGGGCCAAACGATCCGGCGCATCCTTCACCCGCCTGCTGACTTCCAGAGTGAGCCGCACGAACTCCGCTCGCGCACACGCCGCACTTCCCTCCACCGCATCGCCTTCTTCCTCTTCCATCCGCTGCGACACATCCTCACCCACTTGCGCAAGCCGCTCACGATCGGGCGCATGCATCCACCACTGAGCGGATGGAAAGAGCGAAATGCCTCGAAAGAGCGCTGGATTCCTGCAGGTGAGAAAGACATCGGTGACCGCTTCACACCGAATGGGAGAGCGCGACTGCATGCGAGGCAACAGGATGTTTGGCGGCAGCGATGGGTCGACGACGATCACTCGCTTGCCCGCTTCAATGAGTGTGGTGGTGGCATGCGACTCGCGGACAGGCGAGCGCTCGTCCCAGAGCGGATGAAGCGCGAGCGTCCCGATCGATAGCACTCGAAACTGCACCATGGTTCGTGGCGCTCAGTCGACCTGCGTTTCCTGCGCGAGGCGTGCGATCGAAGTGCTCGGATCGCGCAACTTCTCCGCGATCGCCAGCGCAACATTTTCAGGAACAAACGGGCGGAGTTTGTCGACCGCGCCCCCGAAGCCAGCGATCTGTCGGATGAGGCTCGACGAAAGGAAGGCAAACGCCTCACCGGTCACAACGAACACCGTCTCGATTCCCGCGACCTGCCGGTTCGTGATCGCCAACTGGCACTCCGAGGCGAGATCGGTGACATTGCGGATGCCGCGAATGATTCCGCACGCGCCGCGCGTGCGCGCGAAGTCGACCGTTAGACCGGAGTAACTCGCAAGCGAAACAGTTGCACCTGCGGGATCGCGCCGAACAACATCCGCCACAAGCGGCTCGAGTAGCGCGAGTCGTTCATCGGCCGTGAAGAAGTCCTCCTTCTCGGGGTTGCGCCCTACTGCAACCACCACCTCGTCGAAGAGCCCTCGGGCACGCGAGAGGACATCGAGATGCCCAAGCGTGACGGGATCGAACGACCCGGGATAGATCGCGAGATGGCGGGCGCACGGCGGCGATGGCATGGCTCGGAGTGTAGAGGTCGATGCGCGGCACGATGTGCGCTTGGGTGCAGCGGCCTCGCAGCCTTGCGTCAGCGAGCGGACTCATGCCCCGCGCGGCGCGGCAGCAAACCACCGAGAATTGCGCGGAAATTCTCGCCGAACACAAAGTTGTGTTCGGGCAACTCCAGTCCCGCACGATTCTGATCGACATGACTGAAGAGGATCTCTGTCCTGCCGATGTCGGTCCACGCGCCATCGCGGTGATCCCATCGACTGATCACTCCCTTCGTCGATGCGCCCATGTCATCAAGCCGTTCGATCACCGCGTCGTAGCGGATCGACTGCCCTGGCACGACATCCTGCTCGAACACAGCTTCTGTCACTTTCGCAAGGATGACCCTTTCCGAAAAGTTGCGCACGCTGCCAACCAGAATGCCGGCAGTCTGCGCCATTCCCTCAAGCATTAGTGTGGCCGGCATCATGGGCTGCGCGGGACCATCTGCTCCAGCGGCGAAGTGTTGGTGAAGGTGCTCCTCCGCAAGCGACACATTCTTCACTGCAACCAGCCGCGTGCCGGGTTCATGAAGCAGGATGGCATCGATCCACAGCCAGCGCATGGTTCGGCGATGCCTCCGATGCCGCGTCAGGCGGGCTTTGCCGAACCTGAACTTGCGGTAGAACCTGCGTTCAACTTTGCCGCGACGAAACTGACCAGACTGCCAACCGTGAAGATCTCCGAGACCTTTTCCAGCTTCGGATTCTTCGCGAATTCCGAGAAATCAACATGCGGCATGCGCTCGCGCAGCAATGCGAGACCAGCCGCGTTCACAACTCCGTCCTGCACATACTTTGGATCGTTGATGTTGTCGGGGAAAAGTTCGCCCTGACCGATCTTGAATCCGAAGGCCTTCTCGATTCGGAAGACGATGTCGAGAAAGTCGATGGACTCTGCGTGCAAATCCGTGGTCAGGCGCGCCTCCATGGTCACTTCCTCTTCATCGACTCCGAGTGCGTCCCCAAGCACCGTGCGAACCTTGCCAAAGATCTCATCCTGCGTCATTGCTGCAGACCTCCTGTCGTGCGTTCCTGACCCAACCGAACAGCCCGCATTGTAAAGCGTCCGCTCGCTGCTGCACCAGGCAGCGCGTCGGCACCACCCGCACGCACCACCGATGCGCTTCCGCGGAACACCACCGAACCGTCGCTCTCGACCTTGTCGAGGACCACTTCGCTGCGCAGCGAATCGCCGGGGCGAACGAAGTTGCCGTACCGAAGCGCCCGCACGCCACCGAGCACCATGCGAACAGGGGCGCGACCCGCCTCTTGGTCGCGTGCAATCAAAGTGAGGCGCGCTGTTTGCACCAATGCCTCAAGCATGAAAACACCGGGCAGAACGGCAAAACCGGGGAAGTGGTCCTGCAGATACTCCTCCGCCAGCGAAACCCCTTTGAGGGTGACGGCACGGTCCGGACCGCACTCGATCACCTGATCGACATGACAGAAATGCATGTGGGGCAAGGGTAAGTGATTCGGGCGCGCCTGTCCTGCCGATAACAGGAGCATGGCAAGGAAGTCGCCTCTGGCTATCGTACGCGCGATCCCGTCTGCGGGTCTGCTCCCACCCGCGTCACTCACCCGCAAGAGCATCTGGCTGGCATGTGCAGCGGTCTGGCTTTACCTGACCGCAAGCCTTCTGAGTTTCTCGGCCGCGGACTGGCCGAGCAACGCAGTCGCGATTCAGCAGGACCCGCCGCACAACTGGGGCGGCTTGGTTGGAGCGGTCACCGCATTCGGTCTCTATCAAGCATTCGGCATCGGTATCTGGGTGCTCCTGTTCTGCGCTGGCTATGCGCTCGGCGTGACTGCGACTGGACGCTCCGTCGCGCATCCGATCGTGCGGTCGGTCGGTGCGTTCATCGCCATGCTTGCCATCTCCGTCGTGCATGCGTTGTGGCTTCCCGGCTTTGGTCCCCTTGGCGGTGCGGAAGCTGGCCTGATTCCCATGTGGATGGCAGACCAATTGTGGATGCGATTCGGTGCGCTCGGTGCCAACATTTTCGCGCTCGCGGGCTGCCTCATCGGCTTTGTCGTGGCGGTCGACGAACTGGTCTTTGCACTGCCCGGCGCCCTGATCCGGGCAATCGAAGCGCTCGATCCCGTGTGGAAGTTTGATTACCGAAGCGCGATTGGAAATCTATTTGGTGCCGGTCGGCGCAGTTCTCTGCACCCCATCTCAGTTGGCGGCGTAGAGACAGTTGTCCCACATGATGGGGCGGATGGCGATGGAAATGGGAAGGTTTCTTCGGAAACTGCGCTTGACCGCCGCCGCCGACTGATCCGGGGAAACCGGGCAGCGGCGGCCGCGGCAAGCCGAGGGACAGTCCTCGAGGTGAATGAGGACGATGACGCGGGTGAGGCGTATGCCGAGAGCGACGAGAGTGAGGCTGACACCACCACTGGGGATGTCGACGAGGTAAACGACCAAGCGGAATCCGCCGCGCCTGCGTCCACACGCCAAGCGCTCAGTGCTGAGGAACTTCGAGAAAAAATCGCCAAAATGCCCGTGCGAATGGCCAGCGGCGCCAAGGTGATCGCGCGCGACGAGGACATCCCGCGCGAAGTCGACTACACGGGCTACACCTTCCCCACGCTCGATCTCCTCGATGTGCCGGAGGAGAACTTCTCGCAGCGCATGGAGCAGTTTGTTCGCGAGCAAGCTGGCATGCTGACTGAAACGCTGCAGACCTACGAGATCGAAGGCGAGGTTGTCGGCATCGAAAGCGGACCAGTGGTGACGCTCTATTCCGTTGAACTCGCGCCGGGAACCCGTGTCGCACGACTCGACACCATCGCCAAGGACATCGCGCGCGCCCTGAAGGCTCCCAACATTCGCATCATTCCAAACATGACTGGGAAGTCTGCGATTGGCATCGAGGTGCCCAATCGCGAAAAGGAAAAGGTGCGCCTCCGTGAACTCATGTCGAGCGGACACGCTGAGGGAATGCGGCTGCCCATGTTCCTCGGTAAAGACAGCGCGGGCGAACCCCTCGTGCTCGACCTCGCGAAGATGCCACACATGCTCATTGCAGGCACCACCGGGTCCGGCAAGTCAGTGTGCATGAACAGCATCATCATGAGTTGGGTTTACACCAAGCGGCCGGATGAGCTGAAGCTGGTCCTCGTCGATCCGAAGATGGTGGAGATGAGCCAGTTTGCTGACATCCCCCACCTCATGGCACCCGTGGTCACCGACATGAATCAAGCCACCGGCATTCTTGAGTGGACCGTGAATCGAATGGAGGAGCGATACGAACTCTTCCGCAATACTGGCGTGCGCGACATTCTTGGCTACAACAGCCTCGGCGAGGAGGCGATCTTCGCCGCGTTGAATCCGCCCGATGACGCGGCGAAGGCTCGCATCCCGAAGAAGTTGCCGTACATGGTCTTCCTGATCGACGAGCTAGCTGATCTGATGCTCACGAACAAGGAAGTCGAAACGCACATCGTGCGCATTGCGCAGAAGGCCCGCGCGGTCGGCATCCACCTCGTGCTTGCCACTCAGCGGCCGCAGGCGAATGTGGTGACCGGTCTCATCAAGGCCAATATGCCCTGCCGCATCGGGTTCAAGGTGGCCAGCGGCATGGACAGCCGCATTGTGCTCGACCAAAAGGGGGCCGAACTGCTGCTCGGTCAGGGCGACATGATGGTCCTCACCCCAAGCGGGAGCGGTGAACTGCGCCGATGCCAGGGCACGCTTGTCACCGACAGCGAAACCCGCAAGGTGGTGACTTTCCTGAAGGATGTGGCATCTCCGAGCTTCGAGCGAAGTCTCCTTGCCGTAAGGAGTTCCGCGCAGGGCGACCCTGCGGAGGGCGGCGAGATCGATCCCAATGAGCGCGATCCCCTCTTCGACAAGGCGGTCGAAATCCTCATCGAAACGGGGCGCGGATCGGTCAGCCTTCTGCAGCGGCGACTCGCAATCGGTTATGGACGCGCCTCACGCCTCGTCGACCAGATGTCGCTTGCCGGCATTCTGTCAGATCACAAGGGATCGGTCGCTCGCGAGGTGCTCATCACCTCCGACGATTGGGACCGCATGAAGCAGATGGAGGCGAACGGCGGCGATGAGTCAGGCGAGTTGACGGTCGAACCTGTCGACGAGGATTGACTAGACCTCCGCTGCCCTACTGATTGAAATGCCTCTCCGGCACCGATAGAGGAGATGACGCGGGGATTTGTCTCGCGGTGGATGGACCAGTACTGGAGGCACACTGATGAAGTCAGGACTGTTTGTGTTGTTGGTTGCGGCGGGGGTTGCGTGCGGATTGGGTGCGGTTGTTGACATCACGCCTGTCACCGAACCCGTTCTAGCGGAGTCGAGCCCGCAGAAATTATGGAATTTGCAAGCTATCAAGGCAGCGTCCGTCCCCGCCTGCCTGTCCGACTTCAAGTCAACGGGCAGTTGGCTCACTGACGATGGCCCACTCCCGGTGCGCTGGAGCAGTCAACGCGCCCTTGGGCTCGAGACGGCGGAGGAATGCCGCGCAGCGTGGGAATCGAAAGCCGTGTACGGCGAAGCCGACTGGGAAGGGGTCTTGCTCCAATATTCAGGGGACGATCAAGATGGACTTCGAGTCAAGACATGCCGACAGTGGGTGGATGGCAGACGCACAGGACGATATGCAGTCACCCAGGCCGATATGAGTGTGGAGTCTTACTTTATTGCGGCCGACGGGGTGCTCTCGGCGATTGCGCATGCTGCACCATCGACGCAGACGGCATTCGCCCCCATCGATCTTCGGACTCTCGCATACATGTTGCTCCCGCCACCCTTTGACACAGATCAGATCACGCGTTCAAATCCTCCTGAACTCGCGTGGAGCATCGAGGGCAACACCATCCGCCGTGAGGACGAGTGGTTTTTCGAGTGGATCGAGCCGGTGGTGTTCGGTGACATGGACGGCGACGGTTGGGAGGACATGGTCGCGATGTACGGTATGGGATCGCGACAGGGCTCGATGCGCGTGTACAGCATGCGCGCCTTCACACGCCGCGGAGCGGCACCTCTCATCGAAATCACGCCTCGCCTGCCCGATTCGATGCCCGATGTGACCGAACGCCAGCGTGACATTGCACACTGGCTGGGCAACTGCGGCCTGCCCTCCGACCAGCCGATCGAACTGTACGGTCGATGCGGTTGCGGTGATATGGAGCACGACCTTTGGATGGAGATCACTGCGCGCCAAGGCATCCTGTCGGGCACTTACCGGTGCGAGCGCCAGCCCGACGGCAGCCGCCTCAATGGTTGCATCGTGGACGAGTTTGGCATATTGACCGAGTTCGGTATTGACTCCGCGCCAACTGCAAACCTCAGCTTCGACTGGTTCGTTACTGATGGCGACCTCTGCATCGTCGGACATCGCTGTGGCGCAGGAACCCCATGGGTGGATGAGTTTTTCGCCGAGGGGCGGGTTGTGCAACCCCTGCCGCGTTGATCGTCGAGGCAGTTCGGTCTCGCCACTGGCGCTGCGCCGTCTCGAACCGTAAGGCGTTGCTGCGGACCTTTCGGCGAGTGCTGTGTCGGTCCTCGGGCGTCCACGCGCGTACTGGGTCGGGTCCAGAACCAAGACCAATCCCAGACCACACGACATCCAAATCCACTCATTCTTTCGAGGCCACCCTTGCGATTTCTGCCGCATCGTGTGTAATGCTGCCGTTCGGCTGCGGCTCGCTTGAGAACGCGTGCGGCGAGGAACGGATTCCTCGCGGCGGTTCGGAGAAATGCTCAGGCGCGCCAACCCACGGAAGGGTGGCACCATGATTGCCCATCAGAAGACAGTGAAGGCTGCGCACTATGAACTGCGGCGTCAAGATGGTTCGCTCCATACTGGACTGACTGCGGCCGACATTCGGGCGATGGCCGCGCGCGGCGATCTCTTCAGCGATGACATGCTCTGCCGCGAGGGCGACGATCGCTGGCGTCCCGCTTCTTCACTGACCGGCATCGCAGTCCAGCAGCGCATCGCAGTTGAGCCGCCTTCGCCGGCCCCCGTCACGATGCGGCAGGCAGAGCCGCTGTCCGAACCGTTGCCCGCCATCGCTGCAGAACCACGGCCAAATCCGCTGGAGGAGGTGGTGGCAGCTGCCGAGCACCGTGCGAACCAACTGCAAACGACACTCGACCGCCTGATGGAGCAGCACGACGACCTCCGCGATCAGGCCACGGTGCATGCGGCGACCGTGCAGCAACTGCGCGGTGAACTGCAGCATCGTGCGGCAGAGTGCAGTGCCCTCGAGGATCAACTGCAGCAGGCGCGAGCGACAAGCGATCGGGCGCACGGTCTCACTCAGGAGGTTGCACAACTCCGTGCAGAGAGTGCGAAACTCAGCGAGCGTTGCGACACGGCCGAACGCGAAGCCGCAAATGCGCAAGGCCTCGAGCAGCGGCTTGAGCACACAATTGCCGAGCTGCGGCGGGAGCTTGCATCGACCCACGAACGGGCGGCGGCGGGCGACAGCGAAGTGCATCGGCTTCGCGCGGCAATCGATGGGCTTGAAGCACAACTCCTCCGAGCCCAATCCGAGAATGCCGCTGCGCAGGGTGGCCTTTCTCGTACCGCAATCGACGACCTTCGCCGACAACTTGATGCGGCGAATGCAGCAGCGGCCGCTGCCGAGTCCGACCGTGAGCAACTGCTTGAGTCGCTCAGTACCGCACAGAATGCCCTTCGGACTTCCGACGATCTTCGGCGCGCCCTTGAAAGGAATCTCGGCACTTTGAAGGCATCGACGAGTGGTCGCAGCGCGGAACTTGCTTCGGCACGGCAGTCCGCAGGCGAGGCGCAAGCCATGCTGGCTGCCATGGCAGCTCGCGTCGAGGGCGCAGAGACCGCTGCGGACAATGCGCGTCGTGCGCTGCAAGAGCAAGCCGAGCGCATTCGCGCGGCTACAGCCGCACACGATGCTGCACTCATTGCTCGTGATGCTGCGATCACCGACCGTGATAGTGCCCTGGCCGAGCGCGATTCCACCCGGCTGGCAGTCGGCGCAACGCAGGTCGATCTGCTTGCTGCGCGACGCGATGCCGATGCGCTGCGACAGGAACTGGAGTCGGCGCGAAAGGCTATTGCCGATCAGACAGCGCGTGCATGCGGGCTTGAGCGATCCGTGACAGACACTCAGGTGCTTGCTGACGGACTTCGTATCGAGCGCGATGAGCTTCGCGCGTCGATCATCGCAGGACAACAGCAGGTGGATGGCCTGCGCATCCGCCTCACCGCGCACGAGCGCGATGCGGAGGCGATGCAGGAGCGCTTCCATTCGGCGGATGCTCTGACCGCCGCGCTTCGCGAGGAACGCGATACCGCACGCGCGCAGAGCGTTCAACTTTCCGAGGAACTGCGAGGGGCGCACCAGCAGCGGGCTGATCTCGCAGCGCGCGTGACATTGCTTGAGAGCGAAGTCGCAGATGAGCGCGGCAAAGTGGTCGCGCGCGATGAACTCATCTTCCGCGATTCACTGCGTGCCGAGGAGCGCGAGCGGGACAATCGTGGGCTCCAGGCGGAGATCGCTCAGCTGCGGGCAGACCTGGCCGCTCAGCAGTGCCGCGCGGAGGATGCCGCTGGACAGTCTGCAGCTCTGCAGCGCGATCTACACGAGGCGCGGCGCCGTGTCGCGGAGCAGGCGGATGAACTGACCGCCTCCGCACGGCGGACTGAAGAACTTGCCACGCAAGAGGAAGCAGCTCGTGCTTCATTGGTGGCTGCGACACGAGAGCGGGACGAATTGTCCGCAGCGTTCGCATCATCGCAGGCAGCAGTTGCTGCCCGCGAGCAACAGGTGGCTGCGGAGCGGAGCCTTCGCGATCAAGCTGAGGGAAGTTCACGGCAGCTGCTGGCGAGCTACGAGAAACTCGCTGAAGAGACGAGCCGCCGCATCGCCGACCTCGAAGTGAAACTCGCATCAGCAGGACATGAGGTTCAAGCGGGCCTTGCCCGCGAATCGCAGGCGGCGGCCGCTTTGGGCACTGCACAGAGCGAGGCGCACTCGCTGCAGCAGAAGTTGGCCGCTGCTGCCGAACAGCGAACCGCGCTCACACGAGACCGCGACTCCTTCGCCAAGCGAGCGTCTGCGGAAGCCGCAGGACGCGCGGCTGCGGAGGACAAGATTTCGGCAGCGCAAGAACGCGCCCGCCAAGCTGAACGCGAGGGACGCGCTGTCCAAGAACGCGCGGTGCAAGCTGCGATGATTGCGCTGACAGGTGCACGCCAGCGCATCAATGAGGATTACACAAAGTCGCTCTCTGAGATCGAAGTTCTTGAACAACTCGTCGCTGAGTCGACTCGGCAGTTGATCGCCGCTGGCGCACAGGTTCCCGGCATTCCACTGCTGCCTCGCGAAGCCATGGCGAAAGCGGCGGCCGATTCCCGCGCTGCAGCCGATGCCGCTGCGCTGCTCGCTCAGGTCGCGACCGCACGGCCAACAACCACACCCGCGTCAGCACCGGCAGCACCCGCAGCGCGATACGAGCCGCCCGCAGCTCCATCGGGCAGTTTCCGAATGGTGGACGGGCTCGACGATGACTCCCCTCGCCGTCCCGCGCCATCGCGCATGAGCGGTGCACACACCAGTAGCACAGCGCGGGCTGGTGGCGCTCGCGAGCGTGTCTCCCAACCACGCACTCAATCCTCGTCTTCGTCGTCCGACGACGACTCCTCTTCAACCGCCGCCGCGGCTGTCGCGCCGGCGCAACCGCCGCCCGCGCTTCCCGCAGCTGCGGCAGCTGCCGCAGTGCCCGCATCCGTCGATGAACACTGGATCGACGAACATTGTTCAGTCAGCGCGGTGGAACCCCCGGTACAAACTGTGGGTATCACGGCCCTAACCGCACTTGGCGCACTCATCAGCGCATCGATTGCTTCCATTCCGCTCCTCTCACAGATGGATCTGCAGCGTGCGTTCCTTCACATCGCCGCTTGGACTCTGCTCATTCCTGCGCTGACTCATGCC
>Ga0233425_10005377_pt1 | contig 20290 bp, 14 predicted proteins | sample Watercolumn_Towu_2_FD_181712 | JGI IMG/M metagenome (GOLD analysis project Ga0233425, IMG submission 181712) | Freshwater microbial communities from Lake Towuti, South Sulawesi, Indonesia - Watercolumn_Towuti2014_140_MG | ecosystem: Environmental > Aquatic > Freshwater > Lake | place... | reverse complement strand
CTCGAGGCGGAGGTGTCCCAAAGCCGCCAGCAATGGTCGGATCTTCTCCAGCAGGTGGAGGTCTACCAACTGCAGAGCGAGCGGGACCACATGCGCTGGCAGGAGTCCGAAGAGCTTCTCGCGGAATCTCGATCGGCGCTGCAGGATCGGATGGCCAAACTCGCGGCGGAGCAAGCGCGGTGTCAGGAACAGCAACACGTCTGGGCGCGCGAGAAGAGCGACCTCGAAGAGCAACTGGCGGCGGCCCGGCAACAGGCTGAATCGCTGCAAGCAGAGCAAGCCCAGGCCTCGACGCAGTGGCAAGAACATCTCCAATCCCTGGAAACCCAACTGCAAACGCAACAGACCTTGTGCGGGCAGCAGCAAGACCAGTTGGGCGAGCTGATGGAAGTGCGCGAACAGGAGCTGCGGAGGTGTGAAGAGCAGGAACTCACGATCGCTACGTTGCAGCAGCGCTGTGCCGAACTGGATGCGGAAAGCACGCATTCCGCGCAGCGTGATACCGACCGCCGCCAATGGGAAACGGAAGTCGCTGAGTTCCGCGAATTGCAGGTCCAATGGGAATCGGATCACGCCCGGTTGAGTGCCGACCTGGCTGCCCGCGAACAGCAGATTGCCGAGCTGGCCCTGCAGCTCGAACGCGCCGCGGAGTCATCCTGCCAACAGCGCGCCGCCTGGGAGGAAGAGCGCGGCCAACTTCTGGTCCAACTCGAGGCTCTGCTTGCCGCGCAACAGGCGATAGCCAGTGCTCAAGAAGCGGCCAGCCCTGCGGCAGACGAGGCCGAATCGCGCACCGTCGCCGACACCAGCGTTTGGTCTGCTCCCGACGAGGAGGTGCCGATCGACGAGCACGCGTTGCCCGTCGATCTGTCGGAAGAAGTTTCGCCGCCGCAAGAAGTACCCGAACCGGGCGACTCGACTTCTTCCACCTTCGATCGTGAGGCGTATCAAGACGCCTCCTCGCTCGCACAACCCCAAGACGACGCCGAAATCGCCGCACCGGGGAGCCTCCTGTCGCGCCTGCACGATGCGGATATCTGGATGGAGCAGCCCGCCAGCTCGGGGTTCGAGTCCGCTCACGAAACGCGAGACATCATCCCCGCGCAGGAGGAACTGCCCAAACAGTGCGTGTCTCCGGCCACTTCGCCTGCTCGGCCTGCGGTCAGCGCGAAGAACGCCCATGATGATGAAGAGTCAATTGAGAACTACATGAACCGGCTGCTAGCACGGCTGCGGGGACCGGATGCGGAGCCACTGGCCACGTTGGCCGACCCAGAGCCGTTTGCCAGCAGCGAGATCAAGGATTCGGAGGAGGAATCGTCCTGGCAGCAGTCCCCGCCGCCCCAGCCGGTGACGGAGCCGGACCCAATAGAGTTTCGTCCCCGCAGTCAGGCACCCGAGCTGACGGCGAACCTGGCGGCGATGAGGGCCCTTGCCAACCACTCGGCGCGAGATGCCATTGCCAGGCACAAGGTCAAGAGCCACTACTACCAGGTCCTGCTCCACGTTATCGGCTCGTTTGTCATTCTGGCGGCGGCCATCTGTGTCTTCTACGAATTCCAGGAGGATCCGCTCCTGTCCAACGCCAGCCTGGCTGTCGGACTCGCCGCCGCCGGCTACGGATTGTCCCGGTACTGGTCCTTTCGTGTCGTCTCCCGTCGCACCACATCCGCCGTAAACGCGGAGGAGCTGGTGCCAAAGGAACGGGGCGGAGCGAACGAGAAAGCCGCGTCTCGGACCCCGGACGCCGCGGAAGCATAACCGCACTGGCAAGGGTCTCGCGTTCCCACTACGGCCTTCAGAAGCCGCGTGCCGCACGGATGTCGTCGAAATCGCGGAGATGGTAATCGATCTCCACGTAATCGAGCACCTTGCAGAGTGCACGCAGGGCCACGGCCATGCCGTCGGGGCCGCTGAAACCGCCGAACTGCCCGCCCCCCTTCACGTGCGGTTCGAGGTCCAGAAACACACCCGGCACGCCGCGACGTTTAAACTTGCGTTCCAGCTGCGGCAACAACTCCCGGAAGTCGCGCAGGATTCTCTCGTGGCCGCTGTCTCCTCGATCGGCAGGCACGAAGTTCTTCAGCGCGTCCTCGTCAATGTGGTTCTGGCGCTCGACGGCACGGGGACGCTTGTAGTCCTTGATGTGCATCCATCCCAGGCCGCGCTTCATCGCCGTGTACTCCGCAAACACTTCGTCCGCGGAGCATCCCTGGCAGACGAGATTGCCCGCGTCGAAAACCAGCACCAGTGCCGGATGATCCACTTTGCGGTGAATCTCCGCCAGCAGCTGACCGTTCTGCCCTACGAGGTTGGCTTCGACTTCCAGACCGAATGTCAGATCGCTGCGGTGGCAAGCCTCGGCAATCTGCCCTAACTGATCGACAGCTTGTGAAACGTGCTGCCAGGCATCCGTACCGCGCGGATGATAGAACGAGAAGCCGCGAATCAGCTTGGTCTCGAACGCATGTGCCAGATCGCAGGCCTTCTGCACGTCTTGGGCGAGGTACTTGGGAAACGGCACGTACTTGTTCTGCGTGCCGTCGTCGACATCGAGCAACTTGACCTTGCCGATAGGCGAACCGAGTGAGGCGACATTGACCCCGTACTCGTCCTCGAGATGGCGAATGTGGTTGATTTCCGACTTCGAAAGAGCCATCACGTTCTTCACGCCGTTACCGGCATCGATGAATCGGATGGTGTAGTATTGCAGCCCCATGGCAGCAAAAGCCGCGAACTGCTCGACGGCCGTCTTGTGGTTGGCTGACTCGTCAGCAAAGCCACTCAAGATCACGCGGCAACCATCAGCCATGGCGAAATCCTTAACAACAGGCGGGCTCAACGCGCGAAGTCTGTTCGGACCACGGACCAGAACAGACGCATCGTGGCCATTGTGGAACCCAATTGGCGCGGACGCAAGAGCCCCGCGCGGGAAGAGAAGCACTCCCGCGGCGGGCAAGACGGTAAGGGCTCGTAAGACAATAGGTCGCCGAATTGCCGTCCGTCGCTCGACACTCCGAGTCGAGCAATCACGGCTCGGAGAACCGTGCGACAATGTTCGGGGCGGCAACTTATTCCTGAATGCTGCCGCAAGACCTTGGGTCGATCAAACGATGTCGGCCTCGCAACCAAGCCTTCCCCGGATCGGCGCGATGACGTGCCGAAATCTCCGGGACCTTGTCAGCAGGGTCTCTTCCCCGGGCCAACGGACCGACACGTGCGTTTCCAGCATTGCCCGTGGAACGCGAAGTCGCGGGCTGTTATCCACTCCTGCGGTGGCCCTGCCGCTCACTTCGTCGTGAGCGCGAAGTCGTGCGTGTTCGCCCCGGAGGTGATCGTGACCTTCAACGTCGTGGCGGCGTTGTACTGCTTCGGAACGATATTCTTGCCGGCCGAAGCATTGTCCGGATTCTGTTTGCTGTTGGCCGTTGCTTCACCGTCTTCCGCAGACACCGGCTTCTCGTTGTAGCCGCTGATCTGGACGGTCGCCTCCCCCAACGTGGGCCCTTGCTCTTCCGGGATGGAGTAACTGCCGTTTTCTACCAAGGCGGAAGAGATCTTCCCGCCCAGAAACACAATGTTGCCGTAAGGCAGAGGATTGCCGTCGAGCGTGATCTTGCCGGATACCGCCGCTCGCTCTGGTCCCTCGTAGGTTACGGAACTGCTGCAGCCTCCCGTCAGAGTGAGACAGAGGCCAAGCAGAACCGCCAGCGAACCAGCACCCCTGACACAATTGAGCACGGGCATAGTGAGTCACTCCTTGGCCGTTTCGGCCAGTGTCCATTCGAACTCCTCGAGATTTCCGCCTCGAGGCACGCGTTCACGGGTCGGTGGGGGATTGGCGCATATTTCGGCGTTGACGGTTGGCCGTCAAAACCACGCCTTATCCGAAAAAATGGGCCGATCCCCGTCTCTTCACCGACACGTGAACGCTTGCTTCCCACCGACCAGTAACCGCTTCCGATGGCGACAGGCAAGGCCGACCGGAAGTGCCGATCCCGCAACTATGAAGCTGGAACGAACACGAAGGCTTCGCTATTCTGGGAGACATGACGCATTCCGCTGACATCGCGCCAGGAAGTCCTCTGTCCGTCCACCGGCTGCGGGGAGCCATGGTCGGCATGGGGATGATCTTCGACGAAACGTATCGTCCCTTCTTCGAATACGTTCATCGTCATGGTCTTTACGATCGGCGTTTCGGTCTCTGTGAGGTGGAACTGGCTGCCGCGGCCAGTCGTACGGGGCACCGGGCAGAAGCCTACCGTGCCGCCGCGCGCGGTCGGATTCACGACTTCCGGAGTTACTCCGGTCCGCGTGCTGTCGAGCAATTGTTGCAGAGTGAAGTGGACTTTGTGTGCGTGGCGGCCCCTGACGATCGGCATTTCGCCGCCGCCCAGGCCGCGCTGGCGGCCGGCAAGCACGTACTGATCGAAAAGCCCTCGGTCCTGACATTGCAGGAACTGGATGCGCTTGACCAGCTGGCCCGCGATCGGCGCGTATTGGCCAAGGTCGTCTATCACAAGCTTTTCGATCCCGACCACAAGAAGCTGCGAACGCTCGTCGTGGACGGGCAGCTTCAACATGTCAACAACGGGTACTGCTCGCTACTGGAACCAAAACAGATTTCCGCTGGGCAGTTCGCTGAGTGGATCCGGGGGCGGAATCCCGGTACCTACGTGGCCGTGCATTACATCAAACTGATCGATTTCACTTTCGGCGGCCGCTTACGCAGCGTGCAATGCACGGGCCAGCGGGGGCTGGTCGGGCCGGTCGATGGGCCCACCTGGGATTCCACACAACTGCGGCTCGGGTACGCCTACGAAGATGGGCGGGAAGCGGCCTTTGACATTCACACGAGCTGGGTGACCCCGGACAACTTTCCGGGAGCCGTGGAGCAGGAGGTGCAGTTCCGCTTCGACAATGGCGTCTGGAATGCGCACAGCCGACGGCGAGGAGTCGAGTGCACCATTGAAGGCCAGACGCCGTTGCCGCTGAAGATCTCCATCAATAACCACTACAACGGCCGCTTTCTGGAACCGCACGGTGAACGCACGCAACGCGGCTACGGCATCGAGGCCCTGGAGCACTTTGTGCGGGAAGTGGCGTTTGTGGAACAGGGAGGCCCGGCGTCCGCGCGCGACGAGCGCTGGGAGCAGATGCGCGGCCTGGCCTACAACGACCTCGCGGCCGACCGGCAGGTGGTAGCGGCAGTGCAGGCCATGGAGGCCATTCTAGGCCGGCACGCCGCAGGTGCGCCGGCCTGCCTGGTGCGCGTCAACGAGGATCGCGGGGGACTCGTGTTGTATGCCCCCGGACAAGACGAGGGCGAGGTCCTCTATCGGCATCCCGTGTAGCCGCAAGTCCTCCTGGCTCCGGCAACCGGGTGAGCCTGCCGTTCTCGGAACGCAAACGTTAACCGACCTACCATGACAAAGCCGGATAATGCACGAAACCAAAGAGCCACCACCGAGCCACAGAGAACACAGAGGCAATCAAGAGAGGCGGCATACGCAGGTTGTCAGATTCAGTCCAGTCAAGATCGTTATGCAACCGCTTGCCGCACTTGTCTGTTCTTCACCCTCTGTGCCTCTGTGGTGAATCGTCCGGGCTAACGCACAGGCGGGTAGCTGGCGGTGACCGTCGTGGTGATGCCGCCGCGCGCGGTGAAGGCCGCCACCAACTGCAGCCGTCGCGGCTGCAGGACCGCCACCAGATCGTCGAGAATGCGATTGGTCACATTCTCGTAGAAGATCCCTTGATCGCGGTAACGCTGTAAGTAGAGTTTGAGGCTCTTCAATTCCACGCACTGGCGATCGGGCGTATAAGTAAAGGTCAAGGTGCCGAAATCGGGCTGGCCCGTCTTCGGGCACAAGGACGTGAACTCGGGGCACACGATTTCGATTTTGTAGTCTCGGTCCGGATAGGGATTGTCAAACGTCTCGAGCATGTCGCGGAAGCTCTCCGGCATGGGCTCCTCCCCGCGTATAAAGTGACGGAACTCGTCGGGCACCCAACGACGATAGAATAGACAAACCGCGCATTTCGACAAGGAACCAAAGGAATGAAGGTGGCGAGCCGCAAGGTTGAATGTGAGCGTTCACGGGTTGGTGGGGGATTGGCGCATTTTTCGGCGTTGACGGCGTGCCGTCAGGACCAGACACTGGCCGAAAACATGGGCCGATCCCCGTCTCTTCACCGACCGGTGAACGCTTACGGTTGAACATTCAGGCCTTCGGCACAAGCCGCTGCTGCGCACGAGGTCCCGGGTGCCGGTGCCTGAACGAGGTCCATAGCTGCCATGCGGATCGCGGAAATCTATCGATCGTTGCAGGGAGAGGGCTTTCTCACGGGCACGGAGAGCGTGTTCGTCCGGGTCTCCGGCTGCAACCTGCGCTGCAGCTTCTGTGACACCCCCTTTGCTTCCTGGAATCCGGAAGGGGAGGACCTGTCCGTTGCGGACATCGTCGAACAGGTGCTGTCGTACTCCTGCCGCCATGTGGTTCTCACGGGCGGCGAACCGCTGTTGTTTTCCGAGATGATTCCGCTCTGCAGCAGTCTGAGGTCCCGCGCGCGGCATATCACCGTGGAAACGGCCGGCACGCTCTATCTGCCTCTCGCGTGCGACTTGATGTCGATCAGCCCCAAGCTTTCCAATTCGACCCCCACGCAGGAAGCTGCCGGCAACTGGCGCAGCCGGCACGAGCGTTCGCGATTGGCTCCTGACGTCGTAGCCCGCCTGGTCGCGGAATACTGCTACCAATTCAAGTTCGTCATCGACAGCCGGGCCGACTGCGATGAGGTGGCCGAGTACCTCGGCACGCATTCCGGCATCGACCGTTCGCGCGTCATGCTGATGCCGCAGGGAACGGATCTGACGCAGTTGCGCGAGACCGCGAAATGGTTGGAGCCCTACTGTCGTTCACAAGGGCTGTACTATTGTCCGCGCAAGCAGATCGAATGGTATGGGGCGGTCCGCGGGACGTAGTGGTCCGACGGAATTCGTTCGATCGTCCTTGCACCGACCCGTGAACGCTGGCGACGGGGGCTCACGCAATAGGCCCGTCGAGCGGAGAGTGCAGGTGGGCCTCGGCCTTGATATCGGGCGGGTCAGTGGCCGCCGATGGATGCGCCGGCTTGGGAGCGAACACCAGCACGGTCACGGCGCCGATGATGGCCAGCGTCAAACTCGGATAGAACGCCAGGGGCACCTGGCTCCAGGCCCCGTGGCCCACGATCGTGATCAGGGTGTTGACGATCGGCGCACAGCCGAAGACGAGGGGCATCACATAGATCGGCCGGCCACCGAAATTGAATGCCAGAATAATGCCCAAGGCACCGATTGCCCCTGCGGCCCCTCCCGCCAACGACCAGAGAACACCGGAGAGGGACCAATGGCCGGGCTCGATCCACATGCCCAACATGGCCAGCGGGACCACAACCGCCATACCGAAATACGAGAGCCCCACGCAGAGCAACGGCCGCAGGCGGCTCCCGAGCATCTTCTGCTGTCCGCGATGCAGCATGGGTCCGTACACGCCCCAGGAAATGGCCGTTACCGCTATGGCGATCAGCACGCCCACGAAGTCGCGCACCGTCAAATCGGCGATGTTGAGGGACCGTTCCCCCGGCTTGAAGAAGAGCACACCCGCAGCGCCCAGGGCCGCCAGCAGTACCCCGAGATAAAACACGGGAGACGCTTGCCGCAGGGAGCGATTCGTCGCCATGGTCACTAAGGTGTTGACCACCGGAGCGCAGCCAAACACCAACGGCATCACGTACACGGGCTTTGCGCCCAGCCGGAACGCAAAGATGACGCCCAGGGCACCGGCAGCTCCCGCCGCGCCGGCGGCCAATGACCAGAAGGTGCCCCCCAGCGTCCATTCGCCGGCCTCCCCCTGCGTCCGCAACAGCAGGATGGGCACGATGACCGCGACAACAAAGTAAGCTACTCCGACGCACAAGAAGGGGCGCAGACTGCTGCGGGCCATCGCCTCCTGGCCCGAATGCAGGAGCGGCCCATACGCGCCCCAGCAGAGGAATGCCAAGGCGATGAACGGCAGGACCAGCATCAGTTTCCGCATGGCAGTCACCTGGCCAGGAGCACTCGTGATGTCAAAGCCGCGCGGAGCGGATCATCCTGGGGACCACAGAAGCCCAGATGCAGATGCCGTCGCCAGCCTTCCGCGAAGGCAAACAGGCCTGACATGCGGCCCGTTTCGGCAGCGAGATCGCGCAGAGCCTGCAAGTACGACTCATGGCCCTGGCTCTCGTCCAACCATCTTTTCTGGCTGACGTGGCAGGACAACATGGAAACCTTGCGTTCGAGCACCTCGGACACGTCGACAAACAGGTCCGGTTCCACCAAGCGCCCCAGCGGATCACGATTCCCGTTGGGTTGTGCGTGATACACGGTTACCTTATCGAGTACCGGCGCCCGCGGTGGCTCAACCGGGAAATTGGGCATGCCGCGCGAGAAAGCCGCGGTGACCGCCAACCGGCAGGCATTGGTGTGATCTTCCATGTAATCCACGGGGGAATGGGTCAGCAGGATCTCGGGCGCGACTTCGCGCATGACTGAGGCAACCCGCGCGAGCGTGGGCTTGTCGTAGAAGATCTCCAAGTCGTTGCAGATCGGCTCGTGAAACACGGCACCCGCCTGGGCCGCGGCGGCTCGTGCTTCACTTGTCCGCATCGTGATAATGGTCGGCGTGTCGTATTGCGTTGTGCCGCAGGAGCCGTTGGCGATGTTCATGTAGTGAATTTCGTAGCCGGCCTCGCGCAACAACAGCAACGTCCCGGACATGAAAAACTCGATGTCGTCGGGATGCGCACCGATCGCAAACGCGGTTTTCATACGGCTACTACTCACAGTTGCCCGTGGCGGACCGGCGCTCAATGCATTTCCACATCGCAGACCCCGAGGCCGTTGCGCAGGTAGTTGAATTGCACCTGAGGGTGATCCGCCAGGAGCGACATCGGCACCGAGCTGTCCGGGATCTTCTGGGCGATCATCAGGGCGGTGAGTCGCTGGCCGAACGGATTGTCGTGGTTGCCGGCCTGCCAAATGGAGACCTTCTCGGCCTGCCAGGTCTCCACCGGTCCCACCGACACGGCTTGCGTGGGAACACTGGTGACGACACCGCCGCCGGAGGTGCGGGCGTTCTGGATGATGGTCATGGGATGCAGGTTCACGACGCGAGTCGTCAACTTGCGGTACTCGGCTGGCGGAGGCGGCTCCCGGTCGTATGGCGTCACACGCTGGGGCGGATCATTGAACGCCCAGTGCTTCACTTCGCCCTGACCGCCCTGCATCACCAGACACTTCGCCTGTCGCCAGGACGCAACATATTCTCGCACATCCGCCTTGGGAAAATGAATGTTCTCTTCCGGCATGCGCAGATCGGGTCGGATGCGGTCAAACAGAAGTTCGCGGTCGGTCTTGGCAAAGCTGAGCGGAAAACTCTCGGGAACTTCGCGGCCGTCCAGAACCCATTCGTCCATGCCCCAGAAATGGCAGTGGCGCAGGTCCAGTTCCAGCTCGTTGACCAGCCGCGCTACCAACGGCAATTGCTCCGTCGGTCCGATGGGGCCGCAAACCCCCGTGGGATGATGCGGGGTAGCTTGCCGCCAAGCCTGGATGTACTCCAGGGCTTCCGCCAAATAGAAATCTTCGCGCGTTTCGTAGATTTTGACGGTGAAGCCGTCGCGCGACAGCGCCAACAGATCGTCGGCGGATAACCGGGCCGCATCATCCAGGATCTCGCGATCCAGCGTCGTATAGTCCCACCATCCCGGAGCCACAAGGCTGGTCGGTCGCATGGCACGGGTCCTTTCGGCAAAGGGGCAAGCCGGAGCGCTACCTGCAAACACACCGAAAAACCTCGGTGTCCAGGAAGGACCACCGGTGGCCGTCCCTCAAGTAACGCCTACGCGCCGGATTGTGTCGTATGCCCTCTCCAGTGTCAATCACCGCGATTCTCGCGGAGAGATAGCATACGATTCCCCCAAGATTGCGGAAGACAGCGGCCGCGCGCCACCATGCCGAACGGGCACGGACTACGCTTCCAGCTGTGACAGCATGTCCACCGCCAGCCATGCGTTATCGATACCACCGATACGATCGATAAAGTCGTGCACGGCTACCGCCTCGCTGGGAGGTAATAGATAATCGGGGGACGACAGGATTTGAGCGATTCCGTGGGGAGTCAAGTTGTCCAGGCGGAATTCTTCTGGCATGGTATCTTCTCCGGTCGGAGCATGTCTGAATCATCGGCAGGGAGGCGGTGTGAAATGAGTCGCCGTCCGACGGCGCGGCAACTTGGTAGTGTTTTCCGTCTGCGCAGCGCGCGGAACGTACGTTGGCCATAACCAGCACCGCCCGCTGCTGATCAGCTGTCATCGTGTGATTCGGATTCGAGCTGGCGCAGGAGCTTGCACATGGCTAATCGTCGCGTGGGAATCGTGGGAACGGGAAACGTGGGTGTTGCCGCCGCGTTCGCCATGTTCGTGTCGCGCGTCTGCGGGCAACTCGTACTTGTGGACCTCAATAAGAAACGTGCGTGCGGCGAAGCACTCGACTTGATGCACGGCCAGGGTTTTGCCGGCCGCATTCAAGTCATGGCCGGTGAATACGCCGACCTGGCCGGCTGCGAAGTGGTGATCGTCTCTGCCGGCGCGGCGCAGAAACCCGGTGAGACCCGGCTGGATCTGCTGAATAACAATGCGCGGATCTTCCGTGCGATGGCCGCCGAATTGGATCGCCATGCCCCCGACGCGGTGCTGGTGGTGGCCAGCAACCCCGTGGACATCCTCACGTACATGATGCAGGAACTGAGCAGGCGCCCCAAGGATAAGATCGTCGGCACCGGCACGATGCTCGATACGTCGCGTTTTCGCACGTTGTTGGGCGAGCATTACCACGTCAACCCGCGGTCAGTGCACGGCTACATCCTCGCCGAACACGGCGATTCGGAATTCGCGGCGTGGAGCACCGTCACGATCGGCGGCCTGCCGCTGGTCGATAATCACGTGCTCGGCAAACCGTTCGACCGCGAGGCGATGAGCGCGCTGTTCGAACAGGTGCGGGATGCGGCCTATCTGATTATTGACGGCAAGGGCTACACGAACTGGGCCATTGGCTTGGTCATCTGCGAATTGGTCTCCATCATTCTTGATGACAGCAAGTCGATTCAGCCGATTAGCGTGCGCCTGAACGGGGAGTACGGCTTGCGCGACGTGTGTGTCAGCGTACCGGCGCGCATTGGCCGCCAGGGCGTCGAAGAGATCGTGGAACTGCGCCTGGAGCCTGAGGAACAACGGGCACTCGAGCGATCAGCCGAAGTCATGAAGAGCCGAATCGCGCAGGTTGACCTCAACAAAGGAGGTCGTGCGGTTTAGAAGTGGTCGCACTGTCGTGACTCTTGCTTCACTCTCCCTCTGGGAGAGTCGGGCCGAAGGCCCGGAGAGGGCTACCGGGCCGCTGCTCATCGAATTCACTGCTGGTTCGGAAGACCCTCCCCGACCGCTGCGCGGCCGACCCTCCCGCACGCGCGGGAGGGTGAATCTAAGTCGTTAAGTCCAAATGGTTCCAAAACCGCACGACCTCAAAGGGGAGGCTCCCCTTTAGCGCGGGGGAATGAGGAGGATGGGGGCTCCCCGCGGTCTTGAGGAAGTTCACGGGACTGGTCTGCCAGCAGCCGGACTCGACCCGTCGCAACGCACCAGGTGCAGTACCGCATCACCGGGCCAGGGTGGTGTGAAGGACTGACGCGCGCTGCCGCCGCCGATCAGCGCCGCATCACGGAATTCCCCTTTCCGCGGGTTGTACCAACGGGCGCGCAACACGGCGTCGCCGGCGTGGGAGAGGTCCATCGTAAACGACCCGCCGCTGGGAGCGTATGCGACGTACTCGGTTCCCGGCTGCGCGCTGCAGACGCCCGTGCTGCACAATTCACCGTGGGGTGTCAATCGCCAGAACGCGATGCCCGACTGCTTGAAGAAGCGTGCGCAGTGTCCTGCCAGATCGTAGGCCCTGTCGCGCGCCATGCGTTGAGAGGCGATGGCCGCGCGCGGATCCCAGCCGAAACTGGGGTCGTTCTGATTGACCCACCCGGCACCCGCCAGCAGGGTCTCCCACATGCTCTGTCGCACGACGTCCAGCGTGGGTTGTTGGCCGTCAAATTCGGGAACCGGTTCACTATAGAGATAGGGCTTGGGTGGTACTTGACCAAAGCCGGCCGCAAAGTCGGCGAAGTGGCCGACCCAGTCCCGCGGATGCAGCGTGATGACGTCGACCTTGTCATCGGCGTGTGGAGTATCGTGCCGGATGTGGTCGCTGTTCGACAGCAAGACGTTCGTGCATCGCCGCCGAAAGAAAGCCAGGAAATGTTGCTCGTGTTGGTGCCGCAGCGCAGCATCGTACCATTCCCCTTCGTTGCACATCTCATACAGTACGTTCGAACAGGAATTCAGCTCCGCAATGAGCCGCTCACAGAAACGCTCCTGGAAATACTGGTTCTGCTCGGCGCGATTCCATGCGGCCGAGAAGGTGGCAGGCATCTCCCGATCGAAGTGCGCCAGCTCGACGTACTGGCGCTTGTCGTCCAGCGGTCCGTTGCCGAGAGCGCGGTGAAAGGGATGGCCGTCAAAACAGGTCTTGGGCCAGCCGTCGTGGACGGTGACGAGCACGACAATCGCGCGGCGTTCCGCGTGCGTGACCAGACCCCGCAAACGAGAGAAGTACTCGTCGTTGAAGCGGTGCAGGTCGAAGTCGCGTCTGTCGGCTGATCCGCACCAGGGCATGATCTCGGGCGCATCGTAGCCCAGCCGCGCGTCACGCTGCTGGATGGCGGCACTGGTCCCCTTGAACGCCCACAACATCAGCAAATTGATTCCCCGCTCGGCCAGCGCATCGACATAGGCCACCTGATCCAGATTCCGACCGCACTCCATCCAACCTTGGGTAATCGAGTCACCGCACAGCAGCAGCGGCTTGCCGCGCCAACACAGGAAGTGCCCGGCGCCCGGGCCCTCGGCGAGCACGCGTACTTTGTCCGCGTCCGCAGACGCACGGGTGAAGGCACACAGAATCGTCAGCACCACAACACACGGCAGGAGCGGGTGAACCCCAGTTCTTCTCACGCTGTTTCCTCCGCATCTCAGAGCCCCGCGTTCGGTCCGCCCTTGGCGGCTGGACTTATCCTACTTGCCGAATTCGCGCTCGCCTACGCGAAACCTGGTGGCAAATGGCAGCGGAGTCACGTATCCTGCACAACCTGCCCGCGGTGCGCGGCAACGTACCGCGCACCCCCGCCGATTTCGCGAGACTCAGGAAGGAGACAATCACATGTTGCTGCTCCACAAGTCAACCCGTGTGCTGTCCACCTGGATAGTGGTCGTCTTCTGCCTTGCGGCCATCACGCCGGCTCGCGCCGAGGTTGCCGATTTCTTCGTTGCTCCCGCGGGAAACGACGGCTGGAGCGGTGCCTCGGCCGAACCAAATGCCGCACGGACGGACGGTCCTTTCGCGACTGTGCAGCGCGCACAGCAAGCGGTCCGCGAATTGCGGAAGCGCGAAACCAATCGGCAAACACCGATAATCGTGGCGATCCGCGGTGGCTCCTATTGGTTGGAAGCGCCCCTGCAATTCGCACCCGAGGACTCCGGCACCGAGCAGTCGCCGGTCATCTACCAGGCGTATCTTCAGGAACGCCCGATTCTCAGTGGCGGTCGCCGGATCACGGGCTGGCAAGTGGACGACAAGGGCCGGTGGTACGTGGATCTGCCCGCTGCCAAAGATGGTCAGTGGGGTTTCGTGCAACTGTTTGTGGATCAGCAGCGGCGCGAACGGCCGCGATTACCGAAACACGGCTACTACAAGATCGCCCAGGCGGTGGATCCGTCGGCCAAGGCAGCCGGTAAGGGGCACGATCAGTTCGGTTTCTCGCCCGGCGAATTGGATCCCCAATGGCACGATCTAGGCTCGGTGGAGGTCGTTGCTTTCCATTCCTGGGCGACTTCACGTCTGCGCATTGCCGCGGTCGATGTGCAGAAGCATCAAGTGACTCTGCAGGGGAATACCACGGGCGACAGTTCCTGGGCGCGTTTGAACACCGGGGCACGCTATTTCGTGACCAACGTGCGCGAAGCGTTGAGCGAGCCGGGGGAATGGTACCTGGATCGCACTTCCGGCCGGCTGACGTATATGCCTCGGCCCGGCGAAACGCCGGACAAGACGGAGGTTGTCGCGCCCTTCCTGCGACATCTCGTCCTTCTTGTCGGTGATCTGCCGCAACGGCGCTGGGTGCAGCACATTCAGCTGAAGGGCCTGACATTTGCCCACACCAACTGGAGCACACCCCCGGAAGGCCAGTCTTTTCCGCAGGCCGAAATCAATCTGGGCGCCACCGTAGCGGCTGTGGCAGCGCGGCATGTGTTGCTGGACGGGTGCGCGATCCGGCACACGGGCGAATACGGCGTGGGATTCGGTGCCGGCTGCCGCCACAACCGCCTGGAGAACTGCGAAATCTTCGACCTGGGCGCCGGCGGCGTCAAGATCGGTCATGCCATGCCTGGTTCCTGGGGTGACTCGCTGGCACCCCCGGCGGACGAGGAAGCGGAAGTCTCCCACCACACGGTCCGCAATTGCCTGATCGCCCACGGTGGCCGCCTGCATCCGGCAGCCATTGGCGTGTGGATCGGCCATTCTCCGTACAATGTCGTCGAACACAACGACGTATTCGACTTCTACTACACGGCCTTCTCGATCGGCTGGGTGTGGGGCTATGCCAAGAGCCACGCGCATCACAACGACATCGGATTCAATCACGCGTACCAGATCGGGCAGGGCGTCTTGAGCGACATGGGCTGCACGTACACGCTCGGAGTGTCACCCGGCACGGTGATTCACGACAACCATTTTCACGACGTGAAGTCGTATGACTACGGAGGTTGGGGCCTGTACACCGATGAGGGTTCCACCGGGGTGTTGATGGAGAATAACCTCGTGTACCGCTGTTCGCGCGCATCCTTCCACCAGCACTACGGTCGCGAGAATCGCGTCGAGAACAATATCCTGGCCTTTGCCGGGGAACAGCAGCTGCAGCGGACACGCACCGAGGAGCACATCTCCTTCTTCTTCGAACGCAACATCGTGTATTGGGACAACGACAGCCCGTTGCTGGGATCGAACTGGAAGGACAACAATTTCCGCATGGACAACAATGTCTATTTCCACGCCGGCGGAAAGCCGGTCACGTTCTATCAAGGCCTGACGCTGGAACAGTGGCAGCAGGCCCCGCGCGAGCAGGATCGGCATTCGCTGATTGTCGATCCGGGATTCGTGGACCCACAGAAGGGAGACTTCCGGCTCCGTCCTGATGCGCCGGCCTTGAAAGTCGGCTTTGTTCCGTTTGATGCGTCGCGCGCGGGGCGCCAACAGCCACCGGTGCTTACAGCCGGACTACCCGCTGTGCCCACCACGTTTGAATAGCGCCGCGCCCGCATTCGGGATGAAAAACCAAATCGGCTGCGGTATAATCGAGTCGCCATTACGCCACCGCGTGCCGGCTGCGCGGCGGCGCCTGCCTGGAACGTGACTGCCGGAGCGCTGGTTGCTCCGACGAAAGACCAGCGACCAAACGGGAGATGGCCTGTGCGCCTGGAGCAGCGGTCCCGCGGTCCTGACAACTCCCGCCAACTTTCCCCCATACCCCCGGATTACCAAGGAGACAACGTTATGGCGCGTAACGCGTGGACTCGTCGCGATGTGCTCAAAGCCGGTGCCGCGGCCCTGACGGTACCGTACTTTGTTCCCTCCCACGTGTTGGCCCGGAACGGCAACGTCGGCGCCAACGACAAGGTTCAGGTCGCAATCATCGGCCTCGGGGGACGCGCCCAGTCAATTGTCAGCGAATCGCAGGACGTCAAGGCAATGCAGATCGTTGCGGTCTGCGACTGTTACATGCCGCAGGTGACCAAGTTCATCGCCGCCGTCGGCGCCGGGCAGAACTGGACGGCCTATGACCTGGTCGAGGAACTGCTCGACAAGCAGAAGCTGGACGGCGTGATGATCGAAACCACCACCCATGCACGGGCCTGGGTAGCCATCAAAGCCATGCAGGCCGGGTTGGACACGTACATCGAGAAACCCATGTGTCTCACGATTGCCGAGGGTCGAGTAATGGTGCAGGCGGCCCGCAAGCTGAATCGCGTGACCCAAGTCGGTACGCAGCAGCGGTCGATGCCCATCAACAACTGGGCTAGCGATCTGGTCAAGAACGGGGCGCTGGGCAAAGTCCACACCGTCATCGCGCCGAATTTCGTCGGGCCCGAGAAATGGGTCAATCAACCCGAGCAACCGTTGCCACCGGAGGGACGGCAGGGCTGGTGGGACCGCTGGACCAATCAGGCCGAGTCGCGTCCGTATCACGTGCAATTGCATCGCAATTGGGCCAAGTGGTGGGACTACGACGGGGGCGGCCTGTGTTTTGGCGTGACCGGCTGGGGCACGCACTCCTATGACCAGGTACAACGCGCACTGGGAACCGATGAAACGGGACCGGTCGAGATCGTGCTCGAAGAACCCGTCGATCCCAAGGCGGATACCGGTAAGACCATCACCGGACCGACCGTGGGTGAAGTCAGCGACGAGGATACGGGCAAGGACTACCATGCCATGGCCCGCAACGTCGTCGGTCCGCGCGCGAAAGTCACGATGAAGTTCGCCAATGGCACGGAATTGAAACTGCATCTCGACGGAAACCGCGGCCCAGGACTGGGCGCCATCTTCATCGGTGATAAAGGCAAGCTGGAGATCAACCGCAACAAACTCGCCAGCAATCCCAAGGAACTCATCCTCGCGCAGGACAATCCCGGTCCGATCACGCGGCCCGAGACTGCCTACCACATCGAGAACTGGATTGACTGCATCAAGTCGCGGCAACGCTGCAATGCAGACATTGAGTACGGCCAGCGCTCGTCGACCTTGTGCTACCTGGTGAACATCGTGCGGGACGTCGGTCGCGTGGGCGAGGCATTGAAATGGGATCCCGTAGCCGAGCGGTTCACCAACTGCGATGAGGCCAATCAGTATCTGGCGCGCCCGCGCCGCGCGGGATACGAGCTGCCGAAGTTCAGTTGAGATCGCCGCCAAAACGGTGCGTAGCACCTTTATTGCGGTAAGATGTCACTCCTCAACTCGAGAGGTGTCTGCCATGCGCTGTCTGGCCCGGATCTGGCCGGCATGGGTCGTTGTTGCCGGCGGGTGGACTTGGGGGTTCATCGCGGGATCAACGCCGTGTGTGAGCGGCGCTGATCCCGCCGCCTCGCGGTATGTCGAGCGCTCCACGTGGACGGAAACCATGCTCGCGACGCGGGCCAGTCTCAAGGCGTGGCAGGAGCAGCACGGAACGGCACCGCCGCCGCAGGCGCGCGTGTACGACAGCGGATCCGTCTCGGGCGACGGTCCGGCCCAACACGTGGCCGTGGACGTCTCCGGTTGGCAGTGGCTCCGTTTGATCAGCACGCTCGAACGCGGGCCTGGCAACTGCCATATCTGGGGAGATGCGACGCTGATCGCCAAGGATGGCAGCAAGAAGCGGCTCAGTGAACTCGCCCCAGTGTCGGTCCGCGTGGGGTGGGGGGAACTGATTCCGAATCGGAACTGGCAGGACCGTCCGCTCGCGATCAAGGACCGCCAATTCGAACACGGGATCTGGGTCCATGCCAACAGCGACGTGTGTTACGAGCTGGCCGGAGAGTTCGAGCGGTTCGAGGCCTGGGTCGGCATGGACGCAGCGCGAGTCGGCGGGCAGGCTTGCTTCTCCGTGCGCTACGATTGCACGGATTGGTCGGCTGAGGCCTGGCGCGCCATCGCCGCCCGTTTCCCGGAGCACGCACGTTGGTTCAAAGAAGATGGAGGGCGCGATGGACTGGAGTGGTTGGCCAGCGCCGACAATACCCGGCGAGTGGAACGTCTGCTCGCCAGCGCGTTGAACCGGTCCGACGAAGGAAGCAGGCCCCTGGCCGACCAATGGAGCGCATTGCAGCAGAACCAGGTGCCGGTCGATGACCGTCGCTGGCTGGACTTGTACGTCAAAGCCTGCCGCTATCGCGAGTGCCGGCAAGTTAGTGAACGCATTGGGGTACTCGACGCGCGGCAGTCGCTGGAGAGCCAGTTTGCCCCGCTCTTCTCTGCTGACGTCGCTCCCGACGATGATCGTTGGGCGGTCCTGCAACAGCGGGCGGAACAACTCGCGGCGGCCTTGCCCAACGAGTTTCCGTTGGACACGACGCAATTAGCGGCGTCTGTGCAGCGGCTGGCCGGCGCCTTGTCCGCGCGGTTCGCGAGTCCGGAACCGTTATCGGCACGCCTCGCGACCGAGCAGCCCCAGTGGCGGCAACTGCTGACGGCCGCCGCGGCCGGAGATGCAGCGGCGATGAGTCAGCTGCCGAGCGTAGCCGCTGCGATCGCTGAGATCAGGCACGAGCTGGTCTGTTCCTTGCACGGCATGCGGGAGTTTCTCGCCGAACCGGCCCATGCCGGACTCGAGCAGGAGTGGCAACTTCAGTACCACACGCTGCAGCGCGATCTGCGGAATCGTTCCCATCTGCAGCAACTGGCGCCGGAGACCTTGCGGCCGGCATCGCTCGTGCAGGACACGGATCGTGACCCGGCGGACATTGTCGTGCGCAGGTCGATCGCCCTCCTGGCGGATTTGCGTTCCCATGCACCGGCGGAGTCCCTGGCGGGTCTGGCACGCCAGTTGAGCGAACTGCAGGCCGCCAGCGGGACACTCGATGCCAATGACACGACCGCCCGTTATGTGCTGTTTGCCGACGCTTGCCGCCTGCGGCGGCAGATCGCGTTTGCCAACCCGTTGCTGGATTTCGGAGAGATCCTGTTCCTCAAGCGTCATCGTGCCTTGATGAACCACATGTGCGACCAGTACTACGGCATGGCAGCTACGCCTGGCGGCGGCCTTTATGTCTTGTCCGACGCGTTCGGCGGCCGGCCGCAGGTGCGCGACATCTTGGCAGACTCGGTTGTGAAGCGGGGACGCTTGCAGGGAGAGAAGTTGTCCGGCGGATCGACGACTCCGCCACCAGTGACTTTCGACGGCATGGGCAACCGGCGCGGCGAGGACCGCGGCGGCGGCGCGTTTCTATCGCCCGACTTGTCTTTCGACGGGCGATCAGTCTTGTTCGCATACGTTGAATGCCGCGGCGATATGAATCATTGGCACCACACCGACCCGACCCGCGGCCATTGGGACGAAGGTCGCTGTTACCACATCTTCAAAGTCAATGCGGACGGATCCGAGTTAGAGCAGCTGACCGACGGCACGTGGAATGATTTCGACCCATGTTGGCTCCCTAACGGACGCATTGCCTTCATCAGCGAGCGCCGGGGCGGTTACCTGCGCTGCGGTCGGGTGTGTCCCACGTACACGCTGTTTGATATGGCGGCGGACGGCCGTGACATCACGTGCCTGAGTTTCCACGAAACGAATGAATGGCAGCCCAGCGTGACCAACGACGGGTTGATTGCTTGGACCCGCTGGGATTATGTGGACCGTCACGGTTGCACGGCGCACATGCCGTGGTTGACGACGCTGGATGGCCGCGATCCGCGGGCCGTGCACGGGAATTTCGCACCCCGCAATTCGCGGCCCGACATGGAATTGGATTGTCGGTCGATTCCCGGTTCGCGCAAGTTTGTCGCGACGGCCGCACCTCATCACGGGCAGGCTTACGGTTCACTGGTGCTCATCGATCCCAACATCCCCGATGACGACGGCATGGGGCCGGTGCGGCGCATCACGCCCGAAGTCGATTTCCCCGAAAGCCAGGGTGGTGCGCAGGTCTATGGCACGCCCTGGGCGTTGAGCGAAGACTACTATCTGTGCGTCTACGACGCGAGCATGCAGCCAGGTGCCGGTTCCCAAGGACAGCATTACGCGCCGGGAAACTACGGCATTTACCTGGTGGATTCGTTTGGCAACCGCGAACTGATCTACCGCGACCCGGAGATCGGCTGCCTGAGCCCGATTCCGTTGCGTCCGCGTCCCGTGCCACAACCGGCCCCCAACCTGGTGCGGCGCGGCCCGGAGACGAATCCGGCTACGCGCCCGTCGCAGTCGATCGGCGACAGCCTGCCGCAAGCAACCGTGACGGTCATGAACGTGTATGACGGCCTGAAGGCCTGGCCCGAGAACACGCGGATCACCCAGTTGCGCGTACTGCAGGTCCTGCCGATGAGCGTCCCTTCAGGAGCTCCGCCGCACGAAAC
>Ga0233425_10005376_pt1 | contig 20291 bp, 14 predicted proteins | sample Watercolumn_Towu_2_FD_181712 | JGI IMG/M metagenome (GOLD analysis project Ga0233425, IMG submission 181712) | Freshwater microbial communities from Lake Towuti, South Sulawesi, Indonesia - Watercolumn_Towuti2014_140_MG | ecosystem: Environmental > Aquatic > Freshwater > Lake | place... | reverse complement strand
CAATCGGTCACGGGACCGGGGGGCGGCAGGCGCATCCCGGGACAACCCGCACGCCCCGCCCTCGCTTTTTTCTCTTGCCAACAAGATGATCGCCTGACTTCAGCGGCCGCTGAAGTCAGGCGATCATTTCCCGCCGACGTAGGCGGACGCATGGCGGCGCCGGGCGGGGCCGAGGACGGCATCGCCCCGCCGGCCGGCGCCGTCGCGCGAACGGACCGTGCCGCGGGCACGGCACGGTGCGCCTGTTGCCGGGCGCCGCCGATCTGAGGCGCATCGGCGGGGCCTTGATGTTCAGGCCGGTGCGCGGCCAATTTACTTGAACACGAGGGCTTGCTGACGCACTCTCTGGAGCGAAGGGCAACGGGAGCGGATTCGGCATGACGACACCCATTTTCGCGATCGCCAACCAGAAGGGGGGCGTCGGCAAAACGACGACGGCGATCAACCTCTCGGCCTGCCTGGTGGAACGCCGGCAACGCGTCCTGCTCGTGGATCTCGACCCCCAGGCCAACGCGACCAGCGGCCTGGGCATGCCCAAGGCGGAAGGCGGCAGCCTCTACCGCCTGTTGCTGGCGGGCGGCGACGTGCGGGCCCAGATCCGCCCCACCGCCTACCGTCGCTTCGACCTGATCCCCTCCGAGGTCGATCTGGCCGGCGCCGAGGTGGACATCGTCATGGCCCGCGACTACCTGCACCGCCTCGGGGGCCTGCTGCGTCCGCTGGCGGAGACCGGCGAGTACGACCAGATCTTCATCGATTGCCCGCCGTCGCTGGGCGTCCTCACCATGAACGCGATGACGGCCGCCGACGCGCTGCTCGTGCCGATGCAGTGCGAGTACTACGCGCTCGAGGGCGTCAGCACGATCCTGCGCATCGTCGAGCAGATCCGCACCACCGGCGCCAACCCGCGGCTGCAGATCGACGGCGTCGTGCTGACCATGTACGACGCGCGGACCAAGCTGGCGCAGCAGGTGGTGGTGGAGATCTTCCAGCACTTCGGCGACAGGGTCTACGAGTCCCTCATCCCGAGGAACGTCCGCCTGAGCGAGGCGCCGAGCTACGGCAAGCCCGTGGTCGTCTACGACCGCCACAGCACGGGCGCGGTGGCCTACCGCCGGCTGGCCCGCGAGTTCCTGAAACGGCATCCACGGCCGGCGGCCGACGGCGAGGCGTCGCCTCCGGGCGTGTCCGAGCCGGAAGGGCTGGACGGCGTACAGCCCGCGGAGGCGGCCGCCCCCGCGCCGGCGCCGGCCGGACCGTCGGAGCCGGACGCCGCGGCGCCGGCCGCGGAGCCGCCCGCCGGGGCGGCGGGAGGCGCAGAATGAACGGCCTGGAGCGATGGGCGCAGGAGGCGCTGGACGTCCTGCGGCTGGCGACCGGTTCGCCCGAGCCGCCGGCGCAGACCTGGATCCTGCTGGGCGTCGGCGTGCTCGTCGCGCTGCTCTTCATGAAGCTCGTCTCCCTGGCGACGGGCAACGTGAATTCCACGATCGTGCTGAATCTGCTGGTCATCCTGCTGGGCGGCGCGCTCGTGCTGGCGGGCGCCGTGGCGGCGCGCCTCTACGTCGGGCCGCGGCTGCCGGACCCCCGGTACCTGCCGGCGCTCACCGCGGCGGGGGCCGGCGCCGCGTTCCTGCTGCTCGCGGTGCCGGCGATGTGCGTCGTCCAGCGGGTCAAGTTCCTCGTGGGGCTGGTCACGTGGATCGCGTCGGTCATGGCCGCCGTACTGGTCGCGCTGTTGCTGCGCTCGCTGCTGGGCGGGGTCCGCGGCGCGGAGAGCCAGTTCGAGACATCCGGCGAGCGCCGCGAGGCGGCCGAGCGGATCTTCAAGCCGTGATCACGCCCGTCTCAGGGCCTCGCGCGTTTCCTCGCGCAGGCGCCGGAGGCGGCCGGCGAGGGCGACTTTCTTCACGGCGGACATGCGGTCGGCCAGCAGCACGCCGTTGAGGTGATCCATCTCGTGCTGGATCGCCCGCGCGACGAGGCCGTCCGCGCGGATGTCGCGCGCGGCGCCGTTTTCGTCGCGGAACCTGACGCGGATCTCCCGCGGGCGGGTCACGGCGGCCCGGATGTCGGGAAAGCTCAGGCAGCCCTCCTCGCACGATTCGGTCCTCTTCGATGCGTCCGCGATCTCCGGGTTCACCAGCACGATCGGCATGGCCAGACCGGGGTTCTCGCGTTCGCCGCGGTCGTCCACGTCCGCCTCCGGCGGCACGTCGACGACGCAGATCGCGCGCGTCTCCCCGACCTGCTGGGCGGCCAGGCCGACGCCCTTCTCCGCACGCATGAGGTCGAGCATGTCCTTCGCCAGGCGGCGCAGGTCGTCGTCGAACGCCGCCACGGGCGCCGCCTTCGTCCGCAGCACCGGGTCGCCATAGAACCTGAGCCTCAGTTTCACGCGTCCGTTCCCTGCGGCGGCACAGCGGCCGCCCTCATCACTATAGCGGTTCCTCGCGGCCGTTCAAAGGAGGGCGACGAAGAACCCGGCGGCCACGCCCGCCGTCGTCCGCCGCCGGACGGTCGGGACGGCCGCGTCGGGGCTTGCGGCTGAGGCGAGCCCTACTCCAGGTCCCGCTCGCGCAGGCCGTCTTCGCCGAGGCCGAGATAGTGGCCGAGTTCGTGGAGGAAGGTCGTGCGCACCTCGCTGCGGAAGGCGTGCTCGTCGTCCATGGCATAGTCCCAGATGTTGCCCAGGAACAGGATGATGCCCGGCGGTATGGGATCGACGCCGGGATCCTCGTCGACCGCCGGGCCGATGAAGAGGCCCAGCGTGTCGGGGTCGATGTCGTCGTCGATCAGGCCGGGTTCGGGGCGATCCTGGCAGATGACGGGCAGCCCGCGCGCGCGCTCCGCCAGCGCGGCAGGGAGGCGGCGGCGGACCTTCTCGACCTCCTCCTCCGCGACGCGCGCCAGGCGCGTCGCGAACGGCTCCGGCCTCCGCCAGCGTCGGGACGGCGCATTCACCGGAGCCCCTCCCCTGCCCGGGCGCGCGGCGCCATGGGATGCGGCGTGTCGCTCATGCGCGCGATGCTACCCCATCCCCGCCGACGGCGGAAGCCCTCCTCCGCGAGGCGCGACGGCGCGGCGCGCCCGCCTCCGCGGAGCGCCACGGCGCGGCGCGCGATGTATAGGCGGTGTACGCGGGCGCATCGGCGAGTTGTTGCCGTCGAGATCGGTTCGTGCGCGACATGGGCGGTGCCCGCCGGCTCGCTCGGAGAGCTCGCTCTACCTGTCGCCCGATAGCCATCGGTGGGGCGAGGTCTCCCGCCTCCGCCCCGAAGGGCTCCGGCGCGGCATGCCGACCGAGCCGGGGCCATCTCGCGGCCGTATGGCCCGTGGCGCCGGCGCGGTATAACGAATCGCCGATGCGCCCGTGTACGCGCGGCGTGCGCGGTTGACTTCGCGGCGGCGTTCGCTATCCTCCACAGCCTGTTCCGGCACGAGCGAACGCCGGGCCGCGGGCGGTCCGCGCGATGGAATCGGCCTCGCGGCCGGGAAGAAAGGGCATCACGATGATCGTTACGACGAAGGACTTGTTCCGGCACGCGTACGGCAAGTACGCGATCGGGGCCTACAACATCAACAACCTCGAGCAGACCATGGGCCTGTTCCAGGGCAACATCGACAGCAAGGCCCCGTTCATCATCCAGCTCTCCAAGGGCGCGCGGTCCTACACGAACAAGAAGATGCTGGAGGCCATGATCAAGACGGCCGACGAGATCTTCCCGGATGCGATCTTCGCCGTGCACCTCGACCACGGCGACGAAGCCACGTGCATGGACTGCATCCAGAGCGGCTTCTACAGCTCGGTCATGATCGACGCCAGCGCCGAGCCGTTCGCGAAGAACATCGAGATCACCCGGCGCGTCGTCGACGCCGCCCACGCGCGGAACATCGTCGTCGAGGCCGAGCTCGGCAAGCTCGGCGGCGTCGAGGAGCACGTGTCGGTCAAGGAGTCCGACGCGAAGCTGACCGACCCCGACCAGGCGAAGGAATTCGTGACCCGCTCGGGCTGCGACAGCCTCGCGTGCGCGATCGGCACGAGCCATGGCGCCTTCAAGTTCACCGGCTCGCAGGGCCTGCACTTCGACGTCCTGGAGGAAATCCAGAAGCGGCTGCCCGGCTTCCCGCTGGTCATGCACGGATCGAGCTCCGTCCCGCAGGAGGAGGTCGCCCGCATCAACGCCGCCGGCGGCAAGCTGAAGGGCGCCAAGGGCGTCGACGAGAACGAGTTCGCGCGCGCCGCGAAGCTCGGCGTGACGAAGGTGAACATCGACACCGACGGCCGCCTGGTCTGGTGCCGGGTCCACCGCGAGAGCTTCCGCGACACGCCGGAGAACTTCGACCTCCGCCCGCCGGGCAAGATCTTCATGAAGGAGTACGCGGCGTTCATCGCCCGCAAGAACGTGAAGCTCGGCAGCGCCGGCCAGATCGACGCCGTCCGCGCCATCGTGGGGAAGAAGCGGTAACGCGCTTCGGGACGACCCGAGGAAGGGCGGGCCCCCGGGCCCGCCCTTTTCGTTTTCCTCGCGCCCCGGGGGGGACTATCATCGCCGATGCGGGGGAACGCGGATCGAGGCAGGCATGAGAACGGAACGGGATTCGATGGGCGAGACGGCCGTGCCGGACGAGGCGCTTTACGGCGCGCACACGAGCCGTTCGCTCCGGAACTTCGACGCGGCGGGCGAGCCGGTGCCCCTGGAGATCGTCCGCGCGATCGTGCAGCTCAAGTGGGCCTGCGCCCGCGCGAACCTGGAGTTGGGCGTCCTCGACCCCGCCCGGGGCGAGGCGATCATCTGCGCGTGCGAGGCCGTGCTGGGCGGCGCGTGCGACGACGCGTTTCCCGTGGACGTCTTCCAGGCCGGGTCCGGCACCTCGACGAACATGAACGTCAACGAGGTCCTCGCGAACCTCGCCAGCGAGGACCTCGGCGGGCGGCGCGGCGAACGGGGGCGCGTCCATCCGAACGACGACGTGAACCGCGGCCAGTCGACGAACAACGTCTTCCCCTCGGCCATCCGGATGGCGTGCGTGGAATTGGGCGAGGGGCTGGACGCCGAAACGGCGCGCTTCGAGGCCGCCCTGCGCGGGCGCGCGAAGGCGTTCGCGGCCGTGATCAAGAGCGGGCGAACCCACCTGCAGGACGCCGTACCGGTGACGCTCGGCCAGGAATTCGCCGCCTGGGCGCGGGCGGTCGAGAAGGCCCGCGAACGGGCGCGCGCGGCGCGCGAGAACCTGCTGGAGATCGGCATCGGCGGGAACGCGGTGGGGACGGGCCTCAACACGAAGCGCGCGTTCCGCCCGGCGATCGTGCGCGCGCTGGGGGAGATCACCGGCCGGGCGTATCGCGTTCCCGCCGACGGACTGGAGATCACGCAGTCGCTGACCGATCTCGCCCAGATGTCGGCCGCGCTGCGGCTGCTGGCGGCGGACATCAACAGGATCGCCAACGACCTGCGGTTGCTGGCATCGGGACCGAACACCGGCTTCGACGAGATCGCGCTGCCCGCCGTCGAGCCGGGCTCCTCGATCATGCCGGGCAAGATCAACCCGAGCATCTGCGAGGCGGCGAACATGGCGTGCCTGTACGTCATGGGCCTCGACCACGCGGTCGCCCTCGCGTGCGGCGCGGGGCAGCTCGAACTCAACACGCACATGCCGCTCGTCGGCTGGAACCTGGTGCGGATGTTCCATGCGCTCCGGCGGACGCTGGCGATGTTCGGCGACCGCTGCATCGCCGGCATCCGGGCGCGGGAGGACGTCTGCCGCCGCCACTTCGAGCGCAGCGCCGGCCTCCCGACCGTCCTCAATCCCCGCCTCGGTTACGACCGCGTCGCGGAGCTGGTCAAGGACGCCCGCGCGCGCGGGCTCTCCCTGCGCGAGCTGGTGATCGAGAAGAAGCTCCTGCCGCCGGACGAACTCGACGCCCTGCTCCGGCGCTCCACCGGGCCCGAGGACTGAATTCGCCTTGACGGGCGCTCGGCCTTCGGCCCAGATTCGCCCATCGTCACCGCCGGTTCTGTCCGGCGGCGGGGCGCACAGCGAGACAACCACGAACCGGGAGACGTGCAGATGAACAGGACGGGACGCGCGATCGTCGCCTTGTCGGGCAGCCTGGCGTTCGCCATATCCGTGTCGGCGCAGGAAAGCCGGATTCCGCTGCCGTTCGCACGCGAGTGGGCGGCCGGGTCGCCGCTGCCCCGGCCGGTCGGCGTGGGCGTGACGTACTACACCCAGGATCAGGACTACCGCCTGACCAGCGTCGAAGTCGGCGGCGCCGCCGCGGCCGCGCTCGGTGGCGCCGGCGGACTCGTCCCCGTCCCGAGCGAGATGCTCACGGGCATCGCGGCGGACAACAGCGTCCGCGAGATCAACGTCAAGCTCGACGGGTGGATCCTGCCCTTCCTGAACGTGTTCGGGCTGGTCGGCGCCATCGAGGGCGAGACCGCGGTCGACAACCTCTCGCCGCCGCTGCCCGTGACGTCGCTGGATTTCGACTACGACGGCGTCGTCTTCGGCCTGGGCGCGACACTCGCCGGCGGGGTCGGCCCGGCGTTCGGGGCGCTCACGGCGACGTACACCGACACATCGCTCGACGGCAGCGAGTCGTCGCTGACCGCCTGGATCCTGGCGCCGAAGGTCGGCATCCGTCTCGATGACGTGGCGCCGGCGCTGGACGTGGCGCTCTGGGTCGGCGGGGTGTATCAGAACATCGAGGAGGAGCAGAAAGGCCGGCTCGACATCCCCGGCATGGGCCCCGTCGACTACGCGGTCGATCTGGAGCAGGAAGAGGAGTGGAACTACGCCGCCGGCGCCACGGCCCTGCTCGACGACGCGTGGCAGGTGGATCTGGAGGCGGGCTTCGGCGAACGCACGCACGCGGCGGCGTCGGTGACGTTCCGGTTCTGAGCGCCGCGCGGGCGGGTCGGGCTCAGGTCGAGGGCGGGTAGCGCGTGACCAGCCGGTGCTGGCGGCGCTGGTAGGCCAGGAACTCGCGGACTGTGCACGGCTGGAACCCGCGCCGGCGGTTCAGGTCGCCGATCTCGAAGGCCTGCGACTGCGCCTGGAAGAGGCGGCGGTAGGCGGCCGCGATGGACTTGTCGGGGTCCCAGATCTCGATCGCCTCGGCGCCGGCGCCGTTGATCTCGAAGATCAGGAAGTCCTCGCCCTTCTTGAGCAGGTCGATGGACCGGAACCGGATGTCGAAACGGCCGTAGTAGAATTCCGGCATGCTGCGCGCGATCGTGTCGAACCGCGCCGTCAGCTCGGGCGTGACGTAGGCGGCGCCGTCGCGGTAGAGGCCGCCCACGCGGATGCTGCCGATGAAAGCCAGCCGCACGATCTCGCCCGGGCCGGGCACGGCGTCCAGATCCTCTTCGTGCAGTCCGGAGTGGAGCGAGTGGCCGCCGAGATGGAAGTCGGCCTTGAAGCCGGCGCGATCGTCCCGGAGGATCAGGTCCCGCAGGCAGCTCCGCCCGTCGCCCGTGACATGGGGAAAGTAGCGCAGCGTGAGGGACTCGATCCGGCCGGCGGGCTCGCCCGGGCGGCGCACGTAGAAGACGCCGGCCTCGCCGTCGTACGGGACGTTCTGCTGCAGGATGACGGTCTCGCCCTTGGGATAGCGGGCGAGGTACTGGCAGAGTTCGGATTCGTCGTGCAGGAGCCGGACGCCGAACCCCTGCCACCCGATGTCCGGCTTGACGACGAACGGGAACGCGAGCCCCATCTTCGCGGCCGCGGCCAGCGCGCGGCCGGCATCGATCTCCGGCGACACGGAATCCTCGCCCGCGACGTGCGTGACGAACGGCGCGATCCAGCCGCGCTGCCCGGGCGCGATCTGCCAGAGGCACCGGCTCTTGGACTCGCCCCAGAAGCCGCCCGCTTCCATGAGCGGGTTGGCGGCGGCGGGCAGCGTGAGGCTCCGGTACTTCGCGGCGAGCGCAAACCATCGCAACCCGACGGGCAGGTAGAACACCGGCGGGGGGATGCGCTCGGCGCGCGCGACCTTGCGCGCCATCGCGGCGAGCTGCGGCATGCCGCGGTGCTCCCCGGCGCCATCGCCGCCGCGGCGCCGGAAGAAGAGCCGGAGCGACTGGAAGGGCTCGTCGGACGATGCCTTCGCCACCATGGACCAGCGCGGGTGGCGGGCGCGCATCACGCCCGCCACCGCCACGGCGAGCGCCGCCAGGCCCCACGCCCAGAGTCCGAAGTGGCGCAGCAGCACCGCACCGAAGAACAGCACGGCCAGGAAGGTGGCGGTGGTGTAGACGGCGGCGGCGGCCATCGTGGCGGCCGCGAACCGGCGGAACGGCACGCCGAGCCATCCGCAGGCGATGAACGTCGGGAACAGGGCGCCGGGCGCGATGCGGCAGACGGCCACGACGCGGAGGATATGCCGGTCGAGCCAGTGCCTCGCGCGCTCGACGTTGCGGCCGATCACCAGCCGCCGGATCCACGCGATCCGGCGCGCCGCGTAGCCCGTTGCGTAGATGAGGAAGTCTCCGAGGACGGCGCCGCTATACAGCGTCACGAACGCCAGGCCGCGCGGCATCTTGGCGTTCACGATCATGGCGCCGGCCGTGAGGACCGCGACATCCTCATGCACGAGCGACACGCCCAGCAGGGCCGCGCACTGGTGGAGCCACTGGCCGGCCAATCCCCCGAATCCCTGGAGCATCCGACACCGCCTCGATGTGAGCGAAACCGATGCATCTTAGCGGCCCCCGCCGGCGCTGTCATGGGAGAACCGCCGGCGAGGGGGCGGCGTCCGTCACGTGGCGGGCCGCGTCGTCGGACGGCAAGAAGGAGAGCGGGCCCCGCCCGATGCTTCGCCGCGCTCAGATCCGGAAGAGGGCGCCCATGCGGCGGCCGAGGAGGAGGCTGCTGCCGGCGATGGCCACGGCGAGGAAGGCCATCGCCCACACGCCGAGCGCGGAGGCGATGTAGGGGCCGGTGCCGATGAGCTGGTAGAGCTCGTAGATCGTCTTGGTGATCGGGTAGAAGTCCATCCGCTGCGCGAGCATGAGGCTGTCGGAGACCTCCAGCATGCTGAACGCGAAGGCCAGCAGCGCGCCGGCGACGAGGTTGGCGGAGATCAGCGGCAGCGTGATGCGCCGCAGCGCGGTGAGGGGCGGGGCGCCGAGGTTGGCGGCGGCCTCCTCGAACGTGACGGAGGTCTGCTGCAGGCCGGCGGCGGCCGACCGCACCATGTAGGGCAGGCGGCGCACGCCGTAGGCGATGACGAGGAACAGCGTGGGGTTGGTGCGGATGTCGAGGAGGCCCTGCCAGAAGGGGCTCTCCTTCACCCAGGCCTGGTTGCCGACGTGCGAGCTGAGGGCGAGGTAGCCGAACGCCATCACCAGGCCGGGCACCGCCAGCGGCAGCATCGCCAGCGCGTCGAGCGCGCCGCGCCCGGGGAGATCGGTGCGGGTGGTCACCCACGCGATCGCCAGGCCCAGCGCAACGTTCGCCGCGACGGCGAGCGAGGAGTAGAGGAGGCTGTTGCGGATGCCCGAGACGGTCATCTCGTGGCCCAGCGCCTCGACGTAGTTCGCCGCCGTGACGACCTCCGGCAGCGCGGTGCGGTACCAGCTCCCGGGCGCCGCGAGGCTGGTGAGCACGACGCCGGCGTGCGGCAGGAGCGCCAGCGCGGTCACGGCCGCGAACGCCGCCGCCGCCAGCGCGCCGCCCGGGCCCCGCAGCGGAGCGGCCGCCGCCGCGATCGACGCCTTGCCCGCCATCGCGTGCGCGCGCCGGCCGAACGCGAGCTTCACCCCGCCGTAGAGCAGCAGGCTGGCCGAGAGCATCACGAAGACGAGGGCGAACGGGAAGGGGTTGGAGCCGATCTCCTTCAGGGCGCCGAACACCTGGACGGGCGCGCACCGGGTGTAGTTCATCATCAGCGGCGTCCCCAGCTCCGTGAAGCTCCAGATGAACACGATCGCCGCGCCGGCGAAATAGCCCGGCATCATCAGGGGCCACGTGATCCGGAAGAACCGCCGCAGGCCCGTGCAGCCGAGGTTCTCCGCGGCCTCCTCCATGGCGGGGTCGATGTTCGCCAGCGCGGCCGAGACGTTGAGGTAGAGGATCGGGTAGAGCCCGAGCGCCTGCAGCGCCACCACGCCCGCGTAGCGCCCGCCGGCCAGCCAGTCCTTCGGGCCCAGGCCGAGGAGGGCGTTGAGCGCGCCGTAGGGTCCGAGCACGCGCTGCAGACCGATCGCCCCGACGAACGGCGGCAGGATCATCGGCACCAGGACCATCGCGCCCAGCCAGCGCCGGCCGGGGAAGTCGTATCGCTGCGAGAGCCACGCGAGCGGGACCGCCAGGAGCGTCACCGCCAGCGTCGTGCCCGCGGCGATGCCGAGGCTGTTGAGGAGGCCTTCGGCGTAGACGGGATTGCGGAAGACGCCGGCCAGGTAGCGCAGCGTGGGCCGGCCCTGGTCGAGGAACCCGCCGCGGATCACCATCCCCAGCGGCACGACGAAAAGCGCCGTGAGCAGCAGCGCCGTCGCCCCGAACAGCCACCATGTGCCCCGCCGGTTCATGCCCGCGTCCTCCGCCCGCGTCTACGCGAACGCCGTGCCCCGCCGCGCGCGGTCCACGACCTCCATCACCGCGACCGCCTCATCGGTCGTCACCGGGAAGGCCGCGCCCTCCCGCGCCGCCGCGTGGAGATGCCGCCAGATGTCGGTCTCCGTCCCGCGGACGGCCGGGTCGGCCTGGATCGTCTCCTCCAGCCATTTGAGGTCGTCGCGGCTGCCGCCGAAGCCCGACGTCGCCGCCCCCGCCTGCGCCGAGCGCGGCGCCCGCGGATGCGCGGGATCGAGGCGGCGGACGTGGATCTCGTTGCCCGTCGCGCGCAGCGAGCCGAGCGTGCCGGCGACGATGTACTCCGGCTCGGCGATCATGCGGCCGCCGGAGATCTCGACGTCGACCACCATCCCCGCGGCGTTGCGGAGGAGGAGGCGGACATGATCCTCCGCGTCGCCCGCCGCCGCCACGCGCTTGAGATCGCTCCACACCTCGAGTTCGCCGTAGCCGAGGAACTGCAGCGCGTGGTCGACGAGGTGCGGCCCCCAGTTCAGCAGTTGCCCGCCGCCCATCGCGCGCAGCGTCTGCCAGTCGTCGCGCCGCTGGAACCCGCCGCGGCGGAGCTTGATGGAATACACCTCGCCGAGGCGGCCGGAGCCGATGATGTCCTGGATCTCGCGGAACGCGGTCTCGAAGCGCCGGTTGTGGCGGACGTAGAGCCGCCCCTTCGCCTTTGCCGCGGCCGAGCGGATCCGGCGCGCCTCGGAGGCTTTCACCGCGATCGGCTTCTCCAGGAAGACGTCCTTCCCCGCCCGCAGCGCCGCCAGCGTGTGCGCGCCGTGGTCGCGCGAGAAGGTCGCGATGTCGACCATCTCGACTTCCGCGTCGGCCAGCAGGTCCTCATACCGCTCGTACGCCCGGCAGCCGAACCGCTCGACCATCCGCGCGCGGTGCGCCTCGACCGGATCGCACACGGCGACGAAGCGGAACCGATCCTCCTGCCCTTCCAGTTCCTTGACGTGCATGCCCCACCCCGCGCGGCCGGCGCCGGCGAGGCCGAGGCGGATCGGACCCGATGAACTCATGGCGTTTCTCCGAATGCGCGCATCGCCGCGCGTTCGACCGAGACTAGGCGGGCGCCGCCGTTCTGGCAAACGAAACCGGGGGGCGGGCGGGGCGTCCGGCCCTCCGGCCTCCGGCCGCGGGCGTCAGCCGGCCAGGGCGCGCAGGCGGCGCTCGACCTGGATCATGGAGCGGACGGTGTGGTAGCTGATCTTCCACGCATGGCCGAGGGCGGCGTCGATCGGCCGGCCCTCGCGGTCCACGCGCTCGTACCACTCGCCGCCGGCCGCGAGGTTGACGAACTTCGCGAAGACGAAGTCGTAGACGTTCCGGAAGGCGCGCCACCAGGCCTCGTCGCCGAACAGGGCGTAGGCGTCGAGGAAGCCGATCATCGCCTCGGCCTGCTGCCAGAACTGCTTCTCCGTCCGGCTCGTCGGGCGGTCCATCGGCACGTCGGCGAAGAGGCCGCCGAACTCGGCGTCGAGGCCGAAGCGCGCGGCGTGGTCGGCGAGCCGGCGCACGGGCTCGGCGTAGGTCTCGCGCGCCTGGCCGAGGATGTCGGCCGCGTGGAGCAGCAGCCACGCGAACTCGAGGTTGTGGCCGGGAGAGGTGAGGTCGACCGGGCCGCGCGAGCCGTCGCCCGCGCCGGCGTCGCGGCCCCACTCGGTGGCGAAGAGGATCGGCGCCAGCGGCGTCCAGTCGAGCGCGAACTGGATGTAGCCCAGGCCGTTCGCGGGGTGGAGCATGCGCGAGAGGATGAGGTCGATGACCTCCAGCAGCCGGCGGCGGTGCGTGGGGTGGCCGGTCATCTCGTAGAGGGTCGTGAGCGCCTCCATCAGGTGCATGTGCACGTCGAGCGACTTGCGGTCGCCGCCCGCGCGGCCGGACGGTTTGGGCCGCCAGTCGCGCTCCATCAGCTCGAAGAAGCCGCCGTGGCGCGTGTCGGCCATGTGGCGCATGACGGCGTCGTAGGATCGCTGCGCGGCCTCCCGCCCGCGGGCGTCGCCGGTGGCGAGGGCGTACTCGCTGAACGCATAGATGGAGAAACACTGGCCGTAACCCACCTTGTCGGTCACGGTCGGCCGGCCGGCGCGATCGGCGATCCAGAACCAGCCGTCGTTCGCGTCGTCCCAGTAGTGGTCGAGTATGAACGTGGCGCCCTGCCGCGCCAGCTCCGCGCAGCGCCCGCCCCCATAGCCCGCGCGGTGCGCACTGGCCATCGTGTAGAGCATGCGGATCTGCATGAGGAAGGTCTTCGTCGTCTCGCCCGTGGGCCGGCCGTCGCGGTCGAAGTAGGTCAGGAAACCGCCGCCTTCGGGGTCGGGCGACCGCTCGATCCAGAACGGCAGCAGACGGTCGACGAGGTACCGCCGCGTCCGCTCCGCCAACCCGCGCGCCTCGTCGCGTCCGTTCATGTTCCGGGCCTCGAGCATTCCACGACGACCACCCGGCACGACCGCCCCGTGCGCACCGCGCCGCATCCGCCGCTCACGATCCCCTCCCGGACGCGGGGAATCAAGTTCCATCCGCCGGTCCCGGCGCGGGAGCGGCGCAACGAAGGCTTGGATGTCCGGGCGAATGGGGGCATATTCCGGCCGATGCGCGCGAAGGCGCGCGTCGCGACGGACGCACAGCCATGGGCGACGCACCAACCAGTTCCGGACCGGCCGATCCGGGTCTGCCGCGCCGGCTGGGACACTACGACGTCGGCGAGAAGATCGGCCAGGGCGGCATGGCGATCGTCTGCAAAGGCGTCCAACCGTCGCTCAACCGCGCCGTCGCCATCAAGATCCTGCCGCCGCAGTTCGCCACCACCCCGGAGCTGCTCGGGCGCTTCGAGCGCGAGGCGGCCATCGTCGCGAACCTGAACCACTCCAACATCGTCCAGTTGATCGACCGCGGCCGAGAGGACAACATCCTCTTCATCGTCATGGAGTTCGTCGAGGGCCAGAGCCTCGACAAGGTCATCGCGGCGGGCCCGATGCCGCTGCCGAAGGCCATCGACTTCGGCTCGCAGATCTGCGAGGCCCTCGCCTATGCCCACGCAGCGGGCGTCGTCCACCGCGACCTCAAGCCGTCCAACATCCTGATCGACGAGCGCACGGGGCGGGTCAAGATCGCCGACTTCGGCATCGCCGCGCTCGAGTCGACCGACGCCGGCCTCGCCACGCTGACGGCGGACCGCAGCATGATCGGGACGATGAACTACATGTCGCCCGAGCAGCGGCGCGACGCGCATCGGGTGACCCACCGCACCGATCTCTTCTCGCTCGGCGTGATCCTCTACGAGATGCTGACCGGCAAGCTGCCGGTCGGGCACTTCAAGCTGCCCAGCGTGATCCGCCCGGATCTTCCGCTGGGCCTCGATGCGATCGTCAAGCGGTGCCTCGCGGAGTCGCCCGAGGACCGCTATGCCGACGCGGGGCAGATACGCGACGAACTGCAGCGGCTCACGATCCGCCATACCGCGCCGCGGTCGTTTTCCGTCCTCGGCCGCCTCAACAAGCGCCAGCAGTGGCTGGCGCTCGGGGGCGCGGCCGGGGTCGCGCTGGTCCTGTTGATCGGCATCGCCGCGATCGTGGGGCATGTCCGCGGCCGCGCCCGGTTGGCGGCGGCCGCGGCGGCCGCGGGCCGGGCCGGCGGAGGAACGCCGGCGGACGCGGAGGGCCAGGCCGACTACGTCCGCGCCGAGGCTCTGATCAGCCAGGCGCGCTGGGCGGAGGCGGTGACGGCGCTGCAGGAGTTCGTCCGCCAGCATCCGGACCACAAGCTCGCCGCCGAGGCGCAGCTTCACATCGCCAAGGCCTGCGGCCAGCTTCGCGAGCGCGAGCGGAGCATCCTCGAATACGAGCGTTTGATCCGGAACTATCCCGCGTCGCCGCGCGTGCCCGAGGCGATCGTCGACAAGTGCCGCGCGGAATGGGAGAAGGGCCGCAAGTCGAGGATGTTCGGCGGGCCGGTATGGGACGCGAAGCTGCAGGAGCGGCTGATCGCGGAACTCCAGGAGCTGCTGGGCAAACACGCCTCCGGCGCCCCGGTCGTCCGCGCGCTGGAACTCGTGGCCGAGATCGCGGAGCGGCCGATGCTCGCCGACGAGAAGACCGCGGCCGAGGCGCTGATGAAGCTCTACACGCTCGACCCGCCCAACCGGGCCGATGCGCTCTTCCACGCCGCGGAGCTGTACGACGACGACAAGGGCGACCGGATCCTGGCCGCGGCCGGCTATGCGCGGTTCGCCCAGGAGTTCCCGTCCGACCCCCGGGCGGCGCAGGCGCAGGGCCGCCTCAAGGACCTGCGGCCGAAAGAGGCGCCTTGACGCCATGCCGGGGCGGGAGGCGCGGGAGGGACCGACCATGACGATCGCGGCATCGGGGCGGCTCCGGGGAATCCTGCGGCTGTCGGCCGCGACGACGGTCGCCGGCGCGGCCGCCGCCTTCGCGCAGGCGGTCCCGCCGGCGCCGGCGCCGGACGAGGGCGCCGCCCTCGTCCCCGTATCGCCCTACGAGCCCGGGCTGATGGTCCTGGCCCTCGCGGGCGTGCTGATCCTTGGCGGGGCCATCGTGCGCCTGCTCGTCGCGCTGCGGCTCATCCGCCGGATCGAGTGGACCATCCTGCCGGTGCTGCTGTTCCTCAGCGGCGCGCTCTGGCTCTTCCTGAAGATCGGCGGCTTCGCGGACGTGCCCAACCTCCGCGCCCTCGCCGGCTTCCTCTTCGCGTTCCTCCTTTTCGTGAGCGTGCTCGTCCCGCTGGCGCGCTGGCTCCTGCCGACGCGCGCGCTCCGCACGCGCGGGGGCATCCCGCCGCTGCTGCGCGGCATGGCCGTGATCACGCTGGCCCTCGTGGGCCTGTTCGTCCTGCTCTCGTGGGCGTTCCCGGGACTGAGCTTCACGCCGGTGTTCGTGACGTCCGGCGTCGTGTCCATCGTGCTGGGCCTGGCGCTGCAGGATTCGCTGGGCAACGTCATGTCCGGCCTGGCGATGAGCATCGAGCGGCCGTTCAAGGTCGGCGACTGGGTCCGCATCGGCGAAACGGAGGGGGAAGTCGTCGAGCTCTCGTGGCGGGCGACGCTCGTCCGCACGCGCGAGAGCGACCACGTCTGGATCCCCAACAGCGCCGCCATCCGCGATACGGTGTACAACTTCGAACAGCCGACCCCCGACCACCTCGTCAAGATCCACATCGGCGTGGCGTACGACACGCCGTGCGGCCTGGCCATCGAGGCCCTGCGGGACGCCGCGTCGAGGGTCGAGGAGGTGCTCCGCACGCCCGCGCCGGCCGTCTATCTCAAGGATTTCCAGGACTCGGCCATCCTCTACGAACTGCGCGTGTGGATCGACAACTACGGCTCCCTGCACGGCATCGAGAGCGAGGTCCGCAAGCAGATCTGGTACGCGTTCAAGCGATACGGCGTCACGATCCCGTTCCCGCAGCGGGACGTCCACCTGTACCCCGCGCCGGACGAGCCGAAGGAGACGTTCTGCCGCCTGGTCGTCACCGGCGGCCCGCTGCGCGGCGCCATGTTCCCGCTGTGCGACCGGGCCGCGACGATTGGCCGCGCCGCCGACAACACCATCGTCGTCTCCGACCAGCGGGTCTCCAACCGCCAGGCGATCATCGAGCCGCACGAGGGCGGGCACCGCCTGCGCGACCTCGAAAGCCGCCACGGCACCTCCGTGAACGGGCAGCTCGTCGTGTCCGCCCGGCTCTCGCCGGGCGACGTGATCGGCGTCGGCCCGATCTCGCTCGTCTACGAGACCAACTGGGCGCCGCCGGCGGTGCGCGCCGCGGCGCGCGTCGTCGCCGCCCCGCCCGGCCGGCACCTCCCCCCGGGCGCCACGAGCGGCGCGACCGTCGGCACGTCGGGCGCCTCGGCCGCGGCCGGCGCGTCCGCGCCCGACACGCCCGCGCCGCCCGGCGGCCCGACGGCCGCCTGACCGGCCGGATGGGGGAGGCCGGACGTCGGGCGTTCCGCCGCCTCTCCCTCGTGGAATCCGCCTTGACCCGCGGGCGCGCGCGGGCGGACAGTGGCGCGCATGAAGCCATCGGCGCATCCCGGCGAACCGATCTACGAACACACCACCTCCCTCGCCTCGGGCATCCCGCTCGGCGGCCTGGGCGCGGGCAGCGTCGAACTGCGCGACGACGGCGGCTTTCACGACTGGGAGATTTTCAACAACCATCTCTGGAGCGGCTCGCCGGAGGATCCGCCGCCCGACGCGTGGAGCGAAGACGCGTTCTTCGCCGTCCGCGCGAAACCCGAGGGCGGCGAGGCGCGCGTGCGGCTGCTCTATGACGACAACAAGACGTCGCGCGCCGTCAGCGGCTGGTACGACCACGCGTGGATCTACAACTACCCCTTCCTCCGCCCGATCCGCCGCATCGTCTACGCGGGCCGCTACCCGTTCGCGAACCTGCGCTACGAGGACGACGCCCTGCCGGTCGAACTCTCGCTCACCGCCTTCTCGCCGTTCATCCCGTTCGACGCGAAGAACTCCGCCCTGCCGCTGGCCTGCTTCGCCTTCCGCGCGCGCAACCCCGGCCGCCGCCCGGTCGACGTGTCGCTGATGTTCGGCCTCCGCAACTTCGCGGGCTACGACCAGGACCGCCTGACCTTCCGCCACCGCGTGCGGCGCGCCGGCGGGGCGACGTCGGTCGTCATGACGGCCGACATGGATCGCGCGGCGCGCACCTGCGGCTCGATGGCCGCGGCCGCCCTCGGCCCCGGCGTGAGCGTCCTGCCGGCGTGGACCGACGGCCGCGGGCTGACCGGCTTCCCCAACGCCGCCGCGCCCGGCCTCAGCCAGCTCTTCTACGCCTTCCGCGACCGCGGCGTCCTGCCCGGCGGCCCGGCCGCGTGGCGGCGCGACGTCGCGCGCGGCGATCTCGTCGCCGCGCGCGGCGCGCTCCACGGCGTCCGCCGCGCCGGCCAGCGGTGGCGCGCGGCGCTCGCGCGGCGCGCGGTCCTGCCGCCGGGCGGCGAGGCGGAGTTCGTCTTCCTGATGAGCTGGCACTTCCCCAACCACTACCACTACTTCGACCGCGGCCTGCGCCTGGGCCACCGGTACGAGCGCTGGTTCCGCGACGCGGGGGCGGCCGCGGACTACGGCGCGCGGCGCTACCGGCGCCTGCGCGCGGCGAGCGAGCGCTTCGCCGGCGCGCTGTTCGGCGGCACGCTCGAGCCGTGGTTCGCGCACTCGCTGAACGCGCAGCTCACCACGTTCCCGCAGAGCTTCTGGTGGACGCGCGAGGGCGAGGTCGCCGCGTGGGAAGGCTCGGCCTGCTGCCAGACCATCCCCAACATCCACACCGTGTGGTCGTCGTTCCAGCCGCTGCTCTTCTTCCCCGACCTCTACGCGGCCATGAAACGCCGCTCCGCGCGGTTCGCCCGCGCCGAGGGGGCGGCCGCCGCGGCCGCCGCCGACCGGGAGAGCCCGTTCCTCGCCGCCGAGCGGGCCCGCCGCCGGTCGCAGGAGGCGTCGAAACGGCAGGACCTCGGCGGCTGGTTCGACCGGCGCTGGCAGGAGCTGGGCTACCGGCGGGAGGATTTCGCTGCGGCCGACGGCCGGCGGAAGACGCCGCGCGGGGCCGCCCTCTTCCTCGGATCCGCGGCCGAACTGCTGCGCGACTACCTCTGGACCGGCGACCGCCGACTCGTCGACGACGTCTGGCCGCTCGTGCGGCGGGCCCTGGACGGCGGGATCGCGGCCGACGCCAACGGCGACGGCCTGCCCGACGGCGCGATCAGCTACCTCACCTACGACCACTGGTTCCCGCCCGCGACGAACTGCTACCGCGGCACCATGTGGCTCGCCGAGCTGGCGGCCGGCGCGGCGCTCGCGGACCGCCTCGGCGAGACGGCGGCGGCCGCGCGCTGGCGGGCCGCGTGGCGGACGGGGGCGGCGTCCTTCGACCGCCTGCTCTGGAACGGCCGCTACTACGACTTCTGCCGCGACGACCGGCTCGGGCGCAACGACCCCGGCTGCCTCGCCGACCAGGTGAGCGGCCATCTCTACCTCCGCCTCTGCGGCGTGCCGCCCGTCCACCCACCGGCGCGCGCGCGCGCGGCCCTGCGCGCCGTCTTCCGCCACAACCGCCGGCCGGAGGAGGGCCTGCTCAACGGCGCCGATCCGCGGGGGCGAACCGACTGGCGGTACTTCGCGCGGTATTCGGCCGACGGCGCCGACGAGGCGCTCTCCGGCCAGTGGGTCACGCCCTGGACCGGCACGGAGTACTACGTCGCCGCCACGATGATCGCCGAGGGCCTCGCGCGCGAAGGCCTGCGGGTCGCGCGCGACGTCTACGAGCGCTACGCCTCGTCCGGCATGGTCTACAACCACATGGAATGCGGCGAGCACTACTTCCGCGCGCTCGCGGCGTGGGCGATGCTGCCCGCGCGCCAGGGACTCGTCTACGACGCGCCCCGCGCGGCGCTGGCCTTCGCGCCGCGGACCGACGCGGCGGCGTTCGACTCGATCCTTCTCCTTCCCGGCGCGTGGGGCCGCATCCGCCAGTCGCGTCGCGCCGGTTCCCAGCGCGACGAAATCGCGATCGAGGCCGGGCGGCTCCGCCTGCGCGAGCTGACGCTGGAGCGTCCGGCCCCGGCCGGCGGGCCGGCCCGCGTCGCGGTGCGGCTCGGCGGCGAGCGCCTCGCGGCCCGCGCGGAGCCCTCCGCCGGCGGGCGCATCGTCGTGCGCCTCGCGGCCGCGCGCACGCTCCGACCCGGAGACCGCCTTGCCGTGACGATCCGCGCGTGACGCGCGGAGGGCCCGGCGGGCGGTACGGCTCTCTCCAGGTTCATGGCTTTGCGCGTCTTCGCGACCTTCTGTTCCCCTCTCCGCTTGAGCGGTCGCGCGGGCAGGGCGCTTGGTCGTGTCGGGTTTCACGGAAGATCGCAAAGGCGCGCAAAGGCGGACCGGGCTGGCATCGATGTCTGTCCCTTGACTCTTGTACACGCGCAAGCGCCGGCCGTCGCGCACCGGCCCTTCAAGGACGCGGAGGGCTCCCCCGTCAACGGCGGACGGCGTCTCTGCACGGGAACGAGGGCGGCCCGGCGGGGCGGTTCAGGGCGCCGGCGCCGCGCCGGCGCCCCCGCGGGGTCCGCGGGATTCGATGGCCTGCCGGATCTTGGCGACGAGTTCGGCGTGGCGGTAGGGCTTCTGGATGAAGCCCGCCAGTCCCTTGCCCGCGAGGCGTTCCGTGGCGGAATCCTCGTTGTAGCCGCTGGTGAAGAGGACGGGCGCATCGGGCTGGATGCGGCGGATCTCGCGGAACGCGTCCTCGCCGCTCAGCCTGGGCATCGTCAGATCGAGCAGGGTGGCATCGATCTCCGCGTGGCGGGCGCGGAACAGATCGACGGCTTCCCGGCCGTCGCCGGCGAGCAGGACGCGGAATCCCGCGTGTTCCAGGCTCTGTTTCGCGACCGTCCGCACGGTTTCCTCGTCGTCGGCGACGAGCACCGTGCCGTGCCCCCGCCACTCCTCGACGGGGGCCCCGGCGGCGGCGGCCGGCGCCGGCGCGGCGGCGGTCCCGGCCGGGAAGAGCACCTTGAAGGTCGAGCCCTTGCCGGGCTCGCTGTAGACGCGGATGGCGCCGCGGTGGGCGCGCACGATGCCCATCACGGCGGCGAGGCCGAGGCCGCGGCCCGCGAACTTGGTGGAGAAGAACGGGTCGAAGATCCGGCGCAGCGTGTCGCGGTCCAT
>Ga0233425_10005375_pt1 | contig 20296 bp, 17 predicted proteins | sample Watercolumn_Towu_2_FD_181712 | JGI IMG/M metagenome (GOLD analysis project Ga0233425, IMG submission 181712) | Freshwater microbial communities from Lake Towuti, South Sulawesi, Indonesia - Watercolumn_Towuti2014_140_MG | ecosystem: Environmental > Aquatic > Freshwater > Lake | place... | reverse complement strand
AATCTTTTACCTTCCCAATATGAAAATTGTTGTCCCATGCGACAGCCTGGAAGCAGAAAAAGCAACACTTTCTATAAAAGAATTAGATGGACCCTGTGCGATAAGGCTTGCAAGAGAAGCAACTCCAATAGTTACCAGACCGGACACAGTTTTTAACTTTGGCGCTGCGGATATTTACAGATACAGGAAACCTGCGGAAAAATTTGTCGATGCTTTTGATATATATACATCCCGTGATTATAAAAATGAAGGAGAGGACATCTCAATAATAGCTTGCGGACCTATTTTAGCAGAAGCACTAAGAGCAGCATATATTTTGAAAGAAGAATTCGGGAAAGAATCAAGGATCATAAATATGCATACGGTTAAACCAATCGATAGAGATGCAATTATAAGTGCAGCTAATGAAACAAAATATATAATTACGGCGGAAGAACATCAAACTGGCGGATTTGGAAATATAATTGCAGGAATTATAGCCGAAAATTATAGTCATGACTCCAATTTACGGTTTAAAATGATTGGAGTAAATGACCGGTTTGGTGATTCAGGCCAGCCATGGGAGCTCATGAAACTCTTTGGCCTGACCGCTGAATTCATTGCAAAAAGTGCTTTATAGTAAAGCAGGTATACTGCAATCCTCAATAATAACTTTATATCTTTTAAGGGTAATTATAATTTACCATAAATTTCAAGGATTATTACAAATATCTATATTAATTAGTTTTATAATTTTATAATAATTACTAATGATTTAAAAAAACAGTTTTTTGATATTGAATAGTTATTAAGAATTTGAGGGAAAAAATGAATGTTAAAATTAAAGCTGGAGTTATAGGCACAGGAGTAATGGGTTCCAATTATGCAAGAATGATTAAAACACTAAGAGATGTAGAGCTAGTAGGAATTATGGATGTAAATGAAAGCCAAGTTACTGACCTTGCAAAAGAATTAAATACAAGTTTTTTTACAGATGCAGAAAAATTCTTTGATAAGAAAAAACCGGACGTTGTCGTTATCAGTTGCCCCGATGAATTCCATGCAAGATACACATTAATGGCTTTAGAAAGAAATATTAACGTACACCTCGAAAAACCTGTTGCAGATACTCTGGAGAATTGCAGAATTATTTTGGAAGCTTCTAAAAGAACTAAAGCAAAAATAAATATAGCTTATATTTTAAGAATACTGCCACATTATTCATATATAAGAGATAGTATAAAGTCCGGGAAATTTGGAGATATCATTCATTTCTATACAAGAAGAAATGCTATATTAAATGAAGGGCTTCGATGGCAGGGAAGAACAGATCTATCGACATACCTCGTTTGCCACGATGCAGATATAATGATGTGGATGACTGGAAATAAAGTTGCAAGAGTATATGGCGAAGAAGTTATTAACAAATCGCTTAAAAAATTTAATACACATGATTCGATACAGGTTGTTTTAAAATGTGAAGATGGCTCAATTGGAGTTATTGAATGCTCCTGGGCGGTTCCAAACACAGGAAGATTCAGCATTGATAACCGTATGGAAATAGTAGGCACAAAAGAAGTTGCTTACGTTAACCTTCAGGACCAGGGGCTTATTTATTTGTCCGAAGAAGGAATGATTTGGCCAGGTATGGTATTTGCTGCAGATGCCGGAGGTTTTTTTATTGGCGGCCTGAAAAACGAATTTGAAAAATTTATTGATTCTATTACGCACGATAAACCTGTGATGTGTCCAGTTGAAGAAGGAATCGAGGCTACTAGAGTGGCAATTGCTGCAAAAATATCAATTAAGGAGAGCAGGCCTGTATATTTAAAGGACATAAAATAATAAATCAGTAATATTGAAAAGAGTTATATTATGCAGAAAATAGGATTTATAGGCCTGGGGATAATGGGCAAACCAATGGCAATTAATTTACTCAAGGCCGGATATAATCTTATAGTATTTAGCAGGACCTCAATTCCTGCTGAAGAATTAATAGAAAAAGGCGCTACCAAGGCTTTATCAGTTGCAGAGATTACTAAAGTTTGTGGCACAATCATTACAATGTTACCTGATTCTCCTCAAAGCGAAGAAATAATAATAGGGGAAAATGGGATAATCCAAACAGCGAAAAAAGGCGCACTTGTAATCGATATGAGCTCAATTAATCCCATAATTTCCATCAAAATAGGTGAAAAACTTGCCAGCAAGGGTATTGATTTTCTGGATGCACCAGTATCAGGTGGTGAACAAGGAGCCATAGAAGGAAGCCTTGCAATAATGGTAGGTGGCAGAAAAGAAGCATTTGAGCGAGCGATACCAATATTTAAGACACTGGGAAGTTCCTATTTTCTTATTGGAGAAAATGGAGCTGGCAATTTTGCAAAACTCGTCAACCAGATAATAGTCACAATAAACATTGCCGCTATAAGCGAAGCTTTTATTCTTGCAAAAAAAGCTGGTCTTTCTCCAACGCTTGTTTATAATGCCATAAAGAATGGATATGCTGGCAGTAAAGTACTGGATAGCAAATTACCAATGATAGTAAATAGAGATTTCAAACCGGGCTTTAAGATAGATTTAAATAAAAAGGATCTGCAAAATGTCATGAATGCCGGATCTGCTTTAAATGTTCCACTGCCGCTAACATCTATAGTATTGGAGATTTTAAAATCTATATCATGCGCGGGAAATGGAAATCTGGACAATTCCAGCATCGTTAATTTTTATGAAGATATGTCAAAAATTATTGTAAAAGAATAGTTATTTTAATATAAAAATGGTTTCAGTTAATTATAATTGTTATAGCTTGAGGAGGATTACAAAAATAACTTCTGAGGATATCTTTGTAAAAAACGGCAAAACCCTAATGGAGATACTTGGTGAATTGATCGCTAAATATGGTGAATTATTTAGAAATCAATTATTTGATATTGATACCGGAAATCTTAAGCTTATAATTCTTGTTAATGGCAGGGCTGCTAATAACCTTTGTAACGACATAAAAGCAAGTGACAAAATAAATATAGTATCTTCTCTTAGAGGAGGATAAGGAAAATAAGATTATGGCAAAATATCTCGATAAAATACAACCTTTAGAAAAGTTTGTGCTGATAGATCAAATTATAGAAAAGATAGAAAATCTTATTGCGAGTGGGGATTTAAACCCGGGTGATTTCCTGCCCGGGGAAAGGCTACTAGCAGAAAAACTTGGTGTTTCCAGGACATCATTGCGGCAAGCTTTGAAAGCGTTAAATGTGATGGGAGTTCTTGAAATAGCTCCGGGTAAAAAGACCTATATCAAGGATTCATTTTCAGATATACTTTTAAATCCGTTTAGATTTATAAAGGCGATCCATTCAATAAAAATAAAGGAACTTTTTGAAGCAAGAAGAGTTATAGAAGAAGGCATTGTACAAATGGCTGCAAAAAGAGTGGACCACTATCATTTACAGAAAATTAAAAGCCATCTTATCGATGCGGAAAAAAACCTTGAGCACAAGAATGAGTTTATATATTCTGAATTCATGTTCCATAAAAGTATCTTCGATACCGCAGATAATAAAATACTTTCTGCAGTAATGAATTCTTTAAATGAACTTTTACTTGTTTTAGAAAAGTATGAAAAAGATTATCTGGATATTTCAGACCGGAAATTCTCATTAGACCAACACAAAAAAATCTTTGAAGCTTTAAGAGAAAAGAACCCTGAAGGTGCGCGCCTTGCAATGCATATCCATTTGAATTCGATGGAAGAACGACTTAAAAAAATGGAAATTGGTGAATAATATTTTAATTACCATTCCTATTAAAAAATAAAAACATCAATGGAACTAGAAAAATTACTTAGTGAACTCATTTCAATAAACAGTGCAAATCCTGATTATTCCGAATCAGCTCCAGGTGAAGAGGAAATAGGAAATTATATAAACGATTTATTTCATTTACACAGCATTGATTCATTTAAGCAGGACGTCGAACCTGGAAGATCAAACATAATTGCTAAAGTCAGTGGAAAACAAAAAAAATCTTCTCTCCTTTTATGCAGCCACCTTGATACGGTATTTCTTGAAGGCATGGAGTTTAAACCTGTTATTGATGAGCATAATATCTACGGGCCAGGCGCATGTGATACAAAATCTTCACAGGCTGCAATGATAAAAGCTGTCATTGAATACAGCAAAGCCAGGGAAAAAAGCTCTACTGTTTATTTTCTGGGAGCAGTAAGCGAAGAAAGCATGCATCTTGGAATAAGGAAGTTCATGGATACATACAGGGACATTACAGGAAAAATTGATTTCTGCATAATTGGAGAGCCTACTTCTTTAGACATCGGAATTGCCCATAAAGGCAGCCTCAAATTTACAATTAAGACATCCGGAAAAAGTGCCCATGGCTCCAGTCCTGAATTAGGAGTAAATGCAATAAATATGATGAGTGAACTAATAACAATGATCAATAAAAAAATTGTACCTTCATATCAAAAATTGGCAAATAAACTTCTCGGAAAGGCAACGTTAAATATCGGAGTAATCAGGGGTGGGAATGCTTTTAATATTGTTCCTGATTTCTGTAAAATAGAACTTGACAGAAGAGTCCTGCCTGAGGAAAAGCTGGAGAAAGTTTTACAAGATTTTAAAGACCTTATTTCTGGAATGAGTGTTAATAATAAATACTTTATTGCTGAAATTGAAAAGGTGAACGATTATATACCTTATCTAAAAATGGATGAATCAGACGATTTAATACAAAGTTTTAAAATGCTCTGTAAAAAATACAGCAACAAAAGCAAAATAATAGGCCTGCCATATGCTACAGATGGCGGTTTTACTTTTCAAGGTGGAATACCAACTATAGTTTTTGGGCCTGGAGAAATAAAAGATTCCCACAAACTTGGAGAGTATGTATCCAGGGAACAGTTGCATTTAGCATTTGAAATTATTAAAGAGTTTTTATTTAAATATCAAGCAAATTCTTAAAAAAGCACCCAGATTCATAATTATAAAGAAAAGAAATTGTTTATTTGACAACTATAATGATGTAAATTAAAATATATTATATAGTATACAAAATAATATGTTTTTAATAACCTGAAAGTGGAACAATATAAAATCAGCAATAATACCTTAACTGAACTGGCTTATAAAAAAATCAAGGAATTAATCATTGACAATGTTTTAAAGCCTGGAGACAGGATAAACCAGGAAAAAGTAGCCGGTGATTTGGGGATAAGCAAGATTCCATTGATACAAGCTTTGACATTACTCAGTAAAGAAAGTTTGATTGAGAAATTACCAAGAAAAGGGTTTTTTGTAAGGAATTTTTCACAAGAGGAATTGGATGATATTTTTACAGTAAGATCTTTATTTGAAATGCTGGGTGTATCAACCTTAATCGATAATCTTTCAAGTGACGTTGAAAATACTTTAAAAAAATTTTTAGAAGGTTTTCAGAATTTCTATGAACAAAAAAAAGAAAAAGATTATTACGACCTGGATGTTAAGTTTCACTATTTTCTGATTGAATCATCCGGGAATAAAATAATAATCACCCTAACTGAAGAGTTTAATATTTTACTTTTATGTTTTACAAAAGGTTGGGTTTTAGACTGGAAGACAAGCGTTGAACAGCACAAGGAAGTGATTAACTTAATTCTTCAAAGAGAAAAAAGCAGGGCAGAAAACTCGATCAGAAACCATATTTATTCTTTAAGGGAAGGGTTTGACAAAAAAAATTAAAAATATACTTTCATAATCTATAAAAATGGGGGCAAATGGATAAATTAAGTAAAATATATCATTTAATTGAGGAAATAGAAAAAGAGATCGATTCAGATAAAAATAAAGAAATCGCAAATAAATGGGAAGCACCTGAAGTAAATAATACTTTTTTTCATTGTAAGCCAAAAAGAGAAGGCCAGATGCCTATTGTGGCAGACCTCGAATACCCGATGTGGGCAAAATTGCTGGATTTCAATTTAAAAGATTATTATTACAACCCTTTAACCTATTTGGAAGCTCAGCTAGAAACTTATTTATACAGGTATAATTTTTTTAAAGATGATGCTGGATTGGGCAGGGTAATACTGATCTGGTTTGGAGCCGCTTTTGAGGCATCTATTTTAGGCTGCAAAGTACAGTACCCGGATAATTTCGACCCCTCGGTGGTAAGAGACTATGCTCCTGTAACTGATGAAGAATCTTTAAAAAGGTTAGAGGATAAAGAGATTGATTTCAATAAAGATGGCGATCTTGGAAGAGCTATAGAATTTTATTATAAAATGAAAGAAATACTTCCTTCCAGCTGGCAGGTGATTTTTCCAGATTGGATAATAGGACCATTTGGAATAGCAATTTATTTGCGTGGTTACCAGAATATACTTTTGGATCTGGTGGACAATCCTGAATTTGTTGTGAAAATAATGAATTTTTCTAAGAAAAAATTATTCGAATTCAGTGAAAAAAGAGCAAAATTTCTTGGCATAAAATTAGAGAAGGTCTGCTTACATAATGACGATATAAATTATCCTAATCTTTTAAAGGGTAATTATAAAAACCTTATACTGCCTGTTGAAAATGAAATCAGTGATTTTTATGGTGGTGTTGTATATTGGCACAGTTGTGGAGTCGTAAATGAACTGATTGACGAAATACTTGACTTAAAAAACATATCAATGCTTGATTGCAGCGGATGGAATGATTTTGATGTATTTGTCGAGGCACTTACAAGGAAAAATGTTAAAAGCACAGGCATAGAAAAAAGGTTTCATCCAGTCAAGGACATTTTGGCTACAAGTGAAGCTGAAATCAGGAAAAAAATTAAAAGTTATTATGATTCACTGCAAAAAAATAAAAACATCAGGGCATATATGCGTGTAGACGGGATATCTCAAATTGGGGATTTTGAACAGGATCTAAATAGTGTAAGAAGATTTGTTGAAATTTCCCGGGAATACAGCTATAAAGATTGATTTTTTAGATTTGGAGAGATCTTTGCAAAGCAATATTGAAAATGATGCCAAAAAGGATTATAACAAAGAACTGATTGAGTCAGGAATAGAGCAGGCTTGTGCAAAGCTCGGACTGGATTTTTATGGAGTTTTTTTGCCAGGTATTATTAATAAAGAAGCTAACCAATATGAAGGATACTTATGGGAGGCAAGACATAATTCAATGGCGGGATTAAAAGAAGCCATAGTGATACATGCCGCACCACCTTTATCTAAAGTAGATACCTGCCCATGGGAAGAATGGTATGTATTTAATGGTCAGATTTACCACGCAATACTTTATACAAATAAAAACGAGAGAAATGATGGAGAAGTAATTATAAAAAGTGATGACAAAGAACATCCCGAAAGTGTTATAGGAAAAAAATGGTATTTTTTCTTTGATAATAATCTTACACCTTTTTTATTAAAAAAATAAAAATTTAAAGATAATTTTAGTAAAATCAATATCAATTAAAATAATATTTCATAAAGAGAACGATGGAAAAAGCAAACAATGTTGAAATTAAAAGTAAGAGGATTTTTAAACCAGATATTTTAAGGGAATATGGCAATATTTTTATCCTGGTCTTGATAATCCTGGTAATGTTGATAATTAATCCAAGATTTTTAAGTATCAACAATATTATAAACATCAGCCGCCAGATGGTACCCGTAGGATTACTTGCCATGGGTGCAATGTTTGTAATAATGTCAGGGGGCCTTGATCTTTCAGCAGCCTTTGGTGTTTCGCTGGCTGCTGTTATATTCGGATTAGTATATGAAAAATCAGTAAATATCTTCATTATAATACTGGTAACTATTGTAACAGGTATAGTAATGGGGATTTTAAATGGACTTATTATCACACGTTTAAAGATGTTGCCATTTATTGTCACATTAGCCACAATGGCAATTTTCCAGGGTCTAACTTATTTAATTTCAGGCGCCAAGCTGATATATGTCGAAAATTCATTTATCACATTTCTTGGTTCCGGGACACTTGGTAAAATCCCAAGCTCCTTTATATTCCTTATCTTTTTTTATTTTATCGGGTATATCATATTGAACCAGACTAAACTTGGCACATATATTATTGCAATTGGCAATAACGAGAAAAGCTCTGTGCTTGCAGGGATAAATATAGATAAATACAAATTCTATATCTACGCTTTTTCAGGTTTTTGCACAGGTCTTGCTGCAGTCTTTCTTGTTTCAAAAGTACAGATGTCAGTACCATCTATTGGAGGTTTATCATTGTTGATGGATGCTGTTGCAGCAACCATACTTGGTGGCACATCGCTTTCAGGTGGAAAAGGTACAATAAGGGGGACTTTTATAGGAGTACTCCTAATAGTCATTATTGGAAATATAATTAATTTACTTTCTATTGATGCAAATTACAGGGATGTAATTAAAGGGCTGGTCATAATTGCAGTTTTGCTTTTTGATAGAGCAATTAACATAAGAAAGTCTGCATGATTTATCAACAAAAAGTATAGTTTGATGGTTTTTATGTAAAAAAGGAGGTGAAAAATTAGAAATATTTTAAACTTTTATTAAGGAGGTGCTTATCGAAGAAGTATTTTTGAAGTCAGTGAATTATGTATTATTAAAGAATATATAGGGAGAATGAAATGAAGAGATTTTCAATAATTATAATAGTTGCTGTGTTGTGTGTAGGGTTGTTACTTAGCTTTTCAATGATAAGCTGTAAAGCTGAAGCAACAGGCGGAGACGAAGCAGCAGGAAAAGAAAAAGTAACGCTTGGCGTTGTATTGATGGACACTGTAAATCCATCCTGGGTCACCCTGATAAAAGGTGGAGACATAGCAGCAAAAGAAGTTGGAGTCGAAGTTATCTGGAAAGGCTCTGAAAACAGCCTGGAAAAAGAGATAGCAAATGTCGAAAACTTTATCGAACAAAAAGTCGACTGTATTTTGATGGACCCTATGGATAAGGTAGCTATGGCACCAGTTGTTGAAAAGGCCCTGAAAGCTGGTATACCTACAGTAACAATGGGTAACCTTGTACAGGTCGAGGGTAATGTCAGCACCGTTTATGGTGACTACGCTTTTATGTACAGCCTTAACAAAGTATTGTTCTATTATCTTAACTCAAAAGGTAAAGTAATCTATTTGATTGGCCAGAATGGTAATTATTGTTCCGATGAAAGACAGCGAGGTTTTGATGCAGCAGCAGCAGAATTTCCTGACATAGAAGTCCTTGTCAAAGGTCCTGGCGGATTTGATCCTGTGGCAGCACAAAAATTAATGGAAGATTATTTAACCCAATATCCTGAAATAGACGCAGTTTCTATTTGGAACGATGGTATAACTGCAGCTGTTGCAACCGCAATTAAAAATGCAGGGAGAGATAAAGATATAGTAATCATAGGTTCTGATGCTGATACCACTACAATTAAGATGATGGAGCCAGGCGGTATGATGGTAGGTAATGTTATGACAGGTTTGGCAAGAATCGGCGCATGGAACATTAAGGTTGGAGCTGCACTTGCAAGAGGAACTGAAATAAAAACAGATAATGGTATGGTATACCTTCCAACAGCTTTAATACTTAACCAGACAACCTTTGACCAGGCAAAAGCTAATGGTTTCAAAGATGAAATCAAATGGGTGACTCCTGCAGATTCAATGTCAACGATAGAAAATGCTGTTGTTGATTGGCAACCAGAAGTATAAAAATTTGTGTTTCTCTGTAAAAGAGAGAGGAAATACTAAAAATAGCCATAGTAGGCATTGATAAAATGTTTAGCGGGATAGTTAAATATCCCGCTAAACAAAAACTAAATAAATATTTAAACTGAGCAGTATAAAATTTAAGAATTATAATAAATATAAAACTAAGATGCAAAAGGATCAAAATACATTAGCAGAAGTAAAAAGAAGGGGTCAAATACTGAGTAAGTTTCCGAAAAACTTATCTTTAGTATTCATTATAGTATTGCTGGTTGTAGTTTTTGGGGCAATAAATACAAGTTTTTTCAGCATTAACAATATTATTAATATTTTCAGGCATACAAGCGTACTATCTCTTATATCTATTGGAATGGCGCTGATTATTATAGATGGCGGTTTTGATTTATCAGTAGGCGCAAATATGGCGCTTGGCGGCGCAATAGGGGCGATAGTTTTTAAACTCAGCGGAAGTGGTGCCCTGGGTATTATTGCAGTTTTAGCAACATGCACCTTAATAGGCACAATAAATGGAGTTTCAGTAGGTGTATTAAATATTAATCCATTCATGTTTACCCTGGCAACAGCTGCACTTACTAGAGGGTTGACACTGGGCCTTATGAATGCCCAGTCTGTAGAGATGAAAGATACAACTTTTACATGGTTGGGCGACTACCAGATTGGGATACTGCCCATAGTAATGATTTTTATGGTTGTAGTTTATTTAATATTTTATTTTATACTAAGAAGAAATATATTTGGCATGAAGATATATGCTGTTGGCGGAAATATAAATGCGGCACGCGCATCAGGTATTAATACCAAACTTATAGTAACTTACACATATATAATAACAGGCTTGTTGGTAGGTATAGGTTCTGTCATTACCATAGGGAGAATAGGCTCGGTCCAACCATGGGTTGGGGTTGGACTTGAATTCGATGTTATCACAGCGGTGATAATAGGAGGTGTGAGCCTGCGTGGTGGAGAAGGCACAATGCTGGGAACTTTTTTAGGAGCTTTAATAATCGGAGTATTAATAAATGGATTATCCTTCATGGAAATAAACCCATTTTTCCAATATATAATCAGGGGCGTCATAATTATTCTTGTTGTCTTTATTGATAATATCATGCATAGAAGAAGCAGCGCATCATATTGATAAATTTATTATAAAATAATTATTTTATTTAGAAATGAACACTAATCAGAATCTTAAATTCAATAAAATAGAAATGATGGAAATATCTAAAATATTTCCAGGGGTACAGGCTTTAGATAAAGTAGACTTTGAAATCAGGGGGGGTACTGTACATGCAATTGTAGGAGAAAATGGTGCAGGTAAGTCAACCCTTATTAAGATATTGGCTGGAGTTTATAGAAAAGATGAGGGCTACATAAGAATTGATGGCAAAGATATAAATATAGTAAATCCTATAGACGCAAAAAGATTAGGAATCAGTGTAATATATCAGGAATTTTCTCTGGTTCCGGAACTCAGTATAAGCCAGAATATATTTTTAGGTAATGAAGTATCCAGAAAAGCGAAATTCTGGATAAATAAAAATGAGATGCATAAAAAAGCTTCTGAAATCCTGAAGGATTTGAATATAGATATAAACCCAAAACGGAAACTGGGAGACCTGACTGTTGGTGAGCAGCAGCTTGTTGAAATTGCAAAAGCAATCAATAGCGATGCTAAATTAATAGTAATGGATGAGCCCACCTCTGCATTATCTGATGTAGAAAAGGATCATTTATTTATTATTATAAAAAAACTTACAAGTCAAGGCATTGGAGTAATATATATTACCCACAGGATGAAGGAAATATTTACAATTGCTGATTCAGTAACAGTAATGAGGGATGGTAAAAAAGTTGGAGACTATGACATAGATGAAGTTGATGAAAATAAATTGGTAAAATTAATGGTGGGCCGTGAACTTGGAAGCATATATTACAGGGAGAAGGGAAGCACAAAGGGAAAGATAGTGCTGGAAGTTCAAAATTTAAGCAAGGGAAATTCTTTTTCAAATATCAGTTTTAACGTTAAAGAGGGAGAAGTGGTCGGGATTGCGGGATTGATGGGGTCAGGCAGAACAGAGATCGCAAGGTGTATTTTTGGTATGGATAAGTTTGACTCCGGTAAGATATTATTAAATGGCAGGGAAGTCAAATTCAAGCATCCATTCAATGCAATCAGCCATGGAATCGGGTATGTCTCAGAAGATAGGAAAATATTTGGATTTGTACCGTTAATGGATATCAAAGAAAATATCACTCTTCCATCTTTAAAATGGCTTTCGACAATGGGTTGGGTAAATTTAAAGGAACAGCTAAGAATAGCAAAAGACTATTCAGCAAAATTAGATATAAAATCAAAGCTTATCCAAAAAGTCGGGAGTTTAAGTGGAGGTAATCAGCAAAAAGTTGTTCTGGGTAAATGGCTTGCAAGAAATCCACAGGTACTAATTTTAGATGAACCCACAAGAGGTATTGATGTTGGTGCCAAATCAGAGATACATAAAATCATCAATCAGCTCACCAAAGAAAATATTGCAGTAATCATGATATCTTCAGAATTACCGGAAATACTTGGTGTTAGTGACAGAATAATCGTTATGCACGAAGGCGAAATGACTGCAGAATTTGATTATACAGAGGCAAATGAAGAAAATATCATGAAGGCTGCTGTAGGTCTTCACAAGCACCATTAATAAAATTCATATAATAATTATATAAAGGAAAGATAATGGCTGGTGGCTATGTCGATAAGACACTAATTGTTGATTTATCGAACCATAGAGTAGATGAAGTATATTTTGATGATGATATCAAAAAGAAATTCATCGGAGGCTATGGATTTGGTTCGAAATATATGTTTGAAAACCAGCAAGCAGGAGTCGAACCGTTATCTGAAAACAATCTGTTTTCAGTATTTGCCGGTCCCCTCACAGGTCTAAGTTTTCCTGGAGTCTCAAGATTTACAATATGTTCTAAATCACCACTGACCAAAACCTGGGGAGATTCAAATGGTTCCGGGCACTTTGGCCCGGTAATGAAGTTTGCTGGCCTCGATGGAATCATTATTAAGGGTTCATCAGACAAACCAGTTTACTTACTGGTTGAAGAAGGAAAAATCAAGATAAAAGATGCCACTGCCGTATGGGGTAAAGACACATATGAAACAGATGACATATTAAAAGATATCCATGGAAAAAAATCTGAGGCAATCTGTATTGGCAATTCCGGAGAGAAAATGGCGCTCTTATCTGGAGTCATAACAAGAAAAGGACGTGCTGCAGCCAGAGGTGGATTAGGCGCTGTAATGGGTTCAAAGAAAATAAAAGCAATTGTTGTAAATGGCGATAAAGAAGTACCAATTTCAGACATAGACAGATTTAAAAAGATTAAAGAAAAATTCATGACAGGAATTAAGAATAAATGTGGTTTTGCAGATTTTTATGTTACTACTGGCACACCAGGTTATGCAGTGGATGGCCTGCTTAGTGGTGATTCACCTGTAAAAAACTGGTTCGGCTCAAATGAAGACATGCCACAATTCAATGAGCTTGAATACGACAACATTAAAAATTATAAAGTGAAAAAAAACGCATGTCATGCCTGTCCAATAGCATGTTGGGGACATGTAATGATAAATAGCGGGCGTTATAAGCTAGTTGAACCTTCACATATGCCTGAATATGAGACCATTTCTGCCTTTGGAAGCTATTCACTAAATAACAATTTTGAATCAATAATAAAGTGCAATGATATTTGTAACAGGTATGGGATAGATACTATTTCGGCAGGAGCAACAGTTGCTTTTGCTATAAATTGTTATGAGAACGGTATAATCAATAAGAAAGATTCTGACGGATTAGAGCTTACGTGGGGCAACCATAGATCAATTGCAGAACTCACAGAGAAAATAGCAAAAGGTGAAGGTTTTGGTAAGGTTTTATGTAATGGGGTAAAAATTGCATCAAAAATTATCGGTAAAGGTTCAGAAGAATTTGCAGTCCATGTTAATGGCCAGGAACTCCCGGCACATGATTCTCGTTTTGAACCAGGTTTTGCAGTTGGTTATGCTCTTGATGCAACACCAGGCCGGCATTGCCAATTTGGCTCATTCACATTACCGCCAGGTATTGAAAGGGAGTTTCCAGAAATAAAATTTGTCTTTAATAAGGTTGAGTATAAAAATAGGGCAAAATCTGAAAAAATACTCTGGTCACTTATGCATATAATAAACACCCTTGGCGCCTGTTTATTTGGATATTTTTCAGGCGATGTCACAAACTACAGTGAGTGTTATGCTGCAGCTACAGGATGGGATATAAGCTTAAAAGAACTTATAAAATCCGGGGAAAGAATTGGTGTAATGAGGCACTTATTTAATTTAAGAGAAGGCATAAATCCAATTAATCTACCATATCCAAAGATAGCAAAGGGATTGCCACCTCTTGAAAAAGGCCCCCTGGAAGGTATTAAAGTTGATATTGATTCCATGCACAGAGAGTACTTTGAAGAAATGGATTGGGATATGAAAACAGGGATGCCATCTATTGCAAAATTAAGGGATCTGGAACTCGAATACATTTATTAATAAAAATTTTATTAAAAATTATATTTTTATCAGGGATTAAAATAAGATATTTATTTTAGAAAGCAGAAGATAAATAATGAGAATAAACAAAATAGAACTTATTCACGTAAGGTTACCTTTAAACGAACCTTTTGAAATAAGCTCCGGAGTAATATCTGAAAAAGACTGTATAATAGTAAAAATCCATACTGATGATTTTATTGGAATAGGCGAATCATCACCAATGGCTGCTCCTTTTTATTCATCAGAAACAATTGGCACCTGCTTGCATATATTAAAAGATTTTTTGATACCCAAACTAATAGGCAAAAACATAAATCAAAATGAAATCCTTGATAAGATTTTTGCAGATATACGTGGCAATAATTTTGCTAAGGCAGGGATTGAAACTGCATTATGGGATCTGTTTTCTAAATATGAAAATAAACCGCTATTTAAATTTATTGGTGGAAAGGATAAAAAAATACCATGGAAGGTATCAATTGGCATAAAACCTTCACTGGATGATTTATTAAAAACAGTTGAGAAATTTTTAAATTATGGCAGTAGAAGTATAAAAATTAAAATAAAAAAGGATTGGGACATCGAACCAATTAAGAAGATAAGGGAAAACTTTGGCAACATCGATTTGACTGTTGATGCAAACTCCTTTTATACATTAGAAGATATCAGTGTGTTTGAAGAAATTGATAACTACAAGTTGACTCAAATCGAGCAACCTTTACATTACAGGGATTTATACGATCATTATATTTTACAGCAAAAAATCAACACTCCAATTTGTTTGGATGAAAGCATAGATTCTATGACAAATTGTAAAAATGCATTGGATATTGGATGCTGTAAAATAATCAATATAAAAATACAAAGGGTTGGTGGAGTTAAAAAAGCTATAGCAATTCATGATTTATGTAAATTGAGCGGGCTGCCTGTTTGGATAGGCCAGATGCCAGAATCAGGTGTCGGAAGCTTTTTCGGGCTTGCATTATGCTCTTTAGATAATGTTTTGTATGATTCTGATATTGCTCCATCTGAAGTTTATTTTAAAGAAGATATTATCGACTCAGCTATTCAAATGGATGCTTATGGTAATTTAATCCTTCCCCTGGAGAATGGAGCAGGTTGTAACCTTGATGAAAAACAAATAGAAAAGTTAAAGGTTACAAAGATGGTATATGATTGAAATAAATTTGAATAGCTATTTTTGATAGAGCATCAATTAGATATATTATAAGAATTAATTAGTAATGTAAAAATTAAGGAGGTAGTCTTGGATTTAAGTAGTGCAAAATTAAAAGAGATGTTAAGACAGATGTTAACTACAAGGTATTTTGAGCTGTCTGTCGACAGGTTGTATAGAGAGGGCAGAATCCCTGGCGGGTGCCATTTAGGATATGGTGAAGAATCCACGGGAGTTGGAGTCATTGCTGCATTAGAAGAAAGTGATTATGTTTTCAGTAATCACAGAGGACATGGTCATTGTATAGCAAAAGGCCTTGACACGAAGCTTATGATGGCAGAGCTTGAGGGGAAAGCTACAGGATATTGCAGGGGCAGAGGTGGCTCCATGCATATTATGGATGTAAATAAAAGACTAATGGGAACAACAGGAATAGTGGGAGGCGGAATACCCCAGGCAAATGGGCCAGCTTTGAAGTCTTTGATTAAAGGTACCAAAGAAGTGTCAGTTGTTTTATTTGGTGATGGTGCCTGTAATCAGGGCACTTTTCATGAAGCCTTGAATTTAGCATCTATCTGGAAATTGCCGTCTATTTTCGTTTTGGTAAATAATCATTATGCTGAGTCAACACCTGTCGAGTATAACTGCAATATTAAAAATCTTGCAGACAGAGCCGTATCATATGGCATTCCTGGAATCGGTGTTAATGGCATGAATGTACTGGATGTATATAAAGCTATGTCTGAAGCAGTACAAAGAGCAAGAAAAGGTGAAGGCCCTACGCTACTCGTACTTGATACTTACAGGTATGGGGGGCATTATGTTGGAGAACCTGAAGGATACAGGACTGAGGAAGAAATTGAAGAATACAAGAAAAAAGATTGTATATTAAATTTTAAAAATTATTTGATTGAAAATAAGATCCTTGATGAAAATGAATATAACATGATTGACGAAAAAGCGAAAAAAGAGATTGAGGAGGCAATTGAGTTTGCTGATAAAAGCCCTATTCCAGATATATCAGATATTGATACCGATGTATATGTATGATCTTGTCGGTTAGTGTTTTACTGTTTGAATTATGTAACATGGAGTTCTTGTATAAAAATTAAATTAGAAAAATTATTAAACTATTATATGAGGAGCATTAAATGGGAAGGCAATTAACATACAAAGCAGCTGTAAATGAAGCAATTAGAATCGCAATGAGAAAAGACAATAATGTGATTATGCTGGGTGAAGATATTGCAGGAGGAGCAGGAAGAGAAAAGCAGGGAATTGAAGATGCATGGGGCGGGCCTTATGGAGTTTCTAAAGGCTTGATCAAGGAATTTGGCAATAAAAGGGTTTTTGACACACCCATTTCTGAATCAGGTTTTATAGGCGCTGCTATTGGAGCAGCAATGGCAGGGATGAGACCCCTGGTCGAACTTATGTATGTAGATTTTTGCGGGGTTTCATTTGACCAATTTTTAAATCAGGCCCCTAAATTAAGGTTTATGTTTGGTGGCCAGGTAACAGTTCCAATTACAGTAAAAACTTTAATGGGCTGTGGCTGGCGAAATGCCGGACATCATTCACAGATGCTATATTCACTTTTTGTCCATATACCAGGTTGGTATGCACTGGCTCCATCATCACCCCGTGATGTAAAAGGCGGCCTCCTTGCAGCTATTAGAAATGATAATCCAGTTATTCTTTTTGAACACAAGATGTTGTACAACATCACTGGAGACGTGCCTGAAGAAGACTATGAATTGAAATTCGGCAAAGGCGAAGTTAAAAAAGAAGGTAAAGATATAACAGTAGTCTCATTTTCTTTTTTAGTGAACAGAGCTCTAAAGGTTGCAGAAAAACTTGAAAATGAAAATATAAGCGTAGAAGTGATTGACCCGATATGGTTAGCACCATTAGACGAAGAGATTATCCTGAATTCCGTAAAGAAGACCGGTAAAATATTGATAATTGATGAAGATAATCCCAGATGCAATATGGGCACTGATGTTGCAGCGCTTATAGCTACAAAAGGTTTTGACTATCTGGATGCGCCTGTAAAAATATTGACACCTCCAAATGCGCCAGTCGCATATGCTCCGATACTAGAAGATAATTATATGATAAGTGAAGAAAAAATCGAAAAGGCTATTAAAGATATTTTAGGCTAGTATTATGAAATTATTAAATACGATATTTTTGAAATTAATAGCACTGGACTTTAAATATTTAAAATAATTTTTAAATAAGGTTTTTGGAATGAAAACTATAAAAACTATTGTTTTAGAAGATGCAAAAAAAGCGGTTAAAAGCATGGAGAAAAAATGTTTAGAGCTTAAGCTGGAATGTAGCTTTTGTATTCTTGACTGTATGGGTAATATCATTATCCTTGAAAAAATGGATAATGCCAGTGCAGCAAGCACTGAAATTGCTGAAAATAAAGCAAGGGCAGCATTAAAAACTTTTTTATCAACAAGATCAATTGACGATATGATAAAAGATAAGAACATAGAAATAGGCTATTTATCGGATGCATGCAAGACTGCGGTATGGGGCGGCTTTCCTCTTTTTGAGAAAGAAATGAACAAAATACCTATAGGTGCAATTGGTGTCTGCGGAGGTTCCTGGGAACAGGATGAGGAAATTGCTAAAACAGGAATAAAAGCGATGAATTTGATCAATAAATAGTATACAGGGAATTTGGGTATCACATGAATTAAGAATTATTAACTTGATCCATAATGAGACGATACTTTGATTTATAATTCTAGAAATCTTAATTAAATGCCACAAGTAAAAAAAACTTTCAAAAAATCCTTGACATTTATGTAAATACTGGTAACATACTTCAAGTCAGTTTGTCCTATTTATGATTTCTGCAATAACCTGCAGTTAAAAACTGTGCTTATTTTTTCTTGTTTTTGTATTCCATTATTTGCTGTTGCATGATTTTTTGCAACATGCTCTTGATTAATACTGTAAATTATTTTCACTTGTAAGGAGAATGATTATTAATGCTAAAAAAGAAAAAGATTGAAAGGTACAATTTCGGAAAAATCCAGAAAGTGATGGAGATACCAAACCTACTTGATATCCAGAAGAAGTCTTTTGACTGGTTCCTGGCAGAAGGTGTAGGCGAAGCGCTGAAGGATATTTCACCAATAGAGGATTTTACCGGCACCATGTCCCTTGAATTTGAAAGTTACAGTTTCGGCGACATCAGCGCTGATGCAGATGAGTGCAAGATGCAGGATATGACCTACTCGGCTCCTTTAAAAGTCAAAGCTGTTTTTATCAATAAGGAAACAGGTGAGAAAAAGGAACAGGAAGTCTTTATGGGTGATTTTCCTGTAATGACCGATAAGGGTACCTTTATAATAAACGGAACTGAAAGAGTTGTAGTTTCACAGCTTGTACGTTCACCCGGGGTATATTATGATTCAGACATTGATAAAAAAACAGAGAAAGACATTTACCTCTGCAAAGTAATCCCCACCAGGGGCTCCTGGATAGAGCTTGAAACAGACAAGAAAAACATAGCTTATGTAAGGATAGACAGGAGAAGGAAATTTTTACTAACGATTTTCTTGAAATCAATCGGTTTCGGAAATAATGAAAATATGCTTTCCATTTTCGGGCCATATGACAAGGTCAGCGCCATAAAGAACACTCTTGAAAAAGATGTTACTGAAACTGAAGAGGAAGCATTAATAGAAATATACAAAAAACTGCGTCCCGGCGAGCCCCCGACAATTGACAGCGCAAGAAATCTTATACATGCGCTTTTCTTTGATCCCAAAAGATATGACCTCGGCAAAGTCGGAAGGTACAAATTGAACCAGAAGCTCGAGGAAGAGATAGATGATAATATCTCCGCAAAACTTGAAGCAATAAACAAGAAGATGAACATCGATGCTTCAAACCAGATGATACTTAATGCAAAAGATATTTTCCTTATTGTCAAATACCTTGCCCAACTTATGAACAATGTAGGTGAAATTGATGACATAGACCATTTTGGCAACAGAAGGATAAAAAATATTGGCGAGTTAATACAGAACCAGGTCAGGATCGGGCTCGCAAGGTTAGAGCGGGTTGTCAAGGAAAGGATGACTACCCAGGACTCAGAGGCTATTACGCCAAAGACTCTTATCAATATCAGGCCACTTGTGGCATCGCTTAAAGAATTCTTTGGAAGCGGCCAGCTTTCGCAATTCCTGGACCAGACAAATCCCCTTGCTGAAATCACGCATAAAAGAAGGCTGTCGGCTCTTGGTCCCGGTGGGCTTTCAAGGGAAAGGGCAGGTTTTGAAGTCAGGGATGTCCACTCTTCACATTACGGCAGGATGTGCCCGATAGAAACTCCTGAAGGCCCGAACATCGGCCTTATTGGTTCCCTGGCGACTTATGCAAAGCTTAATGATTATGGTTTTATAGAGACCCCTTATATAAAAGTAAAGAACGGCCGGGTCACAAATGAAGTCGAGTATCTTTCCGCGGATAAAGAAGAAAACTATGTTATCGCGCAGGCAACAGGCAATATTGATAAAAATGGCAATTTTTCAGAGAAAAAGCTTCTTTGCACTGCCGGCGGTGAAGTGATTACAGCTGAACCAAATATGATAGATTATATGGATGTCTCACCAAAGCAGATATTCTCTGCAGCTACATCGCTTATACCGTTTCTTGAGCATGATGATGCAAACAGGGCGCTAATGGGCTCAAACATGCAGAGGCAGGCGGTACCGCTTATATTTCCTGAGGCGCCTCTTGTGGGTACCGGCATGGAAAAAAAGCTGGCACGCGATAGCGGGCATATTATACTTGCTGAAGATGAAGGTGCAGTTTCC
>Ga0233425_10005374_pt1 | contig 20296 bp, 17 predicted proteins | sample Watercolumn_Towu_2_FD_181712 | JGI IMG/M metagenome (GOLD analysis project Ga0233425, IMG submission 181712) | Freshwater microbial communities from Lake Towuti, South Sulawesi, Indonesia - Watercolumn_Towuti2014_140_MG | ecosystem: Environmental > Aquatic > Freshwater > Lake | place... | reverse complement strand
GCAGGATCATCGACAGCGCCGGCCGGTCCTTCACCGAGCCGGCCGGGTTGTTGCCCTCCAGCTTGGCCAGGATCACGTTGCCGCGCCGCTCGTTGTCGGCGCCGGGCAGGCGCTTCAGGCGCACCAGCGGCGTATTGCCGACGAAATCCTCGAGCACCTGTTTCATGCCTTCAATCTGTCCTGAACGTAACGCGCGACGCCCTCCTCCACCGTCGCGAACGGCGCGTCGTAGCCGGCCTCGCGCAGCAGCGAGACGTCGGCCTCGGTGTAGCTCTGGTACTTGCCGCGCAAGGCCTCGGGGAAGGCGATGTACTCGATCATGCCGCGGTTGCGCAATTCGGCCAGCGGCAGCGCCGCCTCGCCCTGCGCGGCGCGGCAGGCGTTCACCGTCGCCACGGCGACGTCGTTGAAGGTCTGCGCGCGGCCGGTGCCGACGTTGTAGATGCCCGATTTACCCGAATCGAGAAAATGCAGGTTGACCTTCACCACGTCGTCCACGTGGATAAAGTCGCGCCGCTGCTCGCCGTTGCCGTAGCCGTCGCAGCCCTCGAAGAGCTTCACCTTGCCCTCCGCGCGGTACTGGTTGAAGAAGTGGAAGGCGACCGAGGCCATGCGGCCCTTGTGGCTCTCGCGCGGGCCGTAGACGTTGAAGTAGCGGAAGCCGGCGACCTGCGCGGAAAAGTCAGTCTGTGCGAGACGGCGGCGCACGGCCTGGTCGAAGAGAAACTTGGAGTAGCCATAGACATTGAGCGGCGCCTCGTGCTCGCGCGACTCGCGGAACACCCGCCCCGCGCCGTAGACCGAGGCCGAGGAGGCGTAGAGGAAGGGCACTTCCTGGTCGAGGCAAAAGTCGAGCAGCTCGAGCGAATAGCGGTAGTTGTTGTCCATCATGTAGCGGCCGTCGTGCTCCATGGTGTCGGAGCAGGCGCCCTGGTGCAGCACGGCCTCGACGGCGCCGTCCAGGTCACCGGCCGCCAGCATGCCGATGAACTCCTGCTTGTCGAGGTAGTCGGCGATCTCGCAGTCGACCAGGTTGCGGAACTTGTCGCCCTGCTTGAGGTTGTCGACGGCGATGATGTCGACGACGCCGCGTGAGTTGAGCGCCTTCACCAGGTTGGCGCCGATGAAGCCGGCCGCGCCGGTCACGATGGTGTACATGTCTTTGTCCGTTTCCTCAAAGCGCGGCGCGCAGCTCCGCGAGCTGCACCACCGCCGTGCCGAGCTTGCCGACGACGATGCCGGCGGCGCGGTTGGCCAGGCGCATGGCATCGCGCAGGTCCGCCCCGCTCGCCAGCATGACGGCCATGGCGGCAATGACCGTGTCGCCGGCGCCGCTCACATCATAAACCTCCCGCGCCTGCGCCGGCTCGTGCAGGGCCGCTGCTTTTCCCTCCGTGTCGCGGAACAGGGTCATGCCCTCCTCGCTGCGCGTCACCAGCAGCGCGGCGAGGCCGAGCTCGCGCAGCAGCCGCCCGGCACGGGCCTCGAGGTCCGCCTCGTCCTTCCAGCGGCCGACCACCTGGCGCAGCTCGGCGCGGTTGGGCGTGAGCAGCGTGGCACCGGCGTAGCGGGCGTAGTCCTCGCCCTTGGGGTCGGCCAGCACCGGCTTGCCCGCGGCGCGCGCCAGCCGGATCATCTCGCCGATGTGGGCGAGGCCGCCCTTGCCGTAGTCGGAGAGGATCACCGCGTCGCAATCGGGCAGCTGGCGCTCGTATTCGGCCAGCTTGGCGCGCAGCACCTCGTGCGCCGGCGCCTGCTCGAAGTCGATGCGCAGCAGCTGCTGCTGGCGGCCGACGACGCGCAGCTTGATGGTGGTCGACAGCTCGGCGTCCTCGTGCAGGCTGGCGGCGATGCCCTCGGCGGCGAGCAGGCGCGAGAGCGCCTGGCCGGCCTCGTCGGCGCCGACGACGGAGAGCAGCGAGACCTTCGCGCCCAGCGCGGCGCAGTTGCGCGCCACGTTGGCGGCGCCGCCGGGGCGCTCCTCGGTACGCTCGACCTTGACCACCGGCACCGGCGCCTCGGGCGAGATGCGCTCGACCGCGCCGAACCAGTAGCGGTCGAGCATGACGTCGCCGACGACGAGGATGCGTGCTGACGTGGTATCGGGCAGGACGAGCTTGTCCATCACAGCCTTCCTATCGCGTGGTATTCGATGCCGGCGGCGCGCAACGTCGCCGGGTCGTAGAGGTTGCGCCCGTCGAAGACCCGCGGCGCCTTCAGGCGCCGCTTCATCTCGCCGAAATCCGGGCTCCTGAATTCCTTCCACTCGGTGACGATCACCAGCGCATCGGCGCCGTCGAGCGCGGCCATGGGCGACTCGGCGTAGGCAAGGCGCGGCTCGGCGCCGAAGACGCGGCGCGCCTCGTCCATCGCCACCGGGTCATAGGCGCAGACCGTGGCGCCGAGCGAGAGCAGGTCGGCGACGACCGTGCGGCTGGGCGCCTCGCGCATGTCGTCGGTGTTGGGCTTGAAGGCCAGGCCCCAGAGGGCAAAGCGGCGGCCGGCGAGGTTTTCGCCGAACGCGGCGGCGATCTTGCGGCCGAGCACGCCCTTCTGGTGTTCGTTGGCCGCCTCCACCGCGGCGAGCACGCGCAGGGCGCTGCCCGCCTCGGCCGCCGTGCGGTTGAGCGCCTGCACGTCCTTCGGGAAGCAGGAGCCGCCGTAGCCGCAGCCGGGATAGAGGAACTGATAGCCGATGCGCGGATCGGAACCGATGCCCTGGCGCACCCACTCGATGTCGGCGCCGAGCTTCTCGGCCAGGTTGGCCAGCTCGTTCATGAAGGAGATGCGCGTCGCCAGCATGGCGTTGGCGGCGTACTTGGTCAGCTCGGCCGAGCGCACGTCCATGACGATGAGGCGCTCGTGACTGCGCTGGAAGGGCGCATAGAGCTGGCGCATCAGCTCGATGGCACGCGCCTCCTCGGCGCCGACGATGATGCGGTCCGGGCGCATGAAGTCCTCCACCGCGGCGCCCTCCTTGAGGAACTCCGGGTTGGACACCACGCTGAATTCGGTCTTCAGGCCGCGCGCCGCCAGCGCCTCGGCGACCGCGTCGCGCACCTTGCCGGCCGTGCCGACCGGCACGGTCGACTTGTCCACGATCACCCTGTAGCCGTCCATGTGGCGGCCGATCGAGCGGGCCGCGGCTACGACGTACTGCAGGTCGGCCGAGCCGTCCTCGTCGGGCGGCGTGCCGACGGCGATGAACTGCAGCAGGCCGTGCGCCACCGCCTCGGCCACGTCGGTGGTAAAGCGCAGGCGGCCGGCGGCGCGGTTGCGCGCGACCATCTCCTGCAGCCCCGGCTCGTGGAGCGGCATACCGCCGGCGTTGAGGACGCGGATCTTCTCCGCGTCGAGGTCGAGGCACAGCACGTCGTTGCCCACCTCGGCGAGGCAGGTGCCGCTGACCAGGCCGACGTAGCCGGTGCCGATGACGGTGATTTTCAAAGCATCCCCTTCAAAAAGCCTTTAACCACGGAGAACACAGAGATCACGGAGAAAAACAATAATGATTTCTCTGTGTGCTTTGTGCACTCCGTGTGCTCTGTGTTACTGCTTTTCACGGTGTCAGGTCGAATTCCTCGGTGCGCTTCGGCGGATAGCTCTCCCACGCGCCGCAGCCCGGGCAGCGCCAGTAGAACTGCCGCGCCTTGAAGCCGCAGCCGTCGCAGCGATAGCGCGCCACCTTGCGCGTGTGGCCGTGGATCAGGTTGCGCGTCAGCTCCAGTTCGGCGCGCCGCTCGGGAGGCGCGACGAGCACCTGCGCCTCGAGCAGCTTGTCCAGGCCGAGCAGGGTCGGGTTGCGCCGCAACTCCTCCCGCACCAGCTGGTAGGCCGCCTCCGGACTCTCGTCCTCCAGCGTCCACTGGAAGGCGGCATCGAGCATGTCGAGCGAGGGATGCTGCACCAGGTAGCCGCGCAGCAGCTGCAGGCCCTCGCGGCTGCGTCCGAGCTTGCGGTAGGCCTCCATCAGCCTGGCCGCCACGAGCGAGAGATAGACCGGATTCTGCTGCTCGATGCGCTTCCAGGCCTCGATCGCCGCCTCATGATCGCCGCGCACGGCATGCAGGTCGCCGAGCAGCAGGGTCGCGCGCACCGACTTGCGGTGCGTCGCCAGCGCCTCCTCGAGCAGCCCGAGCGCCTCCTCGGGGCGGGAATTGTTGATCTCGGCCGAGGCCAGCTCGCAGTAGAAGTTGGCGATCTCCTTCTGCCACAGGTGGCCGGAATGGTCGGGCAGCTGGCGCGCGATGCCGATCGCCTTGCGCCATTCCTTCTCCTGCTGGTAGATCTCGAGCAGGAAGGTGAGCGCCTCCTCGTCGCGCGCCGTGTCGCGCAGGCGCAGGAAGATCTCCTCGGCGCGGTCGAGCAGGCCGGCCTTGAGGAAGTCGTGGCCGAGCTCGGCCAGGGCCTGCAGACGCTGATCCTCGCGCAGCCCCTCGCGCTCGACCAGGCTCTGATGCATGCGGATGGCGCGGTCGGTCTCGCCGCGGCGGCGGAACAGGTTGCCGAGGGCGAAGTGCAGTTCGACCGTTTCCGAATCCACCTTGGCCGCCTCGAGAAAGGCGTCGATGGCCTTGTCGGGCTGCTCGTTGAGCAGGAAGTTGAGGCCCTTGAAATAGGATTTCGGCAGGGTGCGCGACTCGCGCACGACATGGCGGATGTCCACGCGCGCCGCCATCCAGCCCAGGGCGAAGAAGAGGGGGATGGCCAGCAGCCACCACAGCTCGAATTCGATCATGCCGCTCTCCCCGGCACGTGCCGCGCCATCAGGGCGCTCCCGAAGAGGCCCGCGCGGCCTCCCGCTTCAGGGCGTGGATCTCGCGCCGCTGGCGCAGGTAGCTGCCGAGCGCGGCCGTCACGCCCACCGCCGCGCCGACGGCGAAGAAGATCAGCATGACCGCGACCAGCGGCAGCTGCCAGTCGGCATCGAAGAAGAAGCGCACGGTGACGCCGCCGCTGTTCTTGATGGCGAAGCCCAGCAGCAGGACGAAGACGATGGCGCGCAGCAGCCAGATGAGATATTTCATTGTCGCTCAAGAAAAAGGGGCGGCATCACCCGACGCCGCCCCATCCTCCGTGATTTCCGATGCAATCGCGGCGTTACTCGACCTGATCGACGCGTTCGCGCAGTTCCTTGCCCGCCTTGAAATGCGGCACGTACTTCTCGGGCACCTGCACCTTGTCGCCTGATTTCGGGTTGCGTCCGGTACGCGGCGGCCTGTAATTCAGCGCGAAGCTGCCGAAGCCGCGAATCTCGATGCGATCGCCGCGCGTGAGCGCGGCGGTCATGGCATCGAGAATCATCTTGACCGCGTAATCGGCATCCTTGGCGACCAGCTGGGGGAAGCGCCCCGCCAGTCTCGCGATGAGTTCCGACTTGGTCATGTTCGTCTGCATGGTTTATTGCTGGGGATTGCCGAGCTTGGCCTTGAGCAGGGCGCCGAGGTTCGTCGTGCCGCTCGCGGCGGACGACTCGCTCTGCAGCTTCTGCATGGCCTCGTTCTGCTCGGCCTGATCCTTGGCCTTGATCGAGAGGTTGATCGAGCGCGACTTGCGATCCACGTTGATGATCATCGCATCAAGGGTATCACCTTCCTTGAGCAGCGTGCGCAGGTCCTCGACGCGCTCGCGCGCCGCCTCGGAGGCGCGCAGGTAGCCCTCGATGTCGTCGGAGAGCTGCACCACGGCGCCCTTGGCATCCACGCTCTTCACCGTGCCCTTGACGACGCTGTTCTTGTCGTGGGTGGCGATGAAGTTGGTGAACGGGTCGCCCTCGAGCTGCTTGATGCCCAGCGAGATGCGCTCGCGCTCGACATCGATGGCCAGCACCACGGCCTCGACCTCGTCGCCCTTCTTGAAGTTGCGCACGGCTTCCTCGCCGGAGGTCGACCAGGACAGGTCGGACAGGTGCACCAGGCCGTCGATGTTGCCGGGCAGGCCGATGAAGATGCCGAAGTCGGTGATCGACTTGATCTGGCCGCGCACCTTGTCGCCCTTCTTGTGGTTCATGGCGAACTCGTCCCACGGGTTCGGCAGGCACTGCTTCATGCCGAGCGAGATGCGGCGGCGGTCCTCGTCGATCTCGAGGATCATCACCTCGACCTCGTCGCCCAGCTGGACGACCTTGGACGGATGCACGTTCTTGTTGGTCCAGTCCATCTCGGAGACGTGCACCAGGCCCTCGATGCCCTGCTCGACCTCGACGAAGGCGCCGTAGTCGGTGAGGTTGGTGACCTTGCCGAACAGGCGCGTGCCCTGCGGATAGCGGCGCGAGATGCCGACCCACGGGTCCTCGCCGAGCTGCTTGAGGCCGAGCGAGACGCGGTTCTTCTCCTGGTCGAACTTGAGCACCTTGGCCTGCACCTCGTCGCCCACGTTGAGCACTTCCGAGGGATGGCGCACGCGGCGCCAGGCGAGGTCGGTGATGTGCAGCAGGCCGTCGATGCCGCCGAGGTCGACGAACGCGCCGTAGTCGGTGATGTTCTTGACGATGCCCTTGACGACGGTGCCTTCCTTCAGGTTGGCGAGCAGCTGTTCGCGCTCCTCGCCGGCGGAGGCCTCGAGCACGGCGCGGCGCGAGACGACGACGTTGTTGCGCTTGCGGTCGAGCTTGATGACCTTGAATTCGAATTCCTTGTTCTCGTAGGGCGTGGTGTCCTTGACGGGACGCACATCGACCAGCGAACCGGGCAGGAAGGCGCGGATGCCGTTGGTCATGACAGTGAGGCCGCCCTTCACCTTGCCGTTGATGACGCCCTTCACCAGGGCGCCCTCGTTGAGGGCCTTTTCGAGGTCGTTCCAGGCGGCGATGCGCTTGGCCTTTTCGCGCGACAGGCGCGTCTCGCCGTAGCCGTCCTCGAGCATCTCGATGGCGACGCTGACGTAGTCGCCTGGCTTGACCTCGACCTCGCCGCGATCGTTGCGGAACTCGTCGATGGCGATGAAGCTCTCGGACTTGAGGCCGGCGTTGACGACGACGAAGTTCTGGTCGATGCGGACGACTTCCGCGGTGATCACTTCACCCGCGCGCATCTCCTGGCGGGACAGGCTTTCTTCAAAAAGGGAGGCGAAACTTTCCTGGCCGGAGGCCTGGGTGGCAGTTGCAATGGACATAAGTTGTTGGAAAAAAACAAATGCCGGCCGAAATCGGTCGGCGTGTCAGTTGAACAAAACCGCGAAGCCTTAGCGCTTCGCGGCACCTTCGCCTGCGGCACCCCCTTCAGGACACCGCAGCTTGCGGCAAACGTTGCCTGACTCGTTCGATCACCCAGGCGACGGCTTCTTCGATCGTCATGGCCGTGGTGTCGAGCAGTTCGGCATCCGCGCATTTCTGCAGGGGAGCGACCGTTCGCGCGCTGTCGCGCGCATCGCGTTCGCGAAGATCCTGCAAAAGGGTATCAATGCTAACAGACATTCCTTTGTCGATCAACTGTTTATGGCGCCGCTCCGCGCGCGCCTCGGCCGTTGCCGTGAGGAAGACCTTGAGGGGCGCGCCGGGGAAGACCACCGAGCCCATGTCCCGACCCTCGGCAACCAGGCCCGGGGCCTGCCGATAGGCACGCTGGCGCCCGAGCAGGGCCGCCCGGACGGCCGGGAAGGCCGCCACTTTCGACGATCCGGCCGAACATTCCTCGCTGCGGATGGCCTCGGTCGCGTCCGCCCCGTCGAGCAGGATACGGCCGCCCTCGAAGCTCGCCGGCAGGGTCTCGGCGATGCGTGCCAGGGCCACGCCGTCGTCCAGCGCCACGCCGGCCTTCAGGGCGGCCAGGGCCACCAGGCGGTAGAGGGCGCCGCTGTCGAGGTAGTGGAAGCCCAGCGCATCCGCCACCCGGGCCGCCACCGTGCCCTTGCCGGAAGCCGAGGGGCCGTCGATGGCGATCACCGGCGCCAGCAACCCGGCGAAGCGTTCGAAATAGTCCGGGAAGGTCTTGTTCACGCACTTCGGGTCGTGGATGCGCACCGGCACACCGCCCAGGCAGGCCAGCGAAAAGCACATCGCCATGCGGTGGTCGTCGTAGGTGTCGATTGAAGCGTCCGGGACAAAAGTCAGTCCCCGCGAGACGGCGCCTGCCGGCTCTCTGCGTGGCATGGACACGGCGATGGTGTCCGCCCCCTCCTCCACCGCCGCGCCAAGCTTGCGCAGCTCGGTCGCCATGGCGGCAATGCGGTCGGTTTCCTTGACCCGCCAGCTGGCGATGTTGGTCAGCCGCGTCCGGCCCTCGGCGAACAGCGCCGCCACGGCCAGGGTCATGGCGGCATCCGGGATGTGGTTGCAGTCGAGGTCGATGGCCCGCAGGCGCCCATCCGCCGGCGCGCGGGCCTCGATCCAGTTCGGTCCCATGTCGATGCGCGCGCCCATCGCCGCAAGCGCTTCGGCGAAGCGCACGTCGCCCTGGATGCTGTCCCGCCCGACGCCCTCGACGCGCACCGGCCCGCCGGCGATCGCCCCGGCCGCCAGGAAATACGAGGCCGACGAGGCGTCGCCCTCGACGAACACCGTGCCCGGGCTGCGGTAGCGCGCGCCGGCCGGGATGCGGAATGCGCGCCAGCCGTCGCGCTCGACGGCCACGCCGAAGCGCGCCATCAGGTTGAGCGTGATGTCGATGTAGGGCTTGGAGATGAGTTCGCCGACCACCTCCACCGTGGCGCCGGCGCCGGTCAGCGGCAGCGCCATCAGGAGCGCGGTGAGGAACTGGCTGGAGGCCTCGCCGCGCACCGCCACCCGGCCGCCGGCACGGATCGGCGCCGGCCGGATTTCCAGCGGCGGGAATCCTTCGTTGCCTAGGTAGCGGATGTCGGCGCCGAGCTGGCGCAAGGCGTCGACGAGGTCGCCGATCGGCCGCTCGTGCATGCGCGGCACGCCGGAGAGGCGATAGTGGCCGTTCGAGAGCGCCAGCGCCGCCGTCAGCGGCCGAAAGGCCGTGCCGGCATTGCCGAGGAACAGCTCGGCCTGCCTGACGGGAAAAGCGCCGCCGGCGCCACGCACGGTGAAGTCGTTGCCTTCCCCGCGGCGCCAGTCGATGCCGAGTGCCTTGAGCGCTTCGAGCATGCGCTCGACGTCGTCGGACACCAGCAGGTCGCGGATGGCGGTTTCGCCCTCGGCGAGGGCGGCGAGCAGCAGGAAGCGGTTGGAGATGCTCTTCGAGCCGGGCAGCCGCACCGTGCCCGATGCGTGCGTCGCCGGTGGTAAATCGAGAAAATCCATTAGCTCAGCTTGCCCTCGGCCCAGGCGCGGCGCACGGTGCGCGCCTCGGCGAAGACGGCTTCCAGCGCCGCGGCGTCGCCGGCCAGCAGCGCCCGGCGCAGTTCGTCGAGCTGGCGCTGGTATTGCTCGAGTTCGCCGAGCAGGGCCGCCTTGTTGGCGATGCAGATGTCGCGCCACATCTCGGGATGGCTGGCGGCGATGCGGGTGAAGTCGCGGAAGCCGCTGGCGGCGAAGCGGAAGAATTCCTCGCGGTTCTCGCGCTGGGCGAGGTCGTGCACCAGGGCGAAGGAGAGCAGGTGCGGCAGGTGGCTGACGGCGGCGAACACCTGGTCGTGGCGGGCAGGCGCCATCTCGTGCACCGTGGCGCCGCAGGCGGCCCAGGCGGCGCGCACGCGTTCGACCGCCGCGGGATCGTTCTCCGGCAGCGGCGTTAGCACCACTTTCCGGTCGACGTAGAGGTCGGCCTTCGCTGCCGCGGCGCCGCTGTTCTCCGCCCCGGCGATGGGGTGGGCCGGCACGAAGTGCGAGAGATGCCCGGGCAGGTGCTGGCGGACGGCGGCGACCACGTCGCTTTTGGTGCTGCCGCCATCGGTGACGGCCGTCTGCGGCCCCAGGTGTGGCGCCATCGCCCGCATCAGCGCCGGCATCTGGCCGACGGGGGTGGCGAGCAGGACGAGATCGGCATCCTTCAGGGTGGCGACATCGCAGGCGCCGACGCGGTCGATCAGGCCGAGCCGCAGCGCCTCGTCGAGCGTGGCCTGGCTGCGGCCGATGCCGACCACCTCGCCCACCGCGCCGGCCTTCTTCAGGGCCAGGGCGAATGAGCCGCCGATGAGGCCGACGCCGAAGACGACGATCTTGTCGAGGCGAAAACTCACGTCATTACCCGGCCAGCGCCTTTTCCAGGGCCTCGAGGAAGCGCGCGTTCTCGCTCTCCAGGCCGATGGTGACGCGCAGGTGCTCGGGCAGCGCGTAGCCGCCGATCGGCCGCACGATTACGCCCTGCTTGAGCAGCGCCTGGTTCACCTTCGCCGCGTCGCCCGCCTTGAAGGTGACGAAGTTGCCGTGCGAGGGAATGTGCTCGAGGCCGAGGCGCTTCAGGCCGGCGACGATCTGCTCCATGCCGCGCCGGTTGTTGTCGTAGCTCTCGGCGATGAAGGCATGGTCGTCGAGCGCGGCGATGGCGCCGGCCAGCGCCAGGTTGTTCACGTTGAAGGGCTGGCGCACGCGGTGCATCAGGTCGGCGATCTCGGCCGTGGTGACGGCGTAGCCGACGCGCAGCCCCGCCAGGCCGTGGATCTTGGAGAAGGTGCGCGTGATGACGAGATTGGGGAATTCCTTCAGCCAGGCCAGGGTGTCGACGCGGTCGGCCGGCGGCAGGTATTCGTTGTAGGCCTCGTCGAGCACCACCACCACGTCCTGCGGCACCTGCTGCAGGAAGGCCTTCACCTGGGCGCCGGGCAGGAAGTTGCCGGTCGGGTTGTTCGGGTTGGCGACCCAGACGATGCGCGTGTCGGGCCGGATGGCGGCGCGCATGGCGTCCAGATCATGGCCGTAGTGCTTCGCCGGCACGACGATGCACTCGCCGCCGGCCGACATGGTCGCCAGCGGATAGACGGCAAAAGCGTGCTTCGAGAACACCGAGGAGCGGCCGGGCGCGAGGAAGACGCGGGCGGCGAGATCGAGCACGTCGTTGGAGCCGTTGCCCAAAACGATCTGCTCCATGCCGACGCCCAGCCGCTCGGACAGCGCAGCAGTCAGGTCGAACTGGTCCGGATAGCGCTCGATGCCATCCATCGCCGCCTGCATCGCGGCGCGCGCACGCGGGCTCATGCCGAGCGGGTTCTCGTTGGAGGCCAGCTTGAGGATCTTGTCGACGGGAATGCCCATTTCGCGCGCCAGCTGGGTGATCGGCTTGCCCGGCTGGTAGGGCGAGATGGCACGAATGTAGGGCGGTGCGTGTTCGGCGATGCTCATGGTTCCCCCTCGGTGAATGGCCTCTCCCAGATCAAAGCTCTTGAAAAGTCAGGCGCCCGCGCACGGGTAGGAGCCGAGCACCTTGACGAAGGCAGCGCGCTCGCGCAGCTCGGCGAAGGCATTCTCCACCCGCCCTTCGCTCTGATGGCCATCGACGTCCACGTAGAAGACGTATTCCCACAGGCCAGTGCGCGAAGGACGCGACTCGAACTTGCTCATCGACACGCCGTGGCGCGCCAGCGGCTCGAGCAGGCCGTAGACGGCGCCGGCCTTGTTCTGCGCCGAGCAGACCAGCGAGGTCTTGTCGCGGCCGGAGGGACCGGCGTCGTGCATGCCGATGACGAGGAAGCGCGTCGTGTTGTTCGGGTCGTCCTCGATGTCGTGCGCCAACCTGTTCAGGCCGTAGCGTCCGGCGGCGGCCTCTCCGGCAATGGCGCAGGACTCGGCGTCCTCGGCGGCCATGCGCGCCGCCTCGGCGTTGCTGGCTACCGGCACGCGCGGCAGGTTGGGCAGGTTGCGGTTGAGCCATTCGTGGCACTGCGCCAGAGACTGGGCATGCGAATACAGGCGCTTCACGTCCTCCAGCCGTTCCGCCTTGGATAGCACGTGCTGGTGGATGCGCAGCATTACCTCGCCGCAGATCTTGATCGGCATCTGCAGCAGCAGGTCGAGCGTGCGACCGACGGCGCCCTCGGTCGAGTTCTCCACCGGCACCACGCCGTAGTCGGCGTTGCCCGACTCGACGGCGCGGAACACTTCGTCGATGGTGGCCAGCGCCGTGAAATTCGGCGCCGAGCCGAAGTGTTTCTTCGCGGCGCTTTCGGTGAAGGTGCCCTCCGGTCCGAAATAAGCGATGCGCAGCGGTTGCTCGAGCGCCAGGCAGGCCGACATGATCTCGCGGAAGATGCGCCAGACCGTGCCCTCGCTGAGCGGCCCCTGGTTGAGGGCAGTGATCCGCCGCAGCACCTGCGCCTCGCGCTCGGGCCGGTACACCACCGCCCCGCCCTTGACGCGGCCGATCTCGTGGGCGATCTCGGCGCGACGGGACAGGCGCTGCAGCACCTCCTCGTCGAGGCGGTCGATCTCCGCGCGCAGGCGCTGCAGCTCGTCACTCATGCAGGCAGGTAGCGCACCGTTAGCACGCCCTCGATGCCGGCGATCGAATCGATCACCGCCTGCGAGACGGCGCTGTCCACATCCACCAGGGTGTAGGCGATATCGCCGCGCGACTTGTTCACCATGTTGTGGATGTTGAGGTTGGCCTTGGCCATCGCCGTCGAGATCTGCCCGACCATGTTCGGCACGTTGGCATTGGCGATGGCGATGCGGTAACCCGATTCGCGCGGCATCACGGTGTTAGGGAAATTCACCGCGTTCTGCACGTTGCCGTGCTCGAGATAGTCGCGCACCTGGTCGGCCACCATCGCCGCGCAGTTGTCCTCCGCCTCGCGCGTGGACGCGCCGAGATGCGGCAGTGCGATCACGTGCGGATGGTTGTTGACGTGCGGGCTGGGGAAGTCGCAGACGTAGCCGCCGAGCTTCTTCGCCTCCAGCGCCTCAAGCACCGCGGCCTCGTCCACCACGCCCTCGCGGGAAAAGTTGAGCAGCACCGCGCCGTGTTTGACATGCTCCAGCGTCTGGGCGCTCACCATCTTCCTGGTGGCGTCCACCAGCGGCACGTGCAGGCTGATGAAATTGGCGTTCTTCAGCACCTCGGCCACGCTGTGCGCCTTCCTCACCTGCGAGGGCAGGCTCCAGGCGGCGTCCACGGTGATTTCCGGGTCGTAGCCCATGACGTTCATGCCGAGCTTGATGGCGGCGTCCGCCACCAGGCAGCCGATCTTGCCGAGGCCGATGACGCCCAGCGTGTGGCCGGCCAGTTCGTAGCCGGCGAAGTTCTTCTTGCCGTCCTCGACCTTCTTCTCCATCTCCGGATCCTGCGGATCGAGGGCGGAAACGAAGCGCATGGCGCCGGTCAGGTTGCGCGCCGCCAGCAGCATGCCGGCGATGACCAGTTCCTTCACCGCGTTGGCGTTGGCGCCCGGTGCGTTGAAGACGGGCACGCCGCGTGCGCTCATGGCCTTCACCGGGATGTTATTGGTGCCGGCGCCGGCGCGGCCGATGGCGCGCACCGAGACCGGGATGTCCAGCTTGTGCATGTCGGCCGAGCGAACCAGGATGGCGTCCGGCGCGGCGACGTCCTTGCCGATGGTGAATTGCTCGCCCGGCAGGCGCTTCAGGCCGGCCTGGGAAATCTGGTTGAGCACCAGGATCTTGTACTGGTTAGCCATGCTTCGCCTCGAATTCCTTCATGTAGTCGACCAGCGCCTGGACGCCCTCGACCGGCATCGCGTTGTAGATGGAGGCGCGCATGCCGCCGACGGAGCGGTGGCCCTTCAGCTGGATCATGCCGCGCGCCTTGGCACCCTTGAGGAACTCCTCGTCCAGTTCCGCCTTCTTCAGGGTGAACGGCACGTTCATCAGCGAGCGGTCCGCCTTGGCCACCGGGCTGACGAAGAACTTGCTCTGGTCGAGGAAGGCGTAGAGCAGCGCCGCCTTCTCGCGGTTGTGCTTCTCCATCGCCGCCAGGCCGCCCTGCTGCTTCAGCCACTGGAAGACCAGCCCGGCGATGTAGATGCCATAGGTGGGCGGCGTGTTGTACATCGACTCGTTCTCGGCATGCGTCTTGTAGTCGAGCATGACCGGGGTCTTCGGCAGCACCTGGCCGACCAGGTCCTCGCGCACGATGACGATGGTGAGTCCCGCCGGGCCGATGTTCTTCTGCGCGCCGGCGTAGATGAGGCCGTACTTCGAGACATCGACCGGCCTGGAGAGGATGTTCGAGGACATGTCGCACACCAGGGGCACGTCGCCCGTCTGGGGTGTCCAATGGAATTCCACGCCGCCGATGGTCTCGTTGGCGGTGTAGTGCACGTAGGCGGCGTCCTTGGAGAGCTTCCAGTCGGCCTGGGCCGGGGCGTAGGTGAAGCTCTTGTCCTCGCTCGAGGCGACGACGTTCACCTGGCAGTACTGCTTGGCCTCCTTGATCGCCTTCTTCGCCCACTCGCCCGTATGCACGTAGTCGGCGCTCGCCTTGCCGCGCAGCAGGTTGATCGGGATCATGGCGAACTGCAGGCTGGCGCCGCCCTGCAGGAACAGCACCTTGTAGTTGGCGGGAATCGCCATCAGCTCGCGCAGGTCCGCCTCGGCCTGCGCGGCGATGCTCATGAACTCCTTGCCGCGGTGGCTCATCTCCATGACCGACTGGCCACTGCCGTGCCAGTCGAGCATCTCCTCCGCCGCCTGCTTGAGCACGGCTTCCGGCAGGGCTGCCGGACCGGCGCTGAAATTGAATACACGTGCCATTTACGCTTGCTCCTCATCGGTTTCGATAATCTTTTCCATGCCGGCCAGCTTGGTGCCGTCGTCCAGGTTGATCAGGGTCACGCCCTGCGTGGACCGGCCCATTTCGCGAATGTCCTGCACCAGGGTGCGGATCAGCACCCCGCCGGTCGAAATCAGCATCAACTCGTCGGTGTCGCTCACCAGCACGGCGCCGATCAGCTTGCCGTTGCGGTCGCTGGTCTGGATGGCGATCATGCCCTTGGTGCCGCGGCCGTGGCGGGTGTACTCGGCGATCGCCGTGCGTTTGCCGAAGCCGTTCTCGGTCGCCGTCAGCACGCTCTGCTCCTCGCCCTTGGCGACCAGCATGGAGAGCACGCCCTGTGCCGGCTCGAGCAGCATGCCGCGCACGCCGCGCGCCTCGCGGCCCATCGGCCGCACGTCCTCCTCGGCGAAGCGCACCGCCTTGCCGGCGTCGGAGAACAGCATCACGTCGTACTCGCCGTCGGTGATGGCGACGCCGATGAGGTGGTCCCCTTCGTCGAGATCGACGGCGATGATGCCGGCCTTGCGCGGGTTGGCGAAGGCCGACAGCGGCGTCTTCTTTACCGTGCCGCCCATCGTCGCCATGAAAACGTAGTGGCCCTCGTCGAACTCCTTCACCGGCAGAACGGCGGTGATCTTCTCGCCCTCCGCGAGCGGGAAGAGGTTGACGATCGGCTTGCCGCGGCTGGTCGAGGAGCCTTCCGGCACCTCGTACACCTTGAGCCAATAGACGCGGCCGCGGTTGGAAAAGCACAGGATGTAGTCGTGGGTGTTGGCAACGAAGAGGCGATCGACGAAATCGTCCTCCTTCATCGCCGTCGCCTGGCGGCCGCGGCCGCCGCGGCGCTGGGCGCGGTAGTCGGCCAGCACCTGGCGCTTGAAGTAGCCGCCGTGCGACAGCGTGACGACGACGTCGGTCGGGGTGATCAGGTCCTCGAGACAGAGGTCCTCGGCATTCACCACGATCTCCGAGCGGCGCGCGTCGCCGAACTGCTCGCGGATGGCCTTCAGCTCGTCGCCGATGATGGCGGTGATGCGCTCGGGCCGGGCGAGGATATCGAGCAGGTCGGCGATCTGGTCCATCACCTCGCGGTACTCGGCGAGGATCTTGTCCTGCTCGAGGCCGGTCAGGCGCTGCAGGCGCAGCTCGAGGATGGCCTGGGCCTGGGCGTCGGACAGGCGATAGCCCTGCCCGGACAGGCCGAACTCCGGCGCCAGCCCGTCCGGACGCGAGGCCTGAGCGTTCGCGCGCGCCAGCATCTCCTCGACCAGGGTCGAACGCCAGGTGCGCGCCATCAGCCCGCGTTTGGCCTCGGGCGGCGTCGGCGCCGCCTTGATGAGGGCGATGATCTCGTCGACATTCGACAGCGCCACCGCCAGGCCTTCCAGGATGTGTCCTCGCTCGCGCGCCTTGCGCAGCTCGAACACGGTGCGCCGCGTCACCACCTCGCGACGGTGGGCCAGGAAGGCCTCGAGCATCTCCTTCAGGTTGAGCAGGCGCGGCCGGCCGTCGACCAGGGCCACCATGTTCACGCCGAAGGTATCCTGCAGCTGGGTCATCTTGTAGAGGTTGTTGAGCACGACCTCGGGCACTTCGCCGCGCTTCAGCTCGATGACGACACGCATGCCGGACTTGTCGGATTCGTCCTGGATGTGGGAGATGCCCTCCAGCTTCTTTTCATTCACCAGTTCGGCGATGCGCTCGAGCAGGGATTTCTTGTTCACCTGGTAGGGCAACTCGTCGACGATGATGGCCTGCTTGTTGCCTTTTTCCAGGTCTTCGAAGTGGGTGCGCGCCCGCATGACGATGCGGCCGCGGCCGGTGAGATAGCCTTCGCGCACGCCGGCCGTGCCGTAGATGATGCCGGCGGTGGGAAAGTCCGGCGCCGGGATGATCCCGATCAGCTCCTCGATGCCCAGTTCGGGGTTGTCGAGCAGGGCGAGGCAGCCGTCCACCACCTCGTTCAGGTTGTGCGGCGGGATGTTCGTCGCCATGCCGACGGCGATGCCCGAGCTGCCGTTGATGAGCAGGTTGGGAATCCTCGCCGGCAGGATCAGCGGCTCGCGCTCGGAGCCGTCGTAGTTCGGCCCGAAGTCGACCGTCTCCTTGTCGATGTCGGCGAGCAGCTCGTGGCCGATGCGCGCCATGCGGATTTCCGTGTAGCGCATGGCGGCGGCGTTGTCGCCGTCGACCGAGCCGAAGTTGCCCTGGCCGTCCACCAGCATGTAGCGCAGGCTGAAATCCTGCGCCATGCGCACGATGGTGTCGTAGACCGCCGTGTCGCCGTGGGGGTGGTACTTGCCGATGACGTCGCCGACGATGCGCGCCGACTTCTTGTAGGCCTTGTTCCAGTCGTTGGACAGCTCGTGCATGGCGAAGAGCACGCGCCGGTGCACGGGCTTCAGCCCGTCGCGCACGTCCGGCAGCGCCCGTCCCTTGATCACGCTCATGGCGTAATCGAGATAGGAGTGGCGCATCTCCTCTTCGAGGCTGACCGGGAGCGTTTCCTTGGCGAATAGGGTGGTCATGAATGGCTGGCTGGAGCGGGCAAAAAGCGGGCTTAGTCGATCCCGCTGAAAAAGCAAGAATTTTAGCATGCCGCCCCGCCCCCGGGCAGCCGCCAGGATGCCTCCTCAACCGACCAACAAGCAAGCAATTGTCGTCCCGACAACAAGTTGTAGGCCATTGGTTTTTGTGCTTAAATTTGCCCGTCCGATAACCAGAACAATCCTGTCTAGCCAGTGGAGGATGAACCCTTGAAAACCGCCCAATTCACCCAGCTTCTTGCCGCCGCCACTCTGGGCCTTGCCGCAACGGCCGCCAGCGCCCAGGTGCCGAACAACGATGGCTACCTCTTCGATACGCGCGGCGCCGTCGCCAAGAGCGGCTTCGGCCTGTGCTGGAAAACCACGCGCTGGACGCCCGCCATGGCCATCGCCGAGTGCGATCCGGAACTGGTTAAGAAGCCGGAGCCGCCCAAGCCGGCCGAACCCGCCAAGCCGGCCGAACCCGCCAAGCCGGCTGCGCCGAAGAAATGCGATTTCGCCTATTCGCTGCAGAACGACGCCACGTTCGCCTTCAACAAGGGCGACCTGAACGCCGCCGGCAAGGAGCAACTCGACAAGAACGTGATCGCCAAGCTGGACAGCTGCGCCAGCGTCAAGCTGATCCTGGTGACCGGCCATACCGACCGCATCGGCAGCCATGAATACAACCAGAAGCTGTCCGAGAAGCGCGCCGACGCCGTCAAGGCCTACCTTGCCAGCAAGGGCGCCAAGGCCGATTCGATGGAAACCATGGGCGCCGGCAAGACCCAGGCCGTGCCCGGCGTGAAGTGCGACGACAAGCTGCCGCGCAAGAAGCTCATCGAATGCCTGGCGCCGAACCGCCGCGTCGTGGTCGAAGTCCAGGGACCGGCGAAATAATCACCTCCGCCAAAAGAAACCCCGCCCGAACAAGGCGGGGTTTTTTTATGCATGGCTGAACCGATCGACCTGCTGATCGAACCGCGCTGGCTCGTGCCCGTCGAGCCGCAGGGCGCCGTCCTGAAAGACAGCGCCGTGGCCGTTTCGGGAGGACGGATCCAGGAAGTTCTGCCCGCGGCGTCGGCGCTCGAGCGCTACCGGCCGGCCCGGCATGTAAAGCTCCCCGACCATGTCCTGATCCCCGGCCTGGTCAATCTGCACACGCATGCCGCCATGGCGCTGCTGCGCGGCATCGCCGACGATCTGCCGCTCATGGAATGGCTGAAGACGCGCATCTGGCCGGCCGAGGCGCAGCACGTCTCGCCCGCCTTCGTGCGGGACGGCACCCTGCTCGCCTGCGCCGAAATGCTGCGCGGCGGCATCACCTGCTTCAGCGACATGTACTTCTTCCCGGAAGCCGCCGCCGAAGCCGCCGGCAGCCTGGGCATGCGTGCGGTGCTGGGCCTGGTCGTCATCGAATTCCCGACAGCCTATGCCGCCGACGCGGACGACTACCTGAGCAAGGGGCTGGCGGCACGCGACCGCCTGCGCGGCAATCCGCTGCTCTCGTTCTGTCTGGCGCCGCACGCCCCCTACACGGTAGCCGACCGGACCTTCGAGCGCATCGCCACCCTGGCCGCCCAGCTCGACCTGCCCATCCACATCCATCTCCACGAAACGCAGTCGGAGATCGAGGAAAGCGTGAAGCGGCATGGCATGCGGCCGCTCGAGCGTCTGCACCGCCTCGGCCTGCTCGGCCCGGGCCTGATCGGCGTGCATGCCGTGCATCTCTACGAACCCGAAATCGCGCTTCTTGCGGAAAACAACTGCACGGTGGCGCACTGCCCGACGTCGAACATGAAGCTCGCCAGCGGCGCGGCGCCGATCGCCCGGCTTTCTGCATGCGGCGTGAGGGTCGGCCTGGGCACGGATGGCGCCGCCAGCAACAACCGCCTCGATTTGTTGCAGGAAATGCGCCACGCCGGATTGCTGGCTAAAGTCACCGCGGGCGACGCCGCCATCCTCAACGCCCATGAACTATTGCGCATGGCCACCCTGAACGGTGCCGCCGCGCTCGGCCTGGAGGACAGGATCGGATCGATCCGCCCCGGCAAGGCGGCAGACCTCTGCGCCGTGCGGCTGGATGCCCTCGAAACCCGGCCCTGCTTCGATCCGGTTTCCCACCTCGTCTATGCGGCCGGCCGGGAGCATGTCAGCCATGTCTGGGTCAATGGCGTCCTGCAGTGCGAAAACGGCTGCTTGCCGGAGTGCGACGACCGTCAATTGCTTGACACTGTCAATTTATGGCAAAATAAGTTGATCGGTTGAACCGGCGTTACGTCACCATGGTTGCATTTGCGGTATTGGCAACGGGCCGGAACAAACGTTAAGATGTTGCTTCGGTTGCTACCTATCCACTCCATTTGTACCGCAACGAGGGAGAACATGAACAAACAACTTTCGAAGATCGCTTTGCTGGCAACGCTTGGCATGGGTGCTTCCGTCGCCTTGGCCCAAGTTCCGAACAACGACGGTTACCTGTTCGATACGCGCGGCGCCGTCGCCAAGAGCGGCTTCGGCCTCTGCTGGAAGACCACGCGCTGGACCCCCGCCATGGCCATCGCCGAGTGCGACCCGGAATTGGTGAAGAAGCCCGAACCGCCGAAGCCTGCCGCGCCTCCGGCCGCCACACCGACGCCACCGAAGCCCGCCGCGCAGAAGGTGACCTTGGCCGCCGACGCCCTGTTCGACTTCGACAAGGCCGTGCTGCGCCCCGAAGGCAAGGCCAAGCTGGATGACGTCGTCGGCAAGCTGAAGGACATGAAGCTGGAAGTCATCATCGCCGTCGGCCACACCGACCGCATCGGCTCCGACAAGTACAACCAGAAGCTCTCCGAGAAACGCGCCGAAGCCGTCAAGGCCCACCTGGTCGGCAAGGGCGTCGAGGCCAACCGCGTGTACACCGAGGGCAAGGGCGAGAAGCAGCCCGTCACCGGCGACAAGTGTGGCAAGAGCGAGAAGAAGACCAAGCAACTCATCGAGTGCCTGCAGCCCGATCGCCGCGTGGAGATCGAGGTCATCGGCACCAAGTAATCCGGCCTTCCGCCGCGAAAAGCCCTGCGCAAGCAGGGCTTTTTTGTTTTCACCTTTGAACCATGAGCGAAGCAACCAAACTCAACGCAGACCCGGCTGAGCTCGACAAGTTCAGCGAGCTCGCCCATCGCTGGTGGGATCCCGAATCGGAATTCCGGCCGCTGCACG
>Ga0233425_10005373_pt1 | contig 20299 bp, 3 predicted proteins | sample Watercolumn_Towu_2_FD_181712 | JGI IMG/M metagenome (GOLD analysis project Ga0233425, IMG submission 181712) | Freshwater microbial communities from Lake Towuti, South Sulawesi, Indonesia - Watercolumn_Towuti2014_140_MG | ecosystem: Environmental > Aquatic > Freshwater > Lake | place: Indonesia... | reverse complement strand
CGTGTAGGTGTACCATACTCCGGTCTCATCCCAGGGAAGGGGGAGGCGGAAGATCTCCAGCTTGCCCCCGCTCTGAGTCACCACCGCTTCCAGCAACTTCTCGTTGTCGTCCAGGATGGCCGCATTGCCAGGCTGGAGCGCCGGATCGTACCTGCCCAGCAGCACGTGGGTCTCGTCCATCAGCTTGCTGAACATGTCCACGTGGCCGGTGCCCAGCCCCTTGGGCAGCTTGTATATGACCATCTGCGTGCAGCCGAGGTATTGCTTCATCCAGAGGTCGACCTCGGCTTTTGTATGGCCGCCGTTCTGCGAGTAGATCTTCTCGGTCGCGTAGCAGGTCCCGTCGGGTGCGGCCATGAAGTTGCCCCCCTCGTACGACATGGAGGGGCGGAACACGTTGATCCCCCAGTGCTGGGCGAGCTTGGTGGGGATGGCGTCGTCGTAGGCCCGGCCGTGGTAGTAGCGGAAGTCCACGAGGCCTACTCTGCCGTCGGCCAGCGACACGTTGGCCAGCGGACCGTAGTCCCGGGTCCAGTTGGCATTGGTCTCCCCGACGTCCACCAGCTCGAACGCGTCGGACCAGATCCCCCACGAGGCGATCTGCTCCTCGAGCTCCTCCTCTTGGCCTGGGGTGTGAAACAGGACGATTCGATCCACGTGGCCGACGAGCCCCTTCAGGATCCCCTTGTGGAATGCGGAGATCTTCCCGCTCGGCCGCAGCATGACCGCCTGCGACGGCTCATACTCGGCATAGGGGCGAACCGGAACCACCGGCGGTGCAGTCACTCCGAACCAGTCCGGGTGCGCCTCCCGGTAGTCATCCCACTCGTCGGCCTTGCCCGGTTCAAGCCGTTCGAAGGGCTCTTCCCAGGCGGGCAACCCGCCCGTCGATTCGGCAGAAAACTCGGCAGCGGGCTCGGCAGGGGGCTCGGCCAACGCCACCGAGCCGGCACAGAGAGCAACGAGCAGGGCCGGCGCAGTCCGGAGCAGGGCCGGCGCCATGCAAGAACGCCTGGACGGGCGATCATCACCGGAATCCCATGCTTGCGGCCCACAGCCCCGACCACGCGGGAGGGACCCCCGCCGATGATCGCCGATCCACGAGACCGTGTGCAGACAGATGAGCGGACGCTTCACGAGGAACCTCCCCACAATGCAAGGGGCAGCATATCCCTCTCCAGGCTTCCCGGCAATCCGCATGCAGCCCCGAGGGACACGCTGCCATCTGCGCGCGGCCGCGAGAAAGCGCGACGGGCGAATCGGCTGGAGGCAATCAAAAGGTGGTTGTGTCCCGCTCGCGGGGCTGGTATATGTTAACCCTGGTATGTTGGGGGGAGGAGTCGGGGCTCATTTCCCCTGGTTGCTGAACGGGGCGTCGAAGTACATCTCGAGGAGGGTGCCATGTGTTGTCGGAACACGAAGAGCCTTGCCGTATTCCTTCTGCTTGCCGTCGCGCTCGCCTGGGCCGCGGGAATGAGCTCGTGCTCACCGTCGCCCACACCTCCGGCCGGGGAGGTCGAGAGCGACGTCGATGAAGGCGATGGCGTCGATGGCAAGGACCGGGGGGGCGACATTGGCACCGAGGAGCTGGAGCTCGTCGCGGACGAGAAGGATGACAAGGTCGAGCCGGACGTCCCGGACGTCGGTCCGGAAGTCAATCCTTGCGGGTTCGCCGTGTGCAAGGAAGGCGAGTTCCAGTGCAAGATGGCGGGCAAGAAGATCGTCGTCTGCGAGAAGGACGCGGACGGCTGCCTCGTCTGGTCCAAGATGGAGGATTGCCCCGCCGGTCAGGTCTGCAAGGAGCAGGTCGGCTGCGCGTGCCAGTACGGAGCGTGCGAGGCCGGCGACGTCCTGAACGACGTATGCAGCGGCAAGCCCCTCGAGCAGTGCGAGATGTGGACGTGCCAGGACGGCTGCTGCCAGACCGCAGTGATCGAGGACTGCTGCAAGACGGTCCTGGATTGCGAGGACTGCATCAACCTCGAGACCGGCGAGTCCGTGGACTGCACCGACAACCTCCCCGAAGGTACGGTGAAGAACCTCTGCACCCAGGATGTCTGCAACGATGGCCAGTGTGCCCACTTCGACAAGGCGACGGAAGGGTATTGCAACGACGGTGACAAGTGTACCCTGGATTCCTGCGACCCGGCGACGGGGGTGTGCCTCCACGCCGACACGGGGGAGTGCGTGGACGTCCCCTGCTGGGGCGATTCCATCGAGGGTGCGGACACCATGTGCAACGATCTCAACCTCTGCACGGCCGAGGCGTGCAAGTACGTGGACGGTTTTGCCGCGTGGGAGAGCCCGCTTCCGCCGGTGCTCGAAGATGAGAACGGCGACCTGATCCCGGTCGAGGAGTGGCCGACCAACGTCGGACACTGCGTGTACATCAACAAGCTCGAGGAAGGGCAGTGCGACGACCAGGACGTGTGCACGGTGGAGTCCTGCAACCCGGACACGGGGTGCGAGAACCTGCTGGATTATGAAAACGAGGATTGCATGTGCGTTCTGGACGACCCGGACGCCTGCCAGACGGGGGCCGATGCCTGCACCCTGCGCTATTGCGATCCGCTGACCGAAATGTGCAAGACCGAAGTCAAGAACTGCGACGACAAGAACCCCTGCACGGTGGATAGCTGCGATCCCGCGGCTCCGGAGGGGGCCGACCCGTGCGTCCACATCAAGGATCCCAAGTGCGAGGGGGAGATCTGCGCCACGGACAACGTGGACGAGTGCCTCGATGCGGTCGGACCGGAAGGGCAGTACCTGTTTGCTCCGCCGACCGGTCCCAGCGGCCCGGTATCGATGCCCGAGGGGTACATCCCGAACCTGTGCACCACCGACCTCTGCGTTTTCGAGGTGGGTGTGGAGTGGGGGATCTGCCAGCACACGGAACTGACCTGCGACATGGGCGAGTGCTTCAACGCGAAGTGCAACCCCTTGACCGGCAAGTGCGAAGGGGAGCCGGTCGATTGCGATGACGAGAATCCCTGCACCGTGGACGGGTGCGACGATGCCACCGGCTGCACGCACAAGCCCTATCCGTGCCCGGTCCAGGACATCTGCCACACCGCCACGTGCATTCCCGACCTGGTGGACCCCAAGCTCCCCAAGTGCGTGGAAGAGTTGAACCCGTGCCCCAAGAAGACCTGCAAGATCGGGCTGTGCGACGTCGGGTCGGGCGGCCAGTGCGTGTACACCGATGACCCGTGTGCCGATACCGAGCCATGCACGGACGACAAGTGCGACCCGATTTCGGGCAAGTGCACCCACACGCCCAAGGACGCGAAGTTCTGCGACGACAAGGACCTCTGCACCACCGATTCCTGCGACCCGGTGACCGGCAAGTGCCTGCACAAGCAGCTCAACTGCGAGGACGGTGACAAGTGCACGGTCGATTCGTGCCACCCGCTGACCGGCCAGTGCGTCCACGTCCCGCTCCCCTGCGTCGGCGACGTGTGCAACACCTGCAAGTGCGACAAGAAGACCGGGCAGATAGTCCTGACTCCCATCAGCTGCCCCTCGAACGACAAGTGCACAAAGGGGCAGTGCCTGATCGCGGCCGGCGGCTGCGTTTTCACCAACATCTGCACCTGCCTCGTGGACGGCATCCCGACCGACAAGAAGTGCGACGACAAGAACGGCTGCACCCAGGATACGTGTGTCTGCGCCGTCTGGGAAGCCGACCAGATCCACTGCAAGGATGCCTTCTGCGCCGCGCCCAAGCCCAAGACCTGCAAGGACAACGACCTCTGCACCCAGGACTCGTGCGACCCCGTGTCGGGCAATTGCGTTTACTACCCGGCCCCCTGCAGCGACAACAACTCCTGCACGTCGGAGGGCTGTGACTCGAAGACCGGCAAGTGCGTTTACGATCCGCTGGTCTGCAACGACAACAACCAGTGCACCAAGGACGTCTGCGACCCGGCGGTGGGGTGCAAGTACACCCAGGAGCCCTGCGTGGACGACGACCCGTGCACCGAGGACAAGTGCGACCCGGGCCTCGGCTGCCAGTTCCCCGCCAAGAACTGCGATGACTACAGCCCGTGCACGCAGGACTACTGCATCCCGGAAACCGGCCTCTGCATGAACCAGCCCGTGCTCTGCCCCGACGACGGCAACGTGTGCACCACCGAAGGGTGCGATGCGAACACCGGGTTCTGCAAGACCACGTCGAAGAACTGCGACGACAAGAACAAGTGCACCGTGGATTCCTGCTTCGACCAGCTCGGGGTTGCGACCTGCTCCAACCTCGTGATGGACTGCGTCGACATCGACCCGTGCACGGTCGACAAGTGCGACCCGATCACCGGCAACTGCCAGCACATCAAGAGCGACTGCAACGACTCGCTCAAGTGCACCAACGACTACTGCGACCCGGTCGAAGGCTGCCAGAACGTCCCGGTCCAGTGCAACGACGGCAACCCATGCACGACCGACGGCTGCAACGCGGCCACCGGTGACTGCAACAACGTGCCCAAGAACTGCGACGACGGGAACCCCTGCACCCTCGACCTGTGCAACAAGTCGAACGGCAAGTGCTACAACCCGCCGGTCAACACCGATGACGCCAATCCGTGCACCGTGGATACCTGCGACGTGGATACCGGCGCCCAGGTCCACACCTACATCGACTGCGACGACGGCAGCCCCTGCACCATCGACGTGTGCAACATCGGCACCGGCCTGTGCGAGAACATCCCCAACTCGTGCAACGACAACAACCAGTGCACCAAGGATACCTGCGACGAGGTCGTCGGCTGCGTGAACACCAACGTCTGCGGCTGCTGCCCGGGCGGCACGAACCAGCTCGACGACACGCTCTGCAAGGATACCGTGGCCGGCACCGGAAGCCCCAACCTGTGTACGCTCGATGCCTGCTACCTCGACGCGGGGACCAACAAGTGCCTGTGCGAGAACGACCCGGTCTCGTGCATCGACGACGGCAACCTCTGCACCCTCGAGAAGTGCGACCCCGTGACCGGCAAGTGCCTCCACCTGCCGGCCCCCTGCGACGATTCCAACAAGTGCACCATCGACGAGTGCATCCCGGCCGACGGAAGCTGCACCCACCTGCCCAAGGTGTGCAACGACCAGAACCCCTGCACCGAGGATTCCTGCGACCCGGGTTCCGGCAACTGCGTGTACAAGCCCAAGGACTGCAACGACGGCAACTTCTGCACCACCGACGTCTGCGTCGAGGCAACCGGCGCCTGCAAGTACACCGCGGTCGACCCGGAGGACGGCGACCTCTGCACCCTCGACTGGTGCGACCCCGTCGTGGGCATCAAGCACCAGCTCATCAGCGTCGATGACGGCAACAAGTGCACCATCGACACGTGCGACAAGGCCACCGGCGCTCCCAAGAACACCCCGGTCGACTGCGGCGACAAGAACGTCTGCACCGTCGACTACTGCGTGCCCGCCACCGGCAAGTGCATGAACGACGCCATGCCGTGCAGCGACGGCAACGCCTGCACCAAGGATGCCTGCAACCCGGCCACCGGCCTGTGCGAGTACAAGTTCTCCTGCGACGACAAGAACCTCTGCACCGACGACTTCTGCAACACCATCACGGGGTGCAGCAACGTCAACGTGAACTGCGACGACGGCAATGCCTGCACGTCCGACATCTGCGAGCAGGCGACAGGCAAGTGCCTCCACGGGAAGCTCGATTGCGACGACAAGAACGCCTGCACCATCGACCTGTGCGACCCCGCCAGCGGCGGCTGCAAGCACTCGAACAAGTGCGAGGACGGCAACCCGTGCACCCTCGACGTTTGCGACCCGACCACGCTCAAGTGCTCCTACAAGCCGGCCTGCGACGACTCGAGCAAGTGCACCAAGGACGAGTGCAACCTCAACACCGGCGAGTGCACCTACCTGCCCGTCGACTGCAAGGATGCCAACCTCTGCACCACCGACGAGTGCAGCCCCGCCACCGGCTGCGTCAACAAGGTCAAGTCGTGCGACGACGCGGACAAGTGCACCCTGGACGTTTGCGACGGCAAGACCGGAGCGTGCGTCAACACTCCGGCCATCTGCGATGACGGCGACCTGTGCACGATCGATTCCTGCAACCCGGCCACCGGCGCCTGCACCTACGAGCTTCTCTGCGACGACGGTGACGGCTGCACCGTGGACAAGTGCATTCTCGCTGGCGGCGAGGCCACCTGCTCCCATACGGCCAAGGTCTGCAACGACAAGCTGCTGTGCACCTCCGATTCCTGCATCAAGGATACCGGTGCTTGCGTGTTCACTCCCAAGGATTGCGGCGATACTGACCTCTGCACGGTCGATACCTGCAATGCCCTGGACGGCTCGTGCAAGCACACGGCCAAGAACTGCAACGACAACAACAAGTGCACAACCGATGCCTGTGATGGTGTTACTGGGAAGTGTGTCAATACCATGATGGATTGTGCGGACACAAACCTCTGCACGACGGACTACTGTGATCCGAAGACTGGATCATGCAAGCACGATTACAACCAGTGCAACGATAGTAATAAGTGCACCGTCGATCTGTGCGTCCTCGAAACCGGGAAGTGCCAGAACACCCCGGTCAACTGCGACGATGGCGATGCCTGCACGGACGACGCGTGCGACGCCGCCACGGGCAACTGCACGCACAAGACGACGAACTGCAACGACTCGAACCTCTGCACCACGGACTCGTGCAGCAAAGCGACCGGCTGCAAGAACGAGCCCAAGCTGTGCGATGACATCAACGCCTGCACCACCAACAACTGCAACCCGGCCACGGGTGGGTGCTACTACCAGGCGCTCGACTGCGATGACAAGGATCTCTGCACCACCGATACCTGCGACAAGGCCAAGGGGTGCCAGTATGCCAAGAAGTGCAACGACGGCTACGTCTGCACCACCGACCTCTGCAACCCGAACAACGGTGCCTGTACCTTCAAGAACGCGTGCGACGATGGGGATGCCTGCACCAACGACATCCCGACCCCCAACGGCGACGTGTGCGACTGCAAGCACGAGATCGTGGTCTGCGACGACAAGGTGCCCTGCACCGTTGACTCCTGCGACCCGGCCAAGGGGTGCGTGAACGTCTACAAGACCTGTGACGACGGGAACAAGTGCACCGTCGACATGTGCGAGAAGGCCACCGGCATTTGCAAGAACACGCCGATCGCGTGCAACGACAACGACGACTGCACCAAGGATGCCTGCCTGCCCGAGACCGGGAGCTGCGACTACACTCCGGCCTGCGACGACGGGATCAAGTGCACCGTGGACAACTGCAGCCCTGGGGCCGGCGCACCGGACGGCAAGTTCACCTGCGACATCAAGCCCAAGGTCTGCGACGACAGCAACAAGTGCACCGTGGATTCCTGCGACGAGGAGACGGGCAACTGCGCCTACGTGGAGCTCGACAAGGACGACGGCAATGCCTGCACCGTGGACATCTGCAACCCGGTCACGGCCGAAGTCTACCACGTCGCGCTCGACTGCAACGACTTCAACGCCTGCACCGTGGATTCCTGCAACCCGGAGACGGGCTGCCTCAACAAGGCCATGGATTGCGACGACAAGGACCTCTGCACGTTCGACTACTGCGACCCGTCCCTGGGCGTCTGCAAGCACGACTTCAAGCAGTGCGAGGATGCCAACGCCTGCACGACCGACTACTGTGACCAGGCCACGGGCAAGTGCGTGAACCAGCCCAAGAAGTGCGACGACGGCAACGCCTGCACCGAGGACGTCTGCCAGGCAGCCACCGGTCAGTGCAAGTACCTGACGAAGAACTGCGACGACGGCAATGCCTGCACGGTCGACACGTGCGATGCCCAGACCGGCTGCTCCAACGTGGCCAAGGTCTGCGTCGACAACAGCGCCTGCACCGTGGATGGCTGCAATGCCCAGACCGGTCAGTGCGAGTACAAGCCGGTGGACTGCAACGACTTCAGCATGTGCACCGAAGATGCCTGCGACCCGGATCCCACGGTCGGCTGCTACCACATCTCGATCTGCAACGACTCGAACCCGTGCACCAAGGACCTCTGCGACGAGAAGACCGGCAAGTGCACCTACACCAACGCGTGCGATGACGGCGACGCGTGCACGTTCGACAACTGCAACATTGAATCGGGCGTGTGCACGCATGAGGAAATCAACTGCAACGACAAGAACCTCTGTACAGCGGACAGCTGCGACAAGGCCTCGGGGTGCGTCAACGTGTGGAACAACTGCGACGACGGCAACAAGTGCACGGTCGACACGTGCGATCCCGCGGACGGCAAGTGCGCCAACGAGCCCAAGGATTGCGGCGACGACGACATCTGCAGCGATGACACGTGCGACCCGAAGACCGGCGAGTGCAAGCACGCGCTCCACTGCGACGACAAGGACCTCTGCACCACCGACTTCTGCAACACCCAGACCGGTGCCTGCACCTACCAGACCGTGGTGTGCAACGACGGCGACAAGTGCACCAAGGACTTCTGCGAGCCGACCACCGGAGCCTGCAACTACCCGACCACTGCGTGCGACGACACGAACGCCTGCACCAACGACTTCTGCAAGCCGGGGACCGGCGAGTGCACCTACGTGCCCGTGGACTGCATCGACACGGACAAGTGCACGGACGATTCCTGCGATCCGGTCAAGGGGTGCCTGCACACCGCCAAGGTCTGCGACGACAAGGACCTCTGCACCAACGACTTCTGCGACCCGGCCGCCGGGGCCTGCACGTTCCAGAGCAAGAAGTGCAACGACGGCGACCCCAAGACCTGGGATTCCTGCAACGTGGCCACCGGCGAGTGCGTGTACACACCGTGCAAGTGCGACGACGGCAACAAGTGCACCGACGATTCCTGCGACGCCACCGGAAAGTGCGTCTACGTCACGACCAACTGCGACGACAAGGACGCGTGCACGCTGGATACCTGCACCGCCGACGTCGGGTGCGGGCACCAGGTCAAGGATTGCTCCGACGGCAACGAGTGCACCGACGACATCTGCAACAAGGACACGGGCATCTGCTCGAACCTGGCCAAGTCGTGCGACGACAAGAACATCTGCACCAAGGACTCGTGCGACCCGAAGCTCGGCTGTGCGAACACGCCGACCTGCGATGACGGCTACGCCTGCACCACTGACGTGTGTGACCCGGGGACGGGCAAGTGCACCTACAAGCCCAAGTGCGACGATTCCAACGCCTGCACCAAGGACACGTGCGACGTGGCCACCGGCGGCTGCACCAACGCAGCCATGACGTGCGACGACAAGAACCCGTGCACCGATGACACCTGCAACCCGGCCATCGGCTGCGTCAGCACGCCCAAGGTCTGCTCGGACGCGAGCCTCTGCACCACCGATACCTGCAAGGCCGACACCGGGGAGTGCATCTTCACGCCCAAGAGTTGCGACGACGTGAACCCCTGCACCCTCGACTCGTGCGATGCGGTCACTGGCAAGTGCAGCTACAAGCCCAAGTGCGACGACTTCAAGAACTGCACCACCGATACCTGCAATCCGGCCACCGGCGCCTGCGCCAACACGCCGGTCGTCTGCAACGACAACGTCCCCTGCACGACGGACGCATGCGATCCGGGCACCGGCAAGTGCACTTACACGATGAAGAGCTGCGACGACAAGAACGCGTGCACCGACGACCTCTGCGACCCGCTGACGACCAACTGCGTCAACGTTGCCAAGAGCTGCGACGACAAGAACAACTGCACAGACGACTCGTGCGACCCGGCCACCGGGTGCAAGAACGTCGCCAAGACGTGCGACGACGGCAACAAGTGCACCTCGGACACCTGCAACCCCAGCAACGGCCAGTGCGACAACCTCCTCAAGGTCTGCGCGGACAACAACAAGTGCACCGTGGACTACTGCGACCAGAACACCGGGAGCTGCGTCTACCAGCCCCAGGTCTGCGACGACAAGAACAACTGCACCGACGACTCCTGCGATGCGGCCACCGGCGAGTGCAAGTACGTGGACAAGACGTGCGACGACAAGAACAAGTGCACCACCGACTTCTGCGACGCCCAGCTCGGCTGCGTCAACCAGATGAAGGACTGCAACGACGGCAATGCCTGCACCGAGGATACCTGCGACCCCGCAACGGCCCTGTGCAAGAACACCGTCATCGATTGCAAGGACGGCAACCCGTGCACGAACGACAAGTGCGAGCCCGACAAGGGCTGCGTCTGGACCGCCAAGTGCGAGGACGGGCTCAAGTGCACCACCGACCTGTGCGCTCAGCTCGACGGGGCCTGCACCTACAAGTCCAAGTGCGACGACGCCAATGCCTGCACCAACGACCTGTGCGCCGAGGCCACCGGCAACTGCACCACGACCCAGGTCGACTGCGACGACAAGAACGCGTGCACGACCGATTCCTGCGACCCGGCCAAGGGGTGCGTCAATGCCCTCAAGACCTGCGACGACAAGAACCCGTGCACCGATGACAAGTGCGACACGGTCACCGGCAACTGCGTCAACACGGCCAAGGTCTGCGACGACAAGGATGTCTGCACCACCGACTCGTGCGACCCGGTGTCGGGCGTCTGCAAGTTCGCCTCCAAGTGCGACGACGGAAACAAGTGCACCGTGGACTCGTGCGACCCGCTCCAGGGCGGCAAGTGCACCAGCACGCCCATGGTTTGCGACGACAAGAGCAAGTGCACCGATGACAAGTGCGACCCCGCCGTGGGCCAGTGCGTGTTCACGGCCAAGGTGTGCGACGACTCGCTCAAGTGCACCCAAGACAAGTGCGACCCGCTGACGGGCATCTGCTCCTTCCCGCCCAAGGAGTGCGACGACAAGAACATCTGCACCACGGATTACTGCGACGCCGCGACCGGGAACTGCGTCAACCAGGCCAAGGACTGCGGCGACAACAACCTGTGCACTGTCGACTCCTGCGACATGGTCAACGGCGGCTGCATCAACGCGGTCAAGGACTGCAACGACAACAACCCCTGCACCAACGACGTCTGCAACCCGACGGACGGGAAGTGCACCAACACCGTCATCCCGTGCGACGACAAGAACGGCTGCACCGATGACAAGTGCGTCAACGGCCAGTGCCAGTACACCCCCAAGAACTGCACCAAGCCGGACAAGTGCCTGGTCACCGGGTGCGACCCGCAGACCGGGTGCTGGGAGAAGGCCAAGGACTGCAACGACGGGAACGCCTGCTACGACGACCTGTGCGACCCCGCCACCGGCAACTGCCTCCACCCCGCGGTGGACTGCAATGACAACAACCTCTGCACCATCGACTCGTGCGACCCGGGGGCCACGGGCAAGGCGAACGGCTGCGAAAACAAGGGCCTGGTCTGCGACGACAAGAACCCGTGCACCACCGACTCGTGCGATCCCACCACCGGCAACTGCAAGAACGTTATCTACTGCGACGACGGCCTCAAGTGCACCACCGAGCAGTGCGACCCCGCCACCCTCCAGTGCACCTTCCTGCCGAAGAACTGCGACGACGGCGACAAGTGCACCGCAGATTCCTGCTCCGAGGCCAAGGCCGGAGCGTGCGTCAACCAGGTCAAGACGTGTATTGACTACGTCGACCCGGCAAAGACCGTGCCTGACCTCTGCACGCTCGACAGCTGCGACCCAGCCACCGGTGACTGCCTCAACGAGCAGAAGAACTGCAACGACAACAACATCTGCACGACGGATTCCTGCAACAAGCTTACCGGCGAGTGCAAGTACTCTCCGTCCTGCTCGGACAACAACAAGTGCACCACCGACTTCTGCGATGCGCAGACCGGGGCCTGCACGCACCAGAACGTGGTCTGCAACGACTTGAACCCCTGCACGACCGATGCCTGCGACGCTGTCAGCGGAAACTGCAAGTACACCGCGATCAAGTGCTCGGACGGCGATGCCTGCACCCAGGACGTCTGCTCGCCGGACGGCCAGGGCGGTTTCAAGTGCACCAACCCGCCGTGGGACTGCAACGATGCCAACCCGTGCACGGTCGACTCCTGCAGCAAGACCGACCCCGATGGCAACGGCTGCATGAATCAGGCCAAGGTCTGCAACGACAACAACAAGTGCACTGTCGATGCCTGCGATCCCAAGTCGGGGGACTGCACCTACAACGCCAAGGACTGCGGCGACGGCAACCCGTGCACCGTGGACCTGTGCGATGCAGGTACCGGAAACTGCTCCAATTCGCCGCTCGTCTGCGACGACGCGAGCAAGTGCACCACGGACAAGTGCGATCAGGCCACCGGCAACTGCCTCTACACCGCTATCTCGTGCGATGACGGCAAGAAGTGCACCACCGACGTCTGCGACCCGTCCGTCGGGTGCAAGAACCATCCCAAGGAGTGCATCCCGAACCCGGCCGACCCGTGCACGACGTACGGCTGCACGGAGCTGACCGGCAACTGCTTCCAGGAAACCAAGATCTGCGACGACCAGAACCCGTGCACGACCGGCGACTACTGCGACCCGGATTCCGGTGGCTGCGTCAACGTGGCCATGATCTGCAACGACGGCAACAAGTGTACGGACGACTCGTGCGGGCCTGACCCGGCCGACCCGACCAAGGGCAAGTGTTTCTTCAAGACGGTGAGCTGCGACGACAACAATGCATGCACCGACGACTCCTGCGACCCTGTCAAGGGATGCCAGAACAAGGCCAAGGCCGGAGTGCAGTGCACGTCCGAGGCCCAGTGCGGCGACGGCAGCCTCTGTACCGACGACGTCTGCGACACCGCGGTCACGTGCAAGTGCTCCAACCCGACCAAGAACTGCAATGACTCCAACTGCTGCACCGTAGACTCGTGCGACCCGGCAAAGGGGTGCCTCAATGCCATCCAGTACGAAGGGTGCGCAGTCTGCAAGGTGGCAGCCGACTGTATGGTGGAGTGCCCCAAGATCAACGGCATCCCGATTTCCCCCGATGACCCGGCGACCGGCAAGTGCGACCCTGATACCAAGGTGATCTATGATGCCAAGGGGGTCCCGCACATCCAGCGCACCGCATGCACCACGTGGTACTGCGACCTGGCAGCTCAGGGGTGCGGCACCGGCTCGGGCAAGTGCTCCTACACGGTCAAGGACTGCGGTGACGGCGACAACTGCACGCTCGACTTCTGCGTGCCGGACGGGCCCAATGCCGGTTCCTGCCTGCACGAGGATAACCCGCTGTGCTGCAACGCCAAGACCGATCCTCCGCTGATGGAGGAGGATCCCGCGTGGGACCCGGCCAAGTCGCTCTGCCTCGACGACGACCCGTGCACCACCGACCACTGCGATTACGATACCGGAAGCTGCTACTACGAGCCCGTGGTCTGCTACGACGGCAACGAGTGCACCATCGACGCGTGCGTCATCGACAAGGGAGGCTGCGTCTACACCGGCATCGAGAACTGCAGCTACACCTGCTACAACGACTACGACTGCCGCTTCGACCACGGCAAGAACGTCGGCGAGACCTGCGACGACGGCAACAACGTCTCCGGCGACGGCTGCCGGAAGGACTGCCGAAGCGCCGAGACCTGTGGCAACGGAACCGTCGATTCGGCCAAGGCCGAGGAATGCGACGACGGAAATGTCCAGGCCGGGGATGGCTGCTCAGCCACGTGCAAGTTGGAAATCGCCGCCACCTGCGGCAACGGCAAGATCGATGCCGGCGAGGTCTGCGACGATGCCAACAAGGTCAGCAAGGACGGCTGCCGCAAGGACTGCAAGAGCAAGGAGACCTGCGGCAACGGCCTCGCCGACACGGAGAAGGGGGAGGAGTGCGACGACGGCAACAAGACTCTCGGCGACGGCTGCAACAACACGTGCAAGATCGTGGCCGACATGGCTTGCGGCAACCTGCTGGTGGACCCGGCCGACGAAGCCAACCTGTGCAGCACCGAGTACTGCACGTTCACGGCCGATCCGTTCGGAACCTGCATCTACGAAAAGCTCGAGTGCGATGACGGGAAGGGCTGCACCGAGTTCGTGGAGTGCGTGGACAGCAAGGGCTGCCAGTACTCGACGAGCTCCGATTGCAAGGATGTGGCATGCAAGTACCTCGGTGAGGGGAAGGAAGCTCCGGAGTGCTACGACGGCAACTTGTGTACGCTCGATTTCTGTGGTGAGGCGGGCAAGTGCATGCCCGGGCCCATCTTCTGCGATGACAACGATGATTGCACGATTGACTGGTGCGATCCCAAGACCGGCTCTTGCGCACACAAGCAAGCGCCTGGCTGTGTGTGGGACTGCAACAAGAACGGCGGTGACTCGGCCTGCGACGACGGCAACGCCTGCACGGCCGAGGCATGCGACGAGCTCTCCGGTCTCTGCATGTACAGCATCCACGAGTGTGACGACCACAACGTCTGCACCACGGATACCTGCGATACGGCCGCAGGCTGCACGTTCGCGCCGATTGCGAACTGCAAGGGCTGCTCGGTGAACAAGGATTGCGACGACGGCAACGTCTGCACCGTGGACAGCTGTACCGCGGCCAACCCGCTCAGCGTCAAGGATGCCAACTACCTCGCCAACGGCTTTGCACATCCCGCGAAGTACTGCTCGTATCACTCGATCTGCGCCAGCTGCGAGGTCCAGGCCGACTGCGACGCCAAGATGGCCGAGAACCTGTGCATCACCAGCGCTACATGTGATCCGCAGACGAAGTTCTGCGATATGGAAATCACTCAGTGCGACGACAAGAATCCATGCACGAATGATGAGTGTAACATCTTTACTGGGGAGTGCGTCAATACTCCGATATCAAATTGCTGTGACACGGTTGACGACTGTGTTGACACCAATCCTTGCACTGGTCGCTGGTGTGATGAGGCGACGCAGTCGTGTGATTTCCCGTATTATTTGTGTGACGACTATGATCCATGCACGGCAGATTCATGCGACTACTTTACTGGTAACTGCAAGCACGAAGAGCTTGCCAACTGCTTCGATGAGTGCGAGAAGGACATTGATTGCCAGTATGTTGCTGATCCGATCAACTGGTGCTCTGTCCCCAGCTGTGAGCTTGATCCAAAGAGCATGACCATGAACTGCAAGTTTATTGATCTTGAGTGCAAGGACTCCTTCGCCTGTACTGACGAAGTCTGCTGGCCGGAGTTCGGATGCCAGGTTCTGCCCCCGGGACCGTGTGACTCCGGGTGCACCAAGGATGCCGACTGCTACGACGGGAACCTGTGCACCAACGACATTTGCGACGTTGCCACCGGGAAGTGCAAGAACGGCTCCGTCTTCTGTGACGACGACGACTCTTGTACCTACAACGATTGCGACAACCGGACCGGCAAGTGCGTTTTCACTCCGTGCGCTGGCTGCAACTGCCTGGACTGCTCCAAGCAGGGAGAGGGTTTCTGCGACGACGGGAACGCATGCACGGAAGACTCGTGCCAGACGTGTGAAGGGGAAGGGTGCCCCGTGCCGGGGCCGGGCAGTTTCCCCACCTGCAAGTACCGGTGGCTCAGCTGCAATGACGGTAACCCGTGCACCCAGGACGTGTGCGACGCGGTCAAGGGCTGCACCGCCGTCTTCATCGAGAAGTGCATCGGTTGCACCAGCGATTCGGCCTGCGACGACGGCAACGATTGCACCGTCGACATGTGCACCGACAACTCCTGCGAGCACCTGTACATCTGCGGGTAGCGGGCGGAAAGGTCAGGACGGATAGGACGCCATCGTCCTATCCGTCCTATTCTTCCAATCCGCCCAATCCGTCCTATTCGTCCCAGATCTTCTTCTTGGTGCTGGTTCAGCGACCGACAGGTGCGCCGCAATCGGGAGGGGTCAGGATCTGGCCGTCACGGGCCACTCGGCAGCAAGCAAGGAAGGGGTCCGCGACATCCTGCGGAGCCAGGGAAGGGTGCAGCATCCACGACCGAAGGAATGCCTCCACCGTGGGGGTGGGGCGAAGGTCCAGCGGAGTGCCGTTGAGGATGATGCTGACGGGATCGTCCGGGTTCGACAACTGGGAAACGCGGACCCATACATCCAGGTGGCGTAGGCGCTCGATGTGGGTGACATCGACCTTGCAGGTCCCGGTGTCGCACACGGCGGAGACCGTGTGATTGTCCCCGGCGAGCGAGACGAAGCCGAGGATCCGGCGCTCTGCGTCGAACGGGGCCGTGACCCGGATGCGGTCCTGCTCCGGGAGGCTGAGGGTTGAGAGGAAGTCGAGCACGTCCTCGTTGCTCTGGGGATAGAAGTCGTGCTCGCCCGGGTATTCCACGTAGCGGTGAAGCACGTCCATGCGCTTGAGGACATCCACGGCAAGCCGGGCCTGGCGGATTCCGCACTTGGAATCCTCGACCGCATGGATCACGTAAACGCCCCGCCCCTTGAGATTGGCCAACTCGCCATCGGAGACGCGGCGGATCCCGCACCTCACGACGATGCCCGCAAACAGATCCGGATGCCTGGAACCGATGTTCCACGTCCCGGTGGCCCCGGCCGAGTAGCCGTTCAGGAAAAGCCGGTCCTGGTCCAGGTGGAAGCGTACGACCGCATCCCGGAAGGCTTCAAAGAACGTCTCCTCACCAATCTCACGGTGCCAGCGGCCGCCATCCAGGTTGGGGGAGATGAGGATGAACCCGCGTCGGGCGGCATCTCCACGCCAGTACTTGTAGTGAACCCGCTCGCAATGGCGGGGGGGATTCCCGTGGAGAGAGAAGATGGCCGGCCACTTCCGTTCGGCATCGTAGCCCTCGGGAAGCTCGTAGAGGTAGTACCCGCCTGAGGGCAGGTCGACCCGCCCGGCCGGCGCAGCGGGGGCCACCCGATAGGGGGCAGCGACCGGCAGCAGGTGAAGCAGCTCGGCCACGTTCCATTCCCGCACCCGCTGTGCCACTTCCGCGGTGGGTCTGAGAAGGAACTCGGTGAGATCCCGGCCTCGTGGGTCTTTTGCCAAGAGCTCGGGCTGTCCGGGAAATCCGGCGAGCGCAAGGAGAAGAATCAGATGGGTCAGTCCGTCGGCAATCATGCTGCGGATCGTACGCCCGCACGATGCCATGTCAAACTTCCAGCGTTCGCAGCCGCATAAGTTCTTGACCATCGCGGGCTGATGTAGTCTAATCCTAATCCGTTTCGCCGGTTTGCGTGTCTTCCGGCCCCGGAGGCGGCATGACGGACGTGCTTGGCATCGATAGCTGGGTGCTCAATCAGGCATTGGAGTTCCTGCCGGACGCTGCGTTGAGCTGCGACGAGGGAGGGCGGATTCTAGGGACCAACCGGGAGGCGAGCTGCCTTCTGCGACAGGATTCCCGGGAGTTGGCCGGTATGGGGCTGGGGGTTTTCCTGCCTGCCGTGGCGGAATGGGTGGAATCGGATCCCTTTCTCGACCTCGTTCGCTCCGGCGGCCTCGATTCGGAACAGCCGCTCGTGGATGCCTCGGGAAACGAGCACCTGGTCTGGCTGCGCTCCAGGCTCCTGGCCCGGAACCGCGAGGGGAGCCGGTTCGTCCTGGTCACCGTGCGCGACGTGACGAATCGCAACCAGGACGAGCAGCGGCTTCGGGAAATGGCGGTGACCGACGAGTTGACGGGGTTGCACAACCGTCGCTACCTGGATTCCACGATCGACTTCGAGGTCGAGCGGGCACGGCGTTACGGGTACATGCTGTGCTGCGTGTTCATCGACCTGGACCGGTTCAAGCACATCAACGACGAATATGGGCATCACGTTGGTGATCTGGCGCTCAAGCACGTGGCGAATCGGCTGAGGGGGGCCTGCCGCAAAGTGGACACGCTGGTTCGCTGGGGGGGGGACGAGTTCGTCGTTCTGGCCCTCACGCGCGATTGGGCCGGGGCCCAGCGACTGGTCGAACGGATCAACGAGGCCGTCTGCGTCAGCCCGCTCCGTCTGGGAGGAAACGCACTTCACCTGGGGCTTTGCTGCGGTGCATCAGTGGGCAACATCGAGATCGGCCAGACCCCTTCCGCCATGTTGGAGCATGCCGATTCACTGCTTCGACAGGGCAAGGCCGCCGGACGCGGTCGTTGTCTTGTCGAGTTGTATCGAGGGGCTTGAGGGAGCACCTTGTCCTGCCCCGCCGGCCATGTGTCGTCCGACAGCCGATTCGTGCTCGTTGCCTGCCTCGTGACGCTTCTGGCGGTCGGAGCTGCGAGCCCGGAGGCTGCGGCTGAATCCAGTCCTGCAATCGCCTACCTGGACATCGAGGACCCGTACACCACCCGCAAGCCCTTCGAGGGCTGCCTCAAGCAACTCGGAGTGCGGGCGAACAAGCTGAAGCCGTCGGGGGCGTTCGTGGCATCCGGAGCGCGGGTGCTGCTGATAGGGTCCTTTGCGACGGGGAACGCCAAGGGCCGGCGTTTCATCCGGGAGAATGCCCGCAGGATACGTGACTTCGTGCTGGGCGGCGGGGTGGTGGTCGAATTCGGCCAGAGCAGCCGGGACGAGCAAAGCCCCCCGTGGCTGCCGGAATCGCTTACCGTAGAGCGGTGTGCCCGGGATACCCGATCCGCCGTGGTGCTGGACCCTGACCACCCGCTGCTGGCTGGGAAGACGAAGGTGGATCTGGCGGCACTGATGGGTGGGGAGGTGTTCCGAGGGGAGCGGTACTATGCCCCCAGCGTCCTGGGCGGGACCGACCTGTTCGCAACGGCCGAGGGATTGCGGGCCGTCGTGGCAGAGCGGAAGGGAGGGGAGTTCCCGCTGATCCTGACCGCGTCCGCCGGAAAGGGCGGCGTGATCCTCCTGTCCATGAGCCCCGACCTCCTGTGCGACAGCGGGATTCCGCAGAGCGCCCGGGCGGAGGCGCAGGATGCCATGCGGAACCTGCTCGCGGTCGCGGTCGAGGGGCGGTTGTCGGCGGGGGGGGCCGAGGCCCGCAGCGTGCCCCGGGGTGCCGTTGCCAAGAGCGTGTCGGTGTTCCACGACCGGAACGGAAATCGGCGGCGGGATTCGGGTGAGGATGGGGTTGCCGACGTGGTCGTCACCTACGACTTCCAGGATGTCAGGACCGACGGCAGCGGGCTGGCCAGCGTGGATGTTGACCCGTTGAACCCCGGGTTGCTGTTCATTCGGGTGCCGGACCGATGGGAGGCCCAGAAGTGGTATGCCGAAGCCGCGGCACCAGGACCGTTCGAGTTTCCCCTTCGATCTGCCGGCGATGGCTCCAGTTCTGGCGGGGGTTCTCCCGGGCGGTCCGGCGAGGGGGCTGGGGCCGCTGTCGTGCAGCTCACGGACACGCACCTGGGACGTATCGCTCTTGACGAGGATGCCGAGGCCCTGGAGTCGTTCGTGGGAGAGCTCCAAAGCGGGGTGGGGAAGGGCGGGCTGTTCGTGTTCACGGGGGACCTGACGCACACGGGGAGTCTCGGGCAGCTCCTGGAGTATCGCTCCGCGTTGTCTGCGCTGGGAGGCCGGGGACTCCACGTCATGGGCAACCATGACTGGGGGAACGGCCCGGACAAGGGGCGGCTCTTCCGGGAAGCACTGGGACCGACACATTACACGCGGGAGTGGGGAGGGCACCTCTTCGTCTCCGTACCCCGCCTGGAGACGCATGCCCGGGCAGCGAGCTGGCTGGAGCAGACCATTGCCCAGTCGCAACTGCCCGTCGTGCTGCTGCTCCACTATTTTCCTACGAGGCGGGCCTTTGATGCTCTCCCCGCTGACCGGGTCGTCGGCGTCCTGAGCGGGCATTGGCACGCAGACATGGTGTCCGTCCGAAACGGGATCACCAACATCAACAGTTCGCCGTCGCTGATGGGGGGCTGGGACTTCTCGCCCGGCTCCGCCCGAGTGATCCGGTTGGATCAGGGCGGGCTCGTCCGGGCCGACCTGGTCCCGATGAGGCGCAAGCCGCCGAAGGGTAAGCCGGTGGGCAAAGATACATCGGAACTTGGCGCAGTCTGGACCGGGAAGGTGCCGGGAAAGGTGCTGCTGGCATCGCCGGTAGTCTCGGGCAAGAGGCTGCTGGTTCCGTTCCGTTCCGCAGGCACGGTGGGAGGTGACGGGGGACTGTGCGCACTGAGCCTCGATTCCGGGAGCACGGAGTGGTGTGTTGCCACGCAGTCCGGAGTGGCCAATGACCTGGCTGTCGGCGGCGGACTCGCACTCGTTGCCGAGGTCGATGGGACCCTGCACGGGGTGGATGTCGACGATGGGACCGTTCGATGGAGCACCCGCCTGGATGGCTCGGTGAAGGCCAGGTACGTGGAGCACTACCTGCATTCCGGCCCCGTGGTGCGCAAAGGGGTGGCCTACTTCTGCTACCAGGGCGGCCCTTTCGGGATCGACATGTCGTCGGGACGCATCGTGTGGACCGGGGAGCCGTTCGGAGGGCTGGACGCAT
>Ga0233425_10005372_pt1 | contig 20307 bp, 24 predicted proteins | sample Watercolumn_Towu_2_FD_181712 | JGI IMG/M metagenome (GOLD analysis project Ga0233425, IMG submission 181712) | Freshwater microbial communities from Lake Towuti, South Sulawesi, Indonesia - Watercolumn_Towuti2014_140_MG | ecosystem: Environmental > Aquatic > Freshwater > Lake | place... | reverse complement strand
ATCCCGTTGTTATGAATGATAACGTCCTTTATATGTCATAATATCACTACCTAACAGGAGAGTCCCATGAACGAACCGACCGTCAAGATTTCCGTTGAGTTGTCCGAGGCAGAGGCATGGGCTTTCGCCCAGTTTTTGAAGCGGGCGGGGCATGGTGACTATCGGGGCTTCACTCGTGACGACGAAGAGGCCTACCAGATGCTCTATGCCGCCGAGAAGGTGCGGGCTTCGCTAGCCGAGGCGGGCATCGCTCCGCGATGAACGACCTGACCCTGATAGAGCAGTCCCTCGCCCAACGCGGAATCGCCCCCCTCCCTTCCCTCTTTGCCCCCGACGAGCCGACCGCCAGGCGCGTCTTTGAGTTCTTTACCGCGAATATCCGTAATCCGAACACGCGGAAGGCCTATGCCAAGGCGGTTTCAGACTTCGCCTTTTGGTGCGAGGCGAAGGGCTTGGAACAGCTTCGCAGTATTCAGCCCTTCCATGTCGCCGCCTACATCGAGGAGCTGGGGACGCGGATCGCCCCTCCTTCCGTCAAGCTTCAGCTCGCCGCTATTCGGATGCTCTTTGACTGGCTTGTCGTGGGTCAGATCGTCCCTACGAACCCCGTCAGCGCGGTTCGAGGTCCCAAGCACGTCGTCAAGAAGGGCAAGACGCCCGTTCTTTCAGCCGAAGAAACGCGGGACTTATTGAACGTAATGGACACGTCAACGCTTGTCGGCTTGCGCGACCGTGCCTTGATTGCCCTGCTCGTTTATACCTTCGCCCGCGTGGGCGCGGCCGTCAAAATGCACACGGCAGATGTTTTCGTCCAGGGGCGCAGGACGTGGGTGCGTCTGCATGAGAAAGGCGGCAAGCATCATGAAATGCCCTGTCATCACAGCCTTGAAGCCTACCTTCATGAATACATCGAGGCAGGCAGCCTCGACCTTCAGCCCAAGGGATTTTTGTTTCGGACGACGGAAGGACAGTCAGGCGTTCTCACCGACCGACCCATGAGCCAGTCCGACGTTTACCGCATGATTAAACGGCGTGCCGTCGATGCGGGTATCAAGACTAAAATCGGCTGTCATACCTTCCGTGCCACGGGCATCACCGAATACTTGCGGAACGGCGGCAAGCTGGAAATTGCCCAGCAAATGGCAAACCACGAAAGCGCTAGGACGACGGGGCTTTATGACCGCAGGAACGATCAGGTTTCGCTCGATGAAGTCGAGCGGATATTGATTTAATTTAATAGATATGCCGACTACTTGTTTTCTACCTTGGGGCTCCATTCACGAGCTCTTCTTTGCGTGTCTGCTATTTGTTGTGGAGTTAGTTTTTTAGAGGCACTATCTCTAATTTTCCTAGCTCGCAAATTAAGATCACCGTTGCTGCTAGCAACTGCCAGATTTAGCCAGAAGTAACCTTCCGCATAATCCTGCGGCACACCATCCCCGTCGACGTACAAACACCCGAGGAGTGCTTGAGCTATGCTTAATCCTTGATCCGCAGCCTTGCGATGCCACTTTGCCGCTTCTGCAAAGTCTTGTGGGACACCCTTTCCTTGATAATAAAGCGAAGCAAGGTAAAGCTGCGCTACTGCATTGCCCTGCTCAGCGGCCTTGCGATACCACTTTGCCGCTTCTGCAAAGTCTTGTGGGACACCCTTTCCTTGATAATAAAGCGAAGCAAGGTAATGCTGCGCTACTGCATTGCCCTGCTCAGCGGCCTTGCGAAACCACTTTGCCGCTTTGCCTAAGTCTTTTGGCACTCCCTGTCCGTCGTGGTACAACACACCGAGCCACCCTTGAGCTTTACTACTGCCCAGTGCAGCTAATTTTTTAATGGAAGGTAAGTCGTTCGGCAAAGCATCCGATTCTTTATCAGAAGCAGAATTGGCGGTGTTCACAGTTGAATGTATCTCGTGTTTCTGTGTGTTTGGATGCTTTATCTCCTCTATAAAAATCGAAAAAAAAGCAAACATAAAAATAATCTGCACAAAAGTAATAAAAAAAACTTTACCCCAAGCAGTTGGAATAATATCTATGAGATCATTATTGTTTTTGCCATTGGATTGAGTTGTAATTTCAATCACGGGTGGTTCTGCGTCACGGTCTAGAAGAATGTAGGTAGGGCACTGTGCTTCATTTTTTTTATCATCTGGAATACTTGCTCCTGAAGAAGTTCGGAGCTTATAAAAGCGACCATACAACCAGCCTAATAGATACGCCGATACGCCATAGGCTACGAGAATAATGAAAAACTTCGCATTAGAATCAGCATCTCCTTTAAAGATGGCATCTCCAAGCAATGTTAAACAACTGTAGAAAACAGACCACCCAAGCCACCTCCGCCCCATTTCATGAGGGGTTTGGGCCGCCTTCTTAGGTGCAATAGCCCCTAATAGAACAAAACCTATAAATCCAGCAACAGCAGTATGAGTAAGACTGGACGATAAGGCAGAAGATGTATCAGACATGTTATGAGCTCAGAGTGTGCGTTGGTTTCAACGGGGCGTTCCGTTCTCTACGAAGAAACTCTTTCAGGGTCTCCAAACTGATATCTTCAACCTCTGGCAAAAACTCTTCTGATACCCGCTGATTTTGATCAACGGTGGCCAGCCAACCATGACAATCCGCTAATTTGTAACTCCCCAAAGAAAGGGCGGATAGTCCGCTTATCAGATGTATAGTCTCCCACATTAATAGTGGCCTCCCTGCGCGCTCAATATCACGAATAACCTGCTCTAAGCGTTGCACAGCCATGTTTTTCATTTGCTGTTTGTCCATCATTACCATCATCATCCTTGCTAAACAAAACGTCCAATACTGTCTATGAATACTCAATAGATAAAAGAAATCATTGTAGTTGTCAGCAAAAAACAATTAACACGTTAAAGCTCTAGTATTTCTTGAATAATAAAAGGAGGTTATAGGGGGGGTGTAGCAAACCCGCCGTCCGTGGCGGGCTAGGCTCTCGCCGCGCTTTTCGCCATCCTTGGCGAGCGCGGTGCTATCAATCCTTGATACGCCCCATTCGGCTTCCATCCCTTTTGCAGTCTTGAGAAAACGGACTGCATCCGCAGACCGTTTCACCTTGTCCAGCCAGCTCACGCTTACGCCGTGAACTGGCTTTTTTATTCCTAAGGGGTCTCCCCTCGCGCAGGGCAAGGGTGAAGCTGCGCCAGCGGAAGGGGTATCCCCAATCTTCCGCGCCCCGCTGGCTTCGCCAGCATTAATAAGGGGCTTGTGCAGACTGGGTGATTCCCCTCCCCTTCCGCTGCCCTTGCCCTTTGCTACCCCCGGTCTCGCCGACGGGCGTCGGGTGCATGTGCATTGCACAGCACCCATAAGCCCGAAAAGCAGGAGAAAGACCATGAAAAGCAAAGACAAACACACAGCAAGCAACGCGCCCCGCCTAGACGTTTATACCCGTGTAACCGAGCGCATCATTGCTGACCTTGAGCAAGGAATTCGCCCATGGATGAAGCCATGGAGCGCCGACAACGCCGCCGCTCGCATCACCCGCCCCTTGAGGCATAACGGAACGCCCTATAGAGGGGTAAATATCTTGCTCTTGTGGGGGGAATCCCTCGCCAAAGGGTTCTCGGGGAATATCTGGATGACGTTCAAACAGGCGCAGGAGCTAAACGCGCACGTTCGCAAGGGGGAGCATGGTTCGCTTGTGGTTTATGCCGACCGCATGACCAAGACGGAAACGAACGACAAAGGGGAGGACATCGAGCGGCAAATCCCTTTCATGAAGGGGTACACGGTCTTCAACACCGAGCAAATCGAGGGATTGCCCGAGCATTACTACGTGAAGCCCGAGCCAAAAGGAGAACCCTTACAACTTATCGAGAAAGCGGAAACGTTCTTCGCCAAGACGGGAGCGTATATCAAGCACGGAGGAGACCGCGCCTATTACGCGCAAGCCTTGGATTTAATCCAATTGCCGCCCCCCGAGGCGTTCAAGGACGCGGAAAGCTACGCGGCAACCAAAGCGCACGAGCTGACGCACTGGACAAAACACCCGACCCGCCTTGACCGTGACTTCGGACGGCAGAAATGGGGGGATGAAGGATACGCACGGGAAGAGCTTGTCGCCGAACTTGGGGCGGCATTCCTCGCCGCTGACTTAGGAATTGCGCTTGAGCCACGGGAAGACCACGCCGCCTATATAGGGCACTGGCTCAAAGTTCTTAAGGATGATAAACGTTTCATCATTTCCGCCGCCGCCCATGCTCAACGCGCCCTTGATTATCTCCATAACCTGCAAGGAATGGAGAACGAAGAAGAAGACCAAAAGGAAGCCGCCTAAGGGCGGCTATCCTTCCCAAAGCCCGCCTTGGGGCTTTGGGTTTGATTCCCACCCGCCCACCCTTGAGAGTGGCACGCGGCGCTTCGCGCCAGTACCAAATAGATTCTAAAACGATATTTATTTGATATTTGTCTGATATCAAATAAATATCAGACGCGGTTTTTGCGCGAAAAAAGTCGCGTCGCGGGGGGGCTTTGCCCCCCGCTTGGCTCTTGAATCGAGCCAATTCACCCCCCGTTTGCGCCTACCGCCTTTTGTTGAAAGAATCCATGAAATGACACACCGTCTTTCCATCACATGAGGTTGTTCTATGGATTCCGATACGCCCGCCGATGCCCTCGCACCGTCTTTGTACATTGATAGGCTGGGAAACAAATGTTGGTGTTTGCCTGATGGGGAATACCATCGGGAGGACGGCCCCGCTGTCGAGTACGCATCGGGGTCAAAAGCTTGGTTCCGCCACGGCCTAAAACACCGTGACAACGGCCCAGCCATCGAATGGGCGAGCGGCGGGAAAGAATGGTATCGAAACGGTCAGTGCCATCATCTCGATGGTCCTGCCGTTATCAGAGCCGACGGCACTCAAGAATGGTGGCTCAACGATATTCAAGTCACCGAGGAAGAATTCCAAAAATACCGCGCCGATGTAATCGCTGAAGACTGCAAAGAGTTCTTCACTGGCATCAAAAAGCCCCTCATCGTCGGCTCGCGCCTCGTCTTTCGCCCGTCTCGACTCAAGACCTCAGCGGAGTCGTGACCGACCACCCGCCCCTTGCCCCTGCCCGTCTTTGTGCGCCCATGCCTTTCTTACTGTCCGCATCCCTCCTGTCAGGCACGCCAGGCGCTCGCGGTCTTAGCCTCTTCTGCCTGCTTTCATCTTTGCGTTGGCTTTGCGGATGTGTCCCCTGCCCTGTTCGTTCCCCTTTCTTTTTTAAGCCTGATTCATACTCCAACCGCCTCTTTTAGTCGGGCGCATCGAAAAATCAACGGGCTGCCCGCTCCGTTCGCCCCACCGTGTCCCACGGCTTCATTCTGAGGCTCCCGTGTTGCCCGTTCCCCTTCCCTGCGGTTCGGTGATTTCCCGATTTCTCCGCCCGCCTTTTTCGGCTCACGTCATGAACCAGAAAAAACGAAAGGAGAAAACCATGACTCAGAAGAAACACACACGCAAAGCCAACGCAAAAGCCAATCAGCAGGGCAATGGCAGAAAGCCAGACCTCTACGCTTGGCACGTTCCAGATCGCAAGGATGCCTTTTGGACGAGGATCGGCGCGGCATGGGCGCACAAAGACGGGCAGGGCTTCACCGTTCAGCTCGACAGCGTGCCCGTCCAAGGACAAATCGTCCTCAGAGCCAAGCCGAGCAAGGCTCAAGACGAAGCACAAACCGACGATGAGGGAGGGGGCGCGTAAGCGCCTCCTTTTTCTCCGAAGCCGTGGATTCTAATTCTTGCCCGTGCCCTTAGGCGCGGAAGAGACGAGACCGCGATTGCCGAGGAAGCGGCTCGCCACGGCCACCCTTGCGCTTTCATCGCTCCATAACAGCCGTTCGACTTTCCCGCGTATAAGGCTTGTTTTCTTGCGCTTGATTTCCTTGCCTTTGGGCAAGGGAGCCATCCCGAATCTGCCTGGTTTTGCCCAGGTCGCTTCGCATCCCCTCACGAGCAAACAGACCCAGCCGTCCTTGTCGGCTTTCTTCAGCACCTCCGCCGTCACAAGGCGGTCTCCTACTCTGACCGCCCTCTCCTTCTTGAGTCCGCGTCGCTCGAAAATGCCTTCCTTCCAACGGACGACATCCGCCTCGATAAATCCGTCCCCAACGGGAATCCATTCCGCCATGCGTCCCCCTGCCCTTTCTGCCAGCAATAGCAGGACTTGAACCTCCTGAAAATCCCCTTTTCCACCCGCCGATAGGTATTTCGTCAGATATCACTATGAAATTATTATAGAATCTATAAGATATCAAAAACATATCAAAATGATGACTGCTGCGCGGAATCGCCCCCCCCTGCCCCACCGCCGCCCATGTTTTAGCGTTTACGATGCTCCCGCGCCATGATATAAGATTGATATCAAAATGGGGTTCAACTCGATATCAAGGAGACATCAAAATGATTGTTGTAGCTGGGGGCATTAAAGGCGGTTCTGGGAAAACGACCGTCGCCACAAATCTTGCGGTCATGAGAGCCGCGCAAGGACGCGACGTTCTTCTCATTGACGCCGACGACCAAGAGACTTCGACCGACTTCACCATTCTGCGCAATGAGCAACATTCCGATGAAACGCGCTACACCAGCATCAAGCTGACTGGTCCCGCCGTCCGCACTGAGACGCAACGCCTTGCCGCTAAATATGATGATGTCATCATCGATACGGGAGGGCGCGACACCACCAGCCAACGCGCCGCCCTGAGCGTCGCTGACGTTCTTCTCGTTCCCTTCGTCCCGCGTTCCTTCGATGTCTGGACGATTGAGAAGGTCTCCGACCTCGTTGCCGAAATGCGTGCGGCAAACCCCAACCTTAAGGCTTACTCGTTCATCAACCGCGCCGACCCACGCGGGCAAGATAATTGCGATGCCGCTGATGTGCTCAAGGACACCCATTCCTTGACCTTCATCGACACGCCGCTCGGCTCACGCAAGGCGTTCAGCAACGCCGCCGCGCAAGGGCTCGCCATCACAGAGCTAAGACCACAAGACCCCAAGGCAGTCGAAGAACTCATGATATTATTTGAATATGTTTTTGATATCAGAAAGGTATCAAAATTAAAAGTCGCAGGAGCTTAGCATGGCGATAGCACGCAAACCGAAACCGACCCAGCGAACCGAAACGGATGTCGATGTCAACGCGCTTATCCTGAAAGGCGGGAGCGTGGCTGGACAGCCTGAACCAAAAACTGAAAGGGCAGGGGAGGGGAAGCCGTCCCCCGTTGTGGTTCGCATTCCTTCAACCCTTCTCGAAAAGATCGAGGAGGCGCGTCATGCCCGCGCCATCAAGATTCCGCGCCATACATGGCTTCTTGAAGCCATCGTCGAAAAGCTGGACAAGGAATCACAACAGTATCAGTAAGATATATAATTGATATCAGAAGAATATCAGTCTGATACTTGCATGGAGGTCTAATGCCGCCGAAAGACCGCTCTTCGCCGCCGCCCAGTTTGAGCCACACGCTTGACCTGTTTGGCGACCCCATCGAGCAACAGCCCCCTTTGCCTTCGACCGTCCGCCGCGTCATCAACGCCGCCGTTGAAATCGCCCAAGACCCACCCGAGAACATCGACTTTCTCCATGCGGTACTCTGCCAAGTCGGGATGCCTCGGAAGAAAACAGAAGGGCGCATCTTCGAGCGGCAGAACGGTACTACCAGCATGGTTCTTGAAGCTGGCCGCATCTGGCGGCAGGGTAAATGGGTTGAGCAGCCGCTTCCTTACGGCACGAAACCGCGCCTTGTCATGGTTCATATCAGCGGCGAAGCCGTCCGCCGCAAATCGCGCGAAATCGAGATCGGCTCGAATATGCGCGAATTTCTCATCCGTCTGGGCATCGATACCAGCGGTGGAAGCAAGGGCGGATACACCATGTTCAAGAAGCAAATGGAGGCGCTGGCAGCGTGCCGCCTGAGCTTGGGGGCATCCCTCAATGACCGCGACATCACCATCAACACCCAGCCCATTCGCCGCTTTGAAGCTTGGCTTAACCACGACAGCCACCAGCAAACGATATGGCCAGGCGTCTTGGAGCTTTCAGAGGACTTCTACTCGACGCTCACCGAACACGCCGTTCCCCTCGACCACCGCGCTCTTGCCGCTATCAAGCATTCCGCGCTTGCCCTCGACATCTACACATGGTTCGCGCACAGGCTTTGCCGCATCGGTAAGCCTGAAGGCATCCACATAAGCTGGGCGAACCTCAAGAGCCAATTCGGGCAGGAATACGGCAATCCCAAGGACTTCAAAAGAGAGTTCCGTCAGGCTCTTATCCAAGTCCGTTCGGTCTATCCTGACGCTCGTTTGGACAGCTTCCCAGGCGGCCTAGTCCTTTTGCCATCAAAGCCCCCCGTACCAAAGACCCAAGTGCTGATGCCAAAGAGGGCAGGGGATAAGTCCTAGGACAACGAAAGTTATCCACGCGGAAAAGCCCCCCCCTGTTGCGCGGAAAAGCCCCCCCCTAAGGGCAAAAATCTGCGCGGAAAAGCCCCCCCCTAAATCCTATATATAGATACCTATAATCTTCCTGTAGTTGTCAGGCGTTATCTGTGGATAACTTTCTAGAGGTAGGAAACTTTAGAAGTCTCACCAAAGTTGTTTCGATGAAAGTTGATTTCAATAACAATTAAGACCTTCAATGCCTTCGGCAAGGCTATGCCATGAATGGAACAAACAAAGCCGTCCTCGATTGGAATTACCTGTTTTTTGGGGCGGGTCTCGCGTTCGTAACGCTCATCTTCGTTGCCTTCGTCATCGAGAACCACCACAGCGGAGGCGTTTTTTACGGACCTACCATCCTCACAGCTTTAGCAGCCTTGTTCTTCGGGTTTATCACCGTCGAAGCCTTCAAGCGCGGTTTTGGCAGTCTCCACAAAGACATCGATAAACATCGGGCAACCAGCTCAGAAGCCGCCCTTGCTTCTTTTGGAAACACTCCTGATCTGCGAGAGAAGGCTTTTCAAGCCTTCTTTGACCAAGGGACAGGGGACTTAAGCATCAGCGATCTTGCGTTCACTGGGCTAGGACACGAACTTTCCGCCACCATCGCGAAAAACATCGGAACTCTTCAACCTGCCAGCCGCGAATGCCTCAGAATTGTCTATTTGCTCTTAAACCGTGGCTTATTAACGGCGGACAACTTCGTCTGTTATGCATCAGTTTTCCTCTTTGACCGAGGCAATTGCACGATTACCAACGAGAGTTTTCCAAAAGCTGATTACAAAAACGTCAAGGAAATGCTTGCACGCCTGCATGAAATTCGCGGGATTCATGACCCCAGTGTCGCGGAAAACAACCTCCGTTCCTATGTAGAACAACTTTTCCACACGCACGCCCAACACCCCACCATCCGCCTCATCCAAAACCGCCTTTCAGGGGGAAACTCTTGGATGACCACCGACGACCTTACAACAAATGCCGCAGACATGACCCTTGCTGGCATCACAGAAACGGCTTTTCAGCCCCACAGAGAGGCCTCTAAGAGCACTTCTCATGGGGAACATGGGGAAAGGGAAACAGCGCCTTCCAGCGGCTTCTATCTCGGTTTTACAGCGGACGATAGTCACGGACAAGGCAAAAGCGGGCAGGGGAGCGACGATGACGTTCAATCGGCCGTGTTTTACACAGGGGAGGGGAGTCTTGTCACCTTGGGTCCGCCAGGTTCGGGAAAAACCCAATGCCACGCCATCCCGAACCTTCTGCTTTGGCAAGATTCCGCCGTCGTCCTTGATGTCAAAGGCGACCTTTTTGCTGTAACCAGCAAAGTTCGATCTAACTTCGGTAAAGTCGTCCGCTTCAGCCCGTTTGAAAAGCCAAGCGCCCGCTACAATCCTTTGTCTTTTCTGCCAGGGGCGGATGATCCCAATCAGACATGGGTCGAGGCGCAATTCTTAGCCTCGATGCTTCAGCCTCACTCATCTAAAGGCGGGGACGCCACCTATTGGGAAGGAGTCGCCCGCAACATCCTTCAAGCCGTTATTGCTTACGTCGCCATAACCTACCCTCCTGAACAACGTCAGTTCGGCTATGTTCTCGACGTGACCAGTGGTTTACGCTGGAAGGAGTTTATGACAGGACTTGAGGCCTTTTCAGACCCGAACGGCTACGGTCTAAAACCCGCAGGACGCTTTGCTGCCAACTTCCGCGAAATCGAACAAGACAGTCCCAATCAATTTGCGGGTTCCAGGTCCAGTGCAGACCATGCCGTCAGCACCTGGAACAGCCCCGCCGTTGAACGAGCGACCGAGGCTTCGGATTGGTCTCCCGAAGACCTGCATGGGGATAAACCCGTCACGGTTTACATCACCGCAACGCCCGAAGAATTGATGACTCAAGCGCCTTTCTTCCGTGTCATCCTTGGGCAACACGTCAGCCGTCTCCTTCAACCGCGCTTTTTGAACGCCAAACGCCCAATTTTGTTCATGATTGATGAGTTCCCGACCTTAGGCGTCATGCCCCCCATTGAACAGGCCATGATGGTCGGTCGCCAATACGGACTTCGCCTCTGGCTCCTTGCCCAAACCATCGACCAAATCACCCGCGCCTACGGGGATGCCCGTCTCCTCAAATCCGCCGCCGTCCGTTCCTATATCCGACCTGATTTTGAGACCGCCAAAAACCTGTCCGAGCAGCTCGGTGACAGGGCGGGGGCCTTTGATACCCAAAGGCAGCCCCTGGCAACGCCGCAGGACTTATCAGGGGCACCCTACGAGAACCTTATCGTGACGATGGCGACGGGTAAAAAACCTCTTCGTTTGCACCGCAGCATTGCCCTCACACAACCTCTGTTCGCGGAACAATTAGGCTCAATAACACCCGAGGAAGCCTCTGCTGTTATGCCGACCTTTTCAGGTTCGACAATGCCGCCACCAAGACCGACTTTGCCGCCGTCATCATGAGCATTTTTCTGTTCAGAGAAGGCGCAATTTTATTACCTCTTGCGCCCCTGTTTTCTTGAACAACTGCCGTCAAAAAAATGCGGCGCACAGACCTCGCGCCAACGACTCGGCAACCTTCGGTGTTAAATCATCGTAGCCAGCAAAATCGTTGCCATTTGGTTAACGGAATTCCCTAGCGTTAACCGTCTGTTAATGCTTTTACATAGTCAACCTACGATAGTCATGATAGGCTTGAACTATGGGCTTGTTGTCAGTAATCGCGATGCGCAAGCCATGCGCGGTATGACCGCGCGGCTTGGCAAGGGGAGGCGTTGCCCCCCGTTGCATCCCCCCACCAAGGGAGCCTTCAAGCTCCCTGTGGAACCCATGACCAAGGCGGCGTTCCTGCCCCTTGGAACCCTGACCAGAGGTTTCGCCCTCTGGACTAACGACCAAAGAGCCTTCGTGCCCTTTGGAAACCAGACCTAGGGGGCAACCCTAGGAACCCCCTGCGAATGGTTGCCGACCGTCCGCAGACGGGTATGTGTGACCCTTCGGCGGCGGAAGGCGCGGGCGGTATGGCAAACCGAAGCGGCAGCGACAAAAGACAGCGCACCAAGGGCTATTCCCTGCGCCTCAGCGATGACGAGCACGCGGAGGCTTTGGAACGCTCGCAGAAAGCAGGCCTGTCCCTCTCGGCCTACTTCCGCGCCGCTGCCCTTGGAGATGCCGGCCCCCGCGCCCGTAAACGCGCCCCCGTTGACCGCAGCGAACTCCTTCGCTTGCGCGGGGAACTCAACCGCGTAGGCAACAACCTCAACCAGATTGCCCGCACCCTTAACGCCCGCCCCGAACATCATCCCTATGACCTAGATGATGCACTGCACGAATTAAACAAAACCATCGCGGCCATCGCCGCCGTGCTGGGTCAAGAACCCAGCATTCTCCAACGGGGCGATGCGTCGCCGTCATGATCATCAAAGGTTCCAGCAGGGCAGGCCCCAGACAACTGGTGCGACACCTTCTGCGAACCGACACCAACGAGCGCGTTGAAATCCTTCAACTCGACGACCCGTCACGCGACCTGAAGTTCGCTCTCAAGGGTTGGCAAAACCTGTCTGAATTGACCAACGGGACCAAAGGCCTTTATCACGCCAACATCGACCCCGATGCCCGCTATTCCATGACGTCAGAACAGTGGATGCGTTCCGTCGATGTTCTCGAAGAAGAACTCGGCCTGAAAGGGCAGCCGCGCGCTGTTGTTTTGCATGAAAAGGAAGGCCGCGAACATATCCACGTCGTCTGGCAGCGCACCGACTTCGAGCGCGAAATTATGATTTCCGACAGCCATAATTATGCGGCGCACGAACGCGCCAGCAGCAGGCTCGAAGACGAGTTCGGACACGAGCGGGTTCAGGGCGCGCACAGCAAGCGTGACAAAACCAAACAGCGCCCCCGTGAAGCCTTCAATCATGCGGCATGGCAGCAAGCCGAACGCACGGGGCAGAACCCCCGCGACCGCAAGGAAATTATCACCGACCTTTACCAGCAGACAGGCACCGCCGAAGACCCGTCCAAGGCCTTCCGAGAAGGCTTGGAAAGCGCCGATTTTTTGCTTGCGCGCGGCGACAAACGCGGCTTTGTTATCGTTGACCTGACGGGGGAGGTTCACGCCCTCGCCAGACAGATTGAAGGCGTCCGCACCAAAGACCTAAAAGAGCGCCTTGCCGATGTTAACCTTGAGGCTCTTCCGTCCGTTGAGGACGCCAAGATTATCCAACGGGAAAAAGCGCAGAAACGCGCCGCTGAACAGGAGCGCGAAGCATCCCGTCGTCAACAGGTAACTGTCATTGACATCGACCCCGCCAGTGACTTCTTTTTATCCGAACCCACACCAGAAACAATCCCCGAGCAAGCACTCGAACAAGCCGTTCCAACGGAACCCGTTTCCGCAGAGGAACCCGCCACCCGTCAACCCCTTACCGAAGCCTTCGAGCGTGCCGCCCATCCTGACGGGAAGGCTCCTTCTGAGCCTAACATCCGATCGGACTTCAATCAGGCGTCAGCCGCCGCCGAAGGGGAAAAAAGGGAAGCGGCATTGCCTGCCGCGCACAAGCGCCGCTTGCGCGAGCGGATAGAACAGCACGAAGCGCTTGCCGCCGATCTTGAACGCCGACAGCAGGAAAAGCGCCTGGCGCTCAAAGCCGACCAAGACCAAAACCTTGCCGATTCTCTCGGCGTCTCGGTTCAAGACCTTGCCGCCTGCCTCATGGCGATGGAGGGCAGTCGCTTTGCGCCATCCGAGCTTCTGTATGCCGAACGCGCCCGCACCCCGCAGGAACGCACCTTGCGTCGTGCATTCCTTGCGGAAACCCGCAAGGTTTACGCCGAAGAGCTAAAAGCGCTTGAAGAAGCGCAGGAAAAGGAACGCCAATGGCTGGAAGAGCAGCAAAGCCAAGACATCAACCGCCTGCACGCCGACTTCGAGCGTGAAGCCAAGCTTTATGAGGAGCAGGAGCGGTTAAGGCTCGAACGTGAGGAGGCGCGGGAGCGGGAAATCTCCCGCGATGACCCTGGACACACACGCCGCTAAGCGGCGGGCGTCCCCGAGAAACGCTCCGCCGCTTCTTCAACCATCTCGCTCAATCATCGACGCAGACATTGCGCCGAACCTCGAAGTTTTGGCGGCCACCGAAGGCGACGCCTACCCTCAGCAAGATATGGAAGAAAGCCTTGCGCCACGTGCGGCTTGGCTCTGTCTTTATGCGGAATTCAGCACCCAAACCGCATCCGATTATTGTCCGTCTGCCCGAGCGAATTATGACCCGCCTCGCGTCAGCATTCCTGCCGTTCAAGTCTGCCGATAAACCCATTAAAAAGCCCTTTCGCAAGCCGACCAAAACGCTGCCGAAAAGCCGTTTCCATCGCCCCAAAAATCCGCCGTCTCCGCCTGAGATTACGCCGTGACGACCATTGCTTTAGGCGGGTAAAATCAGACCTTTAACCGACTCGAAGAAACCGCCGTGGGAAACGTCAACGAACAACTCACTGCCGCGCTCAAGCGCCGCGAACAGCTCGACGCAGAAATCCGCGCCCTTAAGGAACGGGAGCGCCAAGAGCAACAAAAACTCGACGATAAAAAGGCGCTTCTGATTGGTCGTCTTGTCCTCAAAGAGTCCCGCAAAAACGCTGACCTTGCCGCTACCGTTCAGCGTCTTGTTGAGCAAGGCTTAACCGCCGCGCGCGACCGTATCCTCTTCGACCTGCCTGCTGTCCCGCCAAAGGCTTCAGCCGCCAAACCTGCAAGCAAACGCTCTCCAACCAAAGCAGAGGAGGGGGATGCCGCTGTGTCCACCGATGACGCGTAGGCATAAACCGCCTTTTTAGCCATCCCACGCCGTTTCTTGACGGCATAAGCAACCGTTCCCGCTGTGTACCCCTTCCACAAGGGGCTCTTTGCCCGCTGAAGATTAACCTGAAACCATCGTCTTCATCGTCGAACCCGCCTTAACCCGTGGCACGGTCAGCGCTTCCGTTTGTTCCTTGAGAGATTGCCCTCTTTTTGCGGCGGCCGTCCTCAACTTTTCTTCGCCTGTCTTAGCCCCGCTCGCCTTCCCGTCAATGGGCTGCCCGCTCCGTTCGTCTTTCAGACTCCCGTGTTGCCCATTCCCCGCCGCATTGCTCTGGTGACGGAAAGGCTTATGCGCGGGGCTTTGTCCTTGGCGAAGTTTCGGACAACCAACCCCAACGAAGGAGGACAAAACCATGAAACTTTTAACGGAAGCGCAGACCGCGCAACTCAAACAAAACGGGCAGGCGAACGCCAAAGCCGAAGGCAGGCTTGATTTTCCGCCCGTCGTCAAACTCTTCACCCCTGATGCGGGCTGCGCTTGGCTCCTCTCGGAAGTCGATCCTGATGACAACGACATTGCCTTCGGACTCTGCGACTTGGGTGTCGGCTACCCAGAACTCGGTTGCGTCCGTCTCTCGGAAATCGCCAGCATACGCGGCAAGCTGGGTCTGCGTGCCGAGCGCGACCTTCACTTTAAGGCCGAGCACCCGCTCATCGTCTATGCGGAAGCCGCACGCCAGGCGCAGTGCATCACCTACGATGACAAGGCGCTCTTGCAGGCGAAAGCCGCCATTCTTGCCAGAAAGGAGGTGTAACCATGGACGACACACCAGACGTTATCGAAGTTATTGCCGACACCGTCTTCTTCGACGATGTGTACAACAGCCAATTGCTCATCGGTCTCTATGAGGATGCCGACGACAACGGCAAAGCTCTCATTGACCGCGTATTCACCCTAATCTGTGGTTTCGACCTTCCTACACTCATCGGCATGGCGAAGAAGGGAGGTCAGTCATGACCTCCCCAAACGTCATCGCCGCGCTCACCGACGCCATCCTCACGGATGACGTGAACCAGAGCCGCCGTCTCATCGCCCTCTATGAGGGCGGTGACACCGCCAAAAAGGAGTTTATCGACGAAATCCTCATCATCCTTTGCGGATACTCCCTGCCGACGCTTATCACAATGGCGGAAGGAGGTGAGTCATGCTGAAACCGACCACGATAACCAACATTGCTCCCGAACACGTTAAGGCGTTCCGCGCCTTAACGTCGGACGGCTTCTCGAACTTTGCGCTGTTTTCTTGCTGCCTAAACGGGGAACCCGCGTCTGCCATCGTCGCCGTTGCCCCAGACGGGGCAGGGGGCTTTGTGGTGACGCCGCTCTTTGTCAGCGTGACCCCTGCCATGGTCTTGACCGACCATGACGGCATTGAGCCAGAACCCATGGGGGGCTCGTCCTTGTGACGCGCCTTTCCCTACCGCCAGTCCGTTTTTTCTCTTTACACGAAAAGGGGCATACGTTACGGATAGAGCATGATTGAGATTGTTGAACCCAACCCCATCTATCGCATCTTGACTGAAGAAGAAGTTTGGAACGCTTTGAACGACCATCGTCCTCCGAACCGCATAACTTCTGAGGTTAATCGTCTTGTCGAGGACTACACTTCTGTCTTTCATGCTTATGTCGCTCGCGTAGGCTATGTTCCCCCTCATGTTCTTTATATCAAGGCTCGTTGGCCGATTGAAAAGGTTGCTGTGGAAATAGTTACCCAAAACATTCGACATTTTATGTCCGCGTAAATACCAAGGAGACCCAGAAAAATGGCTGGATCGACGTTTCAGACAAACCCTTTCGATTTGAATAAGCTCCTCGATGACTGCCATGAGGGTGTCCTCCAATTGCCAGATTTTCAGCGCAGTTGGGTTTGGGATGAAGACCGCATAAAGAGTTTGATTGCCTCTATCTCACGGGCTTTTCCTGTCGGGGCACTAATGACGCTCGACACAGGCGGAACAGTGGATTTCAAGCCACGACCCGTCGAAGGAGCGCCAGCCAAAGCAAAACAGACTGCTCCACACTCTTTGTTGCTTGATGGGCAACAACGGATTACATCGCTCTACCAGGTGACGTTACGAGGGCAAGTCGTTGAAACCGTCACACCGAAGAAAAAAAAGGTAAAGCGATGGTTTTATATCGACATCCGAAAATCGCTTGACCCTTCAGTGGATCGCGAAGAGGCGATTATCGGTGTACCAGAGGATCGAATTCTTCGAACGGACTTTGGCCGAGAGGAGGTCTTGAATCTCTCAACGCCAGAATGTGAATACGCGTTGCTTATGTATCCAGTTTCCAAAGTCTTCGATTGGGACAAATGGCAAGATGGATTTGATAAACACTGGCGTGGCGATGAACACGAAGGCATTCGTGAGGAGTTTCGTGTTTTCAAACGTCAGATTTTGGAGAATTTCAAATATTACCGTGTCCCCGTTATTGCCCTTGATAGGTCAACATCTAAGGAAGCTGTTTGTGTCGTTTTCGAAAAAGTAAATACAGGAGGTAAGCCACTAGACGCATTCGAACTGGTTACTGCCATGTATGCGGCCTCGGGTCATGAATTAAGAAAGGACTGGTATGGGGACGAGGTGGCAAAAGGGAGACATCGCCGTTTCGCCGAAACACTGCGACCCGCAGGTGCGGATAGTGGAATCCTCGCTAATGTAGCCAATACTGATTTTCTTCAGGCTATTTCGCTTTTTTATACGCGCGACAGGCGACGTACGGCGGAGGCTTCTGGGAAACAAGGGAAGGAATTGCCAGCCGTTACTGGCAACCGTCAGGCACTATTAAATCTGCCGCTGGCGGCATATAAGCAATATGAGACACAGGTAGAACGTGGCTTTGAGCGTGCGGCAAAATTTCTACACATGCTCCATATCTATCGTATTTTCGACCTTCCGTACCAATCCCAAATCATTCCGTTGGCAGCAATCCTTGCCGACATTGGTGAAGCTTGGGAGCACGAGGCGAACCGAGCGAAGCTGGTTCAGTGGTACTGGAACGGCGTTTTTGGCGAGCTTTATGGTTCGGCAGTCGATACGCGCATAGCCCGCGATTTCATGGAAGTACCAGCTTGGCTGAAAAGCGGCCCAGAACCATCGACGGTGAGCGAGACCCTGTTTCGAGCCGATAGGCTCAAGACCATGCGTATGCGTCTATCTGCCGCTTACAAGGGGGTCAACGCTCTCTTGATGAAGGAAGGAGCTCAGGATTTTCGTTCTGGACAGAAGTTCGACCACACAATTTTCTTTGGAGAGAATGTCGATATCCATCACATTTTCCCGCAAGACTGGTGTAAAAAGCAGAACATTAAGGCGGATGTATATGATTCAATTATAAATAAGACACCGCTGTCATACCGTACAAATCGAATTATCGGTGGCGTCTCTCCATCTGAATATCTTGCAAAACTACAGAAGGGAGATGCGACAACACCACCAATCACGCGTGATAACCTTGATTCTTACCTAACGTCTCATCTGATTAACCCGTCGCTTCTGTATGCTGACCAATTTGAAGGTTTCTTTTCTGACCGACAAAAGAAACTATTGGCGCTTATAGAGAAGGCAACAGGTAAAGCCCCATTTGTTGGCGAAATTCAGGAAGAGGGGGAAGACGTTGAGGCTGATGAGGACACCATTGAGGCAGAACATACAATGGCAGTGGCTTGAGTCTGCTATTAGGTGTAGCGGGTCGATAACATAAATCGCGGGCACCGACTGCATGAACACTGAGGAGTTATTCCATCTATCAGATCGCGAGGACTTTCGCGAGAACGTTATCATGCTCCTTCAGCAAGGCGCTGCACATCTCAGATCAGTAGAGCCACCAGCCTACGTAGAGCGTTGCCGACGCCTGTGGAAGAAGACGAAAGTGGACAAGCTTTACTCAAAGCGTCTGATCCTCGACGACATTGTGTCGGACGGCTCCGACGATCTCTCTTGCGTGGCGGTCGCCCTGTTCCACATCGAGACGGATGTCACAGGCACTCAATGGCGCGAACCTAAGGACTATTTGGCACGTCGGAAGCCATTGGGGAAGGAGCGACGCGAACTGATCTTCATCTATCCCACAGGCGCGCTTCGTCCAGAAGCGGATGTACCCGAGCCGTCAGTTCAGATGGTTGCACTCTTCGATGTGTTAGGGTTCGAAGCGAAGTTGCATAGTCTCGGTCTCCACGAGATGCACTTGAAGTATCAAGAGATTATTCATCGGGCGTTCCTGCCTTCAGTGGCAGAAGACAAGTTCGCCATTGCAAGAGGCATGTTCGCTGGCCAGTGGCGTGAAGGCTATTTGAGGCTCCCAATTCGGTTTGCCTACTTCAGTGACACCCTTCTTATCTGGGCGCCCTTCCACAATGCCTTTGTTGGAACGTTTCTCGACAGATGCTCCAGTCTATTCTGCAACGCGCTCAGAATCGGCTTCCCACTTCGTGGCGCGATCTCCGTTGGCGAAGTCATTCTCCACAAGAAGAGCAATACGTTCCTAGGAGAACCACTTGTGGAAGCCGCGCGCCTTGAAGCTGCCCAAGATGCAATTGGCGTTGCACTCGGTATCTCAGTTCGAGTTATTGGGTTCCCCCCAGACAGAGTGCAGAAGTTCGAGCCCCCTGTAAAGGTTGGCAAGTATGACCTTCTATCTGGTTTGGTGCTTGACTGGCCTCGCCATTGGCGGGATTTCTGCGATGGTTTCGCAGTCGAGAAGTTGCAGGAACTGAGAGCCGAAGGTTTTTCCAAGTACTACGACTCAGCAATCGACTTCGTCCAGTATTCGGAGATGAACGCGATGTGGTTTGTCCCAGAGTTGGAGGCGCAAATTGGACCATTCACCGTCGTCGAGGGGGTCTAAACATTAGCTTGTTGCCGACTAGACACAACGGCACGGTATAAAACGTGCCGCCGCTGGTGAAAGCCAGCGGCGGCCGTTGCCGTCGTATCAGCCGAGCCGCTGTTGCATGGCGCGGGTGATGTTTTCGAGCGAGGCGAGCCCGATAGCCCGTTCCGTCGTCTGCGGTTCGGTGCGGTTGACCTTCCGCGATACCTCCGCAAAGAGAGCGCTGAGCTGATTGCGGTTCATCGTGGAAACCGATTGTGTTGTGATGAGTTTCATGTGAGTTCTCCTTCGTTCCTAAGGCCGCGACCACCGCGACCTTCATGCAGGCCGCAAAGCACAAGGAACGCCGAGGCACACCGAAGGCCGTAACAAAGAGAAGGAGCTTTTAACGCTTGTGACCGCCCACGGCGGAACTGTGCCAGGACTACGCAATGGAGGACGCTGGACGTGGTAATGGGCGATGAGAGCCAACGTGAAATGAAATCGCGCCGCGCGGTTCCACCAGAACTGCCAACGCTCCAGGCGCTCACCGATATTCGCGGAAGGGTGCCAGACCGCACCAACGAAACGGGCGGGCGCTTCTCGCCCGATACAGCACCATCACCCGCGCGATGCCTGTCTTGCGAGGCATAACGACCATCCCGCCGCCATGTCTTTCCGTGCTTTTCCTTGACCCCAAAAGCGAGGCGTGGCGGAACCTAGCCGAAGCTGGGCATCCCGCAACCCCCAGCCCGCTCCATTCGCCCCGCCGTGCGTGTTCCACGGCTTCATTCTGAGGCTCCCGTGTAAGGGGGTGTGCAGTCTGCCCCATTCGCTTCGGCTCTGTTTCCTTCGCTCCCGCTTTTGGGAGTCACATTCAAAAGAAGGAACGAAAAAGCATGACTGCTATGGACAATTACGACGCCCGAAGGGCTAAACACCGCGCGGCTGTAGCTGAAGCAACAATCTCGAACCGTAGAACCGTCTTCGAGGCGCTTGCCGCTCTCCACATCACGACCGTAACCGTCGAATTTGACGGTGAAAACGATTCTGGCGACGTTCATACCGTCTGCGTTTACGCAGGCAACGAACACGTTGAACTGCCAAAGACGCCCATAACCATGAAGAGCGTCCGAACAATTTATGCCGCCGATGGAGGCACAACAACCGTCACCGACTCTCAAGAACCCATGACC
>Ga0233425_10005371_pt1 | contig 20308 bp, 16 predicted proteins | sample Watercolumn_Towu_2_FD_181712 | JGI IMG/M metagenome (GOLD analysis project Ga0233425, IMG submission 181712) | Freshwater microbial communities from Lake Towuti, South Sulawesi, Indonesia - Watercolumn_Towuti2014_140_MG | ecosystem: Environmental > Aquatic > Freshwater > Lake | place... | reverse complement strand
TTCAGTACATACCAACCGAGACCGGTAACAAAAACTAATGCCCCCGCACCGATGATGAAATTCCATTTTTTCAGCAGCATTGCTGCATAAAATGCCTCGTTTTTGTCAATTTCTGCGATAATTGTCCAGTGTATATCCTTTATGTTTAGAGGTGCATAAGCGCTGAGTACGTCTGATCCCCGATAATCTTTTATGATTTTGCAATTACTTGCACCTGATAGCGCAGCACGGACGCCTTCGGTGTCAATTTTATTCACTAATATTGTCCGCTTATCGGAAAACCGTGAATCGGATCTCATAAACTTGTCGTTGCCCACAATATAGGTTTCTCCTGTTTTCCCAAGTCCTGCTCTTTCCATCATAATAGCATTGATCTGATCTATCGGTATTTGAAGCGCCAGGATACCGGTTATATTGAAGCCATCCGTAATAGTAACCGCAATAAAAGCAGATGGGGCAAGATTGGAAGAAATATACGGTTCAAAATCACACATCTTTATGCTATTGGGCGACACAAGATTGTTTATTTCTTTGTAAAGTTAGGTACTCCGGATAATGCAGATACCTGCGAACGCAGCTTCTCAAAATATCCTTCTATTTGTTTTTTCTTTATGTCTCTTACCGAGATCAGGTGCTGGAAAGATTGTTCACAAAGAGATTTGCTGGCAACCCGATAGCTTAAAACGCTGCTGACTATTAAAGGCAGCAATCCTTTTATCACACACATTGTACGGTGTGTGTGGTAAATGTTTTCCAAAAAGCTAAATTGTTACTAAAATAGAAGGTTGTTTGATACCGGGGGGAATAGCTTCCCAACCACACTTGCTCAGAACTCATTGCTATGCGTGTTGTTGCAGACGCGTTTGAAAGGCCATTCAGGGGAAACTGGACAAACAAGATAACATCGATTAAAACGCTCTCTCTTTTTTGTTCTTTGGAAACACATTGGGGGCGGTGATTGATGGGAGGCAAAATCCTGGTTTTTGATAATGGCGGGAGTGTGTGGGAATCGAACCCACCTATCCTGCCATAAGCAGGACAGACCGGATTTGAAGTCCGTCGCCGACACCAGCCGACATGCACTCCCGCGGCTAATTACAACAGAAGCGCAATACCATTAATGTGGTCAGGCATTAATGGGAAGTCTCTGTTCGTTCTGTCGTATGTGGTGTAAATAAATCTTTAGGCGTCAGAACACCGGCGGAAAAGAGTGTTTTGAAAGCGTCTTCTATTGTAAGGTCGGTATCAGTAACAGCCTCTTCCGGGAGATATATTAAAAATCCCGTGGTTGGATTTGGTATGGTTGGGATAAATACGCATATTAATTTTTTCTCATTATTATAATTTATGTCACCGGTGACAAAGCCAATTGATTTTGTGCCTTCTTTAGGGAAGTCTACAAGTACCACACGCTTAAAAGACTGCCTACCGGGTAAACCCACTGCATGGATGATTTGTTTTACTGATGAATATATATTCCGAATGACAGGCGTCTTCGTTAAAAGGTTTTCAAAGTATTGGATGATGGCCTTGCCCACAAAGTTGGCCGCAAATATACCAATGAAATATAATGCTATGAAGGTGAGTATGAGTCCGATGAAGGTGATGATGAATTCATCAAGCGAGGTTTTTGGCATCGCAACGCCATAAAGGTGGAAGACTTTTTTGATGACTGGGGCAAGTGTACCGCCAATGAAACTAAAAAGGAATTTTACTACAAAAAAGGTTACATAAACAGGGAGGATAAGCAGCAGCCCTGTCAGCATCCTTTTTCTTACGTCTTTTTTGAATTGGGAAATTATGCCGTGTTTTTCGTTCATGGTTGTCAGATAATATTAAAAGTTACTGGTACTCCATAAAAATGCAATGATACCGGCAAATACGAAATTAAAGTCAGCGATTGTTTCAAGCAGTATTCCTTCGGACACGATCCGTTTCTGGAACAGGTATTGATAGCCGCAGGCGTATGCAATGCAGAAGATCAGATAGTGTCCCAGCGTGGCTGTCCATCCAAGAAGCTGGCTTGCCGACAAAAGGATGGTAATCAGTGCGGTAATAATAATCAGGATGGTTTTGGCTTTTTCCTTTCCGATTGCGATAGGAATCGTTTCCTTCCCCAGTATACGGTCACCCTGAATGTCCCGTAAATCAAGGACTACAGCCCTTATAAATGCAAGGCTGAATGCAAAGGTGCTCGCAATGATAAGAGAAGGAATGAAATTCCTCCCGGTACCGAGAAAGGGGACGAGCGCAGTACTTACCGCCCATGCGATGCTGTAAAATATTTCCTTTGAGCCTGGTATTTGTTCAAGACTTCTGTAACGGATTATGCTGGCAAGTTTTTTTGGTATAATTTCCAACCTGTAAAGTATGCCAAACAGACTTGCCAGGAAGATGCAGAAAAAAATAGATTTGCTGAGGATAAATCCCAGAGTCAAGGCCGTTATTGCGCCTGCTATGCCAAGGCTGATAAAGAGCGGTTGTTTCTTTTCGTAAAATTTAGCCCGGGCAGGTTCGTTAAGTGCGATGGCGTCTTTATTGGCGAAATGGTTCAAAACCTGCATGGAGAATATAAAGAGCGCTGCGATCAGGCAGAAACTCAGCCGGGGAGTGATTCCCATTATTAGGGAATTTGCGTAACATAAACTCGCAGCCCCCAGTCCTACATACGTGCAGCTTTCTATGGAAAAACTTGCAATGTTTTTCAGGGCAAAAAATAGTTTTCCGTATTTATTGACTTTGTAGGAATGGATTTTGTCGACAATGCGTTTGATCATCCAGTTGGGAGTTGAAGCGCCGGCGGTAACGCCAATAGTGCCAAAATCTTTCAGCTTCTCAAGGTCAAGTTCGGTATCGGTTTCGACATGGAATGTTGGCCTTCCCTGTGATTCACATATTTTAACGAGCCTCATGGTGTTGGCGCTTCCTCTGCCTCCGACAACAACCATGGCGTCAACCGACTTGCAGAGACTGGTGACTTCGTCCTGCCGTTTATACGTCGAACTGCAGATGGTCTCGAATGATTCACAGTTTGCGTAGCGTTTTTTGATCCTCCGGATAGCCTCGTTGAATATGCGTTTTTCCTGTGTTGTTTGAGCGACGACGCAGACTTTGTCCATTGGCGGGAGATGTTCGATTTCGTCCAGTTCCTGCACAACATACCCTTTGCCCTCTGCATAACCCAGCAGGCCTACGACCTCCGCGTGTCCTTTGTCACCGATAATTATGGTTGAGTATCCTTGTGCAGCGTATTTTTTAATGATGGACTGCACCCTCATTACATGTGGGCATGTGGCGTCGCAGACCTTTGCGCCCGTTGCTTCGATTTCTTTTCTTCTCGTCGGCGTAACGCCGTGCGCCCTTATTACAACGGTGCTTTTGGAGAGATCTGTTTGCCCGTTGAGGGTGTGGATTCCCCGTTTCTCAAGATATTCAAGTACCTGCGGATTGTGAATGAGCGGTCCGTCTGTATATACTTTGCCAATATCGGTCCGTTCGTTGTCTGCATCTAAAAGGATGTCCATTGCTCGTCTGACACCCATGCAAAACCCTGCTGTTTTAGCGACTTTTACTCTCATTAGTAGGCGGTAGGCAGTTATTTTCTTGTAAAGAAACCAATACATCGAAATTTATAGTAAGGGAAAATTTTATCAGGAGTGATAGGGGAAGTCAACGTTTTAATATATCCATGAGGATTATCGCATGCATTGTGTTTTTCCTTGCCAAGCCATTACCTGTTCTTCTATAATGCATGAAGTTACGTTTGTACGGAATGCTATCTCTGTTCAGGTATGTATCGGATAGTAATTCTGAATACACGATCCTTATACAAAATGACTATGGAATCAGTTATGAAAACATACAATATCCTTGTTGCGATACCTGTTTTTAATGAAACAGATGTGCGTAGCGTTGTCCTGGGGATTAAAAATTTTCCCCTGGATATCCTTGTTATTGATGACGGTTCAAACAACGGTTTAAAAGAAAAGCTATCGGACATCGGATATACGTATTTAATTACACATCCCAGAAATCTCGGTTATGGAAAGGCGCTTATCGATGCGTTCACATTTGGGATTAGAAATAGATACGACTATATCATAACAATCGATGGTGATGGACAGCATGAGCCGGAAGAGATACAGCTTTTTTTAAACGAAATTCCTTTCTCTGATTGCGATATTCTGTCCGGTTCCCGGTATCTTTTGAAGAGGGCATTCCACGAAGGAATTCCTCCGGAGCGATACCGTATCAACAGGAGGATTACATATCTGATCAATTCTATAACCGGCTTCAATCTGACAGACGCTTTTTGCGGTTTTAAGGCTTACAAGGTTGAAAAGTTGAAATTGTTGCGCTTGACGGAATATGGGTACGGTATGCCTTTGCAATTGTGGATTCAGGCCTGGAGGAGAGGTTTGCGGGTGAGGGAAACTCCTGTTAAACTAATATACAAGGATGCAACAAGGCAGTTTGGCGGTATGCTGAACGATCCTGAGGCCAGGCTGCGTTATTATAATGATGCTATAGAAGACGAACTTATGCGGAGTGAACAAAACGGTATATCAATGCGGAAGGTAAGGCAGACGGTAGGATATTAAAGATCGTGTGATGTCCTTATTAGTGCAAAAACAGATTAAAGGGGGGCAAGGGCGCTATGGTTGCCATTGCCCCTTGAATTTTATATAATTTGAATCGTGTGTGATATTCGGGTAGTGAGTTGTTCTCATCAACGAAAACAGATATGCGTCCCAAAGCACTCTATATACATATTCCATTTTGTGTCAGAAAGTGCAGGTATTGTGATTTTAACTCGATTGTCTCCGAATCGAAGATAATCGATAGCTATCTCAACGCCATCGATAAGGAGATGAGTATCGTATATGACGGATATGGATTTGAGACAATATACATCGGCGGGGGAACGCCAACCGTTCTGTCGGAAACGCAATTGGAAAAGCTGCTTTACAGCGTTGCCCGTAATTTTCCGATGCAAGATGTATGTGAGTATACGATTGAGGCAAATCCAGGCACACTGACAGTAAACAAGATCCGGCTGTTGCAGGAATACGGGTTGAATCGGATAAGCCTGGGCGTGCAATCATTTCAGGACAGGCAATTGGATTTTCTCGGACGTGTCCATTCGTCCAATGATGCAATAAATGCATTTGCCTTATTGAGGAAAGGCAATTTTAAAAATATTAATATCGATCTGATATTTGGATGTCCCGGGCAAACGCTTGATGACTGGAAAGAAGAGCTGAAGATTGTTTCTGATTTGAATCCTGAACATATTTCAACGTATGCCCTGACGTATGAAGACGGAACGCCGCTGACAAAGGACATGATGGATAAAAGTATTTGTAAAACAGACGAAAGCGTCGAATTGGAAATGTACAAAGCAACGATAGGGTATTTAACACAAAATGGTTATACGCATTATGAGATTTCGAATTTTGCAAGAGATGGGCATGAATGTTCCCATAATCATGTGTATTGGAGAAATGTAAGTTATAGGGGCGTTGGGGCTGGGGCATATTCCTATATCGAGGGTTTCCGTACTTCAAACGAGAAAGATGTCTCCGCTTACATCGGGAAATTGCAAGCAGGTGGAGATACAAAATATTTTACCGAATACCTGGAGCCTGACCAATGTGCATCTGAAACGGTGATTATGTTTTTGCGATTACGGCAAGGTATAACCAATGGTGATTTTTATGCGCGGTTTGGTTATAAACTGGAGGATCAATTTGGAGACAAGATACGGAAATTATTGAAAAATGGGTTTGTCAGCTATGATGACGAAAGGCTGAAACTTACGGAAAATGGCTTATTTGTTGCGGATACAATATTAACTGAGTTTGTATAGAAGGTGTATTTTACTAAATTTTTTGGGGAGTTATTACAGTGGTAAGTGCTACAGAAATTAAAAGGGGAACGGTTATAAAAATGGATGGTGAATTATACCTGGTGGTTGATTTCCAGCATGTAACGCCTGGAAATTGGCGGGGTATGGTTCAGGCAAAATTAAGAAGTCTGAAGCAGGGGAGCGTGGTTCAAAAGCGTTTTCGATCAACCGATAAACTGGAAGATATTTTCCTGGATCATCGCACAATGGAATATCTGTATAAGGAAGGGGATAATTATTGCTTTATGGATACGGAAAATTACGAGCAGATATCCTTGCCAAAGGAGGTGGTTGAAGACGCTATGCCCTATATGACGCTCAACAGCCAGGCAAAAATTGCTTTTTACGAGGAGAAGGCTGTCTCTATAGAACTGCCGACTTCGGTTACCTTAAAAATTGTGGAAACTGATCCGGGCATGAAAGGAGATACCGTAGTAAATGTTTACAAGCCGGCAAAAATGGAAACGGGGCTCGTGGTAAAGGTTCCGTTGTTCATTAACAACGGAGAATTAATTAAGGTCGATACCAGAACGGGTGAATTTCTTGGCAGGGCGGATAGCTAGCCATGACTCTTCGTGTGGCTGAAACACAGGATGCGCGCCTGAAAGTGAACAAAATGAATGTGGAAGAATCCATAAAAAATTATGGGGCAAAGATTGACGAAATACTGAAGGAGTTGATCCCTCCGCATAAGAAGGATTTTTTAAGTGAACCGATATGGCATCACTTGCAAACCGGAGGGAAAAGGGTAAGGCCGGCGTTGTGCCTGATCACCTGCGAGGCTTTGGGGGGCAACCCGGACGAGGCATTATACTTTGCGCTTGCCATCGAGGTTATGCATAATATGTTTCTTTTGCACGACGATATTGAAGACGGTGATACAGTGCGTCGTGATCAACCTACCGTATGGGTAAAATACGGCACGGCCAATGCCATTAATGCCGGTGATTATCTGCTTGCGTGTGCATATAAAAGCACGCTGTCAAGCCCTGTATCGTTGGGGAAAAAGGTGAAGCTGCTGGAGATACTTACCTTGACTTATGAAAGAACCGTTGAAGGGCAGGCGCTTGACATCAATGCGAGGGCTGCCGAAAATTTTTCGGTAGATGAATATATGAAGATGGTGGAACTCAAGACCGGTTATTACCTTGCATGCGGGATGGTAGGGGGCGCCGTTGTTTCCGGCGCCTCTGACGATGTTGTGGAGAAAATATGGGAACTTGGAAAAACCATGGGTCCTGCATTTCAGATACGGGATGATTTAATCGATTTAACGCATGGCAAGGGACGCGGCGGGCTAATTGGTTCCGATGTAAAGGAGGGGAAGGCAAGTTTCCTTTATTCTTATGCGCTCCAGGTTGCAAATCGTGACGATAGAAAATGTTTGCGGGATATAATGCTAAAACCGCGAGATGAAACCACCGGAACTGATATACAGTGCGTGTTGGATATATATAAAAAATATGATGCTATGAATTATGCGCAGGAATTTGCGGAAAATTTGGTAAGGCAGGCTTACGAGGTGATTGATCGCATTCCCGTTGATGACAAAACGGTATTTAAAGAGATTGCATCATTTATGGCCAGACGAATGTCGTAATAAATAATTTTGGCGAATTGAGGAGTTTTCGGGTAGAAATTAAAATTTGGAGAACAGGAAATAATGAGGAAAATTATCGCAGGATACTTCCCGCTTATGCTTAACAGCGTATTTGTGTTATGTATTGCTTTAACAGGATGTGGCAAGAAAGAACTTCCCGAAGTTACAACAATAAAGGAGGAAGGGGCGGCAGAAGGCGAAAGCGAAGTTCTGGAGGCTAAAAAAGAAGTAAATCTTCCGGCAAACATGACTGCCGCGGAATATTACAATTTCGGGCTGGAGCAGATAAAGAAAGGCGGTTTTGATGTAGCGATTGCCGCCTGGGAGAAAGCCTTGCAGCTTGAACCAACGATGGTTAATGCATACGAAAAACTTGGGAAGGCATATTATACGCAGGGTAGATTCACGAAGGCAGCAGAAATATACAGAAAAGAACTGGAACTGAAACCGAAAGACCCCATGATTTTTTTCAGCCTGGGGGTTGTTTATCGCATGAACGAACAATTTGAAGATGCCGTTGCTATGCAAACGAAGGCCATATCGTTGAATCCTGAATTTGCCTCTGCATATAATGAGATGGGATTGTCTTATTGCAAACAGAAAAAGCTGGATGAGGCGATTACCGCCCATAAAAAAGCCATTGAGCTTGACCCTAAGCTGGGAACCGCTCACAACTACCTGGGAGTGGTTTATCTGTTAAAGGGAATGAGTGCTCAGGCTGAAGAAGAATTTAATGAATTCAAGAAATATGAGGCAAGTAAAAAGATGCCTTCGTCACATGGTGCGCCGGCTTCACACTGAGAATAATTGTAGGGACGAACGGCTGACCGTCCCTACAACATCGTTAAATTATTTTTCGGTCTTTTTTTGTTCCTTGGGGCACATTGGGCAGGCAAGAAAGTCTGCGTCACATTTGTCACAGTGGTGAACGAGCCAATCATGCGATCTTTCCTTGCATTCGGGGCATTCCATTTCCCATTTGGCGAAAGTTCTTCCTTTAATAGGCCATGCACGCACCATTTTGCATTTGGGACATTTCCCCTCTTTCGCTTCTGTTTGTGATTTTTCAGATTCTTTCTGGCACATCATGCATGCCAGAATATCTTTCCCGCACGAATCGCAATGATGAATGGTGAATTCCGCAGTTTCCTTTTTACAGTCAGGGCAAGTCATCGCCATTGGGGCTGTTACTCTTCCCTTTTGTGGCCCTACAGGGACATTTTTACAGGTTGGACAGAGAGGCAACTTAAGTTTCGGCAGTGTGCGACCCGTAATTTCTTCCGCATGTTCATGTTTGTCTTTTTCAGCATAGGACAGGGTATTTCCCACAATTATAGTGCCACCAAAGACAATCGCTGACATAAAGATCCCACGTATTGTTTTCTGTAACATATCATCCTCCCTTCAAAATTTATAAAAAGTTTCTGGTAATATGGCTGTCAATAAAGTCTGTCTGAAAGGTTAACTAATTTTTACTCTTTTCCCATAAAATGTCAATTGAAAAATATTTAATATAAATAAAATATTAAATATTTCTAAACATTTGGGCGGCAGGAAAAGTGGGGTGTTTAAGAAAAATGCATCATTACTTCAAGACTGCCTCTGTTCCCGGTTTTACTGGTGCATTCTGTGATTTTAGTGCCTTCGCTTTTTATCACCATTCTGCCCCCTACGCTATTCTTGCTGTAGTTTTCACGGATGCTTTTTGTTTGTGCCTTCTATCTATTTTTTTCAGAAAATATGCTTTGTTTTGTTCCCATTGGAATGGGAATAAGACGATTACTTTACACATAGAACTGGGGCAAATGGGAAGAAAAACAGAGAGGGTAATGGGGTTTTAAACTGCTCACGAAACAGGGCGACAGGTAATTGCCTTATTCTGTCGCCCTATTTTCTCTTGATGGTTGTTTTTCCCGCAGAGATGTAAACTATCTGGATTTAATGTGTCTACCCTTATATAGATATTCTCCCTCATGGACTGCCCCCGGATATTTTTCTGTTGCCTGTATATCCCGGATGTGCTGATGACAGTCAATACAACTCATAATTAAATGATTGTATTTGTAATGCACACCCTCCAGATTTTTATCTTTTGCAAGAGAGATCATTTCTCGGGCGGTATCATGAAATTCCGTGTCATGATTTTCGAAATGGCCTTTTGTTTTTTCTTCTGTCCAGCCAACTAATTCACATATTTGTTTCAAATCACCTGCGCTTTTTTCTATTTTTGCGAAATCCTCCAGGACAATCGCTTCGAGAAGATCTTGAGCGTAACGGAGTTTATTCTTCATTTGCTCTTTGAGAGTGGCCTTGGTAGTTTCAGCCTGTACATGACCTGCAAAGAGTGTGAATAAAAAGAAAAAAAATAAAATATACATACCGCTAACCTTTTTCATACATGTATCCTCCATAAGTAAAAGGGTCTTCCGGTTTCAAAATTCAGCCGTAAATAAAGGTGTTTCTGTTGCGAAATAAAAATGATTCAGTGAATTCTTTTAAAAACCGAAAAATTATGGATTACTTTTTTTGAAGACGACGTATCTTTTCTGTCTACTAAAGTGTTTGTTAAAAATAACAAAAGATATGCCAACGATTTGGTTATATAAATATCTATAGTTGTGTTTTGAAGTTAATCAGGAGGGCAACAACTTTACCGGTAGGGTTAAGTTGTTTATTCATTATGCATAAAGATTTTAGGCTTTCCGGGAACGGGCGTTAAATCGGAAATGTATAAACGAAATAGAGGAAACAAATGCTGCATGCAGCTTGTAACATGAAACAGAAGTGTAAAGTTACAATAATGTGTCCCGGTACATTTTCCGGGCAATAAAAAAGGATGACCATCACCTGCAACATCAGTGTGTTGCAGGTGACTCATCCTTTCAGTAAAGCAGCTTTTAACAATTGCCGGTGGTTATCTTTCCCTATAAGAAATAAAGTCTTAGTGTTCTAGCGGGTTGTAAGGTTTCCCTTTTGTTTGCGGTTCCGGCTGTTCTTTCTTGGTCCTGCTCCTTACATCAAAAATTGTCAAGGCGCCCATGGGATATTTACCATTAGAAACCATTCCACGCAAATTATGGTCATGCATAATGGTTATCCCTGCGCCTAAATTGCATGAAAGACATTTTCTTTGGCTGGCAAAGTGGGGAATTTTCACCAATACGTCGATTCTCTCTCCGCTTGCAATACAAAGGGTGTCCTTCTCATAGGAACTCTTTAATTTCCTTCCATCCAGTGCTACCACTTCCATGTGGTATCCATGGGGATGTATTGCAAAAACATGGTCAGCCCCGATAGCCATTAAACGTAAAAGCACTGTTTCGTCTTCATACGCTACAATTCTTGACCTTGGGTCATTTATAACGGATCGTGGATGATAGAGATTGTCCGTAAACGTTCTTCCGTTAATCAGGAAGTAATCGGCCTTCCAGTCCTGTAATCCATGAACAACACCGGCTTCCTGCAACTGTTCGTTTGCCGTTGAGGAAAGTTCACTGAAGAACAACGTGTAGTCTCTGTCATATTTGTATCCGTATGCTGTCTTTGTCCTGTCCTGATGAATGATAATAGGGAAGTACATACCGGCCAGAATATGATTAAAACTGTCTACATGGCAGTGCCCCATGAAAGAGCCTTCATATTGAGGGGTTATTTCATACGTGAAGGATTTGTGCTCCAGTACCGGATCAACCGGCAAAGATGGCACGCCGTCAACTGCTGGCGTTAAATCAAGACCATGGAAATGGATCGTATGCGCCACGTGATTTATACCGGAATGCTCATTGGCATAGTGCATACCCGTGTTATGCAAAGTAATCCTTGCTTTTTCTCCAACGAAAAGATGGACAGGGTCGCTCGGCACCCTTATTGGTTCCAGCAGTTGTTCGACTTGCTCTTTAGTCTTTACTTCCCCGACATCTTTGAAACTACCCTTGGCGTGTGTATAACCGAAAACCCACACTAATTCTCCGTTTGTCATTTCGACATAACCATCGGTTGTGTACAGATGATAGTCCCACACTCCGTCCTTTGAGCGCTCTCCCAAAATGTCGCCATTGGTTACTTCGGTTAACTCCTGCCCTTCCTGGCTAAGACTCCAGTCTTCAGCCGGTTTGGATTCTCCACCAAATGCACTGAATGCAAATGTGCACATACCAAACAGCGTTACGGCGGTTGCCCATCTCATTTTCTTAAACATACGCATTGAAATAATAATCTCCTTTCCCAATTTATGGTAATAATGACCTCAGATTAAATATCTGATCAGGTTTATAATCTGTTTCTTGCTTAAAAAGTTTTGCATGAGAAGCGAAGCGGCCAATAAGAGTTGTTGTTAACTCTTTACGGCTAACGATTCGTTATAAAAGCATACGGAATGCCATAAAAAATCTTTGGTCAAAAAATCTGTAACTGTTTATTGTATGTAAAGTTAGTGTGTTATGTGTCAATTGTTTTGGTGTGCCGAACTCAAGATTTGTGTCCAATTAAAGACCCTGTAGGCTATATTAATTATAGACACAATGGGTTTTGGTATGGCCAATTTAGGACTCAATGTGTAATCCGCGACCCTATTGATAAAAAAATAATAACAATGTTACAACATATTGTCTACAAAATTTTCGTTCATTTAGGCATAGCAATGTTGTGCTTTTTCAATTTACTGTATAAACTGCTTCTATTGATTCCCAGTTCTTTTGCTGCCAGGTGCTTATTCCACGATGTCCTCTTTAAGGTTTCCAATATTAATGTTTTTTCATTTTCTATAAGATTATTTTTCAATATTTTGCTGTCGCCGTCTTGAAAATTATTGTTGTCGAAAGAAGGGAAGTCGTCTATGTCGAGTATCGAATCTTTGTCCAGCGCTACGGCTCTTTCAATCATGTTTTCCAATTCTCTTACATTGCCTGGCCAGGTATAATTCATGAGAAGTTTTAAGGCATTTGAGGAGAAGTGTGTTATCTTTCGGTCCATTTTTTCCGAAAATTTCTTCATGAAATTTATACACAAAAGGGGGATATCGTCTTTTCGTTCTCTCAAAGGGGGCAAATGAATGGGTATTACGTTGAGCCGATAATAGAGGTCTTCTCTGAATTTCCCTCTTTTGACTTCTTCTGCCAGGTTTTTATTTGTTGCGGCAACGATCCGCACGTCAGTATGAATGGTTTCATTGCCCCCGACGCGTTCAAAACTTCTTTCCTGCAGTACGCGGAGTAGTTTTAATTGCGCAGTCGAAGAGAGGTCTCCTATTTCATCTAAAAATATTACCCCTTTATGGGCGCTTTCGAATCTTCCGATTTTTTGTTTTATCGCCCCTGTAAAGGCGCCTTGTTCGTGGCCGAAAAGCTCACTTTCCAAAAGAGTTTCTGAGAATACGCAGCAGTTTGCAACAACAAATGGTGCTTTGGCACGTGGGCTATGCTCATAAATTGCCCTCGCAATGAGTTCCTTTCCCGTCCCGCTTTCCCCCTGAATCAATACCGTTGAATCTATGCCTGCGATGGTATCGATCATATTGAATATCTGTTTCATCTTCGTGTTACTGGCTACGATATTATTATATCGGTTCTGATATTCCAGTTCTTTGCGTAATTTGAGATTGATTTCCTTTTCACGTTTGTAGTCTTCAACAAATTCAAGGGCGGCAACTGCTTTTCCAATGAGATTTGCAACCGTTTCTGTGGTTGTTTCAGACTTGTCAATATCATGGTTATTATTTAAGGTGCCTTTTTCATATAACGTTGCTTCCCACTGGCAGATTTGATCTCCCAACCCCCAGCATTTTGTTTCCACTACACTGGCGTCTTTATCAAATATTGATTCCAATCCTCCGGCAATGAAGCCTCCCTCAAAAAAGCAGAGCGGCTCCCCGACTTTGGGAAGGCCGGAGCAGGTGCCGCATTCGTCTTCTACTGCAACAATTTTAGTATTAGTTACTTCCACTAATTGTGTTTTGCCTATGATCATTTCGCTGAAGGCGTTGACGAGGTCATCAAGAGATTTGAATCCCATCCGGTTCCCGATGCGTTTCCCCGCCTGGTAGAATATTTTGGAGGAAAGGGTAAATCCGAGGAGTTCACGAATGACCATAAGGCGAATCACCCGATAATATGTCAGGGAAATCTTATTTCCCATAGTTAGGCGGTGCGGACAGCTAATGTCCTTGAGCTGTAACGGTTTTTGTTTCTGTATTTCCTCTATGCTGAAATTAACAATTTCTTCTATCGTGTCTTTGAGTTTCTCATTTATGTAAAAATTATTTTTCATGGCATTAATGTGTGAGCAGTACAAATTTCAGATAAGGTTCTTTAAAATGGATGCCGTCTGTTGGAAAGTCTATGCCTTGTGACGACAGATCGATAAGTTTAAAAGGTTTTTTTGTAAAGTTTTTAGACAAGGATAACAATTGGAAAAATCTTGAAAAATTCATTTTGGCTATATTTGTGGAAAAGGCAAATATCCCGTCAGGGCGCAGAATTTCAAGACCCGATCCTACCAATTCGGGGATGTCCTGCTCGACAGAGAGTGCCCTTTTTTTGCTTGTGGAGAAACTGGGTGGATCCATAATGATGAGGTCGAAAAAACGCCCCTTTTTCTTAAACAGTTTAAGCATGTCCCACACATCTCCCACGATGAAATCGTGTTTATTGATATCAAGATTGTTCAACAAAATGTTTTCTTTGCTCCATTCTATAGCTTTTCTGGAGAGGTCTATATTTACAGTTTTTACAGCGCCTCCAAGTCCTGCATATATGGAAAATGACGAAGTGTAGCAAAAACAATTTAAGACTTCGGCTCCTTTCGCTATCGTTTTTATTTTTTTCCTGTTGTCTCTCTGGTCCAGAAACAGGCCAGTGCTGCCTCCCGCCTGAAATGATACGTTAAATTTTATATTGTTTTCCGTAACGCAAAAACGTCGGGGAGCTTCAGAACCTGAAATATTATGGGTTTTTATATCCGCATCTTTCAGCCGTATTTTTTCCGTAATGTTTTCCGGCGTGAAAAATTCGTTTAAAATCTCATACATTTCATCCTTTGTTGTATTTTCGCAGGGTTTAAAATATTGTACAAGGATATTTTTGTCATAAATATCTATGGTTATCTCCGGCAATGCGTCTCCGTAAGAATGAACAAGGCGATATGCGTTTGTGTCTGTCTGATTGATGAATTTTTTCCGAAGTTCAAACGCCCTGGAAATGGTTTCGTGCAAACGTTTAGCCATGTATTCCAATAGGTATTTTGTATGAAAACAGAGGGAACATTTGGGTTGTTCGTAAATCCGGATGCGAAATTTTATGGGTTAAAGACAGCGCTATTTAAATGTTCAGGAAATTCAAAGTATTTTGTTCTTAGCATGTCATTCCCACGAAAGTGGGAATCCAGGCAGTTTTTCTGATGCATCTGGATTCCCGTTTACACGGGAATGACAAAATCCTCTCCTCATGAAAGTGGGGAAAGGCAAAGTCGTTGCCGAAGGCAGCCTAATTCAGCGCATAGAGATTTCAAAGTAGGGGTTGAAAATCTTCAACCCCTACATCAAGTTACGGTCATAGGACACTGGTTTGAAGCGATTCTATAGTAATGGATTTACTATAGTATTGCAATAGAAAATACAGAAGTTGTCCGCATATTTATGTTTTATGTCTTCCGAAGTGTGGTGCAGTAATCAGGTGAGCTTTTTCTGAAACTTGAAATTACAAAATCAGCTATAGCAGAAGGTGTATCGTCTATATGAAAAAATGGCACGCCAATTTCAGGCTTTTTGTCACCGATGACGGCAATTAAATGCCTGTCATTCTTACATACCAATTCATCGCAGACCTCTGTTCTGAACACTTCAATCTTTGGTACAGCTTCAGATTTGTACCCTTCCACGATGATAATATCCATAGTATGTAGATAGGTATCTATAATCTCGGTGAGTGGAAGCTCATTCGATAATTGCTGCATAATGCCCAGCATATTATGGGATGAGATGACTACGGCATCGGCTCCGGCTTGTGTGTGTAACCAGCTATCCTTGCCTTTTGTGTCTAATTCTAAATGATGATGACTATGTTTAATTGTGGCGACTTTGTAGCCACGCAGTTTTAATTCCTTAACAAGTTTTACAATCAGCGTGGTTTTACCGCTGTTTGATTTCCCTACTATGGATACTATCGGTATTCTGTTTTTCATTCTGCAAGGATTATAAGAATTAAAATATTGGAAAACAAATCTATTTTATTAATACGCTTATTGCAGATATATACGGATTCCTTATAAAAAATCATCCTGGAAATTTCAATGGCATGGATAAATTAAAAATCGGCGAAGTATCCAGCCATCCGGTGATTTAAAACCTTGACAACATTTTTTTATTGAAGTAAACTTTAATTTCGAAATGTGAATGCAATGGTGTTGTGCTTTATACAATCCGTTTAAGTGTGCAGTATGGCTGATACTGAAAAAATCGTTGACAGAAGGCAGCTTTTTAAGGATTTATTTGCTTTTGTCGGCAATAAAGTCGCTGATTATGCCAGTAAAAAAGTGGACGGCGTGATGCCCAAGGCGAATTATTTGCGTCCGCCAGGGGCAGTCGAAGAGTCTGAATTTCTTTCCCTGTGTACACGGTGTGATGAGTGTATCAAGGCATGTCCCGCAAAGGCTATAAAACGGTCTGCCGGGTTGATGGATGTTGCGGCGGGAACCCCTGTTATTGTTCCAAAAGAAAATCCGTGTGTTTTATGTAACGGGCTTTTGTGTATTGCCGCATGTAAAGAAGGGGCTTTGAAGCCGGTTGCGCAGGCGGATAAAGTCAGGATGGGAACTGCAAGGATTAATCAGTCTCTTTGTTCTGCATGGGGTGGGCAGGATTGCCAGATCTGTTATTTAAAGTGTCCGTTACAGGGTGACGCAATTTATATGGACGATGGCAGACCTGTGATTAGGGAAGACAGATGTGTCGGGTGCGGGGTATGTGAGTATGTTTGCCAGACGGTAAACGATGCCTGCGCAATTAAGATTAAAGCAGGAAGGGGGGTATGATGTCGGACTGCACTATTCCGTTTACGTGCGAGCTATGCGAGAAACAGTTGTCTTGCCAGCTTGATCAGATTGAGCATAACAAGTGGGCAATAGCGCAACGGATGAAGGAAATTACCTATAAAATAGTGATAATGAGTAATAAGGGCGGAGTAGGCAAGAGTACGGTTACAACGAATCTTGGCGTTGCTCTGTCCAGGAAAGGATACCAGGTAGGCATAGCCGATGCTGATATTCACGGACCTAATATCCCGATGATGCTGGGTGTGGAAGGGAAGAGGCTTACGGGGAGTGGCGGCGGAATTATGCCTTTGGAAGTGCTTCCTAATCTAAAGGTAGCGTCGCTTTCCTTCTTAATCGAAGACCCTACGATGCCGGTTATTTGGAGAGACTCTGCGAAGTGGGATTTCCTGTGCGAATTGATGGGCAGCGTATGCTGGGGGAAGCTGGATTACCTCCTGGTGGATTTGCCGCCGGGGACGGGAAATGAAGCGATATCCATTATCGAACTGATCGGCAAGGTCGATGGTTCCATAATAGTGACAACACCGCAGGATGTTGTATTGTTGGATGTGAAGAAGGCTGTCTATTTTTCCAGGGACAGCAATGTGCCTATCATCGGCATTGTGGAAAATATGAGCGGACTTGTATGCCCCCATTGTGAGAAACATATCGATGTGTTTAAAAAGGGAGGGGGGGAGAAAATCTGCGCTGAGTTACATGTTCCGTTTCTTGCAAGCGTCCCGTTAGACCCGGGAATTGCGGAAAAATGTGATAGTGGAAAGGCATTTGTTGCCGACTGTCCTGAGTCTGTGGCTGCAACGGCGTTTGGCGAGATAGTAATGAAGTGTGAAGAGTTTGTAAAGACCAGTAAAAACGAAACAAAAAAAATTACTGAATACCGGGAAGTCCCGTTTTTGGGCAAAGTGCCGGTAGATCCGAATTTTTCCGAATAACCCGCTGATGTGCTTCCAAAACGATAGGAAGTAATATGTTCCGGTCAATCAAGAACAAACTAATATTTCTCTTCCTGATAGCAATTCTTACCCCCTTACTGGTAATGCGTCTTATCGCTTATCCCACAGCCCAAAAGGCAATCCAGGAAACGACCATTAGTGACTTGCAAACGATTGGGTCTAAAAAAGTCTCACGTGTGAATGACTGGTTGCACAAGTTGAAGGACAACGCAGAGCACTTTTCTAACAGTCCGCTTGTTTTAACCGCAGCGAATCTCTCAAAAATAGACGGTGATTTTGTTTCCCAGCTCATTTCTCACATATCCGGCGAGGACGGGGTGCGTAATGTAATCGTTGCCGACAGCGCAGGCGTCATCCGGCTGTCTACAGAGGTTCAATTAATCGGATTAAATGTATCCCGATACGAAGGGTTTGAAAAAGCGGTCGGTGGTGTGACGTCTGTTAATGATGTTACGCCTTTTTCTCAACAGAACTTGTTTGGGTTGCAGAGTCAGGACACGGAAACGCATTCGATATTTGTTTCTGCTCCCGTAAAAGATGACAACGGGAACACAGTCGGAGCGCTGCTGCTTCAAAACGACCTGTCAGGGCTTGCCAGGGAATGGGAGGAGACGCATTATGGGGACGGATATTATGTATATGCGGTTGATCGTCACGGCAAGATGGTTTCCACCTCTGATTTTGGCGAACTGTCACTGAGCGCCAATGGCTTTAAGGGAAAAAACAAATCGGGAGCGGCTGTTGTTGAACCACAGACCAATAACCTTACAAAGGGCGTAATTTCCTGCCTGGGGGGAGACAGTGGTTTTGATATGAACGGATACACGAACCATCTGGGGAAAAAGGTGCTGGGGGTATGGTATTGGATGCCGGAATTGAAATGGGGTGTTGTTGCAGAAATTGACGTTGATAAGCTGTCCCTTGCAATGAACAATTTTAAAAATCCCTTTATCAAAATACTATCGTACCTGACGGTTGCCGGAGTTATTATGGCGGTTGCCGGGATCGCATTTGCTTTTCTCATAGGACAGAAGATTGCGAATCCTATTATGGAACTGATTGCGGCTACGCGCAGGATGTCTGCTGGTGATTTATCCCAGAGGGTAACGATAAACGCCAAAGACGAAGTGAGCGAGTTGGGCGGCGCGTTCAATATTATGGCGGAGTCGGTAAGGGAAAAGACATCAAAGCTTCAGGAAACTTCAAATTTTTTAAATAGTATATTGATTAGCTCCACGGAGCATTCGATTATTGCCGGTGATTTCGAAGGAAATATTCTTGCCTTTAATGAGGGCGCAAGAAGAATGTACGGATATGAGCCGGCTGAAATGATCAACAAATCAAATATTCAAATGTTGCATACAAAAGAGGACATTGCGTCAGGGAAGGTAAAAAAAATACTGGAGACAATACAAAGTGCCGGCCGATATAAAAACGAGATGCGATTAGTGAGAAAAACCGGAGAGGTATTTACGGGGTACAGTACGTTTACTACCCGGCAATCGGTGTCCAGCGAGCCGATTGGTTTTGTAATGATTACGAGGGATATAACGGAGCAAAAGCTTCTGGAACGGGAACTCCACAATTATACGGTTCAGCTTGAGAAAATTGTTGAAGAGCGAACCAGAAAACTTCGGGCGTCAGAAGAAAAATACAGGCGCCTTTTTGAAACAAGCAAGGATGTTGTATTTTTCTGCGATACGGATTGTCAGATTATTGACATCAACCAGGCAGGCGTTGATTTGTTCGGCTATGAGTCGAAGGGCGACATCTTAAAACTCAATCTTGCCGGGCATCTCTTCTTTAGCCCTGACGAAGGTATAATAATCAAAGAAATGGTATGTAAAAACGGCTTTATAAAAAATTACGAAGTCGAACTGAAAAGGAAAGACGGTGTTCGTGTTCCCTGTTTGATGACGAGTAATTTGCGGCGGGATGAAAGAAATAACATCATCGGCTACGAAGGGATTATTATCGATCAGACGGAACGCAAGAGAATTGAACAGGAAAAAGATATAATAAATAATATAAACAAGCTCCTCGCTTCAAAACTCGATATCCGCGAAGTATATAAATCTCTTAACGCAGAACTCAATAAGATCATCGACTTTGACAGGATGAGCATTACAATTCTTGACGAAAAACGAGATGAGTTCCTGATATTTGCCGTATCAAAAGATTACTACTCCTCAAAACTGGAAGAAGGCGTCCACTATTCCAAGTACGGCACACTTGCGGGAAAGGTGGTGGAAGAAGGCGGAATCTATATGGTTAACGACACCTCACTCGGTTCGTATTCTACTGATCCCATTTTGTTAAAAGAAGGAATTAAATCGCGCCTGGCATTCCCCCTGATTTGCAAAGGCGAGATAATCGGGAGCGTCAATTTCGGGAGTAAGAAGGTTAATAATTTTTCCGAAAGCCAGTTTGATATTATCAATAAAATAGCCCCGCAACTTTCTATTGCAATTGACAACACCCGCCTTTTTGATAAAATCAAGGAGTCTGAGGAAAAGTACAGAAATCTGGTAGAGGATATTGATGATATTATATTCAGAATGGACAAAACCGGGAGGTACTTGTTTCTTAACAAAGCATTTCAGACCGTAACGGGATATTCTCCAAAAGAGTTTTATGAGAACTCTTCACTGGCCGCGGAAATGATAGATAAAAATGATCTGAAGATGGTGAATGAAACGATACAGAAGATTCTCTGTGGAGAATTGAAGGTTTCCAAGGATTTGGAGTACAAGATTTATCGGAAAAACGGAGACGAGTTATGGGTGTCGCAGAATACCTATC
>Ga0233425_10005370_pt1 | contig 20308 bp, 21 predicted proteins | sample Watercolumn_Towu_2_FD_181712 | JGI IMG/M metagenome (GOLD analysis project Ga0233425, IMG submission 181712) | Freshwater microbial communities from Lake Towuti, South Sulawesi, Indonesia - Watercolumn_Towuti2014_140_MG | ecosystem: Environmental > Aquatic > Freshwater > Lake | place... | reverse complement strand
CAGAATGATCTCATATTCCTCGGGCGTCAGCCCAGTGAGCGCCAGAAATTTGCGCCGGTTCTCTTTGATAACTTCATATCTCAACATGTACCTATCTTACACTATTTCGAATAAAGTCTATTGTCTACCGCGCCGTAAGCCCTACCGGCACCAAGACCCTGCTTGGCAGCCCGATAGCTTCTCCTTACGATGACGGCGGTGCAACCCCCGGTATCACCTATTACTATTGGGTGAAAGCCTGTCTCGGTACGAAATGCAGCGGCTACAGTGCCTCTGATAATGGCTGGCGCAACCTCACCGCCCCGGTCGGCGTCACCGCCAGCGATGGGTCGTACGCCGATAAGGTTCAGGTCTCCTGGACTGCTGTCCCCGGTGCGACCTCTTACCAGGTCTATCGCGCCACAAGTGCTGCAGGTGCGAAGACGGGACCAGCCAGAGCAACATCTCCGACCATCAATGATACAACGGCGACCACCTTGGTCACCTACTATTACTTTGTGAAGGCCTGCCGCGACGCGATTTGCATTGATTTCAGCAGTTATGACGCTGGCTGGCGCAACCTCGCTGCCCCAATGAATATCCAGGCGAGCGATGGGACTTACCCCGACAAGGTGAGGATCACTTGGAATGCGGTGGCAGGCGCAACTTATTACCAGGTCTACCGCGCCATCCTTGCAGGCGGGACCAAGATGCTCATGGGCAGCCCAACGGGCACAGAAGCCGGTGACACCTTGGCAGCACCCGGCGTCACCTACTATTACTGGGTGAGAGCTTGCAAGGGTACGACCTGCAGCGATTTCAGCCTCTACGATAGCGGTTACAGGTAGCGATGATATAATCCGCACGCTATGGATCAAACACCTCAGCTCATCGAAGGAAACGAGCCTGTCCCCGGTAACACAGGAATTGGCTATACCGTACGCGTGCCGGTTTACGAAGGCCCTCTCGACCTGTTGTTGCAGCTCATCGAACACGCCGAATTGGATATCACCGCCATAGCGTTGGCGCAGGTCACGGATCAGTTCTTGAGCTACATCCATACCATGCACGTGCCTGCGGATGAGATCTCAGCTTTCCTTGTGGTTGCGGCCAAGCTGGTGCAGATCAAATCGGAGGCGTTACTCCCCCGGCCGCCGGCGCGCGAGCCTGGTGAGGAGGACTTGGGCGAAGCATTGGCGCGCCAATTGATCATCTACAAGCGTTTCAAAGAGATCGCCAACCTGCTTCAGGAACGGCAGGCAGCCGGACGCCGAACCTACTTGCGTCTTGCCCCGCCCCCCAAGCTGGAAGCGCGGCTGGACATGAGTAACATCTCGCTTGTAGACCTGTTGGTTGCGGCTGCAGAGGTCTTCGCCGAGGAAAAGGAAAAACAAGAACTAGAGACGGTCATCAGCGCACCGCGCATTACCATTCGCGAGAAGATCGCTCTTATTGCCAATACTTTGCAACTGAATAAAAAGGCCAATTTTCACGAGCTGATCGGTCAGAATCCATCGCGCCTGGAGGTGGTTGTGACTTTCCTGGCAATGCTCGAGTTGGTGAAGCGTTATGCGGTGTCGGCGCGTCAGGAGGGATTGTTCAGCGAGATCGAGATTGAGCGCACGAAAGAGTGGCGGGAGGACGAGGAATTCGAGCTGGAGTTCGAGTAGATTCCTTGCATCGAATTGCACGAATTAGCTGATTAGTGTGCGCTCTCTAGCGCACATAAGCTCTCCAGCGCACATAAGCTCTCTAGCAAGAGGTCTATTAATTCCGCCTGGTAGCCCAGCTCCAAACCACCAGGGCAATAGCCGCGCCGAGAGCATCTATACCCACATCCACGATCGTTGAGTGACGTCCAGGTACGAAGAATTGGTGGAATTCATCCGTACAGGCGTAGAGGACAGTCAATAACCAGGCTGCGACCGCTCCATGCCTCGGATTGCCCCGCCCGTCGCGCAAAGCCCATAAAAAAGTCAGCGCCAGAAAACCATAACCGAGCATATGACCGCCCTTTTTGACGAGGGTGTCCGCCCAGGCAAAGTTCGGCAATTCATTCGCCGGGACAGAGGAGAAAGCGAATATCGCTACCATGACCACGATAGCAGGAAGCCAACGGCGAAGAAGGCCAAGGGTCTTTGACATGGGCGTGATTGTATCGCGAATTCTACAACGGAAGTTGTATAATTGGGAAAGAGGTGCCTTATGACTGTTTATACTGTACCAAACCTAAAATACACTAAAGGTGTTCGTTGGCTGGTTGAAATGTACGAGCAGAAACAGATTGACCGTTTAACAGCGCAAACGCTAAACAAACTGGTTGACCTGGAAACCAGCCGCGTCCGTATGCAACTCGAAGAAATCGAACGAGTCATGGCTGATTACGAAAGGCAATACGGTATGAATACCGCTGATTTCTTCAGGCAATTCGAGGCAGATCAACTCGGCGATCGCATGGATTTCGTCGAATGGGCATCGTTGACGAAATTGGCGAAACATCTTCGCAGTGTTCTCGAAGAAATTTCTGCCGACGAGCAACTATGAAGCCAACCGATCAATATCATTGCCGTGTTGGATGATATTACCGAGAACATCGCCAAATAATGATGGAAAACATTCTAAAAACATTCCTCCCCGCCCTTGAATCCGAGCTGCAGCGACAGGTGGCGCGGCTGGATGAACCGCGCACCCGTCCCTTCTACGAGATGCTCACCTACCACATGGGCTGGAGCGGCGAAGGCGCCGGCCCGGAGGCAACCGGCAAGCGCCTCCGCCCCACACTGCTGTTGTTAACAACCGCCTCTGGTAGGGCGGATTTCCAATCCGCCCTACCAGCCGCGGCAGCAGTAGAGCTGATCCACAACTTCTCGCTCGTCCACGATGATATCCAGGATCGCAGCGATCTGCGGCGCGGCCGCCCAACAGTCTGGAAGAAATGGGGCGAGGCGCAGGCCATCAACGCCGGTGACGCCCTCTTTATCATTGCCCACTTGGCGCTCTTCGACCTGCGAGAAAAGTATACGCCCGAACAGGTATTTCGCGCTGGTGGTGTCCTCCAAAGCGCCTGTCTCGACCTGACGCGCGGCCAGTTCCTGGACATCTCTTACGAAACCAGCAGCGGCCTGACCCTCAAAGATTACTGGCCGATGGTCTCCGGCAAGACCGCCGCGCTGCTCTCAGCTTGTACACACATCGGCGCCATTCTCGGCGGCGCAGATGAGGTAAAGCGGGTGGCTTACCGCGATTTCGGACATTATCTCGGCCTGGCATTCCAAATACAGGATGACTATCTTGGCATTTGGGGTGACAGCGCCCTCATGGGTAAGTCAACCGATTCGGATCTGGCAACCGGCAAAAAGTCCCTGCCTGTGCTATACGGCCTGGAGCATAACGGGCCTTTCGCCCGGCGCTGGACTGAGGGGCCAATTCGCTCTGGCGAAGTCTCCTCAATAGCTGATCAATTGACGCGCGAAGGTGCGAAAGTGTATACCCAGGAGACCGCAGACCGCATAACCGATCTGGCATTGCAATCCCTGCGTCTAGCCGAACCGCAAGGCGAAGCCGGCGAAGCGCTGTTTGTATTAGCGCAGAAGCTCATAAACCGGCAGGGATGAATTCTGGTATAATTTATCTGTTCGCGGGCGTAGTTCAGTGGTAGAACGCATGCTTCCCAAGCATGATATCGTGGGTTCGAATCCCATCGCCCGCTCTGTGGATAAATTGACAAGGCAGGCGCGTGTCGCTCCCTGTCCCCCAAACAGAATCGGGAGATTTACCCGATTTTTGTGTTTTAGACAGGATGTAAGGCGCGCTGCATGGCCTATACGGGCTTAATATCCCTAGCAACTCATGGCTACACGAAGCTTCGAGAATCTTTTGGTACTCACATGATTGACCTGACCATTATCGGCGGCGGATTGGCCGGCAGCGAAGCTGCCTGGCAGGCTGCTCAGCGCGGGCTGCATGTGGCGCTCTATGAAATGCGGCCAAGTGTTCCCACTGGAGCACATCTATCCGGCGACCTGGCGGAGCTGATCTGTTCCAACTCGCTCGGCTCGCGGCTGCCGGATCGCGCCTCGGGTGTGCTGCAAGATGAACTGCACAATCTCGGCTCGCTGCTCTTGGAATGTGCAGAAGCCTCAGCCCTACCCGCTGGTAGCGCTCTGGCTGTGGATCGCGTCGTTTTCTCACAGATGGTCAGCCAGCGGATCACATCCCACCCTCACATCGAAATACGCCGCCAGGAAGCAACTGAGATTCCACCCGGTCACGCCATTATCGCCTCCGGTCCGCTCACCTCCCCTAGCTTATCACGTGCCATAACCAGGTTGACCGGCGAGGAGCACCTGCATTTTTATGATGCCATCTCACCCATCGTGCGCTTGGAATCTGTCAACATGCAAGTCGCATATCGCGCCTCTCGTTATGGCAAGGGCGAACAAGATGAAGGTGATTACATCAATTGTCCACTTACACAGGCGGAGTATGAAACTTTCGTTGCCGCGTTGATCGCCGCCGAGCGCATCGCATTGCGCGACTTTGAGCAGGAAATCGAAGAAGGCGTCAAGGCCGGCGCCGCTCATTTCTTCGAGAGCTGCTTACCGATCGAAATCATGGCGCGACGTGGCGCTCAAGCGCTGGCTTTTGGTCCTCTGCGGCCGGTTGGGTTAAGAGACCCGCGCACTGGCAAACGCCCTTATGCAGTTGTCCAACTACGCCAGGACAATCTGGCCGGCAGCCTCTACAATCTGGTCGGCTTCCAGACCAACCTGACCTTCCCCGAACAGGAACGCGTCCTGCGCATGATCCCCGGATTGGAAAAGGCTGAATTCGTCCGTCATGGGCAGATGCACCGTAACACTTTCATCGCCGCACCCAAGCTGCTCTTCCCTACCCTGCAATTCCGCATTCGCACCGACTTGTTCTTCGCCGGGCAGATAACCGGCGTGGAAGGATACTTGGGCAACATCGCCACCGGGCTGCTGGCAGGCTGGAACGCGGCGCGCTTATTCCACGGCAACTCCCCGCTCACCCTGCCGGTCACAACCATGCTCGGCGCGCTCTGCCACTACATCACCCACGCCAGTCTGGACGACTTCCAGCCGATGAAGGCCAATTTCGGCATCCTGCCTCCCATCGAGACGGGTCGCCGCATCGGGAAACGCGAGCGCGCCAAGCTCTATGCCGAACGCGCCAAAATAGATTTGACCCACTTCCTGGAAACAAATCCTGTCTGCGAAGAGCGCCTATGAATTCACAATTGCCCATAAAACGTGCTAAAGCACGTTTCCCGTCTCAGACGATGAATTCATTCATCGAGAATTCATTCATCGTGGGGATTTTGATCCTCCTCAGCCTGCTCCTCGTTACCTCTTTCGGCTGGTGGGCAGGCAAGTCCTGGCTCCATCCATACCCCCTCTATGCCAAATTCGATGGCCAAAGGGCGCTGCAAGATGTGGGATACCAGCTCTCGCTCGGTGCGCGCACGCCAGGTAGTGCAGCTCACGCCCAGGTGATCGAATGGATCAGGGATGAACTGTCTGTAGCAGGCTGGCAGGCACAAGTCCAGGAGGCATCATTATTGGGGCGTCCCATCCAAAATATCGTTGCCTCCCGTTCGGATGATCCGCCGGCCGTCATCCTTGCCGTGCACTATGACAGCCGCCTGGTTGCAGACCAGGACCCGAATCCCGCCAAGCGCTCCGAACCGGTGCCGGGTGCAAACGATGGCGCCTCGGGTGTGGCCATTCTGGTCGAAATCGCCCGCACCTTGCCCAGCGAAGGCGTACCAGTCTGGTTGGTCTTCCTGGACGCCGAAGACAACGGCGATCTGCCCGGTTGGGACTGGTTGCTGGGGTCGCGCGCCTTCGTCAGTACACTGGCGCAGAAACCACGTGCTGCCGTCATCCTGGATATGATCGGCGACTCAGACTTGAACATCTTTTATGAGAAGAATTCCGATGCCCAGATTTCTGCCCAGATCTGGGCGCAGGCCGCCAAACTGGGTTATGCCAATGAATTCATCCCCGTCCCAAAGTACCGGATATTGGACGACCACATCCCATTCATCGAGGCGGGCATCCCAGCAGTGGATATCATTGATTTCGATTACCCCTACTGGCACACTACGATGGATAGCACCGATAAGGTCTCGGCCTCCAGCCTGCAAGCTGTAGGGGAGACTCTGCTGGCATGGCTAGCGACCCGAAATAAATAATTCACCTTCGCGTTCTTCGTTGCTTCGCGGTTAATATCAGATCGTTTGCGGATTTCTCCAAGTCGCAGTAAACTTAGCCCCATGAGCGTTCAACAGAATCTTGTACATATTCGCTCGATCTGGGTTGCCCGAGCCATCGATCGCATGGCGCGTCAGGCGGGCGTGCGTCTCGATTTCCAGGATCAGCTCAATCAGTTCTACGATCTGCTCATTCAAGCAGAAGAGAACAGCGACGCAACCCGGTTGGATCCCCTGCTGCACGATTGGTCTACTTCACTGACACAAAGCGATCTCCATGTAGGGCCATTGAATGTCGTTCCTGTGTTGAACAACCTCCTCACTCTGACTTATGAGATTGCCCGCGAAATGTTGGACGCCAAAGAGGCTATGGAGCTGTTATGTGCAGTGTTGCCGACTTTCACCTACGCCCTGGATAAGGCAGCGCTCTTTGAGATGAAAACGCGCGTCACGTACATTTCAAACGAACTGGCTGCCGCGCAGCTAAAGCTCGAACGCCTGGATCGCAACAAGTCGAAATTCATCGCGGTAGCCGCGCATGAGCTAAAGACCCCGCTGACGTTGATCGAAGGCTACAGCGCCATGGTCCGCGAAATGGTCAAAGCGGAACATGGAGACTCTATCGATACACTATTGAATGGCATCCATACCGGTGTCAAGCGCTTACAGACGATTGTCGACGATATGATCGATGTCTCGCTCATCGACAATAACATGCTGACGTTGAACTTTCAGCCTCTCTGGTTGTACCAGATTTTCAACCGGCTCGACCATACTATGAAGGAACCGATCAAAGCGCGCTCCCAGAGGCTGACCATCCACGATTTTCCCGGCAGCGGCGAAATGATCTTTGGCGACCAGGAGCGGCTCTACCAGGCGTTCCGCAATATCCTGAACAATGCCATCAAATACACACCTGATGGTGGCGCGATAACGGTGGACGGGCGGACATTGCCCGGTTTCATCGAGGTTACCTTCGCTGACACTGGCATCGGCATCTCCCCAGAAAATCAATCTCTTATTTTCGAAAAGTTCGAGCAGGTGGGCACCGCTTCACTGCATTCCAGTAGTATGATTAAGTTCAAAGGCGGCGGACCGGGGCTTGGCCTTTCAATTACTCGCGGCATCATCGAGGCGCACGGCGGGATGATCTGGGTCGAATCGCCCGGCCACGATGAGAAAAGCTGCCCAGGCTCGGTCTTCCACGTGCTGCTCCCCATCCACACCGAACCGCTCGATCCCAAACTGATCTGGCTGCTCGGCATCGAAAAACGACAAACACACAAAGGAAACTGATTGGCCAAGAAAATTCCTGCACCCACCTCACCGCCGCGCGAGCGTGCCTTTTTGGTAGGCGTTGAGCTATATAAGCAGCGCCAAGTGCTTGCGCTCGAGGATTCGCTGGCTGAGTTAACGCGGCTGGCAGATACAGCCGGGTTGGAGGTGGTCGGCGAACTGACGCAGAAATTGGATCACCCGGACGCTGCCACTTTCATCGGCTCCGGCAAGGTTGCCGAATTGCGCGCGCTGGTCGAAGAGACGCTGGCGCAGGTGGTCATCTTCGACGACGAGCTTTCGCCGCGCCACCAGCGTGAGTTGGAACGCTCTTTGGGGAGCAATGTCCGCTTGCTCGACCGCACTGCGTTGATTCTTGACATTTTCGCCCAACACGCCCACACCAGCGAGGGGATGCTGCAGGTGGAATTGGCGCAATACGAGTATTACCTGCCACGCCTGACCGGCGCGTGGACGCACTTGGCGCGGCAAGCTGGAGGTGGGGGTGGACGCTCCGGGTCGGTTGGCGGCGTGGGCTTGCGCGGGCCGGGCGAGACGCAGCTCGAAGTGGATCGGCGCAACATCCGCAGCCGCATTTCCCATCTGAAGCGTGATTTGGAAAAGGTGTGCGCCCAACGCACGCGTTCCCGTCAGCAGCGCAAACGCTCACGCCTGCCCATCGTCGCGTTGGTGGGTTACACCAACGCCGGTAAATCCACGCTGCTAAACCGGCTGGCAAAGGCCAATATCTATACTGCCGACCAGTTATTTGCTACGCTCGACCCAACGACAAGACGCGTGGAACTGCCCGGCGGTTACCAGGCGTTGTTCACCGATACTGTGGGTTTCATCCAAAAGCTGCCTACGACGTTGGTCGCCGCCTTCCGCGCCACACTGGAGGAGATCACCGAAGCCGATCTGTTGCTGCATGTAGTGGATATTGCCCATCCCAACGCGCTTAGCCAAGCAGAAGCAGTTCACGAGACGCTGGCCGCGATCGGCGCAAGTCACATTCCGATGCTGACCGCGCTCAACAAGATTGACCGCCTATCGGACCCGCTGGCAGCGCGCGCAGCTCTTGAACATTATCCCCAGGCACTTGCCATTTCTGCCCGCACCGGCGAAGGCCTCGCCGAAATGCTCGTCTCACTTCGCCAAACCCTTTACGAGACGTACTCTCCCATCCTGGCGCGCCTACCCTACCAGCAAGGTCAATTGATCTCGCTGTTCCACGAGGCTGGTCAGATCGAGTGGGTCAAGCACGAACACGGCAGCGTCTTGATGCAGGGACGCATCCCTGGCAGGCTGATGGCCCAATTCAACGCCTGGCGTGTGGAAGATAAAGATAAAGACCTCACAGGTCTTGAAGACCTGTGAGGTCTACCCGGGATGCCAATGCAATTCCTCAACAACCTCCTGGATAAGATCCCTGAATTCCTCGTTCACCGTAAAGGGTTGCTACCTCTTATCGGTATCTTGCTCATCCTGGTCAATCTGGTACTGCAATTCTTCCCCGTTGGCTGGGTGGCGCAGAGCAACCTGCTGCTCCATATCGGGTTGGTGGTAGCCATACTTGGGTTAATGGTGGCTTGGGCGGTATAGCCAAGCTGCCTTCCGAGGAAAAAAACTTCGCGGCCTTCGCTTCTTCGCGATTAACTTCTTATGGCAATCTCGCACGATTTACCTCTATTTGAACTCCACCGTCACCTGGACGGCAATGTCCGCCTGCAAACCATCCTCGACCTGGGGCACGCGCACAACCTGCCGTTGCCCGCCTGGAATATGCAGGAATTGCGTCCACATGTGCAAGTAACCACACCACAGCCAGGCGTGATGGCCTTCATCTCCAAGTTCAAGTGGCCGACAGCCGCAATGGTGGACGCCGCGGCCTGTCGCCGCATTGCTTACGAGAACGTAGAGGACGCCCAGCGCGAGGGAATGGCTTACATCGAATTGCGCTTCAGTCCCTGGTTCATGGCTGAGACTCACTCTCTCGATCCGGCCGCGGTCACGGAAGCGGTCGTAGATGGAGTCCTCGCCGGACAGCGCGATTTCGGCGTGAAGGTCAAGCTGATCGGCATCCTCAGTCGCACCTATGGTCCTGCGACGGCCGCGCAGGAATTGGCAGCGCTGACCAGTCAACGGGAACATATCGCCGCCCTCGACCTGGCGGGGGACGAGGCGCACTTCCCCGGTGAGCTGTTCCGGCAGCACTTTCGTGTGGCACGCGATAATGGCTGGCACATCACCATCCATGCAGGGGAGATCGCCGGAGCGGCAAGCATTTGGCAAGCAATCCGCGAGTTAGGCGCCGAGCGTATCGGTCACGCCCTGAGCGCAGTGGATGACCCGGCGCTGATGGATTACCTCGCCGGGCATCAGATCGGCGTGGAATCTTCTCTGACGAGTAACGTGCAAACCTCCTGCGTTCCAGACTACGCCAACCACCCATTGAAGAGGTTCCTCGAGCATGGCATCCTGGCGACGATCAACAGCGATGATCCGGGTATTAGTGGAATTGACTTGCATTACGAATATGAAGTCGCCGCGCCCAAGGCCGGTCTGACGCCAGACCTGATCCGCCAGGCACAAGCCAACGCGCTGGAGGCAGCCTTCTTGACGGAGGAGGAAAAACGAGCGCTTGCCGCAACGAAAGGAGAGCGCTAATGGAGTACGACAAAGACAAAGTTGACGAAATGGTGCTGGCGCTGCTCTTTCTCACCAGCTCACGCGACCAATATGCCACCCGCGCCTGGAAAGGGTTGAATTGGGAAGCGTTGGACAGGCTGTACCAAAAAGGATATATCAGCGATCCGCGCGAGAAAAGCCCCAACGTTGCTCTAAGCGAAGAGGGTGCGAAACTTTCAAGAGAATTGTTCTTCAAACATTTCGGGTCTACCTGACCGCCTTCGCGATTGCGGCGACATGCTCCGGTGTGGAGCCGCAGCAGCCTCCTACAACACGCGCCCCTGCCGCGACGAACTTACGGGCAAACTCCCCCATCTGCTCCGGCGTGATGATGAAGACAGCGTTGTTATCCGCATCCATCACCGGCAGGCCGGCGTTCGGCTTGACCCATAGCGGAAATCCTGGCGCGGCCGCGGCATATTCCTTAACGAGCGTCTCCATATTTTCCAGCGTCTTACCGCAGTTCGCGCCGATAGCCGCCACACCGAGCGGTCGGAAGATCTGCACCACTTGGGTGGATGTAACCCCCATCATCGTGCGCGTTCCCCGGTCATAACTGAAGCTGACCACCACCGGCAAATCACCCGCCTGGCGCGCCGCAGCCAGGGCAGCTTTGGCTTCCTCCAATGAGAATTGTGTTTCGATTACGAGAAAGTCCACGCCAGCCTCAGTCAACGCATCGGCCTGCTCGGCGTATGCCGCAGTCACTTCATCTACTGTGAGCGGGCCATATGGCTTTATCAAACCGCCCACCGGCCCCATCGAACCGGCAACCAGGACTTGACGAAGCCCGCTAACGGCGGCCTGGCGCGCCAGTTCCACCGCACGATGGTTCACTTCCGCTACGCGCAGTCCATAAGGCGTATCCTTCAAACGCAGGCGCGTCCCACCGAAGGTGCAGGTCAGGATGACATCCGAGCCGGCTGCGACGAAGGCTTTTTCGAGCGCCAGGATCTTTTCCGGCTGCTCCATCACCCAAGCTTCAGGGGGCATCCCAGGCTTCAAACCGGCTTTCTGCAGATTCGTGCCGGTCGCGCCATCCGCAACCAATGTACCGCCTGTGGCTAGTTTCTCGAGGAATACATTCGCCATACATCATCTCCTTCGGAATGCTGCGTAGTATACCACCCTGTAGGACAAGTCTGTAGTCTTGTCTTATGGCAGCCATCAGGTACAATTGGCGCATGACTGAATCCTTTCGCATTGACTTCCAACCGATCGGCCGGCGTGGAGCGGTGCGCCCCGGCCAAACCTTGCTCGACGCCGCGCAGGCTGCTGGTGTGGGGTTGGCTTCTGTCTGTGGCGGCGTGGGGAATTGCGAGGAATGCCGCCTCCGCCTGATTACTGGTACCCTTAGCGCGCCGACGTTGATCGAAGAAGCTGCCCTAGGCAACGCCGCGCTCGACGCAGGTTGGCGCCTCGCCTGCCAGGCTGAGCCGCTCTCGGACGTGCGCCTGCACATCCCCCCTGAATCATTGACCGCCGCCCAGCGCCTGCAAACCGAAGGCCAGGAAGTGACGCTGGAGCTTGACCCCGTTATCCACACTCCGGAAGCCTATGGCCTGGCCGTGGATGTCGGCACCACCAAGTTGGCCGCCTACCTGGTCAAACTCGAAACCGGAGAGACGGTCGCTAAATCTGCAGCGATGAACCCGCAGATTGCCTATGGCGAGGATGTGATCAGCCGCATTGCCTACGCCATCCGCGAAGCAGAAGGGGCCAAGCGTCTGCAAGCTGTGCTGGTGGATTCGTTGAATGGGCTGGTGCGAGAATTGTGCCTCTCAGCCCGGGTCGCTCCCGAAAAAGTGCTGGATGCCGTGGTGGTCGGCAACACAGCCATGCACCACTTGCTGGCCGGTCTACCGGTGGAACAGCTTGGCCGCGCCCCCTACGCCCCGGCTACGACAGACCCTGTGAACATTCCAGCCTCTTCGCTGGGGTTGGTCCTTGGCGAGGGTGCGCATGTCTACCTACCGCCTGTCATCGCTGGCTGGGTCGGCGCTGACCATCTCGCCATGCTGTTGGCAACTGGCCTGATGGAATCCGACGACTCCAGTCGTCGGATTCCTCCGAAGTCTGGAGACTTCGGACTCCACCAGGCCGATAGAAAAATCATCGCTCTGGATATCGGCACCAACACCGAGATCGCGCTCCTCGCCAATGGACAGGTGACAAGTTGCTCGTGCGCCTCTGGTCCGGCCTTCGAAGGCGCGCACATCAAGGAGGGGATGCGCGCCGCTCCAGGAGCCATCGAGCGCGCCCGTTGGAACGAGGGGAAAATCCTCTGGCAGACCATCGAAGGAGAACCGCCGGTCGGCATCTGCGGTTCGGGCATCCTGGATGTGATCGCCTCCCTTCTCGACGGCGGGCTGGTCAAGCCAAATGGAGCGTTGACCGCTGGCGGCCAATATCCGCTCGTCCCCGCGCTGCAAACCGGCCTAGGCCGCGATCTGGTGGTTACCCGCAAGGACATCCACGAAATCCAGCTTGCCAAGGCCGCCATTCGCGCCGGAAGCGAGGTGCTGCTCGCCAATGCCGGGCTGAAGGCAGACGACCTGAATGGCTTTATCGTCGCCGGCGCTTTCGGCACCTATCTCGACCTGCGTTCGGCGGTGCGCGTGGGTATGTTCCCCTCGCTGCCGATGGAGAAGTTCGATCAGGTTGGTAACGCGGCCGGCGTCGGTGCGCGCATCATGCTCGTCTCGCAAACCAAGCGTCGCCAAGCGGAAGAATTGGCGAAGCAATTAGGGTATGTCGAGCTGGCGACAAACAAAATGTTCATGGGAATGTTTATGCAATATTTGGGATTCTAATGATATAATATGCCCACGCGGGGTGGAGCAGTGGCAGCTCGCCAGGCCCATAACCTGGAGGTCGGTGGTTCAAGTCCACCCCCCGCTACTGTTGACAAACCATAGTCCACAAGGCTATGGTTTTTCGTTTGCCCTACGGACTGTGATGGACGGAAATCCGAAAAATAGGAGATTTTCGCATGAACCACAGTCCTTCAGGCTCGTTGGCTCTAAAAAAGGCCATTGGCGGCTTCTTGAACTACAAAACCGCCGAAGGTCTCGCTGTTCGCTCGACCCACTTGTATGAGCGAGAATTGGATCAATGGTCGGATTTCATGGGAGAAGTCCAGGTCGGCCAGATCACATCCCAAGACATCAGCGCGTATCTTGCCTGGCTACGGACAGAGTACACCCCCAAGCGCTTCAACGGAAAAACGACCCCGCTCGCTCCAAAAACGATCCGTAATGTGTGGGTGACACTCTCCTCGTTTTTCACCTGGGCCAGCCGGGAGTTCTCCCTTCCCAACCCGGTCAAGGAGGTACCGGCGCCAAAGTTCCAGAAGGTACAACCTGATCCTTTTACCCAGGAAGAGGTCGAGCGGATGTTGAAAGCCTGCGTCTATTCACGGGAAGCGAATACCAATCAACGGCATAAGTTCGTTATGCGCCGTCCAACCGCCAATCGCGACCGATCGATCTTATTGGTTTTGTTGGATACCGGTTTACGTGCAACCGAATTATGTTCCTTGAAAATTGGGGATGTGGATGTCAAAAGAGGGAAAGTTGAAATCAAGCACGGCGTCGAAGGAGGAGCCAAAGGGGGCAAGGGCAGGTTGGTGTACCTGGGTAAGGTTACGCGGAACGCGGTCTGGCGTTATCTCGCTGAAAGGGAAGACGGAGAGGACCTGGAAGCGCCACTGTTTACGGTTTATCCCGGCCGGCCACTCAACGCGAATTCCTTGCGGCGGCTGGTTGTAAGAATCGCAGAACGAGCTGAAGTCAAAGCAGCCTATCCGCATAAATTTCGCCATACATTCGCAGTTACGTATCTGCGTTCAGGAGGCGACGTCTTCACGCTGCAAAGTCTGTTAGGACACAGCAGCCTGGACATGGTCCGCCACTATGCCAAGCTCGCTCAGTTGGATGTCGAGCAGGCGCATCGCAAAGCCAGCCCGGTGGACAATTGGAGGTTGTAGCCGGGTGTGGGTCGAGAAGAAGGAATTTGTAAACATGGAGTATAACTCGGGTGCATGTCAGTTTGGTAGCGGGAGAGTGTGAGAAAATAGGGCTATCCCCGAAAGGAGGCGATAGCCATGAAACGAAGCAAGGAAGAGAAACGGGCACGATTGTTGGCGAAAGCGGAGGAGGTGGTGGACAAATATCTGGAATGGGAGGAAAGGCATCCCCGAGCAGATATGACGGCGATAGAGGATATTGCGCTGGAGTTGCGGAAAGAGATCGGGAAGGAGATCGCTCCGATGGCGATAGAGGAGCAAGGAGAGCGCGTACCCGTGCCTGGGCCGCGCTGTGAGAAATGTGGACGGGAGATGCGTTACAAGGGGGACAAAGAGATTGATGTAGAGAGTCGAGTAGGGGGTTTGAAAGTCGAGCGAGGATACTACATCTGTCCAGAGTGTCGGGAGAGCGTTTTTCCCCCTGGACCGGCAATTGGGGCTGAGGGACAAGCACTGGAGTGAACAGGTGGCGAAGCGAGCGGTGAAATACAGTGGGAAGTTATCGTATGAGGAAGCCGCGGAAGCGTTAGTAGAGCTTGGGCAGATCGAGATCTCGGAGAAAAGCGTGTGGCGGTTGACCCAGCGCTGGGGAGAAGTACTGAAACAAGTGGAAGCGCAAGAAGATATTGAAGCGAATGGCACAGTGGACAGTCTTGCGACCGGCAAGGTGGAAGAAAAGCAGGATGTGCGTATGGGAGCAGCCATGGATGGTGCGATGATCTATATTCGTGGGGAAGAGTGGAAGGAATTGAAGGTGGGCTGCCTGTTTGAAGTTGAATCAGAGCCAACCTTGGATAAAGAAACGGGAGATTGGATCGAATTGGGACACGCTCGCAAAAACAGTTATGTCAGCTACTTGGGCGACCCGGAAGAGTTTGGCAAGAAGATGTGGACAGAATCCAAGCGGCGCGGCTGGCAACATGCCCTGGACACACAGGTGGTTGGAGATGCCGCCGCCTGGATTTGGAACTTGGTGGGAACTTATTTATACGATGCCCATCAGGTGGTGGATTGGTATCATGCCACCGAACATCTTGCCCTGGCATCCCATTCCGTCTTTGGAGAAGGCAGTGCAGAAGCCATGCACTGGTTCAAACAACAGGAGACCCCTTTATTCCAAGGCCATGCAGATCGGGCCGCCCAGAGCATTCTTGACCTTGAACAACACAAACCAGCCGCCAAAGAAGAACTGCGCAAACAAGCCGGTTATTTCACCCATAACCAACGGCGGATGCAATTTTTGGAAATGCGCTCGGAAGGCTGGTTGATCGGTAGTGGCATGGTGGAGAGCGGCGGAAAGCGTTTCAAGGATCGTTTCACTTGTTCAGGCATGCGTTGGAGCCGACCAGGTGCAGAACGTTTGTTGCCTATTCGAGGAGCAATTATGAGCCGCCGCTTTGACGAACGCTGGCAAAAAGCCTATATCTCGCCCCCATTCTGACATGCACCCCTCAAAAAACCATAGCTCGCAAGGCTATGGTTTTTGGTATAAAATGAAACCCAAATGGACTCTCCAATAACTCCCAAAGAACGGGCCATTTTACGCCGCCTGGCAGACCAGGTCGCTGAACTGGCTGCCCGCCCCATCGAACAGAAGAAACGTGACCTCTGGTACCGGCACAATGCCCTGGAGGCAACCCGCCCGCTCATCTTCTGCAATCCGGAGAATGGCTGGTGGGAGATCATCACTTCCGATCTACTGGAGTGCGAGAGTGTCCTGACCCGCTGGTGGGAATTTCGCCTCCGCCAGGAGATCTTCTGGGGCACGCAGATGGGAGACGACCGGGTCATCGAGCCTTATTTCGACGTTCCACATGTTAGCAGCGAGACCGATTGGGGCATGCACGAGACGCGCATCCAAAGCCAGGCGGATGGTTCTTATGTTTGGGAAGCGCCGCTCAAAGATTATGCATCTCTCGACCAACTGAAATTCCCTCAGATCACGATTGATGAGGGGGCGACGGCGCGGCTGGTGGACCAAGCCCAGAGCCTGCTGGGCGACCTGCTGACCGTACGCCTGCGCACTGGCTGGTGGTGGTCGTTGGGGCTGACAAATACGGTCATCAGCCTGCGCGGCCTGGAACAGATGATGCTGGATATGCTCGACCAGCCGGAAAATTTGCACCGCCTGCTGGGGTTCATCCGCGATGGGAACCTCGCCCGCTTGGACTGGCTCGAATCGCATGGCTTGTTGAGCCTCAACAATGACGGCGCTTATGTCGGCTCCGGCGGTTTCGGCTGGACACGCGAACTCCCCCGCCCGGATTTCTCCGGCCAGGTGCGCACCCTGGATATGTGGGGCTTTTCCGAGAGCCAGGAAACAGTAGGCGTTTCCCCTCGCATGTTCGCCGAGTTCATCCTACCTTACCAACTACCTATTCTGGAACGCTTTGGCTTGAACTGTTACGGATGCTGCGAGCCGCTGGATAAGCGCTGGTCCTTCGTCAAGCAAATCCAAAACCTGAGACGCGTTTCGATATCTCCGTGGAGTGACTGCGCCAGGATGGCAGAGGCGTTGGGAGCGGATTATATCTTTTCACTGAAACCCAACCCTGCCGACCTGGCCATGGAAACTTTCGATGAAGAACGCGTGCGCGCAGGATTGCATCAGGATCTTCACCAGACACGTAATTGCCGCGTGGAAGCGATCATGAAGGACAATCACACCATCCGGCGTGACCCACAGCGGGTGATCCGCTGGGTACAGATCGCCCGCCAGGAAGCGGATAAACTTTAGAGGAGATTACCCATGTCATCCCGTCAACGGATGCTGGCAGCTTTGAATTGCCAAACCCCCGAAAAGGCGCCTTGCAGTTTCATGCTCTTTAATGGGCTGAAAGCCGGGAGCCGCGATTACCTGGATTTCATCCAGCGCCAATTGGATCTGGGGTTGGATGCCTTTGTCCAGATTCCCCCGCGCCCTCCGGTGGTCGTAAATGATACCTACAACCTGCATGGCTTACCCGTCAGCTACGCTCCGACCGTCTCCATCCGTGAATGGAAAGAAACCAGCCAGCCTTATCCGCTGCTGGTCAAGGATTATCACACCCCTGCTGGTATCCTGCGCGCCAAAGTCAACCAGGACCCTGAATGGCGCTGGGGTGATCACGTGCCATTCCTGGACGATTATTTGGTTGGACGCAGTCGCAAGTTCATCGTGGATGGCCCTGCGGACCTGCCTGCCCTACGATATTTACTTGTACCACCCACTCTCGAAGAAGTGAGCGGCTTCCATTCAGAATCAGCTCCGGTGTTGGAATTTGCCCGCCAGCATGATTTGCTCGTTGCCGGCGGATGGGGTGTCGGCGCCGATCTGATCGGATGGGTCTATGGCTTGCAGCGTCTTCTCTACGCCATCTTCGACCAGCCGGATTTCGTTGCAGAATTGCTGGAACTCATTGCCATTTGGAACCGGTCGCGCATGGAGGTGATTCTGCGCGCCGGGATCGACCTCTTTATCAAGCGCGCCTGGTATGAAAATTGCGATTATTTCACCCCGCGACATTTTCGCCGGTTCATCAAGCCCATTTTAGAAACGGATGCAGCCCTGGCCCATAGCTATGGCGCGAAGTTCGGTTACCTGATCACTTCGAGCTGTATGCCTCTGCTGGACGATATCCGTGAAGCCGGCGTCGATGTGCTTATTGGGGTAGACCCGGCGCAATGGGATCTTGAATTGACCCGTCAGAAATTAGCAGGGCGCGTTTGCCTGTGGGGAGGGGTCAACGGTCACCTGACGGTGGAGATGGGCATGCCAGACGATGTACGCAAGGAAGTCCGAAAAGCATTGGAAACCTTTTCATCCACAGGCGGATTCATCCTTTCACCGGTGGATAATGTCCGCGAGCTTACTCCCAACGCACGCGCCAATGTCTCCGCCCTTATCGCAGAGTGGAAGGAATTGACCGGTCAAAAGTAGAGACGCTTTTACGTAAGGCGAAATTCATTTCGCCTTACTTCCAAGTCACACCCCAACACACCCGATGATCCTCTCATCGTAAGCCATTTCAACCTTCCCGCCTGGCGGGACGACCAGGAAATCCTCATCCCACTCCCCCTCCAAAAGTCGGCGGATCAGGTCGAGATCCGCGCTGAGACGCTCATAGACCCAACCGCGCCGTTCCGCTGTGCTGCGCGCTTGCGCTTCGATCTTCCCATCCCCATTTAGATTGGTATCGAGATAAACAGCGCGCTTATATTGCGTCAGCCATCCGTCCATTACTTCCATCAGGCGGTCAGCCTTTGCCTTGCCATATTTCTGGACATAATGCTCGTAGAGCGGCTGCACATCCGTCCCCGCCCCCTGCCCCATGGCCAGCGCTGAAGTTCCGCCGCTGTTGCGTTCCATATAATCCTGGGCGAACCAATATGTACCCGGTTCCTTTGCCACCTCCTGTGAATAGCGTGCGCGTGAACCGAGGTAGAGCGTGATGCAATCGTGGGCGCGTGGGATGACCAGCGGTATGGCGCGCGTTTCCAACCCGGCAGTCGCCCCGCCGCATAAGCCAAAGGTCAGCAAAAGGGCTTCATACCCCCGCCCCTCAGCCGCGTCGATCTGCGCTTGCAGCCGCGATCGAATTTCCTCCGGTTTGTGCAGGTTACGCTCGACCAGGAAGATATCAACGATATTAGCAGATTTCGCCGCCCAGCAATAGACTGGTCTGGCGAGGGCTTCGCAAACAATGCAATAGAGACGCATGAGATTTCTACTTTTCCTTTCTTCTTTCTCGGTGGTGTGTTGGTATATAGGGAATCTCGTCCCAGCCTTTGAGTTCATCGTCAAGGATTAACCAACGCACCTTAGTAAAAAAGGAAACAAAACCCCATAGGAGCAGCAAATTTTCCTGTTCTTCAGGGAGAGCCGCAAGCGACTTTCCAATACGGTAAAAGTGCTCGCCAATGACAAACAGCATCCCATTTGGGATGTTATAGCTGATGTAGCCAGGTCCTTTTCTAAAAAAGGAGATCAACTCTCGACCATTGGGTAGTAATAATTTATCCGCTCTGCTTTTTGGGAACAACTCCTCCTCTATAGGTGGCAGTCTTGCATTGAAGGCTCTTCCCTGTGAGTTGTACCCAATTGCTTTTTCATCCATGTAAAATTCTGCCAGTTTGCGGCGTCCGCTTTGGTCGGCATAAACAAAGACCAGTAGATTATAACCGGTGGTCTTCCTGTCATGCACCGCGCAGATGTATGCGATTGGGCGTTGGTTTTCATCCAACACCGAGTAGCGGTCTTGTTTTTCCCTCCTGCCCCGTTGATTTGGAAGCGCCGTTGCATCATCGATCTGGTTGAATGCATAGGGGTAACCGTACTGCCGTTCGGTTGGCAGGTTGCTGCGCTGGAAAGCCAGGGTGGTCTTGCCTGCAACCCCTTTGGCAACATCACCAAACAACCTAATTACTTCCTTCGAGACCCCATTGAAGTTAGTTTGATCATAACCACAGTAGCGCCATCCTTGGCGAACATGTTGTTCGATAATCCGTCCCACTTCCTTTTTATTTGGCTTGCCAAAGTAATATGGTACCTGCTCCATCTTACTCTCCACCTTCTCACACAATCGCGCCGATGGTGGAGTCGCAGGTACGCGCAGTCTTGGTCGAGTAGCGGACTTTTTTTTGGGTGGTGGCTGCATGAGTAGCTGAGCAGGCTTGATTTCGGTCGCGTGCCCGGCAGTCACATGCTGAGATGCCTGTTGGGATTCCGGAGGGTGCTGCTCTTCAATCAATTGTGTAAATTGTGAAGCTGGCTGCCTCATTTTATGGAAAATTTCTTTAGCCTTGGTATTTTCCGGGTTGATGCGTAGTGCCTGTGAAAGACAATACGCACGCTGGCTATTGTCATCCAAGCAAGCGAATAACCACAGCCAGCCAGCCTCATTATTTGGCTGTTCCAAGACCAGCGCGGCAAGCAGATGCTTTGCCGCTGTCTTATTCCCTTGCTTGATGAGTGTGATCGCTTCGCTTAACTGATCAGTCATACCTTGTTTTTGCGCAAACAGACGGCATTTCTATTTTTTAGTGCAAACACAGGCGGTTTCTAATCGATTTCAGCCGCCTGAACAGTACCTTTCCAAACAAATAGTCAGCTCGGCAGAAAATTG
>Ga0233425_10005369_pt1 | contig 20309 bp, 14 predicted proteins | sample Watercolumn_Towu_2_FD_181712 | JGI IMG/M metagenome (GOLD analysis project Ga0233425, IMG submission 181712) | Freshwater microbial communities from Lake Towuti, South Sulawesi, Indonesia - Watercolumn_Towuti2014_140_MG | ecosystem: Environmental > Aquatic > Freshwater > Lake | place... | reverse complement strand
ACAGCCGAGGCGATTCGCGCCGACGGGCACCCGCGCTGGTTCATCCTCACCGGGCTGCTGCACGACATGGGAAAAGTCCTTTGCCTGTTCGGCGAACCACAGTGGGCGGTGACCGGCGACACCTTTCCGGTCGGCTGCCGGTATTCCGAAAAAATCGTGTTCCATGAGTTCTTCCAGGCCAATCCGGACTGGGCGAATCCCGCGTACCAGACGGAATCTGGTATCTATGAACCGGGCTGCGGCCTGGACCAGGTGCTGATGTCGTGGGGACACGACGAATATCTTTACCATGTGCTGAAGGACTATCTGCCCGTCGAGGCTCAGTACATGATCCGTTACCATTCGTTCTATCCCGGCCATCGCGAACGGGAATACGAGCATCTGATGGATGCTCGGGACCGGGAGATGTTCCGCTGGGTGCGCAAGTTCAACCCGTATGACCTGTACACAAAGACCGATCGCCCCCCGGATGTGCAGTCCTTGATGCCCTTTTACCGCGAACTGGTTGCCGAGTTCTTCCCGGCCGTCATCGATTGGTAGTTCGGCGGGTACCAGGTCGACAATCGGCACCGTACCGTTCCGGTCCAGGACTTGCCATCGTCGTGAACGGGAACTAGATTCGTGCCTGTTTCGCTTCGCAACTCCTGGCACTCGTCGAGGCACATATGTCGGAAAACCAGTTGTTCGCCAAGAAATCGCTGCATCTGTTGCTCAAGGAAATGGAGGGCGACAATCGGCTGAAGCGGGTACTGGGCCCGATTACGCTGACGAGCCTAGGTATCGGCGCAGTGATCGGCGCTGGGATTTTCGTGGCGACCGGTTCCGCGGCGCATAATGCGGCGGGTCCCGCCTTGATGGTCTCGTATATGGTTGCGGGAATCACCTGCGTGTTCGCCGCGTTGTGCTACGCCGAATTTGCCTCGATGGCGCCGGTGGCCGGCAGCGCTTATACCTACGCCTACACCACGATGGGTGAATGGTGTGCCTGGGTGATCGGCTGGGATCTGGTACTGGAATATGCCGTCGGCGCCGCCACCGTCGCCAATGGATGGTCGGGGTACTCGCAAAGTGTCTTGGCAAAAATCGGACTGGCACTGCCCTTCGTCTTCAGCGGGGCTCCCTATAAATACGACCACGGCTTTTTCCTGCCCAATATGGTTGCCAAGTATGAAGGTGCCGTCGTCACGCAGACGTCGATTGAACAGGGCGAGGGTAAGGAGAAAAAGAGCGTCATCAGTTGGGTCAATCGGAAAACCAAAGACAAGCTGGCCGACGTCGGTGATAGCGAGTTCGAAGCGAAATTGACGGACCATCAGCAGGCACTGTTTGATCTGCCGGCGGTCCTGGTGGCGATGCTGGTGACGGCTTTTCTGGTGAAAGGGATTTCCGAGAGTGCGGGTTTCAACGCCTTGATGGTCGCAATCAAGGTGGCGGCGGTGTTGTTTGTGATTCTGGTGGGAGTCGCTTATGTCAAGACTTCCAACTGGACGCCTTTCGCTCCGTATGGCTGGACCGGGCTGAGCTTTTTCGGGATTCCGGTAATGGGGCAGACGAACGAGGCGGGCCAGCCCGTGGGAATGCTGGCCGGCGCGGCGATCATTTTCTTTGCCTACATCGGATTCGACTCCGTTTCGACGCATGCCGAAGAAGCCAAGGATCCGCAGCGCGACGTGCCGGTCGCGATCATCGCCTCCCTGTTGATCTGCACCGTGTTATACGTACTGGTGGTGGCGGTTTTGACCGGCATGGTCAGTTACAAGGAGATCGACGTCAACGCCGGCGTCTCGAAAGCATTCGCCTCGGTGGGCCTCGACTGGGCGGAAGTGATCATCGCGGTCGCCGGCGTGGCCGGCATCACCTCGGTGCTGCTGGTGATGATGCTCAGCGCGCCACGGGTCTTTCTGGCAATGTCCCGAGACGGTCTGATTCCGTCGGCGTTTTTCGCCGACGTGCACCCGCGGTTCCGCACTCCCTGGAAGAGCACGATTCTGGTCGGCGTGTTCGTGTCGTTCATGGCGGGCCTGCTGCCGATCGACGCACTGCTGCATCTGACCAACATCGGAACGCTGTTCGCATTCGTCGTCGTCTGCGCGGCCGTATTGATCATGCGCCGCACGAACCCGGAGGCGAATCGTCCGTTCCGTTGCCCGTTCGTACCTGCGGTCCCGTTACTTGGAATCGGTGCCTGCCTGTTGTTGATGTTCTCGTTGCCGGCCGAAAACTGGTGGCGGTTGATCGGCTGGCTGGCATTCGGCCAGTTGATCTATTTCTTCTACGGAAAGCGGCACAGCGTCCTGGGTAAGGAACTGCGCGGAGAGATCCCTCGCGCCGAATAGTCGCACTCGCAACGAAATCGCCTGGAACATCTGGCTCTCCTGGACCGCGGCTTGTTACCAGCCTGTTGCGCGGATTCGCCGTGTCTCGCACTACAATTCAAGTCGTGCGTGGAATGGTAATTTCGGCTCCAGGAGGTTTCCGTATGCGACGCTATTCCTTAGTCCGTGGGTTCTGCTACTTTGTCTCGACGCTCTCAATGTGTGGCTTGTTCGGTTCCGCGATTGCGGACGGGCCACAAGCTCCGCCTCCGCAGCGGGCTCGTGATTTTTCCAAGACGATGGTCATCGAAAAGCCGGTAAAGGACCTGGTGCGTTCCACCGCCAAGGCTGCCGTCGACGGCACGCCGGCGGGTACGGCTGCTGAAACAACGGTAAGTGGCGAAGCGGGCGGAGCCACGAACCGGGCGGCGAGCCGCACTGTGGGTCTCGGGGCAGATCGTCAAACGGTGACACCGGGTCTGGTACGCTGGCATCGCACGCTGGCCGACGCCTGCCAGGCGGCTGCACAATCGGGAAAACCACTGCTGGTCTTTCACTTGATGGGCAGTCTCGACGAACGCTTCACCTGAACGAACGCTCGTCTGGCGAGAACCGTGTTGTTCTCCAATCGACCGCTCGCGGCAATGATTCAGGAAAATTTCGAGCCCGTTTGGGAATCGGTCGGTCCGGTCCCGCGCGTCTCGATCGATTTCGGGAATGGACGAAAGATTGAGCGCACGATGAACGGCAATATCGCGACCTATGTCTGCTTTGGGGACGGTCGAGTGTTCGACATTCTGCCGGGAGCGTACGACCCGGAGACCTACGTATCGCAACTGCGTTTGCTGGCCGATGCGATCCGTGAGTTACCTCAGGATCCCGCAACACGTCTGGCTGCCATTCAACAATACCATCGCAAGGCGGCCTTGGACCGCGGCATGTCCGCTGCTCGCGCGGCAAGTCCAGGCGAGCCGGTCGTGCTGCCCGCCGCATCGATTCCCGCGGCGATTCATGCACCGAGCGCGCTTGCCTCCAGCGCCGAGCAAGGCAGCGATCGATCGGCCGCACGCCGCGCCCGCATCGAAAAAGCCGTGCGGGATCTGCGGATCGATGCGGAAGTCAATGAAACCCAGCGACGGCCGATGATCCACGCCCGTCTGGCGGAGCAGCCTCCGCCAGCGGTGTCCGAACTGTATCGCTGGCTATACCGAGAAGTGCTCGATACCAACCTCGATGAACCGTATCTGGGATGGGGGCACTTAGTGTCCCGCGACGACCCGTTTACGGAGTGAGTCCGTTTCGATCCCGCGCGAGGGGCGCTTGACCGACGGCCGCATCGTTGCCAAACTGCCTTGCACCATTCCTGGCGACAAGGAGCTTGCGCGACGATGCGGCGTACATTCAAGGAACTGCTGGCGACCGACGAACTGATTCCGACCTTCGCGCTCGCGCGAATCGTACATCCTGTGATGATCGAAATGGCGGGCCTGGCCGGGGGCTATCGCGGTTTCTGGCTCGATCTGGAACATGCGTTTGTCTCCACGGAGCAGATGGTTGTGGCCGGATTGGCGGCGAAGGCCAACGACATGGATTGCTTCGTCCGGCTGGCTCCGACGGGGTATTCGCCGGTAACCCAGTGCCTGGAAACGGGAATCGGTGGAGTGATGGCGGCGCAGATTCAGTCGGCCAGTCACGCCGAAGAGTTCGTCCGATGGACGAAGTTTGCTCCACGCGGCAACCGAGGCTTGAATATGAGCGGCCGCGACGCCGCGTACACTCACAAGCCGGCAACCCAGTTCATCCAGGAAGCGAATCGAGACCACTTCGTTGCTATTCAGATCGAGGCGCTGGGCGCACTCGCCGAGGCCGATGCAATCGCCGCGATCGACGGCGTCGACCTGCTGTTCATCGGACCGGCCGACCTGTCGCTGGCGCTGGGTGTCCCCGGCCAATTCCATGCCGAGAAACTCTGGGAGGCGATCGCCAGCGTCGCGGCAGCCTGCCGCAATCGCGGGATCGGCTGGGGAGCCGTCGTCCCGGACCCCAAGTTCTGCCAACGGGCCGTCGAACTTGGTTGCCGTATGCCCACTATCGGCAACGACGTCGGCATCGTCCGCCGCGGCATCGAGTGGTTTCAAAACAGCTTCGCGCCAAACTCCCTGGGGAAACGCAGCTGATCGGCCATCGATGCCACAATATGCGCCACAGATCAACGTCGTTCGAGGCAGTCGATCTGCCCAATTGCCCAAGCCCGCACGCCACCTTGTCCTAATCTGTGTATATCTGTGTTCATCCGTGGCCAAATCACGATCCGAATCGCTTGAGCCGACAGAAGATAGCCACAGAAGAACACAGAAGAACACTGATCAAATTTCTAGAAACAGTATGAACATCGTCGCCGGCAGGCGAGCCAGACGATCGTGATGGTCGATCTGCAAATGGCCCAAGCCCGCTCTCCACCCTGTCCTAATCTGCGTATATCTGTGTTCATCCGTGGCCAAATCACGATCCGAATCGCTTGAGCCGACAGAAGATAGCCACAGAAGAACACAGAAGAACACGGATCAAATTTCTAGAAACATTATGAACATCGCCGCCGGCAGCCGAGCCAGAAGATCGTGATAGTCGATCTGCCAATTGCCCAAGCCCACTCTCCACTTTGTCCTAATCTGTGTATATCTGTGTTCATCCGTGGCCGTCGCCGCCAGCCGAGCCAGACGATCGTGATGGTCGATCTGCAAACTGCCCAAGCCCGCTCTCCACCTTGTCCTATTCCGTGTATTTCCGTGTTCATCCGTGGCCAAATCACGATCCGAATCGCTTGCATCAGACAAGCCGACAGAAGATAGCCACAGAAGAACACAGAAGAACACTGATCAAATTTTTAGAAACAGTATGAACATCGCCGCCGGCAGGCGAGCCAGAAGATCGTGATAGTCGATCTGCCAATTGCCCAAGTCCACTCTCCACTTTGTCCTAATCTGTGTATATCTGTGTTCATCCGTGGCCGTCGCCGCCAGCCGAGCCAGACGATCGTGATGGTCGATCTGCAAATTGCCCAAGCCCGCTCTCCACCTTGTCCTATTCCGTGTATTTCCGTGTTCATCCGTGGCAAAAGTCGCCCGCGGTCGAATCAACCAACCCGCAATACGGGAGTTGGCAGCGGGCGAAGGCCTGTCCTACACTGCGCTTAGCTGCCGGGGCAAGATGCCCCGGCCACGACAGACAGCGTTTCGGAATTGCGATGGGGGGACGCGTCATGTTTATGGACTGGTATCGTCGAGCGTCGTGTTGTTTTGCGCCGGACGGGCGCTGCGATCGTCGAGCGTTATTGCGCGGGGCGTTGCTGGGTGCGGGTGGGTTGGTGGCGTCGGGTGAATCGGCGCAGGGCGCGGCGTTTTTCGCGGGGGCAGTTCGGCGTGACTTGCCGCGCGTGGCGGTGGTTGGAGCCGGATTCGCCGGGCTGGCATGCGCCGATGAGCTGGCCGCGCTGGGATACGACGTCACGGTATTCGAAGCCCGGGATCGCAGCGGCGGCCGAGTGCGCACGCTGCGCGATTTCGCCGCAGGTAAAGTGATCGAGTCGGGTGGTGAGTTGATCGGTCCCAATCAGCCGACCTGGATGGCGTATGCCCGGCGGTTTGGATTGACGTTTAACGAAATGCCCTGGCCGGCAAGTGACACTTTATGTTGGGGCGGTAAGTTGTTGTCGGCAGAGGCTGCGCGAGCGCTCTGGGGCGAGATGCGTTCGGCGTTGGAACGATTGAACGGGCTGGCCGAACCGATCGACGCCGATCAGCCCTGGAGCAGTCCAGGCGCGGCGGAGCTTGACCGGCGGTCCTTGCAGGACTGGATCGATCGGTTGGACGTTTCCCCGCGTTGTCGGGAATTGATCGCGATACAAATGACAGGGATTAACGGGCTGATACCGGCCTGGCAGAGTTTGTTGGGGATGCTGGCGATCGTGAAGGGCGGAGGGTTGCAGAAGTTCTGGGACGAGACCGACACCCTGCACTGCGTGGGCGGCGCCGATCAGTTAGCGCGCCGGTTGGCGACTTCGCTGGTCGAGCGGCGGGGGGCGGCCAGTTTGCGGACGGTAACGGCTGTGCGCTCGATCTTTCGCCGCGGGAATGCGCTGGTGTTAAGCTTATCCGACGGTACTGATTTCATCGCCGACGATCTGGTGCTGACGGTGCCGCCCACGACTTGGAATAAGATCGGTTTCGACCCGCCGTTGCCGGCGGCGTTGACGGTGCCGATGGCGGCCAGCACCAAGTACCTGGCGGTCTTTCCATCGCCGGTTTGGCGCGAAATGGGCCGTCAAGCCAACGCGATGTCCGACGGGCCAGTTCAACTGACATGGGAGACCAGTGCCGGACAAGGCGAAGACGGCGAGCATGTCCTGGTGGCGTTCGCGGGCGGCTGCGCGGCCGACGAATGTCGTGGCTGGGAGGCGACGGATCGGGATCGACGATATCGCGAGGAAATCGACCGATTGTTTCCGGGCGTGGGGGAAAAAATAGTCCGCGGCCGGCTGGTCGACTGGGTCAGCGACCCATGGGCGCGGGGAACCTATTCGTTTCCCGCACCCGGTCAGGTTACAACAATTGGTCCGATCTTGTCGGCCGGCCATGGGCCGGGGTGGCATTTTGCCGGCGAGCACACCTGTTACGCCTTTACCGGCTGGATGGAGGGAGCCCTTCGATCGGGGGTGAGCTTGGCAAACCGTTTAGCGACCCGCGATGGAGTTATGCCGGATTAACGGCCTGAATCGTACACGTTCTGGCGGTTGTGACGAGGCTGTCGTCCGCACCCATTCTTCGGACGAATCGGTCTGTGTGCGGTGCCGAAACTCTGCGTATTTGCCCGGTGCTGGCGGGAATTCGCGTCGTCTCGACCCGACGGAAATCTGGAATGCAACCACCGATCGGCCGACGATGATCCTTCGGGAACCACGGACCGGGCCTGGACAGCGCTATCGCTGGCGAACGGACATCACGAGGCACAAGCCCGAATCTTGGGTTGACTTCGCTTCAGACTTCACGGAGGAACACGCATGACGCTGCGTTGGCGAGAACTGGTGCAGAGATTGGTTTACGGAATGTGCGTTGGATCGGCACTCGTCGCGGCACCATTGTGTGGTTCCGACGTACCGCAGATCCCGCTCTACGAATCAGGCTTCATCGATGACGATCTCCCGGCAGTCGTCGTCGAGGGCGAGGAATTCATCCTCAACGAGGATGGCATGTCTCCCGCCAATGGCCTCGATTGCCTGGACGATATCGGCTGCGGTCCGAACTGGACGATGCAGGGAGGGGCCGTCATCCTGCGGCGATTGCATGCCAACCAGTATCTGCTGACCGACGGCACCACGCCGATTAACCTGGCCGATATGAATTTCCGCTACCAGAGCGGACCGATGTTGAGTGCCACCCGGCACTCGGTGCTCGGATCCTGCTGGGACCTGCAGCTGACCTATTTCGGCGTCAACAACTTTGACGCGGTCGCGTCGTCAGCCAATGTGACCAACTTCGCCACGGTGCCGCCGTTTGTTCCTGGCGCGCCCGTCACGGCAACGACCAACTACACGTCGCGAATCGACAGTACCGAAGTCAACATGCGTCGTTCGATGAACGACTGGTTCACCGGCATCGTCGGCTTCCGCTGGGTGGAATTGCGAGAGGACTTGAACACCGACTTCGTCAACGCCTCGCACGCGATCAACACCAACAACCATATGTACGGCATACAGTTCGGAGGCGAGGCGCTGTTCCTGGACCGCGGCGCGTTCACCGCCAGCCTGTTTGGCAAGGTCGGTATTTATGAGAACAGTGCCGACCAGAACACCGATATGGTGAATATCCCCGGCGCCGTGGCGTCGACCTTCGGCGCCGCCTCCAAGACGGCCTTCATCGGCGACGTCGGAATCTTCGGCCACTACTTGATCAACGACTGCTGGTCGATTCGCGGTGGATACCAGGTGCTGTTCCTGGACGGTGTCGCCCTGGCGTCCGACCAGATCTTTGCCTCGAACATTATCAACGGAACGGCGACGGTCGACGTCGACAACACGGCGGTTTACCACGGGTTCTTTGCCTCGATCGAAAAAACCTGGTAATGGCTCCCTGGTGACTTCAAAGCGGTCCGGCCGATTTCGGCCGGACCGCTTTTGTTGGGTGACCGCGCGGACTTGATTCCCGTCGTGGAAATCGGGAGAATCAGAACGTCTTCCCGTCCGTCTGTTGTGGAGCCCGTCGCATGCTTGATACGTGCCGCCGTTCATTCTTACGTGACCTGGGGCTGGGCGCGGCGACGCTGCCGTTCCTGGCCAATCTCCCCAGCCTCGGTTTTGCCAATCAGGGGCGTCGCAAGCAACGCCTGGTGGTGATGTTCAGCCCGAATGGGGTTGTGCCGGGCACGTTCTGGCCGGACGAGCAGGGTGAGTCATTCGCGCTGAAGGAAAGCCTGCAGCCACTGCAGCCGTACCGCGACCAGTTGCTGATTCTCAACGGCGTCTGCGACAAAGTGCGCGGCGACGGCGACAGCCATATGCGGGGAATTGGCTGCCTGTTGACCGGGATCGAACTTTTTCCGGGGAACATTCAAGGCGGTTCCGACACCCCAGCCGGTTGGGCCAGCGGCCTGTCGATCGACCAGGAGCTCAAGAATTTTCTGCAAAGCAACCCGGAAACGGCGACCCGCTTTGGATCGCTGGAATTCGGCGTGCTGGTGCCCGAGCGGGCGGATACCTGGACGCGGATGTCGTATGTCGGCCCGAACAAGCCGGTGACGCCGATCGACGACCCTTACCAGATGTTCAACAAGCTTTACGGACAGCAACAGGATCGCGAGCATCTGCGGAGCGTCATGGATGGGTTGCGCGAGGACCTGGCGAAGTTGCGGCAGGTCGTCAGCGCGGAAGACCGGCAGTTGCTGGACGAGCACGAAGGGTTTGTCCGCGAACTGGAACGGGAACTGGCGGCGTCGGGCGAGTCGCTTGGCCACGCCGTGCCGCAGTTGGAGCCCGGCATCAAAGAAGAAAACGACAATATGCCTCGCATCAGCCAGCTTCAGATCGACCTGCTGGTGAACAGTTTTGCCCAGGACTTCGCGCGCATCGCCACGCTGCAGTACACGAATTCGGTCGGGGGAGCCAAGATGCGATGGCTGGGTGTCGAGGAAGGCCATCATGACTTGTCACACAAACCCGATAGTGACGAAGAGGCCCAGACCAAATTGACGCGAATCAACCATTGGTTCTGCGAACAGCTGGCCTACCTGACGCGACGGCTGGCGGAGACGCCGGAACCGGGTGGAACCGGGTCGTTGCTCGACAATACCACCATTGTCTGGACCAACGAATTGGGCAAAGGGAATTCGCACACGCTCGATAACATCCCGTTTGTACTGGTCGGCGGCGGACTGAACTTCCGCATGGGCCGATCACTCAAGTTTCCCAAAGTCCCTCACAACCGCCTGCTGATCTCCCTGGCCCACGGCATGGGCCACACCATCGAACGGTTCGGCAACCCCGACTTCTGCGCCGCCGGACCCCTCACCGACCTCACATGACATTCTCTCTCCGTCCTCCCCGTAACCTGTAAACCGTAACCTGTAAACCGCAAACCCTCTTCCCCCGTTCCCCAAACGCACGCTACAATTTCCAGTCGCAGTTCGCCATTTCCGGAGGGTATCCGAATGGTGAGGAGTCTGATTCGAAATCAGATGCCGGGCAACCGGTTGAGGGTTCGAGTCCCTTGCCCTCCGCTTTGATAGATAAGGACTTGCGCCAATCGGGACAGGTCGGAACTCTCCGACATGTCCCGAAAAATGTCCCGAACTCGTGCAGGCGTTCGCACCATATCTCTAAGGCGACGTACGAGCAGAGTCGGTCAATTTGCCCTCGGCCGCAGTCTGCGGCGAATCGGGCGGTTGTCTTCCAGCCGCAGGATGCTTCCCAAGAGCAGTTGCACCTCGAAGCGAGCCGCGCCGGGCTCGCGGGCGGCCACGTAGCGGCGGGCGTTTTGGAGGCGGTTGGTAGCCAGGCTGTATTCTTGCGAGTCCAGGGGCAACGTGGCGAGCATCGCCAAGGCCTCCAACAGCCCGTCTGCCCAGTTCCCGTTCATGTTCTCGGGCGAATGGTCCAGCAGGCTGCGTAAATGGCGAACGATATTGGCCTGAGATTGCTCGACGCTGACCGCGATCGCGGGCTGAGAATTCTGCATGGCACGGCTCCTGTTTTGGAATAGCTTGGGTCGGCTCGGCACGACGGTGGGCCGAATGCCGCCCTACCTGAACCCTCGCAGTTCACCGATTCGGCCCGCCATGTTGGCCTCGTTTCTCACTACTCCATCCTCACTTCTCTCTTCATTGCGAGTTGGCTTCATTTTCTGGCGGGTATAAAATCCCTCTTGCGAGTGTCACTCCCAGAGGCCATGTATGAGCGATTCGGTAACCGAGTGGTTAGCCAGCCTGAAGCGGGGAAAGCCCGAAGCCGCCCGCAAACTCTGGGAGCGGTACTTCGACCAGCTCACGCGGCTTGCGCGGCAGAAACTCGGGATGACGCCCCGGCGCGCGGCGGACGAGGAAGACGTGGTGATCGTGGCCTACGCCAGCTTCTGCAACGGCGTCGCGGCGGGACGGTTCCCGCTTCTGGATGACCGCGACGATCTGTGGCAGGTGCTGCTGATGCTTACCGAACGCACGGCAGTCGACCAGCGCCGCCGCGAACTGGCGGCCAAACGGGGAGGCGGAGCCGTGGTTGGCGAATCGGCGATCGCCGGTCCGCAGCGGGACACGTCGGGAGCATCCGGCATCGCCCAGCTCGCCGATCACGAACCGACGCCCGAATTCGCCTTGCAGGTCGCCGAGGAGTTGGAAAGGCGGCTTGCGGGCTTGGATCCGATTGATCCGCAATTGCGGCAGATTGCGCTGGCCAAGCTTGAGGCATTCACCAACGAGGAAATCGCCATGCGGCTCGCGACCAGCCCGCGAACCGTCGAGCGGCAATTGAGCCTGATCCGACAGGCCTGGAGCAAGGACCGCGGCAAATGAACGGAGCGAAGCATAACCCGTTCGACGATCTGCCGCTTCCGTTGGCGATCGAGGTCAACCGGATCTGCCAGGACTTTGAAGAGGCCTGGCGGGCCGGGCAGTCACCGCGGATCGAGGAGTATGTGACGCGCGCCACCGCCGACGCATTCGAGGCGGCGCTGCGCGAGCTGGTCGCCGTGGAAATCGATCTGCGGAGGGCGGCAGGCGAATCGGTCGGGCGGGAAGAGTACCATCGCCGATTCCCCGCGCATGCCGAGGCGATCAACGCGGCCTTCGCGCTCATCGAGAACCGAACATCTCCCTCAGAGGTGCTTCCCGACACCGAATCGCTGCTGTCCTCCCACGGGCCGGAAACCGATGGGGCGACGAAGTCGCTTCGCATTCAGCCGGTGCTCGAGCGACTCGGCCGCTTCCAGATCGAACGGCAACTCGGCCGTGGCGCGTTTGGAGCCGTGTACCTGGCACGAGACAGCGAGCTGGATCGATGGGTGGCGCTGAAAGTGCCGCACGCCGAACGTTTTGCCTCCACCGAGGAACTACAGGCCTTCATCGAGGAGGCCCGCACGGCTGCCAGGCTCGCTCATCCCGGGATCGTGACGATTTTCGACGTAGCCCGTGACGGCGAACAAGTCTTCATCGTCCAGGAGTATGTCGAGGGCCAGGACCTCGGTCGGTTCCTGAAATCCCAGTCGTCGCCAGTCGCGGGCGACAAATCGGCACGGCTGATGATCGCGATCGCCGAGACGCTGGCTTTCGCACATTCCAAGGGGTTCGTGCACCGCGATCTCAAGCCGGCAAACATTCTGCTCGATGCCCAGCAGCGGCCCCGAGTGGCCGATTTTGGGCTGGCGGTGCACGAGACAATCCAGCGCCGCCGCAAGGGGGAACGATCGGGTACGCCCGCCTACATGTCGCCGGAACAGGTACGGGGCGAGACGCACCGGCTGGACGGCCGCAGCGACCTCTGGAGCCTGGGGGTGATCCTGTACGAGACGCTCACCGGCCGCCGGCCGTTCGGCGGCGAGACCCGCAGCGAACTGTTTGACGAGATCCAGTACCGCCACCCCAAGCCGCCGCGGCAGATCGCCGGTCAAGTGCCGGCGGAACTCGAGCGGATCTGCCTCAAATGCCTTTCCAAGCGCGTCACCGACCGCTATTCCAGTGCGCTCGACCTGGCCGGCGACCTGCAGCATTGGCTCCAGAGGCCGGAAACCTCCGGCGAGCCGCGGACGTCAGTCCGCGGTTCCACGATGCCGGAAGCGAAAGACGAAGCGGCGCCGGTGCGGATCGTGCCCAAGGGGCTACGGTCATTCGACGCCGAGGACGCCGGTTTCTTTCTCGACCTGTTGCCGGGTCCACGAGATCGCGACGGGTTGCCGGAGAGCATCCGTTTCTGGAAGACGCGCCTCGAAGAAACGGACGCCGACCGGACGTTCGCGGTGGGCATGATCTACGGTCCCAGCGGCTGCGGCAAGTCGTCGCTGGTGAAGGCGGGCCTGCTGCCGCGGCTCGCGCCGCACGTACTGCCGGTCTATGTCGAAGCCACGGCCGGTGAAACCGAGCTGCGGCTGCTCAAGGGATTGCGCAAGATCTGCCCCCAGATCACGCCGGACGCCACGCTGCCCGACATCTTCGCCTCACTGCGCGAGGGCGTATGGCTGCCGCAGGGCCGGAAGATCGTCATCGTGCTCGACCAGTTCGAGCAGTGGCTGCATGCGCGTGTCGTGGAGCCGGCCGAGCAATTGATCCAGGCACTGCGACAGTGTGACGGGGCCCGGTTGCAGGCGGTGGTGATGGTGCGGGACGATTTTGCGATGGGGGCGGCGCGGTTCATGGATGCCTTGGATGTCCCCATTCTTCAGGGAAAGAACTTTGCTACGGTTGATCTGTTTGGCGTCGACCATGCACGCAACGTCCTGATGCGGTTTGGGCAGGCCTTTGGTCGGCTTCCGGTTCACTTTGAGGAGATCTCGGCGAATCAGCAGCAATTCCTCGATGCCGTGGTGGCAGGTCTGGCGCAAGAGAGCAAGGTTGTTTCGGTGCGATTGGCACTCTTCGCCGAAATGGTCAAGGATAAACCGTGGACAGCGGGTACGCTTTCCGAAGTGGGCGGCACCGAGGGGATCGGCGTTGCGTTTCTTGAAGAGACGTTCAGTTCCCGCAGCGCCAACCCCAAAGTACGGCAGCACCAGCACGCCGCCCGTGCCGTGCTCAAGACGCTTCTCCCGGAAGCGGGCACCGACATCAAGGGCCATATGCGTTCGTACGCGGAACTTCTGGACGCTTCGGCCTACGCCTCGCGGCCCAGAGATTTCGAGGACCTGATCCGGATCCTCGACAGCGAGGTCCGGTTGATTACGCCGACGGAAAGTGAGGGAACGGGGAACAGGGAACCGGGAACGGGGAAAGACGCCGCTTTCGCCTCTTCTCCTTCTTCCTTCACCCTTCACTCTTCCAACTTCCAATTGACGCACGATTATCTGGTGCCGTCGCTGCGGGAGTGGCTGACGCGGAAGCAGAAGGAAACGCGGAGGGGACGGGCCGAACTGCGGCTTGCCAAGCGCTCGGCGCTCTGGAATGCGAAACCGGAAAACCAGCAGTTGCCGTCGTGGTGGGAGTACCTGAGCATCGCCTGGCTGACGCCGAGAAAGGACTGGACGGAATCGCAACGGAAGATGATGCGTCGCGCGGGACGCGTCCAGGGCACGCGGGCGGCGATTCTGGCGGCCAGCCTGGTGCTGGCGATTTTCGCGGGCCGGGAAATTCAAGGCCGTTTTCAGGCGCGTTCCGCCATCTCGCAACTGACGAGCGCGGATGTGGACCAGTTGCCGGCGTCGCTGCTGCAGGTCGATCGATTCTACGGCTGGGCTGCCAGCAGCTTGTCGTCCTTGGCACGCGGGACTCCGGGCACGGCCGAAGAACGCCGCACCCAACTGCACGCCCGGCTGGCGCTGATATCCCGCGACGCTTCTCAAGTCGAGCCGTTGCTGGAGGAACTGCTCACCAACCACGTTTCCTACGTGGGAGTGATTCGCGATCAACTCCAGCCGTATCGACTACAATTTGAGGACAAACTGTGGGAGTTGCTGCGCGACGGGACGGCGGCCCCTGCACGTCGGTTCCGCGCCGGATTGGCGATGGCCGGGGCCGCCGGGCAAGCCGATCCCGACCTCTGGATGCCCGGGGACATTGTCTTTCTTGCCGAACAGCTTGTTGTCGCCAATTCCGAACACCAGTCGCGACTGCGGGAGTACCTGCGCCCGCTGCAGGACCGGTTGCTGCCCGAACTGGAACGGATATTTCTCGATCGCGCGGCCTCCGAGAGCCGACAGGTGAGCGCTGCCAATGCCCTTGGGGACTACGCCGTCAAGGATACGGCGCGGCTTTCGCGACTATTAACGGTGGCGACTCCCGAACAATACGCGTTGTTGTACCCACTGGTCAGTTCGGCGAAAGATCCTGCGGCGACTGGCTTGCTTGCGCAGCTCGTGCGCGAAACTCCTGCGGAGGGTCTGCCGCAAGCGGATCGCGTGTCGTTGGGCCAGCGCCGGGCGGCCGCCGCGATCACGCTGCTGCGCCAGGGTGAACGGGAGCGGATCTTGGATGTGCTTCGCGTAGGCACTGATCCGGAGTCGCTGAGCCAGTTTGTGGCCCGCTGCCGTGCTCGGAGCGTGTCGGTGTCGGAACTGCTGGAGTGCCTGGACCGGGTCGACGCGTCGCGCAAATTATTGTCGGGAGCAGCACGCCAGCGGGAAGATCGCGTGGTGTACGGCCTGCTGCTGGCCCTGGGCGAATATCCACTGGAGGAAATTGTGGCGGCGACGCGACAGCCGCTCATCGACAAGCTTGTCGTCTGGTACGGTCAAGACCCGAGTTCCGGGATCCACGGCGCGGCGGGCTGGCTGTTGCGGCGTTGGGGGTTTGAGGACGCGGTGACGAAAATCGACCAGACTCCAGTCCCCTACGATCCGACGGGGGAACGGGAATGGTACACGCTGGAGATCAAAGCCACGAGCGACGGCGGCTTACATGGATCGTTGTTTGGTCCGACGGAGCGACCTCTGTACTTCACGTTCATCGTGTTTCCGGCGGGCGACTACACGATTGGCTCGCCGGAGGGCGAGAAGGATCATCAGATCGAAGAACGGCTGCACCGCGTCACGCTGACGCAGCCGATCTCGGTGTGCGACCGGGAGCTGACCTGGGCTCAATACGACCCCATGGACAATCGGCACATGCACACTGCATGCGAGCGTCAATTCAATCGCAAGCTCGGTCCGTCCGACCCGGTATTTGGCGTCAACTGGTCCGAGTCGGTGACGTATTGCTGCTGGCTGACCGCGCAGTCCGGGATGGGTAAGGAATCGCAATGCTACGACGATTCGGAGTTGCTGCCCAAGGACCAGGAGGGCAATCCGCAGTATGCGCAGATTTACCTGCATCGAGACGGATTTCGGCTGCCTACGGAGGCGGAATGGGAAGTGATCTGCCGGAGCGGCACGACGTCGGCGTATTCGTTTGGGAACGATCTGCAACTGCTGGGTCAGTACGGCTGGTATCAGGAGACTTCGAACCAATGGTCGCACAGCGTGGGATTGCTTCGACCGGGTCTCCGGGGGCTGTTCGACATCCATGGCAACTTGTTTGAATGGTGCCACGACTGGTTCGCTGAATACGCTGACAGCGCATCGGTGGGCAATCCGATCGGTCCTGCAAAGGGCTCGCGCCGGGTGTTCCGGGGCGGGAGCTGGGACTACCCCGCCAGGTACTGCCGGGCGGCGTACCGCAGCAGGTCCGGGCCGTCGCAGCGCGGCTACGACATGGGCTTTCGTCTGGCCCGAGTTCCGGTTAGCCAAGCGGGTGCGGAGCAACCAGTCCGCGGAGCGAACGGAGCCGGGAGCGTAGGCCCGTAGGGAGGTGGCGGTAGCCCCGACCGGAGGTGCCGTAGCGAGAGGCGCAGTGAGCGGAGCCGCGTGGAGAAATGCCGGTCACCTCGTTGCCCAGAATAGCCAGGTTTCTCCGGGGCGGATGGCCTTTGTGATCGCGAATCCTCTGTCCTCGAGCACTGCCCGGAATCGATTGAAAGTATATTCCTTGCGAGCGTATCGCAGTGGGTGTACCTCTCCGACGATCGCTTGTATTTGGCTGAGGTCCGTGTCGTCGACGATGGAGAATTCTGGCCCCTCACAGTCGAGCTTGAGCAATCGGATCTCGCTACCGACGGATTGCAGAATGTCACCCAGCCGGATCAACTCGCCGAAGTGCTCCTGCGTGGACGTGCTCGCGAAGCAGCCGTCCGAAAATGGATGGATGCACGTTCGAGAGTCCGGCCCTCCGATCGCTTTCGGGACGATCGTTACCCGGTCACCGTACTCTGCGAGATTCGCACGCAGATGCTCATGAAACTCCGGCTCACATGAGATCACCCGGCCCGCGCCGCGGTCCAGGCAGGCGCGCGTGAACGATCCTACGTGGGCCCCCACGTCTACGATGACGTCGTCTGGTTCAAAGCGATCCGGCAGCTCGTAGTCGTTGGCGGTGTAAACGTCGCGCCATACACCGATGTCATGCCAGCCTGGTCGAAGGGATAGGTCATACGGTCCGCCAGGAATTGGCTCCAAGAATCGTTCTAGCCAGTTGCCGTCCCACTCTGCGATCTCGGTCCACTTGTCTTGGTAGCCATAACTGATCCGCCACAGGTGTCCATCGCGAACCGCGCCAGCCGGAAAGACCACGTTGGGGTGCGTGTCGTTCCAGCGGTCGGCAGCATCCGGCAATAGCAGCGGGAACGGCAGCAGACGCGCCGGCTGAAATGGTGGGCGGTTCTCGAACGTGTAGAGATTGATCGAGTACCAGCGCTGGCCCTGGTAACGCATCACACAGTGCACGAAGTTGTACCACTCGTTGCGGTACAGCACCGGCGAGCAGCCGCCTCGCGGGTGCCCGAGCTGCATCGGCCAGGCAAGGGGCCGCGAGTCGATCAAGGAGAATCCCGGCCGCCGTTCGTCGGCCTGCAAGATGATGTGATTTGGCGACGTCGAGTAGATAGCATGCAGCCGGCCGCCATATTCGAACATGCCCCAATTCTTTTCCCAGGCCCGCCTCGGCTCATACACAGGCGAAAACGTCTCGACGGATCGAAAGTGATCGTCAAGCCGCGTCAGTACGATTGAGGTATATGCCTTCCTGTCGCTCCCCATCGCCAAGCCGATCGACTCCAGCCAAAGCGACCCATCATGGGTAAAAAGTCCTGGATCTTCGGACGCCATGCGATTGACCTTGAGCGATGGCATATCCACGATCGTGTTGTTGACTGGCTGCATGTCGCGACCGTGACGCCGCAGCCAGTTCCTTCCTTTAGGAGACCAAGCAGAATATGCTCGGCGTCCACATGCGAGTGTTTGAATCGCTCGGCCTCTTGTTTTGCCAGTTGAAGTACCCATTTCGCGCGGTCCGTAAAGCGTTCGTACATTCTTTTGCTCCGGTCTCACGGGGTTGTCTCGGCGCAAATAGTTCCAGTCTGTTCATCTGGGAATAATCTGAAAGTCAGCACCCCAAACATCCCATCGCGATTAGTCTTGGATTGTGGTGCCGTAAATACTTGTCACTCAGCAGCGAGCTTGGCCCTGCGAGCGATACCCGGTTCGTCGGTGATCTCTGTCGCGTGATTCCGCACCAACTTGATTATGTCCTGTTTCTCTCCCACCAATTGCGTCGTAAGTGAACCCAATGACGCTCGCTCGCATTGAATTGGTAGGCCGTGTTTTTCGATCACCTTTATCACTTTTGCGCGATCAATCGCACGCACAAAAAGGTAATCATCCTTGACCAAAGCGTACGCGCAAAATCTCTTTGAGGACATGTTGAGGTCCGGTGCGTTAATTTCAAGCAATGCGTATCCTGTTCCATCTTCCAAGTCCGAGGCCACAAATCTTAGTCTCAAATCCTTATTGCTTTCGTCGACGGGCGATTTTGGGATTACCACGTTATAGGTACCCGATTCATCGGGCCCCGAAATCGTCATTGGCTCATTCCCTGACTCTAACTCAGGAAACGCGGAGTCGTACTCTTCCCATTTACCAGCGAACGATCGATCAGATTTGTCTGGAGTGTCGATCACAGTCCCCGGCGTTATGACCAATGCTCCGCAGCCACTTAACATCAGGAAGGCGCCGGCAATTGGAACAATGAGTCTCGACATATTGATTCTCCGCATACGCACACAATCGCCGTTACCCACAGCAAGTAACTGGAGACCTATTCGTGAAATCATTCGCTGACCAATTAGGTCACACTTGGACAATCCAAATCAACGTCACGTCCATCAAACGAGTCCGAGGTCTGCTTGGCAATTGACCTCTATCAACTCGTCAACGATGGTTTCACGTCGCTCGCCAAACTTGTGAGTGACCCCGTTCAATTGGCGGACGTGCTGTATTGTCTCTGTAAGGTCGAGGCTGAGGCAAGACAAGTTTCCGACGAGGATTTTGGCCGAGGACTTGCGGGTGACGCGATCACGCTAGCAGCCGATGCGTTCGTTGAGGAACTCATCGATGGCCGATTCGTAAAACTCTTTCTAGAAAATTGAGGTGCGGAAATAGTGCCGCAGCATAACGCTCGAATCGCTAAGCAGTTCCGCTATTGAAATGTTGGAAAAGAAAATCGATGATTGGGGGCAAGTCAAACGGGAAAAGGGCGGACATGCTGATTGAGACTCTTCATGGACTAGCAACGCGCCTGCTCTACCTCGTGCTCGCGCCGCGACACCCGCGCGGTCGGACCGCGATGCACGCAGTTGAAGAGGATGACAATGGCGCTACACTTTGGGTGCACACTCACGGCCTCGCCAAACTTGGACTTCCGGAAATCGAATTCGTCGGCGTTCCGCACGAGCTTCGGGGATATGCCCATGGTATGCTCTTCGACATCATGGGCTATATGAAGTTCGAGCGTCCTATCCGTCCGGACGAGAACTTTGGAGGCATGCTTGTCCACAACAACCAAAAAGCCGCTCACTACGCTACTGCACGGCAAATCGTGAGAGAGGGCGACCCTGCCCACTCGGGCACTCTTAGGTTTGTTAACTACAACCAAGCTGCCGAGTCGGGCTTCCCATACCGGCTCTTCGCAGTCCACATTAACTGTCTCGCCGAAGAGAGCCGCTCCGCCAGCGAGCGTGAGCGCTTAGCCAAGCTCAGCTTGTCGACACACCCCGGATCGCCGGAGGAATGGCGCTCCCAGGCCGATCCTGACCAGAATCCCGGCAACTGGGTCGCTTACCATGTCCTCGGCCACGCGCTCTGCGACCAAGGCAAAATCCGAGAGGGTCTAGATGCACTTCGGCAAGTCCTGGAGCGCTGTCCCTCGGCGGCAATTCAGTTTCACTCCATCTACACAGAGGCTATTTCAGAAGGAGATCTTCCTCCTGCTGATTTAGACCCCAGGAGTCGGTTCTGGACCGAGGTGAACGTTGAAGCGCTTCAAGCAGAGGTCGGGCTGCGCGGTGGCGGCGCCGCCTAATAAATCATCCCGGCGGACCAAACTGCCCGCTTCGCGGTCGCCCTTGCCGCCGAATCAGCTCTACCTTTTGAAAGCATCCTTACGCTTTGGATCTGGATAACCTCATAGTAGAGAACGAGGCGAAATATTGTTGCATCTCGACCAACTCGTGGCGCTCCTCAACTCAGAGTCCACGCGCTTTGCTCGAAGGCAAAACGAACTCGCCAACCGTGGGCCAAGACGGTCTCAAGTTCATTTGGGAGTCGATCACCACGTCGACTTGTGTTGCGCGATTTCGGCTGTCTTCCCCTCACCCCCCCCGCCCCTCTCCCCATGCAACCGTGGAATACACGGTCGCATGGGGCGAGGGGAGCCGAGGGATTCAGATTGGGGTGCGCAACAGATTTGGTCTGGTCAAGAACTCGACTTTTTATCAGTCCA
>Ga0233425_10005368_pt1 | contig 20316 bp, 15 predicted proteins | sample Watercolumn_Towu_2_FD_181712 | JGI IMG/M metagenome (GOLD analysis project Ga0233425, IMG submission 181712) | Freshwater microbial communities from Lake Towuti, South Sulawesi, Indonesia - Watercolumn_Towuti2014_140_MG | ecosystem: Environmental > Aquatic > Freshwater > Lake | place... | reverse complement strand
GTGTAGGAACCTTATGCGGACTGCCTCTTTTGAGCAAGCGAAAGTGTCTCATATTATGATTGGGTGCCAATCGACTTGGCAAGGCAGAAAATCTGGGTTGTTTGTTCTTGCCCAGAATCGCACTCAGTAGAGCCGAGGACTTCGTTCGCAACCACTGTACAGTTAACGACTTAAGTTCTACCAAGTCGAAGTCGGTATCTAGTTCCTTTGGGTGGACATTGCCCAATCAATACAATCTGCGCAAGCGCGCAAGTCCTTGAGTCCCTAAATTGCCCTGTTTATCATAGAACACTGGCGTGCTGATTTCACGTCTGGCAGCGTAGCGGAGAACGCCGCTCGTGGGCCGGTTGTCGACCTGCCAATGCAAACGCAGCCTAGGCCATCTGCCCCACGAATCGCGGCTGTTCTTAGCAATGGCGACTACTTGCTTCACGGACGGGCTGCAACCCCTAGTCCTCAGAAGTAGGGCTCAAACATGACGCACGACCACCTCGCACACGCCTCGCTCGGTGACCTGTTTCGGGTTCTGCGAAGGCACAAGAAGAAAGTCGCATTTGTCGTCGTGGCGATTGTCGCTGCGGTGACCGTCGCCACGATGGCTTGGCCGCGGGCCTACCGTTCGCAGGGCAAGATTCTGGTCCGTCTCGGCCGCGAGAACGTCACCCTCGACCCCACGGCGACCGTCGGCCGCGACGCCGTCGTTACCGTCCCCGAGGGTCGAGAGCAGGAGATCAATTCCGTAGTCGAACTGCTCAAGAGTCGAGTCTTGATCGAGAAGGTCGTCGATGCCCTGGGGCCGGCAGCCATCCTGCAGTCGCCGGAGCCGGCCGACGAGGCGGACACTTCTGCCGCCGACGAGGCCGCCGATTGGCAGGCTCGCGTCCGCGCGCAGTTCGTGGCCGGCGCGTCGGCCGCCAAGAGTTGGCTGGGGCAGTTGTGCCAGTTGGGTGAAGCGCAAGAGGAAGTCGACGAGCACCAGCGGGCCGTCGATCTGTTCGCCGGCAACTTGAAGGTCGACGCCGTCCGCAAGTCCAATGTGGTGGAGGTTGCTTACGAGGGCCGCAGCCCCAAACGCGCCCAGGCGGCGGTCGCCAAGTTGATCGAGTTGTTTCCCGACGAGTACATCCGCCTCCACCGTACGCCCGGTTCGCACGATTTCCTGGAGCAACAGACGGCCTTGCTGCGCGGGCAATTGGACGGCCGGCAGCAGGAACTCCGCCAGTTGCGCGAGCGGACGGGGCTCTTTTCCGTGGCCGAGCAACGCAAGTCGCTGATCGACCGCCTGGGACGCCTGGAGGACGAATCGCTGGCCGCCGACGCCGCCCGGGTGTTGGCCGAGAGTAAGGTCCGCTACCTGCGGAGCCAACTGGGGGTGCTGCCCGAGAGCGAAGTGGCGGGCGAGACGACCGGCGTGGGCAATCGCGGCACCGAGGCCATGCGCGAGCAACTCTACGCCCTGGAAGTCCGCATGCACGAAGCGGCGGCGAAGTACAGCGAAACGCATCCGCGGTTCCAGGCCATCCGCGAGCAGGTCGACGCTGCCCGGGCGGTGCTCGACCAGGAAGAGAAGACCCGCGTGCAAGTCACCAAGGCGCCCAACCGGCTGCACGAGCAGACGAAGCTGTCGTTGCTGGCCGAGGAGTCGCAGTTGGACGCGCTGCGGGCCAAGTCGGAGAAGATGCGGACGCAAATCGCCGCGTTGCGGAAGGAACTCACGTCGTCGGCCGACAACGAGTTGCGGATCGCGGACTTGGAGCGGGAGATCGCCTTGCTGGAATCGAACTACCGCAAGTACGCCGCCGGCCGCGAGCAGGCCCGCCTCGACCGCCAACTCGAAGACCAGAAGATCTCCAACGTCAGCGTGCTGCAACCGGCCACCTGCGAGGTCCGCGCGGTGCGGCCGCGGGTGTGGGTCAATCTGGGCCTCGGCGCGGTGTTGGCCGCAGTGGCCGCCGTCGGCGTGGCGTGCCTGGCCGACTCGCTGCGTCCCGCCGCGACTGCGTCCGAGAAGACGACGCCGAAGCCGTCCGATCCGGCCGCGGAACGAAACGGGGCGGACGGCAACGGCGACGAGCCGGCGCGGTCCTTGTCGTCGCAACGGGCCGCCGTGCCGGCTCCCGCTTCACAGCCGCATTTGCGGAGGAGGAAAGTGCGCCGATGAGACTCTGGACCTCCATCGTGCGGTGGCGGGGAAGGGGTGCGACGCACACCCCGCCGTCGCAAACGCCAACCAACGTGGCGCCCGCCGAGCGGTTCCGTGCGCTGGTCGAACGCGAGCGGCAGCGAGTAGACCGCAACGGGTCGCGGTTCAGCCTGCTGGTGCTGACGCCGCGTCAGCCGCGAGCGGCCGACGACTTGTTCGGTGCGCTGGCCGCATATCTGTCGTTCCGCTTGCGCGCGACCGACGACGTGGGCTGGTGGAAGCCCGGCGCCTTGGGCGTGCTGCTGACCGACACGCCGGCGCAGGGCGCGTGCAAGGTGGCCGAAGAAATCTGCCGTGCCGAGTGCCTGCCCGCGCCCGTCGATTGCGAGATCTACGTCTATCCGTCGCACCGTCCGCCGCCGCGAGACGGCGAGCGGGCAAGAATGGAAGACGTAGACGACGTTCAGCTTCCGGCAGCGGCGCGGCCGCTCGAGCCCGTGCTCATGCAGGCGTTGCCGGCCTGGAAGCGGGCCTTCGACATCGTCGGCGCGATGATTGCGATCGTGTTGTTCTCGCCAATCGTCCTGGCGGCGGCGCTGGCCATCAAGCTCACCTCCCGCGGGCCGGTGTTCTTCCGCCAACTCCGCGACGGTCGGGGCGGCCGACAGTTCTGGGTCTACAAGTTCCGCACGATGATCGTCGACGCCGAGCAGAAGAAGCAGGCGCTGCGAGCCATCAGCGAGCAGGACGGCCCGGCCTTCAAGTTGGCCCGCGACCCGCGCGTAACGCCCGTCGGTCGCTTCCTCCGCAAGACGTGCATCGACGAGCTGCCGCAGTTGTGGAACGTGTTGCGGGGCGAGATGTCGCTGGTCGGGCCGCGGCCAATGGATTCCAAGGAGTCGCAGTATTGCCGCGGCTGGGAGCGGCGGCGGCTCGACGTCACGCCGGGATTGACCTGCATCTGGCAGGTCGACGGCGGTTCCCGCGTGCCGTTCGCCGAGTGGATGCGCATGGACATCCGGTACATCCGCCGGCGGACGCTGTGGCACGACGTCAAGCTGTTGTTGAAGACGGTGGTCGCCGTGCTTTCCTGCCGTGCCTCGAACTAGGACCGCACTCCATATGGATTGTACTGTCGCCAACCGCGAACTGCCCGAGGAAGGAACCGTATCGGCGAGCCCCGGGCGTAAGCCCGGGGATACCGGCGCCGAGCCGGCATCATCCCCGGGCTTACGCCCGGGGCCCGCCAAACAGCCGAGGCTCGCAAACGTCGACTGCGGCATGCTCGGCGTGACGGCCCGTAAGTCGACCCTTTCGCTCGTCGACCAGGTGCTCGTCAGCGGCACGAGCTTCCTCACGACGGTTGTCGTGGGGCGTTTCGGCGGGCCGGAACAGTTGGGCATTTACTCGCTCTGCATGACGCTGCTGCTGCTGGCGGTGGCCTGCCACGCGGCGCTCATCACGCTCCCCTACACGGTTTATGCGCATCGGCTACAGGGCGCGGCACGGGCACAGTACGCCGGCAGCGTGTTGGTCCACCACGGGGGGCTTACGGCGCTGACCGTGCTGCTCCTCGCCGCCGCCGCCTTGGCGGCATCGTTGGGGCTCGGGCCGCCGGGTTTGGCCGGCGCACTGTGGGTGGTGGCGGCGACGGCCGCCTTCGTGTTGTTGCGCGAGTTGGGACGCCGCTTCGCCTTCACCGAACTGCACGTGGGGGTGGCCCTGGCGATCGACGCAGTTGTCGCCGCGATTCAGGTCGCCGGCCTGGCGTGGTTGCTGGTTGCCGGTGAAATCAGCGCAGGGGGTGTCTACGCCTTGGCCGGCGTGGCCTGCGCCGTAGCCGCCGTTACTTGGCTGGCCTTGGCACGCCGCCAGTTCGTCGTCCGCCGCGATCTGGTTGCGGGACAGTTGCGGCACAACTGGTCGTTCGCCCGCTGGGCGTTCGCCGGTTCGGTGACGTGGATGATTCACGGCTACGCGATGCACTGGCTGCTGGGTTGCACGTTGGGCGTGGCCGAGACGGGCATTCTCGCCGCCTGCATGACCGTCGTGATGCTCTTCAACCCGTTGCTGGTCGCGGTCGGCAACGTAATGACGCCCAAGGCAGCCGAAGTCTACGCGCGCGAACGTCAGGCCGGCGTGCGGCGCGTGGTCCGCAAGGCGACCGTGCTGCTCGGCGGGGCCACGGCCGCGTATTGCTGCGCGATCGTCCTGCTGGGCGACAACCTGATGGAACTGCTCTACCACAATCCGGCCTACGCGGGGCACGGGCACTTGATCGCCGTGCTGGCCGCCGGCCTGCTGGTGTCGGTGTTGTCGTCCGCGGCCGACAGCGGCCTGTGGGTTCTGGAACGGTCCGATCAGAGTTTCAAGGCCAATCTGTTGGGCCTGGCCGTCACGCTGCTGGCCGCCGCGCCGTTGCTGCAAGCGTGGGGCGTAGTCGGCGCGGCGTACGCATTGCTGGCCGGTCAGGCGGCGGCCTCGATGGTCCGCGGGCTGGCGTTCCTGCGGGCGTCGGGCAGCCCGGTTTCGGTCGCCTGTGGTGCAGCCGCCTCGGCTGCCATTGCAGGCGAGACGCCGGCAGCACAATGGAGGGCTCCCTGATGCGCTTCACCACGTTGGGACAACTCGCGATCAAGCACTCCCGCAACGCGGTCGCCGAGCGGCTCTACCGCACGACGGGCCTCGACGTGACGCGCCCGGTCGCCATCTACGGCCTCGTCAATCAGCACTGCAACGCGAAGTGCCGAAGCTGCAAGTTCTGGCGCATGGACGAGTATGCCGAGGAAATGAGCATCGAGCAGTGGCAGAGCGCGGTGCTAAGCCTCAAGGAGTTCATCGGCAAATTCTCGATCAACTTCTCCGGCGGGGAACCGTTCCTGAAGAAGGACTTCCTCGCGCTCTTGGAGTTCTGTGCGGAGCACGGCATTCTGGCCGGAGTGACGACCAACGGCTCGTGCTTCACGCCCGAGGTTGCGCGGCGGCTCGTGGCCGCGCGGCCCTTCAACGTGAACGTCTCGGTCGATGCGCCGGAGCCCGAACTGCACGATCATCTTCGCGGGATGGAGGGCTCCTTCGCACGGATCTGCGCGGGCATCGAGCGGCTGGCGGCCGAGCAGACCGCACAGAAGATCTCCTTCCCGATCATCGTCAAACCCACGATCAGCGCCAAGAACTTCCATCTGTTGCCCGAGATTGTCACCTGGGCGGGCCGCATCGGGGCCACGAGCGTCCACTTCCAACCGCTGGAGCGCTGGAGCCAGGAGACGTACGACGAATTGTGGATCGGCCCGTTGCTGGCGGCCGATTTCGAGCGCATCATCGAGCGGCTCTTGGCGCTGAAGCGCGAGGGTGCGCCGATACTCAACAACGAGCAGTCGTTGCGGATGCTGGGGGCCCATTTCCGCGAGGAGAAGGCGCCCCGCGAAATGCTCCCCTGCGTTGTCGGTCTGCGAAACTACTTCATTGCGCCGGACGGTGACGTGAAGGTCTGCGGTTTCTTCGCGCCGCTGGGCAACGTCCGCACGCAGTCGGCCCGCGAAATCTGGCACGGCCGGCAGGCCCGCGAAATCCGCCGGCAGACACTCGAATGCCAGAGCCTGTGCCTGGCCACGTGTACGTCGCAGAAGACGCTCCGCGATAAGTTCCGCATGGCGTGGCAATTGCTGCGCGGGCAGCGGCACCGCGGCAACGGAGTGCCAGCGCCATGAGCACCGCCGGCCGCGGAATGACGATGGCCGAGGCAACGTCGCGCGGCGGCGCGGCCGCCGCCGCGCCCGCCATCGACCGGCTCGGCGCGCTGCTGTTGGCCGCGGCTTTGTTCCTCAACGAGGCCGTCTTCCGCATCATCGACGTCGAGCAGTTCCGCTTCGATTGGCAGATCGCCATGCGATTGTCGGTCTGCCTGGCGTGCGGATTGTACGGACTCCTTCACTGGCCGCAAGTCCGCAGCGAGATTGGCCGCTTCCCCGGCGCGTGGGTGACGTTGCTTGCCGCGTGGGCGCTCGTGACTGTGCCCGCGGCGATCAACGTGCCGTATGCCGCGGCGTCCTGGGCGGCGCTAGTGTGCATGATCCTCTTCGCGCCGGCCGTGCTTCGCCAGCTTGGCGGGCGGCGCGTGCTGCTGACCGTGTTGGTCACGCTGACGTTCTTCGTGGCCTGTTGCTGGGTGGTCTACTTCGCAGTTCCGCAATTCGGACGCACGGGCTTCACCATGCCGGACCTGGAGGTCGTGTACCGCTTCGGCGGACTGGCCAGCGCCAACGCCACGGGTCGCGTGTGCGCACTGTGGATTGCGCTGCTCTTGGTGGCCGGAATGCAACGTTGCGTGCGATGGCGGGTGTTGCTTCCGCTGCTGGGCGTCGGGCTCGTGACACTCGTGCTGACTAACACCCGCACGGCCATGATCGCCGGCGGTGCGGCGGTCGCCCTGCTGGTGCTACGGCGCGTTCCGCGCGGCGGGATGAAGACGCTCGGCCTAGCGGCGATCGGCGGCGTTGCGTTGGCCGGACTAGCGCTGTCGCTGGGCCTCGTGCAATTCGATCCCGACTCGCTTTTGGCCAGCTTCTCCCGCGCCGGCAATGCGGAAGAGGCCTACACGCTCACCGGTCGCACCCCGTTGTGGGAATACACGGCCGAGCAGATCGCCGAATCGCCGCTGGTGGGCTGCGGCTACGCCTGCACGCGGTTCGTGCTGATCCACGGCGAGCATACCGCGGTGCCGCACGCTCACAACCAGGTGCTCAACGTGGCCTTGAGTTGCGGCCTGGTGGGCGGCCTGCTGATGGTGATGATGTTCCTGGCACAACTGCGGCACTTGCTGTTCCGCGGCGAGTTGCTGCCCGACGCCGTGACGGTGTTCGTGCTGATCGGCGGAATCGCCGACTGCATGGCTTTCACGCCCATCCCCGACGCCTGCACGCTAATCTGGTTGCTGGCGGTGTTTTGGCGGCAGACGGGCAGCACTCTGGATACGGCTGAAGCGACGCTTACGGAGGCAGTCCGTTGAGCGACACAAATGCCACACCGCTGAAGACCTTGCCCGTGCGCGCCGTCTTGCTGACGAATATCATCTCGCCGCACCAGGAGGTCTTCTATGCGGAATTGGCGCGGCGGTTGGGCCACCTGACGATTCTCGTCTCCGCGCCGCACGATCCGGATAACTGGCGCGACTGGAAGGCGCAGTGGGGTTCGCTCAATGTGCGACTGCAACGCACCAGTACGGTGCGGTGGACGTGGCGGCATCCGGTGGGTTTCGAGGATCCGGCCTTCCTGCACATCCCCTGGGATACGCTCCCGCAGCTTCGCGCACTGAAGCCCGACGTGATCATCGCCTCCGAATTGGGCAGCCGCACGGCCTTCAGCGCCATCTACAAGGCCCTACATCGCGAAACGCCGTTGGTGCTGTGGGCGGCCCTCTCCGAACACACGGAAAGCGGCCGCGGCTGGCTGCGGCGGCGGCTGCGGAAGTGGCTCGTGCGGCGGGCCGATTGTTTGATCGTCAACGGCCACAGCGGTGAACGCTACATGCGTAGGCTGGGGTACAAGTCACCCAATTGCCATCACGTCCCCTATGCGGCGCTGCCCGGCGTGTTCGACCACAGCCCGAGCCGCGACGCCGCATCGGCCCATCGCCTGGTCTACGTGGGCCGGCTGAGCCAGCGCAAGGGCATCCTGCCGTTCACCAAGGTGTTGGCGCGTTGGGCGGCCGCGCATCCCGAACGGCAGGTGGACTTCTCGCTGGTCGGCAGTGGGCCGTTGCAGGCCGAACTGGAGGGCCTGCCCAAGAGCGGGAATTGCACGCTGCGGTTCCTGGGCAACCGCGATTACGCGGGCATTGCCACGGCCTACGCCGAGGCGGGCATCTTCGCCTTTCCCACCTTGGCCGACGAATGGGGACTCGTCGTCAACGAGGCCATGGCCGCCGGACTGCCCGTGCTCGGCAGCCGCTACGCCCAGGCCGTCGAGGAACTGTGCGTCGAGGACGTTACCGGCTGGTCGTATCGCCCCGACCGCGACGAGGAGATCCACCGGGCGCTGGATCGGGTCTTTGCCACCACGCCCGAGCAACTCAACGCGATGCGGACCGCCGCGCGGGAGAAGATCGCGCCGTTGAACGCCGGGAATATGGCCGACCGCGTGATCGACGCCCTGCGCATTACACTCGAGAACGCGGCGCATGGCCGCGGAGCGTCTTTGTTGGGGCGGCAGTTGCACTGCCGCCCCGAATCGGGCGACGCGCGGGGCGACAGTGCAACTGTCGCCCCAGCGCCGCGCAGTGCATTGGTCGCCCCAACGCAGCGCAGGCCGGATGCACGCCGCGCCGTGCCCACCGCGCTGCCCCTCGGGCCGCTGAAGAGCCTCGCCATCCTCAGCACCGGCCGGCTGGGCGTGTGTCTGAATCGCGTATTCGGCAGCCGCAGCAAGCATGCGTTGGGCATCTTGACGTACCATCGCGTGACGCCTGCGCCGGCCGGGATCGCAGCGCCGCCCGACAATACGACCCCCGAGCAACTCCGCGAGCACTTGCTCGGCTTGCGCCGCTGCGGCTACGCGTTCTTGCCGCTCCGCGAAGTGCTGGCCCGCGCCCGGAGGGAGAGCTTGCAACTCGCGCGCGGGGAATCCGTTGGGGCGGCAGTTGCACTGCCGCCCCCGACGGCTGCCGAAAGAGGTGGCAGTACAACTGCCACCCCAACCAACGGTTTTCAACTCGCCTTCAATGGACGCAGTGAGACTGCGTCCTACGAACAGGCGATCTGCGTCACCTTCGACGACGGTCTGGAGGGCGTGTACCGCTACGCCTTGCCAATTCTCCGCGAGTTGAACGTGCCGGCGACGGTGTTCGTGTGCAGCGGGTATCTCGACCGCGAAGGAGCGATGCCGTTCGACGATTGGGGCATCGCGCATCGCGATTGCATCGAGCCGGCCATGTATCGGTCGATGACCACGGCCCAAGCCCGCGAAATGCAGGAATCGGGGCTGGTGGAACTGGGTTGCCATACGCACACGCATGCCGACTGTCGCGGCCGGCCGGAGCTGTTGCGGCAGGAGTTGCAGACTTCGCAAGAGACGCTCTCGGCGAAGTTCGGCCCGCAGGCGTGGAGTTTCGCCTTTCCCTACGGCGGTTCGCATCTGGGGTTTGCCGACGCGGAGTTGGTCGACGTAGTGCGCCGCAGCGGCGCGACCTGCGCGTTGACGACCGACCCCACGACGGTCGATTGGCGCGGCGATCCGTTCTGCTGGGGCCGGTTCAACGTGTTCCCCTGGGACGACAGCGCGACGCTGGCCGCGAAGTTGGCCGGCTGGTACGGCTGGGCCCCGCGGCTGTGGCGGCCGTTGGCACGCCTGTTTTGGCGCGTGCCGAAGACCAAGGTTGCCGGCAGTCTTGCAGCGGAGTGTCGGACATGAAGATTCACGTCGTTGCCGCCGCGCAGCTCTCGGCCGAACACGTGGCAGCGTGGACGAAGATCGTCCGGGATGTTCCGGCGCTCGACAGCCCGTTCTTCCATCCCGAGTTTACGCAGGCCGTGGCCGACGTGCGCGAGGGCGTGGAAGTGGCCGTGCTGGAAGACGGCGGACGACCGGCCGGTTTCTTTCCGTTCCAGCGAATTGCGGGCGACACGGGCGAGCCGGTGGGCGATCCGCTGAGCGATTTCCACGGAGTCGTCGCCGCGGCCGACGTCGTGTGGCGGCCCGACGAACTGCTCCGCGCGTGCCGCCTGAAGGCCTGGCGGTTCCACAATCTGCTGGCCTGGCAGCAACCATTCCAGCCGCACCACGCGCTGCGTGTCGCGTCGCCGCAGATCGATGTCAGCCGCGGCCCGGAAGCCTACGAACGGGAGCGCCGCGCCGCGGGCAGTACGCTGTTCCATCAACTGCGGCAGCGGATGCGGGCGTTGGAGCGGAACTGCGGCCCATTGCGCTTCGAGCCGCACACGGCCGACCGCGACGCGTTGACTGCGGTCGTGCGATGGAAGGTCGAGCAGTACCAGCGCATCGGCGCGCCCAACTACCTGGCCGACGCGTGGACCGTCGCGATGCTCGAACGGCTGCTCGAGCGGCAGGAACAACCGTTCCGCGGCCTGCTCTCGGCGCTCTACGTCGGCGACCGACTGGCGGCGGCCCACTTCGGCATGACGGCCGGCGGTGTGCTGCACGGCTGGTTCCCCGTCTACAGCCAGGACTTCGCCAAGTACTCGCCAGGCATGTTGCTGTGGATGAAACTGATCGGTGCGGCGCCCGAGTTGGGCATCCGGCGGATCGATCTGGGCCGCGGCGACGAACGCTACAAGAGCAGCCTGATGACGGGCGCGACGCATGTGGCCGAGGGCGCAGTCGATCTGCGCCCGCTGGCCGGCGCCCTGCGGCACGGCTGGCTGACGGTCCGCGAGGCCGTGCGCGGCTCGGTGCTCAAGACGCCCGTGCGCTACGTGCTCCGCCGCGCCCGTCGGCTGTTCCACTCCTACCGCGTGCAGCCATGAAGATCCTGCTGTGCCACAACCACTATCGGCAGGCCGGCGGCGAAGACCGGGCCTTCCTCGACGAGGGTCTGCTGCTGGAAGCGCGCGGACACGAGGTGCTCCGCTTCGCGCTGCACAACGACGACATTCCGCGACTCGGCCGCTTCCACGCGGGGCGGCGGATGTTCTGGAACCGCGAGGTCTACCGGCAACTTCGCGAACTGATCCGCCGCGAGCGGCCGCAGGTGATGCACTGCACGAACATCTTCCCGCTGATCTCGCCGGCCGCCTACGACGCGGCCCGCCGCGAAGGCGTGGCGGTCGTGCAATCGCTGCACAACTACCGCTTGCTCTGCGCGAACGCCTTGCTCATGCGGAACGGCCGGGCGTGCGAAGACTGTTTGGGCCGGCGGTTTCCCTGGCCGTGCGTCCTGCATGGGTGCTACCGCGGCAGTCGCCTCGGCACCGCGGCGGTCGCGGCGATGAACGCCTATCACCGGCTGCGGGGGACGTGGACTTCGGCCGTGGACCGCTACATCGTGTTGAGCGAGTTCGCGCGGCGGAAGTTCTTCGACCACGGCCTGCCGCCCGAGAAGTTGATTGTGAAGCCGAACTTCGTGTGCGCCGATTCCGGGCCGGGCGACGGCGCGGGGGATTATGCGGTGTTCGTCGGCCGGCTGTCGGAAGAGAAGGGGGTCGCAACGCTGTTGGCGGCGTGGGACGTGCTGGGCGGCGCGATGCCGCTGCGCATCGTCGGCGAGGGGCCGTTGGCGCCGCAGGTGCAGGCGGCGGCCACGCGGAACGCCGCCATCGAATGGCTCGGGCCGCGGCCCTTCGACGAGGTGCTATACATCATCGGCGCCGCTCGCTGCCTGATCGTTCCGTCGGTCTGCTACGAGACCTTCGGGCGGACGATCATCGAGGCCTACGCCTGCGGCACGCCGGTCATCGCGTCGCGCCTGGGGGCGATGGAGGAACTGGTTGAACATCACCGGACCGGGCTGCACTTCGCGCCCGGCGATGCGGCCGACCTGGCTGCCGCGGTGCGGCAGTTCCTTGCCGATCCGGACGCCGAGACGGCCATGCGCCGCACAGCACGGCAGCGCTACGAAGACCTCTACACGCCCGACCGCAACTACGAGATGCTCATGGACATTTACGAACAGGCGATAGCCTGTAGGGCAGGCATCTCGACTGATTGTGGTGCGGGCGTCTCGCCTGCCGCAGCAGCCGGGACGGCTGCACCACAAGGGGGCGCGACGGCGGGTTGGTTCGTGGGGCAGGTTGCCAACCTGCCTGATCCACGGCAGGTTGGCAACCTGCCCCACGAACCGCGCTGGCCGCCGAAACGCAGCGTTTTTGGCGTGGGCGTAAGCGTGACCAACTACGACGAAGCCGTGGCAACGATCGTGGCCGCCGGCCGGCGACGCGACTCGGCCGTCGTCTCGTTGCTCCCCGTGCAGGGGTTGGTCATGGCCAGCAACGATCCCCAGTTGCAGCAGGCGACCAACTCCTTCGAGCTTGTAGCCCCCGACGGGCAGCCGGTCCGTTGGGCGCTCAATCTGCTGCACCGCACTCGGCTCCGCGACCGCGTATGCGGATCGGAACTCATGTCGCGGCTTTGCCAGCGGGCGGCCGAAGAACGGGTGCCCATCTATCTCTACGGCGGCGAGCCGGCCGTGCTCGAAGCGCTGCAAGCGAAACTCGCGGCGCAGTATCCCAAGTTGCCGTTTGCCGGCGTCGAGTCGCCGCCGTTCCGGCCGCTGACGCCCGAGGAGGACGAAGCGGCGGTCGAGCGCATCAACCGCAGCGGCGCGGGCCTGGTCTTCCTTGGCCTGGGCTATCCGAAGCAGGACTACTACGCCCACGCGCACCGCGCGCGAATCCGCGGCGTGCAACTCTGCGTGGGCGCGGCGTTCGATTTCCTCTCCGGCAACAAGCGGCGGGCCCCGGCCTGGATGCAGCGCTGCGGGCTGGAATGGCTCAGCCGCCTCTGCCAGGAACCCCGCCGCCTGTGGCGCCGCTACCTCGTCTACAACGCACTCTATCTTTGCAAGCTGGCCGCGGCCTTGTTCCGCCGGGCGCCTTCGTGAGCGTGTGCGGCGTTGGCCGACGCGAGAGCGCCGCGATCGTTCCTTGTCCTTCCGAGCCCCTTAACCCGACGGGAGTAGGGAAAACCCCGACCGGCGACTGGGAGAAATGACGCTCCAGAATGTTGACCGCCTTGCGGGAGTATTTGTAAAATGCCCGTAGCGTCCCAGGGGAAAGCACGTCTTCTTGTCCAGGAGTTCCCCGATGATCGATGAAACGATCTACGAGGCGGCCCGACGCAGCGGCATGTCGCGGCGGGATTTCGTGAAGTTCTGCACGCTGACCGCCGCCAACCTGGGGCTGGCCAGCAGCTTGGTGCCGACGGTCGTCCACGCGCTGGAGACCAAGCGGCGCCCGCCAATCTACTGGCTGAATTTCGCCGCCTGCACCTGCTGCACCGAGTCGCTGATCAAGTCGTCCCATCCGCTGATCGCCGACGCGCTGTTGGGCGTGATCTCGCTGGACTACATGGAGACGATCCAGGCCGCCGCCGGGCACCGGGCCGAGGAGATCCTCGCCAAAGGGATCGAGGAGAACGCGGGCAACTACCTGCTGGCCGTCGAAGGCTCGATTCCCACGAAGGACGGCGGCGTGTACTGCACCGTGGGCGGCGTGACCGCGCTGGAATACATCCACAAGGCCGCGGCCAAGGCCAAGGCCGTCATCGCCGTAGGCTCTTGTGCGTCCTTCGGCTGCGTGACGACCGCGTATCCCAACCCGGCCGGTTGCAAGCCGGTGCATCACGTGCTGCGGAACAAGCCGGTGGTGAACCTGCCCGGCTGCCCGCCGATTCCCGAGGTGTTGGCCGGTACGATCGTACACTTGGTTACGTTCGACCGGCTGCCGACGCTCGATGCGTTGGGCCGGCCCAAGGTATTCTACGGCCCGCGGATCCACGACAAGTGCTATCGCCGGGCGTTCTTCGACGCCAGCATGTTCGTCGAGAAGTTCGACGACGAGGGGGCCCGCAAGGGCTGGTGCCTGTACAAGATGGGGTGCCGCGGGCCGGTCACCGGCAACGCCTGCGCGGTGGTCAAATGGAACGACGGGGTGAGTTTCCCTATCCAGTCGGGCCATCCGTGCCTGGGGTGCTCGGAGCCGGACTACTGGGACAACCGGCCGATGTACGAGCACGTCACCACGGCCACGCTGCCGGGCCTTGCCACGGCCAACAAGATCGGCGCCACGCTGGCCATCGCCACCGCCGCGGCAACCGGGATTCATCTGGCCGCTTCCGCGGTCCGCAAAGCGCGGCAGAAGTGCGCCTGTGCGAAATCGCCAGAGACATGTGCGAAACCCCCAGAGGCGTCTCCGCCACCTCCCGAAGCCCCGCCGGAGTCCTAAGCCATGGTCCAGAAAATCGTCGTGGATCCCGTCACCCGCATCGAAGGGCATCTCCGCGTGCAGGCGGTCCTGGGCGACGACGGCGTCGTGCAAGACGCCTCCTGCACCAGCGCGCTCTTTCGCGGACTGGAACTCGTGCTCCGCGGCCGCGATCCCCGCGAAGCCTGGCAAATCGCCGAACGCATCTGCGGCGTCTGCACGCTGGTCCACGCCATTACGTCGGTCCGCGCGGTGGAGGACGCGCTGGAAATCGAAATCCCCAAGAACGCCAACCTGATCCGCAACCTGATGATCGCCGCGGAGTATGTGCAGGACCACGTGGTGCATTTCTATCACCTGCACGCGCTAGACTGGGTGGACATTACGGCGGCGCTGAAGGCCGACCCCAAGGCGACGGCCGAATTGGCCCAGAAGATCTCGAAGTGGCCGAAGTCGTCGTCCGGCTACTTCGGCGACGTGCAGACGCGGCTGAAGCGGTTCGTCGAATCGGGCCAACTCGGTATCTTCGCCAACGCCTATTGGGGGCATTCCGCCTACAAGTTGCCGCCCGAGGCCAACCTGCTGGCCGCGGCGCACTACATCGAGGCCCTGGCCTGGCAGCGGGAATTGGTCAAGGTCCACGCGGTCTTCGGCGGCAAGAACCCGCACCCCAACCTGATCGTCGGCGGCGTGCCGTGCGCCATCAACCTCGAGCATCCCGACGCGATCAACATCGACAAGCTGAGCCTGGTCAAGGCGAAGATCGACGAGGCCATCGAGGTGGTCGAGCAGATGTATCTGCCCGACCTGCTGGCGGTGGCCTCCTTCTACAAGGACTGGGCCAAGTGGGGCGGCGGGATCAGCGGCAAGGGAGTCATGGACTACGGCGAATTCCCCGTCGTCTCGGGCGACCGTTCCACGCATCAATGGAAGGGCGGGGCCCTGTTGGACGGCAAGCTCGACGACATTCACGACGTCGACGTCCGCGACCCGGAGCAAATCCAGGAGTTCGTCAGCCACTCGTGGTACGAATACTCGGAAGGCGACAAGGTCGGCGTCCATCCCTGGGACGGCGAGACGAAGCCGAAATACTCGGGCCCGAAACCGCCGTTCGAGTACCTGGAAACGCAAGAGAAATATTCGTGGATGAAAGCGCCGCGGTGGCGGGGCCGCGCGATGGAGGGCGGCCCGCTGGCCCGCACGCTGCTGGCGTTGGCGCACAAGGACAAGGAGGTCCAGGCCGACGTGGACGAGAGCCTGAAGCGGCTCGATGTGCCCGTCCAGGCGGTCTTCTCCGCGCTGGGGCGGACGTTGGCCCGCGCGCTTGAAACCCGCCGCGCCGCGCGCATGCTCAAACAAAGCTATGAGGAGTTGGTCGCCAACATCAAGGCCGGCGACACGCAGACCGCGAACATGGAGAAGTGGGAGCCCTCGACGTGGCCGGCCGGGGATCTCAAGGGGGCCGGCACGTATGCGGCTCCCCGCGGGGCGCTCGCCCACTGGGTGCGGATCGAGAACGGCAAGATCACCAATTACCAGGCCGTGGTGGCCACCACCTGGAACGGCTCGCCGAAAGACGCCGCCGGCCAGCGCGGCCCGATGGAGGAGGCCCTGATCGGCCTGCCGGTCCAGGATCCGAAGCAGCCCCTGGAGATCCTCCGCGTGATCCACTCCTTCGATCCCTGTCTGGCCTGCTCGACGCACGTGCTCGATCTGCGTGGAACCGAACTCGCCCGCGTCCAAGTGCAATAGGGGCCTGCTATGGCGAAAACCGAAACCTATCCGATCGAGTCCCTCAATGTAACGACGTACTATGTGTGGGACGGTTTCGTGCGCGTCAGTCACTGGCTCAACGTGCTGGTCGTGACAGTGTTGATTATCACCGGCCTGTACATCGGCAACCCCGTGTTCCGTCCGGCCGCCGACGAGCCCACGCACGCCACGTTGATGGCCACGGTGCGGAACTGGCACTTTCTGGCCGCGGTCGTGTTCACGCTTAACGGGCTGGCCCGCGCGTACTGGTTCTTCGTCGGCAAGACCTACCGGCAGTGGTTCCGCTTTCACATCTGGCGCGGCGACTTCTGGCGGGAAGTGTGGTGGAAGCTGAAGGACTACCTCTCGCTCCGCTACGAGGACTACGAGCAGCACACCCTGGGGCACAACGCGCTGGCCGCGCTGGCCTACGTCAGCGTGTTTCTGGTCGCCTCGGTGATCGGGCTGACGGGGTTCGCGATGCGCGGACAGATCGACCCCGGCGGCTTTCTCGACACGCTCTTCGGCTGGGTGCCGACGCTCTTGGGCAACGGCGCCAACGTCCGCTTCGTCCACCGGCTGGGGATGTGGGCGATCATCGCCTTCATGATTCACCACATCACGTTCGTGTTCTACCTCGAGGTGCTCCGCGAGAAGGGCATGCTCTCGTCGATGATCAGCGGCGTGAAGACCCGGCCCGCTGGCTGGAAGCCGAAGGAGAAGCCCTGGCAGTGACCGCGATCCTCGTACTGGGCATCGGCAATCCGCTGCTGGGCGACGACGGCTTCGGCGTGGAGGTCGTCCGGCGGCTGCGGCAGGCCGGTTCGCTGCCGCCGGCGGCGGAGCTCCTCGACGGCGGAACGGCCGGCCTCGCTCTGCTGCCGCACCTGGAGGGCCGGTCGCAGATCCTGGTCGTCGACGCCGTCGACTTCGGCGGCCGGCCGGGGGAAATCGTCCGCCTGCCCGCCGCCGCGGTTCCCGCCTGCGCCGACATGAAGCTCTCGGAGCACCAAGTCACCTTCCGCGAGGTTCTGGGACTGATGGAACTGCTGGAAGTGAAACCGCAGGAGATGCTCTTCATCGGAGTCCAACCGCGGAGCAACCGCTGGGGCGACGCGCTCAGCCCCGACGTGGAAGCCGCCATCCCCGCGGTGCTGGATGAAATCGGCCGGCAGTTGGCAAGCTGGAGTTGAAGGTTGGAAAAGATAAGGGGCGCTCCCGACGGGAACGCCCCTGAGGACTGCGGCCTTCGCGGTCTCGGTTGGTCTATCGTCTTTGGCAGTTGACCCGCATGCCCAAGTTCTGGTACTGCTTCTGCAAGTACCGCGCCTCTTTCTCCGTATTGCAGAGTTTCACGTAGATCGGCTTCGTAACCGTGTAGCTCACTTGCCAGGGGCTGTAGGAGCCGCCATAGACCTGGGCGAGCCTGACGTTTCTGACGTGACCGCTGCGCTCGTAAGTCGTCAACCAGCGGCAGAACGCGTCGGCCCGGCTCTTTGCAGTGGCGTGATACACCTTCGTTCCGTTCGACGGCAAGACGACCACCAGGTACTTGTACTGTTTCGGGGGAACAATTTGTTTCGGCGGAATAACCGCGGGCGTTGAGGGGCCCTTGCTGCCCCCAATGCCAAAACCGGCACTCAGACCACCGTGGAGTTGGGCCTCGGCCGAAGAGGCCACGCACAGCAACAACATCCCCGCAACCAACCCTCCCAAGACCACCTTCTGCAGACTGAAACGACACATGGTAATGCTCCTCGCTGCCAAGCAGCGTTCGACGTTTCTTGGGGCCGCCACCCTGGCTTCCCTCTAAGAGAGAAAATGCCGCCGGTCGTTCAGGCGGCCAAGAAATCCGGGAGTTTCTTTGGCAGCCTGGGAGAAAACCGGCGGGAAGTCGGCGCAAAAAGACAGCCGGCCGAAGTCATCGGCCGGCTTTTCGCTTCGGGAGGTAGTGTAGGCTTCCAGCCGGTGCTCCACGGCCGGGATGGCCGGGCTATTAGGCGCGGTGTGGACGGACGTAGACGGCCAATGGTCTCCCGTAGGAGTTCCCGTCGAGGTCGTCCGGATCCAGGTGGCGGACCAGCGGCCACTGCCCCAGTTTGCTCGACCACGATCCGTCCTTGAGTTGGCGGGCGCCGTGGGTGGCCGACCAGGAACCGTCCGGCTTCTGCTTGCCGTACAGGACGATCTTGTCCACGCCCGGCTGCAAACTGTAGTCCCGGCTGGAGATCCGGCGATAGCCGTTCTGGCCGTACAGGCGGTCGAAGTCCTGGATCTTCTCCCCCGGCCACACCCAACGGTTCGTCACGCCGATCGACCAGGCGATGCAATTGTACGTGGCCGTGGCGGGCCCGAGGACTTCGTATTCCCTGCCCAGGTGGGGGAACGACTTGCGCCCGTCCGGACCGGCCAGCCGGCCGCGTTCGACGCCGCCGCGATCCTGGTCGAGCGGGAGCTTGTTCGTGTCGGCCCAGCGGCCGTGATACAGGTAGTTCCAGTGCTGTTGGCCGGCGGTCCGCCAGTACATGGTCGAGCCGTCCAGGCGAACGGTCATCTTCCGGGAGGCGTCGTACAGTTGGACGCAGGAGGCGGTGCGGGAGACTTCCTGGAAGCGGAACATCCCGATGGGGTTCTTTTCGAGCCAGGTCGAACCCGCTTGGGCCCGGAACCAACCGCGGTTGTACAGCCAGGCCTTTCGGGCTGCCGCGGGAGCCGCCAGGGCCGCCTGGGCGGCCAACAGCAAGACGATCAGGACAACGCCGATTTGTCGCTTCAGATTGGTCTTCATGGTTTCACCTCGGTTTGGCAATGGGGCGGGTTCGTTTGGCCGCCCAGGTTTCTGGTGTTTCTTGGGGCCCTGCTTGTTGCCCTTCAACGGGAGAAATGCCAAACGCGCGCGGAATTGGACAACTTTTCCGCACGAGAGAGCAAGAAACCGGGCATCAGGAAAACGCAGACCCGTCCCCTTCGCGTTCCCAGGTCATTCTGTTAACATGGGCAGACATTGCTGTGCGGATCGCATCTACCTCGGCGAGCGACAATTATGCCCGTGAACGGAACGATGAAGGCCCTGGTCAAGAGCCGGGCCGAGCCGGGACTCTGGCTCGAGGACGTGCCGGTGCCCGGCATCGGCATCAACGACGTACTGATCGAGGTGCTGCGGACCGGCATTTGCGGCACCGATTTGCACATCTACAATTGGGACGCCTGGGCGCAGAAGACGATCCCCGTGCCGCTGGTCGTGGGACACGAGTTTGTTGGCCGCATCGTCGAGATCGGCGCGAACGTCAAGGACTTCCGCGTCGGCGACATCGTCAGCGGCGAAGGGCACGTCGTCTGCGGACGCTGCCGCAACTGCCTGGCCGGCCGCCGCCACCTGTGCCGCGAGACCGTGGGCATCGGCGTGACGCGAGCCGGCGCCTATGCCGAGTATCTCGCGCTGCCGATGACCAACGTCTGGCTGCTCGACCCGGCCATTCCCCGTGACATCGCCGCGATCTTCGACCCGCTGGGCAACGCCGTGCATACGGCCTTGTCGTTTCCCTTGCTGGGCGAGGACGTGCTCGTGACCGGCGCCGGTCCGATCGGCGTCATGGCGGCCGCGGTGGCCCGGCACGCCGGGGCCCGCTACGTAGTGATTACCGACGTGAACCCCAGCCGCCTGGAGATCGCGCGCAAGGTCAAGCCCACGCTGGCGCTCGACGTCCGCAAGCACAGCATCGCCGACGCCCAGAAGCAACTCGGCATGCGCGAGGGGTTCGACGTGGGCCTGGAAATGTCGGGTAATCCGGCCGCCTTCCGCGACCTGCTGGCCAACATGTGCCACGGCGGGAAGATTGCCATGCTCGGCATCCCGCCCGGCGAAATGGCCATCGATTGGAACCTGGTGATCTTCAACATGTTGACGATCAAGGGCATCTACGGCCGCGAGATGTACGAAACGTGGTACAAGATGACGGTCATGATCCAGGCCGGCCTGGACGTCGATCCGGTCATCACCCACCGCTTCCACTACACTGACTTCGACCGCGGCTTCCAGGTGATGCGGTCGGGGAGCGCGGGCAAGGTCGTGCTCACCTGGAAAGATGAGGAGTAGAGCCAGAATAGGCGGACCTTTGGAGTGCGGCGATTCTTCGCCGCTTTCCTACTCGTCGGCGACGACCGCAGCGCGTTGCGCGTAGAAACGGCCGCAGACCTCCCCGTTCGTAAAGCATTGAGAAAGCGGCGAAGAATCGCCGCACTCCAAAGTGACATCCCTTGAGTGAGGATCAGCCATGTTTGGGGCAATGAAGGAACATCTGGCGCAACAACTCCGCGGCATCCGCGAGGCGGGGCTGTTCAAGGGCGAGCGGATCATCACCTCGCCGCAGCAAGCCCGCGTGTCGGTCCTCGGACGGCAGGGCATCCTCAATCTCTGCGCCAACAACTACCTCGGTCTGGCCGACCATCCCGAGGTCGTGGCCGCCGCGCACGAAGCCCTCGACCGTTGGGGCTACGGGCTGGCCAGCGTGCGGTTTATCTGCGGCACGCAGCAACTCCACAAGGATC
>Ga0233425_10005367_pt1 | contig 20319 bp, 16 predicted proteins | sample Watercolumn_Towu_2_FD_181712 | JGI IMG/M metagenome (GOLD analysis project Ga0233425, IMG submission 181712) | Freshwater microbial communities from Lake Towuti, South Sulawesi, Indonesia - Watercolumn_Towuti2014_140_MG | ecosystem: Environmental > Aquatic > Freshwater > Lake | place... | reverse complement strand
ATTCCCGAGGGTGGTCTTTTTATTCGAGACGGAATCATCCAACTGGTCGGTGAGAGCCGCGACCTTAATCAAATTGCCGACGAAGTCCTCGACCTCAAAGGTCACATCGTTTTCCCGGGCCTCGTCAACACCCATCATCATTTTTACCAGACCCTCACGCGCGCCGTCCCAGCCGCGCAGGATGCAAACCTTTTCAACTGGCTCAAAACTTTATATCCCATTTGGGCGCGGCTGAACCCCGAAGATATTTTTATTTCGACTCAGACCGCGCTGGCAGAACTGGCCCTTTCGGGATGTACCACTGCAGCGGATCATCTCTACCTGTTTCCAAACGGATCAAAACTGGACGATGAAATTGCTGCTGCTTCCGAAATCGGGGTGCGCCTGCAGGCATCGCGCGGCTCGATGAGCCTCGGCCAGTCCAAAGGCGGTTTGCCGCCTGATAGTGTAGTGGACAGCGAAGATAATATCCTCAAAGATTCACAGCGCCTGATCGAAAAATATCACGATGCAAAAACAGGCGCGATGACTCAGATCGTGCTCGCGCCGTGCTCACCGTTCAGTGTCACCGGTGACTTGATGAAGCAGTCTGCTAAACTGGCGCGTCAATACGGCGTGCACCTGCACACACACCTAGCTGAGACCGAAGACGAAGAAGAATTCTGCCTCGAAAAATTCGGGCATCGTCCCGTGGGGTACATGCAGGAAGTGGACTGGATCGGCGATGACGTTTGGTTCGCTCATGCCGTCTGGGTAAATTACGATGAGATTCGACTCTTTGCAAATCATAAATGCGGCGTGGCGCATTGCCCCACATCCAACATGCGGCTTGCCTCGGGCATTGCCCCGGTCAAGGAGTACCTCAAGGCTGGCGTGAACGTCGGCCTTGGCGTGGACGGTTCCGCATCCAATGACGGCTCAAACCTCATGGCTGAAGTCCGCAATGCAATGCTGGTCTCGCGCGTCAAAGACGGCATGACCGGCTTCTCGCTTTCGAACGATCCCAGCCGCAAGTTAATGACTGCGCGCGAAGCGCTCCATCTTGGCACACGCGGGGGGGCGGCTGTGCTGGGACGAAAAGACATTGGCAGTTTGGAAGCCGGCAAATGCGCCGACTTTTTCGCGGTGAACTTTAATCGCATTGGGTATGCCGGTATGCACGACCCTGTTGCCGCCGTGGTCTTTGGACAATCAGCCAATGTGGATTACACGGTGGTCAATGGAAAGGTCATTGTGAAGGAAGGCCAACTCGTTACTGTGGATGAGCACAGGCTGGTTGAAAAACATAACAAGGCCGCAAAACGGCTGCTGGCCGGTCTATGAGCCCGATGCTTGTGCAGATCGTTTTCGGCTGGCCCTTTATAGCGCTTTCCCTGCTGGTGTCTGTCCTCGGCATTATTTTTGAAAGACCTTGGATGGTATTCCTCGGGGCGCTGCTCATCGCCCCGTTCAGTTATTATCTCAACGGCACGCCGCGCTTCAGTGGATTTGCCCTGCTGCTGCCGCTCTTTCAGGCAGGTTCAGCCTGGGCTGTGAAGGAAGAGAGCGTCACCTGGTCGTGGATTCTTCTTGTGCCGACCGTTGGAATCATTCTGTGGTTGATCCTGGTTGGGTTGATTACCCCTCAATAAAAACAAAAAGAGAATTCCATGCCCTCCTCTACCAAACTAACCCGTTCTCTTGTGGACAGTTTATGAAATATCCAAGAAAGGAAAATACCCTCCTTGCGTATCCCATGCTGGCCTTTTACCTATTGCTGGTAATTCGCAGTGCATGGATATCTGACGATGGAATGATTACTTTTCGCGTGGTGGAAAACTTTCTGGCTGGCTACGGCCTGGGATACAACCCATTCGTCCGCGTGCAGGCATTCACCCATCCATTATGGATGTTCTTGATTTCGATTGCATACCTGGCCGAAAGGGTCTTTGTTTCCAGTGCGCCGAACGCTTTATTTCATATCACGATATTTCTAGCGTTTCTCTTTTCGGGGCTGACCGTTTATCTTTTGCTGACTTGTATTTCAAGCCCTGGCATCCTTTCCGGCGGATTTACGCTTTTGACTTTGAGCCTTTCTTCCAGTTTTATAGATTTCTCTACTTCAGGGCTTGAGAATCCGTTAACGCATTTTCTCTTGATTATCTTTGTGATCGCGTATATTGCCGAAGCGCCGAATATCTTGCTTCTGGCTTTTATTTCATCCCTGATCATGTTGAACCGCACGGATGCCTTTCTCTTGATTGCGCCCGCGCTCCTCTACGTATGGTGGAACTCCAGCCGGCGGAAAAAAGATGCTTTGATCATGCTGGCCGGCCTGATGCCCATCTTGATCTGGGAATTGTTTTCATTATTCTATTTTGGTTTCCTCTTTCCAAATACTGCTTATGCAAAACTGAATACAGGAATTTCCGGCGCAGCGCTTGCCCTGCAGGGATTTGATTATTTTCTAAACTCCATCAACTGGGATCCGATCGTGTTTTTTACCATAGCACTGGCGGGTATTACTTTGTATTTTGAAAAAAATAGAAAGTATTTTTTTCTATTCACAGGCGTTTTGCTTTATCTCGGCTACATTATCAAAATCGGCGGCGATTTTATGAGCGGCAGATTCCTGACTGCCCCCCTGCTTTTATCGACCGCTATCATCTCGAACCTGCCCGCTGAAAAAAAAATGAAGATCGGCAGCCTGTGCCTCGTGGTCTTCCTGGGTGTTTTTTCCATGCGCTCTCCTCTTTGGTCATCGAATATGGTGCTGTACCTGCCAACCTATCCCATTAGTGATCGAAACGGCGTATCAGATCAACGCCTGCATTATTTTGGGAATGAGCGTAAAGGACAATTTGACAGCTTTGCCGAAAATGGTTTTCGAAATAACGAAACAGGGTCGAGATTTGCCGGGAGCGAATGGCGATTCAAGAAATTCGAAAAAGTATATGTTGCTGATGCACTCGGCAAACCCGGCTATGTCAAAGGCCCGAATACTTATGTGATCGACAATTACGCCCTCTCCGATCCTCTGCTGGCACGCCTCCCGACCCTGCCAGGTTGGGAGATCGGTCATTTTCGACGGGAACTTCCGGAAGGTTATCTGGAAACTTTGGAAACAGGCGAGAATAAGATTGCAGACCCGAACCTCGCTTTATATTATTCTGAATTAAAGTATGTTATTTCTGGAGAACTATTCAACCGGGATCGCCTAATTAAAATCTGGAAATTCAATACAGGTCAATATGACCATCTGTTGGGTATTTACAAACAATCCATTTCTCGATGACTGGAAATTCCATGCCCTCCTCCCCAAAACTAACCCGTTCTCTTGTTGAAGCTGCCATGGGGCGCGCCCCTGCCGACCTCGTGATTCGCAACGGCAAATGGGTAAGCGTTCAATCCGGCGAGATCATTCCGCATACTGACCTTGCCATTGTGGACGGTCATATTGCCTATGTCGGTTCGGACGCAGGTCACTGCATTGGCAAAACCACGCAGCTGATCGAAGCCAATGGCCGCTACCTTGTGCCCGGCCTGCTTGACGCGCACATGCACGTTGAGTCGGGCATGATCACGGTTACGGAATTTGTGCGGGCGGCTGCAGTGCGCGGCACGACCGGCATGTTCATTGACCCGCACGAGATCGCAAATGTTTTTGGCTTGAAAGGCGTCAAGCTGATGGTGGACGAAGCCCAGAAACAGCCGATCCATGTCTGGGTGCAGATGCCCTCTTGCGTGCCTTCCTCGCCGGGTTTTGAGACGCCGGGCGCATCCATTGGCCCGCAGGATGTGGCCGAGGCGATGAAGTGGAAGGGCATCATCGGCCTGGGTGAGATGATGAACTTCCCCGGCGTTTCCTCCGGCGATAGAAAAATGCTTGATGAAATGTCCGCGACCCACGCAGCCGGCAAGACCATCGGCGGGCATTATGCCTCGCCCGATCTTGGCCTGCCGTTTCATGGGTATGTGGCCGGCGGCGCCGAGGATGACCACGAAGGCACGCGCCTTGAAGATGCGATCGCGCGCGCGCGTCAGGGCATGAAGGTCATGCTGCGTTATGGTTCTGCCTGGCACGATGTCGCAGTGGGGATCAAGGCCATTACCGAAAAGAAATTGGATTCGCGCCGCTTCATTCTCTGCACAGACGACTCGCACGCCGAAACCCTCACGCAGGACGGCCACATGGACCGCGTACTGCGTCATGCCATTTCAGAGGGGCTTAACCCGATGACTGCGATTCAAATGATGACCATCAACGCCGCCGAGCACTTTGGCCTCACCAGGGAAATGGGCATGATCGCGCCCGGCCGCTGGGCCGATATACTGCTCGTGGATGACCTGATGAAGTTCAAGGCCGATGTAGTGATCGCGAGGGGACAAGTCATTGCGGAACGCGGAAAACTGTTGATTGAATTGCCTGCGCTGAAATATCCGAAATGGGCGGTGAGTTCGGTCCATTTGAAGCGCGCTCTCAAAGCGGAGGATTTTTCCCTTCGGACGAGGGCAGTCAGCGGGTCAGGCATTGAAGCGAATGTGATCGGCGTCATCGAAAACCAGGCGCCAACTCGTCATCTCAAATTAAAGGTCAATGCTGAAGATGGCGAAGTCCGCGCGGATATGAGCCGCGACATTGCGAAGCTCGCGCTGGTTGAACGCCATCGCGGATTGGGCGGCGTGACGGTGGGACTGGTGAGCGGATTCGGTTTGAATAAGAAATGCGCGATCGGTTCCACGGTGGCGCATGACAGCCATCACATGATCATCGCCGGCACCGACGAAGAGTGCATGGCGATTGCCGCAAACGAACTGGCGCAGGCCGGCGGCGGTCAGGTTGTTGTGAAGGACGGAAAAGTGATCGGGCAGGTGGAACTGCAAATCGCAGGCTTGATGTCCACTGAGCGCGCGGATGTGGTTGCGCGCAAAGCCGCGAGCGTATTAAACGGATTTGTGGAATGCGGCTGTAAATTGAACAACCCTAACATGCAGTTAAGCCTCCTTGGGTTGGTGGTGATTCCCGAACTGCGCATTTCAGACAAGGGTCTGGTGGATGTGACCAATTTTGATTTTGTGCCAGTCCTGGATGATTGAGGATGTATGTCTAATTTTCCTTTTCAGCGTTTGCAAGTTGACCTCGCCAACCTGATCGAGCACACGCCGGCGGGCCAGCGGCTGTTATCTGAACCTGAACTTGCAAAAGAACTTGGCGTTTCGCGCGCCACTTTGCGTGAGGCCATGCGTTCGTTTGAAGCGCAGGGGCTTATCCGCCGCAGGCAGGGCTCGGGTACATTCGTGGTCGGCAAGGTTCAGGTTCTCGATAGCGGCCTTGAAAAATTGGAAAGCCTTGAGACAATGGCAAAACGTCTCGGGCTGGAAGTTTCGGTCAGCGACCTCAGCGTTGAAGCGGTTACGGCGAACGAAGAAATGGCTTCCGCGCTGGATGTCCCGCTTGACGCGTGCCTGACGCGCGTGCGGCGCGTGATGCGCGCAGACAGCCGGCCTGTGGCCTACCTGGTGGATATTCTGCCGGAGGATATTCTTCACTCGATGGATCTGCCTGATAATTTTCACGGCTCTGTGCTGGACTTTCTGCTTGGGCGCGGCGATCCTCTGGCATCTTCCCGCGCAAATGTCAGCGCCATCGGCGCCACCGCCGAAGTGGCCAGGGCGCTTGAGATTCAGCGCGGCGATGTGCTGTTGCATTTCTATTCACAGTTATTCGATACCAACAACAAAGTCGTGGACTACTCGCTGAGCTATTTCATCCCCGGCTATTTCCACTTCCATGTTTTGCGGCGTGTTGGCGGCTGACAACGAGATTCGGGTTTAAACTGATTGTCATGAGGCAGTCATTCATATCAAATTATTGAGGTGTATTAATGAGCAAAGTGAACGAAATTAAGAAGATGGTACAGGATAGTAGAGAGGACATTATTCAATTCCTGCGCGACATTGTTGCCATTCCCAGCATGGACGGCCAGCTCAAGGAAGTGGGTGAGCGCATCGGCGCGGAGATGACAAAACTTGGCTTCGAAGAAGTCCGCTTTGATAAGATGGGCAACATCATGGGGCGCATCGGCTCCGGCAGGCGCGTCATCGTCTACGATTCGCATATTGACACTGTTGGTGTGGGAGACCCCGCCAGCTGGGGCTGGGATCCATTCAAGGGCAAGGTTGAGAACGGCATCTTCTATGCGCGCGGCACCTGTGACGAAAAAGGCTCGACGCCCGGCATGATCTATGGGCTATCGTTTGCGAAACAACTCGGCTTTCTTGAAGACACAACCGCCTGGTACTTTGGCAACATGGAAGAATGGTGCGATGGAATCGCCCCGAACACTTTCGTGGAAGTGGACCCGAAGATCAAGCCTGATTTTGTAGTCATCGGCGAGCCGACCAAAATGCAGGTCTATCGCGGACACAAAGGCCGCGTGGAGTTAAAGGTCAGTTCCACCGGCAGGTCGGCTCATGCGGCTTCACACCACCTCGGCGACAGCGCGCTCTACAAAATGCTCTCGGTGATTTCAGGCATCCGCGACCTCGACGCCCACCTGCACACCGACCCGTTCCTCGGCAAGGGCACGATCATGGTCACCGACACCCGCATCAGCACTGCGTCCATCAACGCCGTGCCGGACGGCTTTACCGTATTCATTGACCGCCGTTTGACCTTCGGCGAGTCGAAGGAGCAGGCAGTTCAGCAGGTGAAGGATTTGATTCCCGGGTATCTGCGCGACCAGATCACGGTTGAGGAATTGTTCTATGATGACCCGTCCTACACCGGCTTTGTCTTCCCGGTCGACAAATATTATCCCGCGTGGGCGTTGGAAGAGTCGCATCCCATTGTGCAGGCCGGGCAGGAGACCATCCAGCAGTTGTGGAATGAAAAGCGCGCCGCGGGCAAGTGGAGCTTCTCCACGAACGGAACATACTGGGCCGGCAAGGCTGGCATCCCGTCCATTGGGTTTGGCCCCGGCGATGAAATCTACGCCCACACCAGCCATGAGCAAATTCCGCTCGACGAGGTTGTAGTCGCCACGGAATTTTATGCGTTGTTCCCGCAGTTATTGGCAGAGAAAACCAAAAAGTAGATCAAGGCCGTGTGCATGAATCAGGCCGAGGTTAAGTAGGAAGCGCCAAAGAAGGATTCATCGAAGCATTCAAAGGAGAATCGCCATCCGTCAAAAACAAATCCACAATTGAATAGGAGGTTCGTATGCGTAGTTTCGCTGGTCGTGACATCCTCTCGCTCAAGGAGTTCGAGCGGAATGAGTTCTTCCACGTTTTCGACGTTGCCGCAAAGATGGAACCCATCGCGCGGGCGCGCAAGAACGTGGACCTGCTCAAAGAGAAGACTTTGGTGACTGCCTTTTATCAGCCTTCGACGCGCACTCGTCTGGCGCATGAATCTGCCATGCACCGCCTCGGCGGCCATGTGACCGGATTCTCGGATGCCAAGATGACCCGTGCCGGTGACTTCTATCAGGAGTCGATCAAGGATACGGTAAAGATGCTGGAGTTTTATGGCGATGTGATTGTGATGCGCCACTTCCAGCAGGGTGCGCCGCACGAAGCCGCAAAATGGGCGAGCGTGCCGATCATCAACGGCGGCGACGGCTGGGGCGAGCACCCGACGCAGATTCTCACCGACCTGTACACCGTACTGCGCGAGAAAGGCCGCATTGACGGGTTGAAGTGGCTGGCGGTCGGCGACATGCGCATGCGAACAATGCACTCCCTCGGCTATGCCCTGAGTCAATTCGACTGTCCGATCACATTTGTTGCCCCGCCGGATATGGGGCTGACGGCTGAGTTCAAGAATGAGCTCAAGCAGTACAGCGTGAACTTCAAGGAAGCTGACCATGTCGAGAAGGCCATTGCCGAAGCGGATGTGATCCTGGTCGAGCCGGTTGTGCAGCCGGATTACACCAAGTCGCGCGATGAACGCAGCGGCGAACTGAATCTCACACCTGCGAATTACAAGATCACGCGTGAACTGCTGGAGACGAAGGCCAGACCGGATGCGATCCTGCTGCACTCACTGCCGCGCATGGATGAAATCCCCACCGATGTGGATATCACACGCTGGTCACGCTACTGGCAGGAAGCCTTCAACGGCGTGGTGATGCGCATGACTCTGCTGGCATTGGTGCTGGGCGCAATGGAATAGTTGGCTTGTTGGCCACGTGGTTGAGTAGTCAATTAGCCAGGCAATTTCCATCATGCAAATGCTTGACCAAGCGACTACTCGACTACCAGACCAATTGACGAACCCAAGGAGACAAAATGACTATCTTCGATGATCTTCGCAAAAGGTACGGTGCTTCCAGCGCTGAACAGAAATTGATCATTCTCCGCCATGAATTGCTGCGGCCCATTGTCACTGTTGAATCTTCGGCGCACCTGCTGCACACCGCCAGCGACCAGATCTCAAGGTGCCTGCCCGAGGGCATCAGCGCCGAGGAATTCAAAAATACAGTTAACTGGCTGACGGAAGCCGCGCGCGACCTGCATCAGATTTTGGATGCGCTGACTCTCGACACCACAAAAATTCAGGAACAGCACGGCATCGAGTAAAAACACTGATTTGAGGTCATAGGTTCTTTTGAAAACTTTAGAAATTAGACGACATTCCATTCGATCCCCGTTGAGCGAACACCTTAATCAAAAAGGTGTAATGCTTGCGCGCCGCATCGGTCAAACCATCGGACCGTTCGACCTGGTCGCCACGTCCATGCATCACCGCGCCTTTGAGACCGCCATTGCCATGGGCTTTGCCGTGGATGAACAAAGTGAATCGTTGAACACCTACGGCCATGACGTGGAGCGGGAAGCGCCCTGGCCCCAGCCGTACAGCAATTTGGCCGAGGCAGTGAAACAGGAAGGGGCGGCCGCAAAATATGCGCGCAAGCTCGCGCATTATTACACCGCCATGCTGGGGCTTGTCTCCGATGGCGGGTCGGCCCTGGTCATTAATCACGGCGGAGTTGCCGAACTGGGCGTCATTGGCTGCCTGCCGGATCTTGATTATTCGAACTGGGGCGGCCCGGTCAGTTACTGTGAAGGCGCAAGGTTGTTTTGGGATGATGGTAAGTTTGTGAAAGCAGAAGTGTTGAGAGTGCCACACTAATCCGTTGGTCGAGTAGGCGGTGTTTATCTGCCGTATCGAGACCAACAGCTAGATATGAAAAATAAAATTCGATGGAATGTTATTTACGTGGTCTCGATACGCTTCGCTACTCGACCACCACTTGATATAAAAATAAAACAAGGAGACTAAATTATGCAAACAAATTTTCGAGGTCGTGATTTCATTGGTGACCTGGACTTCACCAAAGAGGAAGTTGAAACAGTTTTGGAAGTGGCGTGGGACTTAAAACGCAAGCGCGCCCTCGGCGAGCCGCACCCCTACCTGCGCGACAAAGTGCTGGCGATGCTGTTCTTCTTCTCGTCCACCCGCACGCGCGGATCGTTCGAAGCCGGCATGGCCCAACTCGGCGGACACGGCGCGTTCATTGACAGCAACACCACCCAGATTTCACACGGCGACACCCCGGTGGAAATCGGCGAGATCTTTGGGCGTTATTTCGACGGCATTGCCATTCGTCACTGCGACTATGGCGACGGCAATGCCTACCTGAATGCTGTTGCCAAATCAAGCCGCGCGCCTGTGCTCAACATGCAATGTGATGTCTATCATCCGTTCCAATGCCTCGCCGACCTGATGACCATCATGGAGAAGAAGGGCAGGGATTTGCGCAGGAAGAAGATCGTCGTCTCTTGGGCATATGCTGCTTCCTACCTCAAACCGATCTCTGTGCCGCAGTCTTTAATTTTACAGATGCCGCGCTTCGGCATGGATGTGACTCTGGCATATCCGCCCGAGTTTCCGCTCATGCCCGAGATCGTGGAACAGGCCAAAGAGCAGGCGAAGATCGCCGGCACCAACTTCGAGATCATTGATACCAAAGACGGCATGACCGAAGCCTGCAAGGATGCCGATGTCATCTATGCCAAATCCTGGGGACCGCTTTTGACTACCAATGACAAGGTTGAAGGCAAGAAACTTCAGGACATGTACAAGAACTGGATCATGGACGACGCCAAACTCAAGGTCGCTCACAAGGACGCCATCTACATGCACCCGCTTCCCGCTGACCGCGATATTGAAGTCACTTCCAGTGTGTTGGATGGCCCGCAGTCCGTGGTCTTTGACGAAGCCGAGAATCGCCTCCATGCTCAAAAGGCTGTGATGGCGCTGACGATGGGTTAGATGGTCTGCTCGTCTATTAGTCGGCTGGTCGGCTGGCCAAGACCAGTCAACTAGCCGACTAAACGACAAGAGACCAGAAGACCAGAAGACAAGGAGACTACATGACTAAACTTGCTGTCGTCGCCATTGGCGGCAATTCACTGATTAAGGATGACAAACACGTCTCTGTGGAAGATCAGCAGGCTGCGCTGCGTGAGACCGCTACTCACCTCGTGGATATGATCGAAGCGGGCTGGGACCTTGCCATCGGTCATGGCAACGGCCCGCAGGTCGGTTTCATTCTGCGCCGCTCCGAGATCGCGGCAAAGATGGAAGGGATGCACGAAGTCCCGCTCGATGTGTGCGGCGCCGATTCACAGGGCGCGATTGGATATGAATTGCAGCAGGCTTTGCACAATGAATTCCTAAAGCGCAAAATAAACAAGAAGGCCTGCACCCTTGTGACCCAGGTGCGCGTGGATAAAAGCGACCCGGCCTTTCAGAAACCGTCCAAGCCCATCGGCTCATTTATGGACGAAGCGGAGGCCAAACGGCGCGAAAAGGAGATGGGCTGGTCTGTCGTCGAAGATGCAGGCCGCGGCTGGAGAAGAGTCGTCGCATCCCCGCTGCCGAAAGAGATCGTCGAATTTGATTCAGTCAAACTGCTGCTTGACGCCGGGCATGTCATCATCACGGTCGGCGGCGGCGGCATCCCGGTCATTGATCGCGGCAACGGCGAACTTGAAGGCATCGCCGCAGTCATCGACAAGGACTTTGCCTCGTCGCTGCTGGCGCAGACTATCAAGGCCGATATGCTGTTGATCGCCACCGCCGTTGAAAAGGTGGCTGTCAACTTTGGCAAGCCTGAACAAAAATGGCTCGATAAAATGTCCCTCGCCGAAGCCAAAGCCTACCTTGCTGAAGGCACGCATTTTGCCAAAGGCTCCATGGCTCCGAAGATTCAAGCCGCAATCTGGTACCTGGAAAACGGCGGCAGGCAGGCGCTCATTACCAACCCTGAAAATATTGGCCGCGCACTTAAAGGCGAAACAGGAACGTGGATTGAAGCATAGCCGATGAAGAAACTGGTGGAACGGCTCGAGAAAGTTAACTTTACACCGCGCAGCGCTGTGTGGTTCATGCTATTAATTGCCGCGGTCACTTACGGCCTGTTCTTCTGGCGGCGCGGTTTTTATTGGGACGAATTTCCCTGGGCCTGGATCTATTACCGCCTCGGCCCGGATATGCTGACAAAAACATTTTCCACCAGCCGCCCGTTTTGGGGCATGATCTATCAATTGACCATGCCGGTAATTGGACCGAACCCCTGGGTCTGGCAATTACTGGCATTGGTTTTACGCTGGGTTACAGCATTGCTTTTCTGGCTGGTCTTGCGCGTGTTATGGCCGCAGCATCCGCGGCCTGCGTTATGGGCCAGCCTGCTTTTTCTTGTTTACCCGGGCATGGGACAGCATTTTATATCCCTGATGTACAGCCATTTTTATATCGTGCTGTCCTGTTATTTATTGTCACTTTATCTTTCCCTGCTCGCCCTGCGTTCTGAAAAACACCGCGTCATTTTATTTGCCGCATCGTATTTGTTTGCCGCGGTCAATTTATTGGCAATGGAATATTTTTATTTCCTCGAGTTTGCGCGCATCTTCCTGTTTTGGCAGATGCTGGCCGGAACAAATAAAGCCCGCCTGCAAAAATCGGTTCAATATTTTGCACCATACTTTTTTATTTTTCTCGGCGTCACATTCTGGCGCATGTTCTTTTTCACTTTTCAAAATGCCAGCTACGGATATGTTTTACTCGACGCCCTGCGCGAAGATTTCCTCTCCGGCCTGTTATTGTTGATTAATAACTCCGCCCTCAGCTTCTGGCGGACGGTGTTTGGAGTCTGGCTGTACCCGTTTTATACAATCGGATTAACTGACCTCGGTCCGCTCACGCTGACCTTGATGCTGGTCTTGTTATTCTCGGTCATTTTGCTTGCCGGACTATTCCTCTTCAAATTCACGGCGCGCGCTGAATCAGGCGACGTGGAATTCACCCGCCAGGCTGGCCTGATCGGTCTTGTCCTTTGGGGATTATCCGGCGGGTCGGTCTGGGTTATTGGAGTTGTCCCGCAGTTTAACTTTTCGATGGACCGCTTCATGCTGCCGTTCATGCTTGGGGCGAGTCTGATCCTGGCTAGTTTAATCGCGCTGATTAAAAGCGAGCGCGCGCAAATGATTTTGGTCGCCTTGCTGGTTGGCTTTGCCGCAAGCCGTCAATTCCGCGTGGAAGAAATCTTCCGCAGCGACTGGATCGCCCAGCAAAATTTATTCTGGCAAATGACATGGCGCATGCCCGCCCTCGATGATGGTACGATTTTAATCTCCAATGACCTGCCCGTCACATATTATTCCGATAACTCACTGAGCGGCCCGTTGAACTGGATCTACAGCCCGCCCGGCGAGATGAAAGCCATCCTGTATTTTGCTTCTGTCCGCGTTGGCAAAACACTGCCCAGCCTTGAACCCGGCCAGACGCATGAGCACTACTACGTCGGCCCGACATTTTATGGAAATACATCCAACATTGTTTTGTTTAATTTCGACCCGCCGGGCTGTTTGCGCGTGCTTGACCCTGAAATTGATGCTGCGAACCGCCTATTGCCGGAATTGCTGCGCGACAATGCCCAATACTCAAATCAGGATGTGATTTTATTTAATCGCGAGGCTGTCCTGCCGAATCAGTTTTATGGGGATGAGCCGCGTCATGGCTGGTGTTATTACTTTACAAAGGCCGAACTGGCGCGCCAGGCAGGGGATTGGGCCGAAGTGGTGAAACTTGGCGATGAAGCCTTTGCTTTGGATGACCATCCCAACGATCCGATTGAATACTTCGTTTTCATCGAAGGCCATGCCCATTCAGGAGATTGGAAAAAGGCGGTAGAATTGTCTCAAATTTCTTATAAGATATCGAAGGATTTTGTGCGCGGGTCGCTCTGCAAACTCTGGTCACGGATCGCGCGCGAGACTGAAAAAACAGTGGAGCAGAAAGTCACACTGGACACAGTACAAAATAAATTTGAGTGTCTGCCTTAAAAGTTTATAATGGAAACTGGCTATGCAAGCCAGTCTCTTTTCGGTAAAATTGTCCAGACAAATTGAAAGGAGGCCGATTTCCAGTATTGCTTTAGCAAGTCTTGTCCGTAAATTTAATTTTTTCATAAGGAGAAGAAGAATGCGTAAGAATGTTTCCCGCCTCGCGATCTTCGCGCTGGCACTCATGCTCGTCCTTTCTGCTTGTGGCGCTCCCGCCACACAGCCCCCTGCGGCAACCGAAGCGCCGATTGTAACCGAAGCGCCTGTTGCTACCGAGGCGCCCGCCGCCACTGAAGCCCCGGCTGACACCGGCGGTTTCCAAATTCCCGAAGTAGTTGATGGCAAGTTCAATGTTGCCATGGTCTTGATTGGACCGCATGACGACGGCGGCTGGTCACAGGCGCACTATGAAGGCTTGCAATACATCGAAACCAATGTTCCCAATGTTCACATCGCTTATATTGAGAACGTTCCTGAAGGCGCCGATTCCGAGCAGGTGTTCCGCAGCCTTTCCCGCAAGGGCTTCAACATGATCTTCGGCACCTCCTTCGGTTATGGCGACCCGATGGCCGCCGTGGCCGAGGAATTCCCGGATGTGATGTTCATTCACCTGACCGGCATTGCCTCCAACACTACCAACTTTGGCAACCTGATGGGCGCCATGGAAAACATGAAGTATCTGGCTGGTATGCTGGCTGGCGCGCGCGCCAAAGCCGACGGCAATCCCAAGCTTGGCTACATGGCTACCTTCCCGATCCCCGAAGAAATCCGCCTGGGCAACGCCATTGCCCTCGGTATGAAGAAGACCTGCCCCGAATGTACGATGGATGTCCGTTGGATCAACACCTGGCATGATCCAATCATCGAGAAGGAAGCCGCTGCTTCCCTGTTCGATGCCGGCGCTCAGGTTGTATTCACCGGCGCTGACACCCCCGCCGTTGCTGATGTAGCGCAGGAAAAAGGCAAATGGGGCGTAACCTATGACTGGTACGGCTCTTGCAAGGTGGACGCCTGTTTGACTGCCCCGTACTGGGTCTGGGGACCCGTCTATGCCGATATCACCGAGCAGGTGATCGCCGGTACCTACACCCCCGGCTGGCAATACTTTGATGCTGACACCGGCGCCCTTGGCCTGTACGGTTTCATGGAAGGCCAGGAAATGCAGCCCGGCGTTGCCGACCTCGACCCCGCGGTCCTCGCTGAAGTTCAGGATATCCTCGCCAAGATGCTCGCCGGCGAATTCACCCGCTTCGATGTGTTCACAGGCCCGATCAACGACAATCAGGGTAACGTGGTCCTGCCCGAAGGCCAGAGCCTCCAACAGGTTGACCTCGATGCGTTCCCGGAATTTGGTCTGCCCTGCTCCATCTCAGTTTGTATGAAGTGGTGGGCTGAAGGCATTACCGCCGAGCTTCCCCAGTAAATTTAATTTGATGAAAGGGCTAGGACTCCTCCGGGGTTCTAGCCCTTTTTGTAAAGTTTAAGAATTGCAGGAGTAACCTGGTGACCAATCAAACCTCCTCAACGTCAGATACACCCCTTATTGTTGAAATGCGCGGAATCGTCAAACGCTTTCCCGGCGTGCTGGCGAACGACCGCGTTAACTTTGAATTGAAAAGCGGCGAGATACATGGATTGCTTGGCGAGAACGGCGCCGGCAAGAGTACCTTGATGAATGTGCTGGCCGGGCTGTACCGCCAGGAGGCAGGCACGATCTTTGTCAAGGGAGCGCCGAAGGTTTTTTCCTCGCCGCGCGATGCGATCAAGGCCGGCATTGGCATGGTGCATCAGCATTTTATGCTTGTGCCTTCGCAGACGGTTACTGAAAATATTCTGCTTGGACTCGACGACCCGCGCTTCGTCATGCGCCTGTCAGAATATGATTCAAAGATCGCGGAATTGGGCGAACGTTTTGGCTTGAAGGTGGACCCGCGCGCAAAGATCTGGCAGTTATCGGTGGGGGAACAACAAAGAGTCGAAATTCTTAAAATGCTTTATCGCGGCGTGGATGTGCTCATCATGGACGAGCCGACCGCAGTCCTTGCGCCGCAGGAAATTGAAGGATTGTTTGTCACCTTGCGCGCCATGATCGCGCAGGGCAAGTCTGTCATTTTCATCAGCCACAAACTTCAGGAAGTCAGCGCCATTGCCGACCGCGTGAGCGTTCTGCGCAAAGGCGTGGCTACGGCTTCCGGCGTGGCTTCCAGGGGTGTTTCGCGTCAGGAACTGGCGCGTTTGATGGTCGGGCGCGACGTGATCTTTGCGCTCGATAAAAAGCCCGGCAAGCCCGGCGAGATCGTCTTGGATGTGCGCGATATTCATGCCGATAACGATAAGGGACTGCCGGCCCTGCGCGGACTCTCGCTCAACGTTCGCGCAGGCGAAATCGTGGGCGTGGCCGGCGTGGCCGGCAACGGTCAGAGCGAGTTATCGCAGGTGATCTCCGGTATGCGCGAATGTAAAAAAGGACAGGTTGTCCTGAGCGGCGACACAGTCAGCAATCACAGCACCCTGTTCGGCATCCAGCACGGCATGGCGTATGTCCCTGAAGACCGCACCCATGTCGGCAGCGCGCCCAACCTGAGCATTACCGATAACGTCATCATGAAAAAATACCGCAAGCCGCCCATCTTGAAGAACGGCCTGCTGGATATGAAAGCCGCCACAAAACTTGCCAACGAACTTAAAGCAGCCTATGACATCATTGTGCCGAACGTCTCCACTCCGGTGCGGTTGCTTTCCGGCGGGAATTTGCAGCGCGTGATTTTGGCGCGCGAAATTTCGGGACTGCCTGCATTCATGGTCGCGGTTCAACCTACCCGCGGGCTGGATGTTGGCGCGATAGAGGGAGTCCACCGCTTGCTGCTGGCCCAGCGCGAAGCCGGGGCGGCGGTGCTGCTCATCTCTGAAGAGTTGGAAGAACTGCTGTCGTTGAGTGACCGCGTATACGTGATATATGAAGGAAAAATCATGGGAGAAGTGGCGGTCAAGGGCGAGGAGCAGGACGAGGCGCTGGTTGATACGATTGGTCAGATGATGACCGGCACGCCGCTTGACCAAATCCAAAAAGAAGGAGTTTCCGCACATGGCTGAGTCAACGGCTGCTGGTAAAAAACGATCATTATTCCGCATTCGGATCGAGCCGCGTTTAAATGAGCCGCCTGCGTGGTACCCTGCCGCCGTCTCTTTTGCGGCGCTGATTATCGCCCTGATTCTGGGCGGTGTTTTGATCTCGTTGGCCGGTGGAGATCCCATTCGGTCTTATCAACACATTGCGAAGGCCTCCTTCGGTGATACCGGTGTTCTGTCTGACACGATCGTGAAGGCGACTCCGATCATTTTGGCGGCGCTGGCCTGTTCGGTGGCGTTTCGCATGAAGTTGTGGAATATCGGCGCCGAGGGGCAGTTCATCATGGGTGCGTTCGGGGCGAGCGCCATCGTGCTGGCTCCTGTTCTGCCTGCCGAGACTCCCCGCATCATTTTTATTCCGGTGATGATGGCCGCAGGCATGGCGGCTGGCGCGTTGTGGGGATTTATCCCCGGTTATTTGAAAGCCAAATTCAACGTCAATGAGATCATCAGCACCTTGATGTTGAACTATGTAGCTGTGGCGTGGATCAACTTTTGGATCTTCGGCGTATGGACCGAAGGCGGATTCCAAATGTCGCCCAAGTTCCCGCAGACAGCATGGCTGCCGCGCCTGCTGGAGTATGCAAAGACTTTCCCGGCTTTCCGCGGCCTGACCACTCACCTCGGCCTTGTGCTTGGAATCGTCGCCGCGGTTATTTTATGGTTCATCATTTTCCGCAGCCGCTGGGGATATGAGATTCGCCTGATCGGCGACAACCCGCAGGCGGCGCAGTACGCGGGCATTAACATCAAACAGAATGTCATCTGGGTGATGATGCTTTCAGGCGCGCTGGCCGGGCTGGGCGGTATGTCTGAAGTGACGGGCGTTGTCCACCGCTTGCAGACCGCTCCGCTTGCAGCCGGATATGGCTTTACGGGCATCATCGTGGCCTGGCTTGCAAAATTAAACCCGCTGGTCATCATCGTGGCTTCAGTTTTATTTGGGGCGTTGATCTTGGCCGGGCGCGAGATTCAGCCTTCGGGCGTGCCGAAGATGATTCAGGGGATTATCCTGGTCTGTCTCATCGCCAGCGACTTTATGCTGCGCTATCGCATCGTATTTGACCGGGGGGAGGAATAGCCATGGACCTTACCATCATTCTGCAGGCCGGCATTGCCAGCGGAACCGTGTTGTTGTTCGCAACCCTTGGGGAATTGTTTTCTGAACGTTCGGGTGTGCTTAACCTTGGCGTTGAAGGCATGATGTTGATCGGCGCGATGAGCGCATTCAGCACCACCATTGCAACGGGAAACCCGTGGCTGGGCGTGTTGACGGCGATGCTGTTTGCCGGGCTGATCAGCCAGATCCATGCCTATATTGTGATCACTCTACAGGCCGACCAGGTTGTCAGCGGGCTGTCGCTCACTTTTCTGGGAACAGGCATCAGCCTGGTCCTGGGCGAGGGGTTGAGCAAGGCCGGAACAGTTTCACTCCTTCCAAATTTTTCCATCCCGCTGCTTGACCTGATCCCGTTCATCGGAAAGATATTTTTTACCGACCAGAGTATCCTGGTCTATATCGGTTATCTGCTTGTGCCGCTGGCCTGGTATTACATCAACCGTACGCGCCCGGGCCTGCACTTGCGCGCAGTGGGCGAGTACCCGTCTGCGGCAGATGCGCTCGGAATCAATGTCTTTCGGATGCGTTACCTGTACGTCTTTGTCGGTGGGATGTTGGCCGGGCTGGCAGGCGCAACCATCAGTCTCGCGGTTTCGCCGGGCTGGTTCAGTGAGTTGACCACCGGCGGGCAGGGCTGGATCGCCATCGGGCTGGTCATCTTCGCCCAGTGGGACCCGATCCGCGCGGCGGTGGGGGCGTACGCCTTTGGCGCACTGCGCCGCCTTATCCTGGATATTCAAGGTCCGCTCGTCCTGCTTGGGTTCGAGAATCCCTTTTACTACAATCCATACCTTGGATTCTTCCTGCAAATGCTGCCGTATCTTTTTACGGTCGTTGTGCTGGTGATCGGTTCGCGCGAAGCCATGCGTAAGCGCATCGGCGCCCCGGCGGCGCTGGGCAACCCGTACATTCGCGGCGAGCGCGGGAAATAGCCGCGGCCTGAAGAATTTGACGATATTTGAGCGAGCGCGATGCCACTGACATCACGCTCGCTTTTTTGATATCATGCTGGATTGCGGATAATTATCATATTATTTCCGAAGACCTCGACGAAATCCTTGCGCTTTCAGACCGCGTGGCGGTCATCTACGAAGGCAGGATTATGGATATCCTTTCCCGCCAGGACGCAACCCGTGAAAGACTTGGCTTGTTAATGGCAGGCGTTCACTCCGAAGAGGGCGCATCTGTTGTAAAATAGAAAATGTCATTGTGAACGAAGTGAGGCAATGACAATCAAAACCCATCGGTTCGGTGGTCGCTGATAAAAAATCAGCGGCGTTGGAAAAACCATCGAAAAGTACCGCCGTCCCAAAAAGGAAGGACACCACCTATGAACCTATGGCAGGAATACAAACGGCCTGCTTCTGTTTCAGAAGCCGTTCAAGACCTTACATCCGCTCGCGGCCCGGCCATGCCCATTGCCGGTGGAACTGACCTGCTGCTTGACCTGCGGCAAGGCCGTCATGCCCCCGTCCACACTTTAATTGATTTGACTTTTGTGTCCGAGATGAATCTCCTCGAATTGAGAGGGGATGAACTTTACATCGGCGCCGCCGTCCCGGTCAACCGCATCGCACTCGACCCGTTGGTTGGCCGGCACGCCCAGGCATTGACCGAGGCTGCAAATCTGATTGCCGGCCCGCAAGTTCGCAACACCGCCACGCTTGGAGGCAACGTAGCCCACGCGCTCCCCGCTGCGGATGGGACGATTGCTCTCACCGCGCTGGACGCTGTGGCTGAGATCGCGGGTCGAGTAGCGGAGCGTATCGAGACCCGACGTATGTCTTTCACCTCGCTCTTTCTCGGCCCCGGCAAATCAGCCATAGACAAGACAAAAGAAATCATCGTCGGTTTTTATATCCCAGTTCAAAAGACCCTAAGGGATTCAGAATCCCTTAGGGTCTCCTCGTGTTTCAAACGCATCATGCGCCCGCAGGGAGTGGCTCTTCCCATTCTCAATTGCGCTGTCTGGCTTGAGCGTGAAGGGGATGTGGTCAATGATATTCATATTGCCGTCGGCCCCGGCGGTTCCGTTCCCTTCCGCGCCACCGAAGCGGAGGCAGCCTTGCGTGGAAAATCCCTCACTGAAGAGACCTTCAACCAAACATTGGATGCCCTGCTCGGACAGGCTCAATTCCGCACCAGCGCCCGCCGCGCCAGCGCGGACTATCGCCGCCACATCGTCGGCGACTTGTTGAAGGATGTGTTTGATACCGCGTGGGGCAGAGCAGGCTAATATTTCATGTGAACTCCGCTGGTTGAGTAGCGAGCGCACTTTGCGAGCGTACACTTGCACCGTACTGCGTTTGGCGCAGTGCAGGTGTCGAAGCCGGCAATGAAAAGTAGACTTGAAATTGGTGGCCTCGATACGTTCCTTGCATTCGTCCGGAACTACTCGACCACCAGAAACTTTAGGAAACAAACCCATGAACAATAAAATCACTTTTACAGTTAACGGCAAACAACATTCCATCGAAGCAGTTGCTGGCGAAACTTTATCTACTCTTCTGCGTGAGAGACTTCGCTTGACTGGCACCAAGATCGGCTGTGAAGAAACCGAGTGCGGCGCGTGTACCGTCCTCGTGGATGGCGAGCCGATGATGTCGTGCGCCTATCCCGCCGAGCGCGCGGACGGCAAAACCATCGTCACCATCGAAGGATTGGCCACCCCCACCCCCCTCGACGCTGCGCGTCACTCCCCCCATTTTCAAGGAAAATGGGGGGAGACAGAGGGGGGG
>Ga0233425_10005366_pt1 | contig 20320 bp, 15 predicted proteins | sample Watercolumn_Towu_2_FD_181712 | JGI IMG/M metagenome (GOLD analysis project Ga0233425, IMG submission 181712) | Freshwater microbial communities from Lake Towuti, South Sulawesi, Indonesia - Watercolumn_Towuti2014_140_MG | ecosystem: Environmental > Aquatic > Freshwater > Lake | place... | reverse complement strand
CCGACCGTCAGACTGTCCGACAGTCCGACTGTCCGACCGTCCTGACTGTCCGACTGTCCGACTGTCTGACCGTCCGACTGTCTGACCGTCCGACTGTCTGACCGTCCGACTGTCCGACCGTCCGACCGTCTGACTGTCCCCACGGTCCGACTGTCCGACCGTCCTCCCGACCGTCCGACTGTCTGACCGTCTGACTGTCCGACTGTCCCCACGGTCCGACGGTCTGACTGTCCGACGGTCCCGACGGTCCGACCGTCCTCCCGACCGTCCTCCCGACCCTCCCGGCTCGGCTTGCCCGCCACGCGCCCCGGCCGTAGTATAGCGTCGGAGCCATGAGTCCCACTCCCACCGCAGAACCGGGCGCCCGCGACGCGAGCGCAGCGCGTTTCCCGTGGGGCCGTCTCGTGCTGCTGACCGCCGCCGTCGCCCTTGCCGCGGTGGGCGCGCTCTTCGTCCTCGCGCCGGACGTGCCCGGTGAGATCGCCGTCGCCGCCGCCGTCGCGGCGGCGCTGGGCGTTGCGCTGCTGGCCTCGTACCTCGTCTACCTCCGCTGGCTGAACGACCGCGGGCTGGTCGTCGCGCAGGCGGCGGAGTGGAACCGCCTGGAAGCGGTCTTCCTCCACAGCACCGACCACATCTACTTCAAGGACGGGCAGAGCCGCTTCCTCCGCATCAATCCGTCCATGGCCCGATGGCTGGGGCTGGACGACCCCGCGGTCGCGGTCGGCCGCACCGACGCCGACTACTTCGCGCCGGAGCACGCGCGCCAGGCCCTGGAGGACGAACGCGCCCTGCTGGACGGCGCGTGCGACGCGGTCCGCAAGGAGGAGAAGGAGACGTGGCCGGACGGCCGGGTGACGTGGGTCTCGACCACGAAGCTGCCGCTGCGAGACCCGGGCGGACGGCTGATCGGCACCTTCGGCATCTCGCGCGACGTGACCGACCGCCGGCGCGCGGAGGAGGAACTGGCCGCCTACCGCGAGCTGCTCGAACGCCGGGTCTCCGACCGCACGGCCGAACTCCGGGAAACGAACCGCCGGCTCGAGGCCGAGGTCGCCCAGCGCCGGCAGGCCGAAGACGGTCTCCGGGAACTCTTCGGCCGCTACCGGGCCATCACCGAGGCCTTCGACGGGTTCATCTGCATCTGCGACAGCGACGGGCGCGCGGAGTTCGCCAACGGGAGACTGGTCCGGCACCTCGGCGCGGATGTCAACGGCGGCGACTGCGGCGATGTCCTGCGCCACCGCGGCGGCCGGTGCCCCTGGTGCCGGCCCCCCGTGCCGGGCTCGACGGCGGAGACGCTCCGGTGGGACTACGCCGATCCCCGCGACGGCCGCCAGTACCACGTCTTCAGCGCCCCGCTCGCCCGCGACGGCGGCCTCCCCGCGCGCATCACGATGGTGACCGACGTCTCCGCCCGCCGGCGCGCGGAACAGGTCCTGCGCGAGAGCGAACAGCGATACCGGCGGCTGCTGAACTCCGTCAACGACTACGTCTACGAGGTGACCGTCCGCGACGGCGTCGTGGTCGCCACGCGCCATGGCGCCGGGTGCGAGGCGGTGACCGGCTACACCAGCTCCGAGTACGACCGCGACCCCGCGCTCTGGCTCGCGATGGTCCCCCCCGAGGACCGCGCCGCCGTCATCGAACACGCCCGGCGCATCGTCGAAGGACTCGACGTGTCGCCCCTCGAACACCGCATCCGCCGCAAAGACGGCGGCGTCCGCTGGGTCCGCAACACGCCCGTCCTCCGGCGCGACGCGCAGGGCCGGCTCGTCGGCTACGACGGCCTGATCAAGGACATCACCGACCGCCGCGCGGCAGAGGAGCAGCGGCTGCAGCTCGAGCTGCACGTGATGGAGTCGGAACGCGAGGCCCACCTCGCCGAGGTCGAGCGGCTGAGCGTCCTGGGCGTGCTCGCCGCCGGCGTCGCGCACGAGGTGAACAACCCGCTGCAGGGCATCGTGGCCCACCTGGGCGCCGTGCGCGCCGACCTGCCGGCGGGCTCGGACGGCCTCCGCCGCCTGGAGCAGGTCGAGCACGGCATCCAGGCGATCGCCTCGCTGGTCCAGCGCATGCTGCAGCTCGGATCGCCCCGCGGCGACGACGGCGCGTGGACGACGTTCAACGAGGCGTTCCTCGCCGTGCGCGACCTGCTCGCGCCGCAGCTCGAACAGGCCGGCGTCCGCCTCTCGGTCAACGCCCGGGCCTCCTACGCCCGCATCGCCATGCCGACGCAGGAGCTGACGGAGATCCTGCTCAACCTCCTGCTGAACGCGCGCGACGCGATGCCGGAGGGCGGCGCGATCACCGTGCAGTGCGACCGCCGCGGCGGCGACGTGGTGGTCTCCGTCAGCGACACGGGCGCGGGCATCGCGCCCGACGTCCTGCCGCGCATCTTCCGGCCCTTCTTCACCACGAAAGGCAAGAAGGGCACCGGCCTCGGCCTGAGCACGACGGAGTCCCTCATCCGCTCGCGCCGGGGCGACATCCGCGTGGAGAGCGCGCCCGGCCGGGGCGCCACGTTCACCTTCCGCGTGCCGGTCCAGGCCGCGGAGCCGGAGGCCGCGCCATGAGATACCGCGTGCTGGTGGTCGACGACGACGACTTGGTGCTCTCCGGGCTGACCGAGAGCCTGCAGCGGGAAGGCTTCGAGGTGGATGCCGCGCGGTCCGGCGCCGACGCCCTGTCGCGCGTCGCCGCGGCGCCGCCGGTCGACGCGGTGCTGACGGACCTGGTGATGGACGGCCTGGACGGCCTCGGGCTGCTGCGGCGCCTCCGCGCGGAACACCCCGCCATCCCGGCCGTCGTGCTCACCGGCCACGGGACGCCGTCCAACGCGGTCGAGGCCATCCGCGAAGGCGCGGCCGATTACATCCTGAAACCGGCCCGGCCCGAGGACATCGCGCAGCGGCTGCGGACCGTCCTCGAGACGCACGCCCTCCGGCGGCGCCTCCTCGACGAGCGCGAGACCGTCCAGGAGCAGCGCCTCCTCGCGCAGCAGCGCGTCGCGAGCGCCGACCGCATGATGTCGATCCGAACCATGGCCGAGGGCCTCGCGGAGGACCTCGCCGCGGCCGCGTCGGTCCTGAACGTCGAACCGGGCCGCGCGCTCAAGGCCCTGCCCGACGATCACGCGCTGCGCCCCGCCGTGGAGAAGATCCGCGAGGCGGCCATGCGGATCGACGCCCTCCTGCGCGCCCTCCGCTCGCTGGCGGAGGAGGACCGGGTCGCCCTCGAGCCGACCGATCTCAACGCCGTGCTGGCCGGATTCCTTCGGTCGCGGGAGTTCGAGGATCTGCGGCTCCAGCGCCCGAACGTCACCGTCGAGGCGACCCCCGCCGCCGGCCTGCCCTCCCTCGCGGGCGACCCCGCCCGCCTGCAGCAGGCGATCGCCCTGGTGCTCGGCGCGGCCCTCGATGCGGCGCCTCCGGGCGGCCGCGTCCTGGTCTCGACCGCGCGCGAGTCCCGGGAGTCCTGGAGCGGACCGTCCGCCCAGGCGGAGGCGGGCGACTGCGTGGTCCTGCGGGTCCACCACGCCGGCTGTTTCGCCGCCGAACACGTGGACCGGTTCTTCGAGCCCTACTACGCCCGCCGCCGCATGGATCGACGCCGGACGCCGCCGTTCGCGCTCGCGCGGCTGTACGGGATCGTGCGCGCCCACGGCGCCTGCGTGAACGTCCAGAGCGGGCCGGCGCTGGGGACCGACCTCATCCTGCGTTTCCCCGTGGCCGCCGCGCCGGCCGAATCGCCCGCGGGCTCCGCCGCCGGACCGGTCGCCGGCGCCCACGTGCTGGTGGTCGACGATCACGCCGGCCACCGCGCCGAGGCGACGGCCATGCTCGAGCGCCTCGGCTATCGGGTGAGCGCCGTCGCCAGCGGCTACGAGGCGCTGGAACTCCTGGCCCGCGGGGACGACGCCGCGCAGCCGGTGGAGTTGCTGGTGCTGGACCTGTTCCTGGGGGACGACCTCGACGGCGTCGACGCCTATCGGCGCATCGCGGCGATCCGCCCCGGTCTCCGGGCCATCCTGGCGGGCGGGTTCGTGGAGACCGGGCGCGTGGACGAGGCGCGCGCGATGGGCATCGCCGCCTACGTGCAGAAGCCCTACACGCCGGGGAAACTGGCCGGCGCCCTGCGCGCCGCGTTCGGCGGCGACTGACGCGCCTCAGCCGTTCCCGCCGCCCATCCAGCGGCGCACGGCCTCCGCCGCCGGATCGTCCGGTGCGAGCCGGAGGAACTCCTCGAACTCCCGGCGCGCCGCGTCGCGGGTCGACGCGTCGGCGGCGAGGATCAGGCCCATCAGGTAATGCCCCGCGGCATGTCCCGGCTGCCGCGACAGCAGCTCGCGAAGCTGTGCCGAGGCCTCGGCCCGCTCCTTGAGCTGAAAATGCAGGATCGCCAGGTTGTAGCGGGCGGCCGCGTTGTCCGGCTGGATCTCCAGCGCCCGGCGGTAGGCGTCCTTCGCGAGCTCCGGGTCGGACCGCTCGCGGTAAAGCGACCCGAGATTGAAGAAGGCCGGCACGAACCGGCTGTCGCTCTCGAGCGCCCGCAGGTAGTAGTACAGCGCGCGGTCCAGGTCGCCCTGGCGCTGCAGGTCCGCGCCGCGGTTGTAGGCCTTCACCGCCGCGGGCGTGTCGCGCGTGGCGGAGGCCTTCCACTCGATGCGCCGCCCCCCCGCGGACGGCGTCGGGACGGCGGCGGCGGCCGGCGTCGGCTCGGAGTGGATCGACGGCGATTCCGAGGGCGCCAGGGCCTTCACGCGCCCGGCCGCGCGCGCGACGCGCGCATCCTCCGGGAAGAGCTGCGCGAACCGCCGGTACTGCCGGACGGCCTCCTCCGTCATGCGCAGCGATTCGTCGTAGAGCAGGGCGAGACGCCAGGCGGCGTCGGCGTGGTCCGGGTCGATCGCGACGGCGCGCTTGAGGGAGAGCGCCGCCGCGTCGTATTCGCGCAGCGCGATCGCCGCATCGGCCGCGCCCAGCGCCGCGTCGAGCGACCGGGGATCCAGGCGGCCGGCCTTGAGGTAGGCGGCGAGCGCCTCCTCCCGCCGGCCCGCCTCGGCCCGGTGCTGCGCGAGGGCGACGTGCGCCGGGGCCTGGTCGGGGGCGAGGTCGACCGCCGCGGCCAGCGCCCGCTCGCGCCGCGCCGCGTCGCCCGCCGCGCGGGCCGCCTCGGCGGCCCGCAGGCAGAGCGCCATCGCCGCCGCGGACCGGCCCTCCCGGGCCGCGCGGCGCGCCTCGTCGAGCCAGGCGTCGGGATGGGCCTCGGGCGCCGGCGCGCGCGCGGAGCCCGGCGGGGAAGGCGTCGGCGACGGCGCCTCCGGCGTCGGGGCCGCGGGCGTTTCGCCCATCAGCCGCCGGGCCTCCGCGAGGCGGCCGGCGTCCCTCTCGACCCGCGCCAGCCGGTCCGCCATCGCGCGCGCCGGGCCGGGATCGCGAAGGCGGTCGCGGTAGATGACCATCAGGTTGTACAGCGCGGGCGCGTACTCCGGTTCGCGCTCGAGCGCCTTCATCAGGTAGTAAATCGCCGCGACGTGGCCCGAGAGCCGCAGCTCGACGGCGCCCAGCGCGGTGAGGACCCGCGGCGTCGGCCCCGCGTGCTCGAGGGCCGCGCGCAGCCGCTGGCGCGCGTCGAGCCACCGCTCCTGCTTCGCGTGCAGTCCGGCGAGACGTTCCTCGGCCGGCGCGAACCCGCCCGGGATCAGCGCGGCCTCCTCCAGCAGGGCCGCCGCGCGCACGGCGTCGCCGCCCTTCTCGAGCAGCACGGCGAGGTTGTAGAGCGGCGCGCCCCGGGCCGGATCGAGCCGCTGGCTCTCCCGGAACGCGGCCGCCGCGGCCTCCGTGTCGCCCAGCCGCCAGCACGCCACGCCCAGCAGGTTCTTCGCCGCCGCGACGTTCGGGTCGCCCGGTCGCGCGGCGATGAAGCGCTCCAGTCGGGCCCGCGCGCGCACCGGCCGGTCCGCCGCCAGGTCCCGGATCCCGGCGCGGAGATCCCCCTCGCCGGGACGCCCGCACCCCGCAAGCGCCGCCGCCGCCAGGACCGGCAACCCCAGGACCATCCGCCGCTTCACGCGATGCCCTCCGGGCCCGCCGCGCCGACGCTCGTGCGCCGCGGGTCGATGCGGCGATGCTACCCGACGCCGCCGGTCCCGGCAAGGCCCGACCCGCGGCGGGCGGCGGGCGCATCGGCGAGTGGTGGCCGTCGAGGTCGGTTCGTGCGCGATAGGGGCGGTGCACGCCGGCTCGCTCGGAGAGCTCGCCCTGCCTGTCGTCCCGGCAGCCATCGGTGGGGCGAGGTCTCCCGCCTCCGCCCCGAAGGGCTCCGGCGCGGCATGCCGACCGAGCCGGGGCCCTCTCGCGGCCCTATGGCCCGTGGCGCCGGCGCGGTATAACGAATCGCCGATGCGCCCCCCTACGGTCTCGCGAGGGCCAGGACGCCGAAGACCCCGCGGCGCACGAGCATGACCGCGATGGCGGCCAGCAGGAGACTGGCCACCTTGGAGATCGTCTTCGTGCCGGTGCGGCCGAGGACCCGCGTGAGGGGCCGCGCGAAGCTGAAGACGAGCCCCGCGAGGGCGATGTTGACGACCAGCGCCGCGGCGGTCAGCGCCCGTCCGTGCAGGCCGGCCAGCAGCAGGCACGTCGTCAGCACGGCCGGCCCCGTGATCAGCGGCACGCCGATCGGCACCGCCCCCAGGCTCTCGGGGTCCGCCTGCCGCTGCCGCTTCTCGCCGGTCAGGAGGTCGCCCAGCGAGATCGCCAGCAGCAGGATGCCGCCGGCGATCATGAAGTCGGGGACCGTGATGCCGAGAAACCGGAGCAGCAGCGGCCCGAACGCCAGGAACGCGAGCGCGACGACCGCCGCCGTCGCCACGGATTGCGCGACGACGGCGCGCCGCCGCGCGGGATCGATCTCCTCCGTGAGGGCGATGAACATCGGCAGCACGCCGACCGCGTCGACGGCGACGAAGAGCGGGACGAAACAGAGCCAGAACGCGCTCATCACTGCTCGAAGTAGGTGTAGCCGCGCAGACCGGTCTCGAACGCCGTCATGATCTCCCGGCGGTCCTGCGCCGTGATGAGGTTCTGCCGCACGGCGCGCTCGGCGCGGGCGCGCACGCGCTCCACCATCTCGGCGGGATGGTATTCCACGTAGGAGAGCACGTCGGCCACGGTGTCGCCGTCGCACTCGTAGGCGTACTCGATCTCGCCGTTGGGACCGAAGCAGATCGTCGCGACGTTCGTGTCGCCGAAGAGGTTGTGCAGGTCGCCGAGCGTTTCCTGGTAGGCGCCGACGAGGAAGACGCCCAGGTAGTAGTCCTCCCCGCGGTTGGGCGAGTGCAACCGCAGGGTGCGCCGCACGTCCTGCAGGTCGACGAACCGCTCGATCTTGCCGTCGCTGTCGCACGTGATGTCGGTGATGATCCCCTGCCGCGTGGGGCATTCGCCGAGGCGGTGGACCGGCATGACGGGGAAGAGCTGTTCGATCGCCCAGGAATCGGGCAGCGACTGGAACACGCTGAAGTTGCAGTGGTAGAGGTCCGCCAGCGCCGTCTCGATGCCGCGCAGCTCGTCGGGGACGTACTTGCGGCCGTTCAGTTCGCGCGCGATCCGCGTGACGATGTGCCAGAAGATCTTCTCGGACAGCGCGCGCGTGCGCAGCGGGATGCTGCCGTGCTCGTAGAGGGAGCGGATCTCGTCGCGGTAGTTCATCGCGTCGTGATACGACTCCTGCAGGTTCTTCACGTTGAGCCCGCGGCTGACGTCCAGCAGGTTCTGGATCGATTCGTGCAGGTCCCGGGGCAGACGCCCCGGCAGCTCGGGCGTCTCGAAGCGCGTCACGCCCAGGACGTTGAAGAGCAGCACCGAGTGGTGCGCCACGACCGCGCGGCCGGACTCGCTGACGATGACCGGATGCTCCGCCTGCGCGGAGTCGGTCATCTTCTGCACGACCTCGACGATGTCCGCCGCGTACTCGTCGATCGTGTAGTTGCTGCTGCTCGGGAAGTTCGTGTGCGAGCCGTCGTAGTCCACCGCCAGGCCGCCGCCGATGTTGAGGTAGCCCATCTTCGCGCCCTCGCGGACGAGGTCGACGTAGACGCGCGCGGCCTCGCGGACGCTCGCCTGGATGCTGCGGATGTTGGGGATCTGCGAACCGATGTGGTGGTGCAGCATCTGCAGCCCGTCGAGCATCTCCTTCTCGCGCAGCGCGTCCAGCACGTCGATGATCTGCGACGCGGTCAGGCCGAACATGCTCAGGTCGCCGGCCGACTCGCCCCAGTGCCCGCCGCCGCGCGCCGAGGGCTTGTAGCGCACGCCCAGGCACGGCCGCACGTTCAGCCGCCGCGCCCGGTCGAGGATCAGCGTCAGCTCCGACGGCATCTCGATCACCAGCACGGTCTTGAGGCCCATCTTGAGCGCGTGGAGCGCGAGGTCCACGAACTCCTCGTCCTTGTAGCCGTTGCAGACGATCAGCCCGTCCGGATCGTCCATGTAGGCCAGCGCCGCGATGAGCTCGGCCTTGCTGCCCGCCTCGAGGCCGTGGTGGTAGCGCCGCCCGCGCGTGACGATCTCCTCCACGACCTGCTGCTGCTGGTTGACCTTGATCGGGTACACGCCGCGGTAGGAGCCGCGGTAGCCGGCCTCCTGCATCGCGCGCGCGAAGCTCTCGTTGATCAGCCGCAGGCGCGCGTCGAGGATGTCCTCGAAACGCAGCAGCACGGGCATCGTCAGGCCGCGGTCGTTCAGCCCCGACACGATGTCCATCAGGCTGACGGCGACGGCGCTCTCCGGCCCGCCCGGCCGCACGACGACCTCGCCCTTTTCCGAGACGTCGAAGTAGCCGCCGCCCCAGTTCCGGATGCCGTAGAGATCCGCCGAGTTCTCCACGGTCCATCGCGTCAACGTGTCCGGCTTGATCATGCCCGCATCCTAGGATGCGCGCGCCAAAATGCAATGGGGTCATCGCGGAAAAATGCGAGACGCGGAACGTGCGGCGGGGCGCGCGGGTACGGGCCGCTCCGGCCGGCGCCACCCGAGGCGTTTACGCCGTGGGGACCGGCGCAAGGGACCGGCCGGGCCGCCCGTTCGGGCCGCCCGCCCGGGCCATGCCGCCCGCTCCTGACGGAGTGCTCTCGCGACGCCCGCCGTTGCCTTCTTCCCGCGGCCCCTGCGCCGCCCCGTCGTTCAACGGCCGGCGCCCACCGCGCCACCGGCTCCGCCATCCGTCGTCGGGCTGGCGCCGACGGCCGGCGCGCCGTATCATGCCGCCCATGAGACGCCTCGCCATCCTCAGCGGCGCCCTGCTGCTCGCGGCGGTCGGCATCGCCACGGGTTGGATCGTCTTCTCGCCCGACCGCGCGCGCAATACGAGCGACGCCGTCTTCTCGCCGGGGAACCTCGCCGCGGAGGCCGTCGTCTTCCTCGCGATCGCCTTCCTCATCTTCGATGCGCGCGACCGGCTGGTCGCCGAGCCCGCCGCCCCCCCCGCCCTCCGCGCGCGGCGCATCGCCCGGCTCTGCATCGCCGTCGGCATCGCCGCCGTCCACCTCACGGTCCTCATCGGCGGAGGCTACGGACCGCCGTGACGCGCCGCCCCTCCCTCGCGCTCGCCGTGGTCGCGTCGGCCGCCGCCGCCGCCGGCATCGCGTGGCTGAAGCTGCAGGGGTTCCTGGTCGGACACGTCCTGCTGGCGTACCTGTTCCTGCCCCTCGGCGGATTCCTGCTCTGGGACGGATTCGCCGCCCTTGCGCGCGACCCCTCGCGGCCCGTTCCCCGCTTCATCCGCATCGGCATCGCCGCCACGTTCCTCACCATCCACGTGCGCGCGCTGCTCTTCCCGCCGCGCCCGCCCGGCCCGGCGCCCGCCGCTCCCGCGGCCGCCGACGGAGCGCGCCGGCCGTGATCCGCCTCGGGCCCGGCGGCCCCCTTCAGCGCACGGCGTCGTGTTCCGTGCGGCGGATGATCTCCTCCTGCTGCATCCGGTCGAGGCCGCAGAAGTAGTCGCTGTAGCCGGCGATGCGGACCGTCAGCGAGCGGTGCGCCTCGGGGTCCCGCTGCGCGCGGCGCAGGGCCTCGCCGTCGACGACGTTGATCTGGAGCTCGAAGCCGCCGCCCCGCGCCCACGAGCGGATCGCGGCCGCGGCCGCGCGTCGGTCGCGCCCGGGCTTCAAGGCGGCGGGGCTGAGCCGCACGTTGAGCGAGTTCCCGCCGAGGCCGCGGCGGTGGTCGAGCCGGTTCGCGGAGTTGAGGACGGCCGTCAATCCGCGGCGGTCGGCGCCCTCGGCCGGGCCGGCGTGCTCGGAGAGCGGCCGCCCCGCCCGCCGCCCGTCCGGCGTGGCGCCGGTGTACTCGCCGAACGCGACGTGCGCGCCGCGGTGCCCCTTCCCCGCGCCGGGACCCCAGCCGGAGAAGACGCCGATGTAGAACGTCCCGCCCAGCGCCGTGCGATGGCGCACGAGCTCGTCGGCGATGAAATCGTAAAGCCCGCGCGCGAGGCCGTCCGCGTCGGGGTCGTCGTTGCCGAACTTCGGGCACTCGCGAAGCGCGAACTGCCGGAGGGCCTCCTCTCCCTCGAAGTCGCGGCGCAGGATCGCCGCGAGTTGCTCCAGCGATTTCATGCGCCGGCGGTAGACGATCTCGCGGATGGCGAGCAGCGAATCCACCGCCGTGGTGAACCCGGCGACGATCGTCCCGACGTAGTTGGCGCGCGCGCCGCCGGCCGCCGCGTCGCGTCCGCGGGCCACGCAGTCGCGCGTGAAGCACGAGACGAGAGGGTTCGACCCGTACTGCGCGCGGTGGTCCTCCTCGCGCGCGGCGGCGCCGACCGTGTCGCGCATCGTGCGGGCCAGCGCGCGGCGGTAGGCGGCCAGGAAGCCGTCGAACGTCGCGAGCGCCGCCAGGTCGGCCGCGCACCCGCCCTCGTCCAGCGGCCGCGCCCAGCCCGCGATCGTCGCGGCGTTCAGCGTCCAGCGCAGGCGCGGATCCTCGACCATCTCCCGTCCGCCGTTGAGAAGAAGCAGCAGCGTCTTGGCCGGTACACGCGGGCCGCGGCAACCTGGACGTTCGAGCAGCCGACCGGCGTGATCTCGACGCACGTGCTGTTCTGGTAGCGCCGGGCGTCTTCGACGGCGAGGCCCGCGGCGACGAGGCCGTCGATGATGACGCGGTCGTTGTAGAAGGCCGGGTGGCTGAGGCCCTGCGCCACGAGCGACAGGCCCAGGTCGACCAGGTCGTCGGGCGTGTCGTCGCGGAGGCAGAGGCCCACGTTCGGGTTGACGAGGCGTACGCGCCCGACGGCCTCGAGGAAGAGGCGCGTGAGGTCGTTCGCCACGGGCCGGCCGTCCCGCGCCGTGCCGCCGAGCAGGATCGTCTCCGGCCACCTCCCGAACGTCTCGTTGCTGCGGAGGTAGAGCTCCTCGATCAGCACGAGGGCATCATCCCGCGTCAGCGTGCCCTCCCGCACGTCGCGCTCGTAGAACGGCCGGAGGTAGTCGTCGGAATGGCCGGTGCAGGAGATGTCGTCGAACCGCATCGCGAACTGGACGAACCACGCCGACTGGATCGCCTCGCGGAACGTGCGGGGCGGTGCGGCCGGGATGCGCGAGAAGACCGCGGCCAGTTCCTCGAACGCGGCGCGGCGGGCGGGGTCGGCCGCCTCGCGGGCGAGCGTCTCGAGCGTGGCGCGGTAGCGGGCGGCGAAGCGCAGCAGGCCGTCCAGCGCGACGAGGGCCGCGCGGCGAAAGTCTCGCGCGGACGCGTCGCCCTCGCCCGCGCGGTCGCGGCGTTCGACCTCGGCGCGCACGCCGTCCACGCCGCCCGCCATCAGCGTCTCGAAGTCGATCGTGCGGTGCCCGCCCGTGCCGCCGTTGCCCGGGCCGTAACGCAAGGGCTCGAAGAGCCTCGACAGGACATCCCCCTTGGCCTCCAATTCGCGGCGCGCGACCGCGTCGAGCGGCTCGGCGCAGGGCTTGCCGACGAGGAGGTCGCCGTCGTCGATGACGACCGGGTAGTGATCGAGCGCGTACGCGATCATCCGCGCGCGCCGGACGTTGTGCGCGGGTTCGTCCGCCGCCGCCTCCGCGCCGCGCGTCAGCAGCAGGCGCCGGAGGTCCGCATCGCCCGCTTCGCCGATGCGTTGCGCGCGGGCGCGGCGCCCGTCCGGACCCGGCCGGGAATCCGACGCGCTCTCCCCCGCGTGCGCGGCGATCTGCCGCGTCGTTGGCCGCCCCGGTGTCACGGTCTCGCGTGTAGCACGCGCGGACGCATCTTCCAAGCCTTGGACAACGGCGGCGAAGGCGGACGGGCGCATCGGCGAGTTGTTGCCGTCGCGGTCGGTTCGTGCGCGACATGGGCTGTGCACGCCGGCTCGCTCGGAGAGCTCGCCCTACCTGTGCCGTGGGGGCGATAGGTAGGGCGCGTTCTCCGAACGCGCCGTGGCCATCTCGCGGCCGTATGGCCCGTGGCGCCTGCGCGGTGTAACGAATCGCAGATGCGCCCAAGGCGGACACGTCACGCCGTAGCCCCGGCAGGGCGGAGGCGGACACGTCACGCCGTAGCCCCCGCAGGGCGGAGGCGGACACGTCACGCCGTAGCCCCGCGGGGCGAAGGCGGACGGGCGGCGTCGCGCAGGCTTGCGTCCGGACGCCGCCCGCCCCGCATCATCATCTTCGGCCACCACCTCCTTTCGTCCCCTCCCTCCCTGGCGCGTGCGCGCCGCGCGGTGCGGCGCGCGCGTGAAGACCGGCGGGCCGGACGGCGCCGGCCCGATCGCTCAGAACGGCTGGCCGCCGCTCCGCCGCGGCGTGGAGGACCGCGCCGGCGGTTCCTCGCCGGCGGTCTCGACCTCCGCCGCCGCGCCCTCGGCGCGGCGCTCGAGGAACTGGACCCGCTCCGCGCGGACCCGCAGACGGCTGCGCTTCTCGCCCTTGTCGGTCTCCCACTGGTCGAACTGCAGCCGCCCCTCGATGAGCGCGGGCGACCCCTTGTGCAGGTACTGCCCGCACGCCTCCGCCTGCTTGCCCCAGACCACCACGTCCACGAAGCAGACCTCCTCGGCCTGCTTGCCGGACTTGTCGCGGTAGCGCTCGGTCACCGCCAGCCCCAGGTCCAGCACCGAAGTGCCGGAGCCGACCTTCCGCACCTCCGGATCCCGCGTCACGTTCCCCACCAGGAACACCCGATTCATCGCCGCCATGTTCGTCTCCTCCCGTTCGGTCGTCCTTCGTCGTCTCGTCCGCGGCGCCACCCGGCGGCCGCTCCATGGTGGAGAAGGAACGAGGCCGCGTTTTTCCGGGTCGCCCGTGAACTTTTTTTTCGGCCGCCGTCGCCGCGGAACATAAAGACTGGGGAGGAAGACTGGAGGAAGACTGGGGACAGAGAACGTGTATCCGGGACGCGACGTTGTCCAACACGTTGCCGCGCAAGGTCCTGTCCAACGGTGGTCACAAGTTCTCCGTCCCCAGTTCCCGGTCCCCAGTTCCCGCATGGTCGGCCTCGGCGAGGCCGGCTACAGATGAGCCGCCCCCTGTAGCCGGGGTCGCTGACCCCGGCCGGCAGTTGTCCAAGGATTGGACAATTCGCCCCGGGGCAGTCGATTGCGATGTGAGCAACCCCTCGCCACAGGTTCTATGTCCCCATGGCCCCCTCGCCACAGGTTCTATGTCCCCATGGCCCGCACACCCCCGCCAACTCGCCCTCTTCGAGTAGCTCCAGAAAACCGGGGAATGTCCAACTATCTTCCTCCTTCCCGCCGCGGGTGCCGCGTCCTATCATGCCGACTCGTTTCGGAGACCTCACATGCCCAAGATCGTGATCGTCGGCGCGGGAAGCGGGTTCGGCGGGAAGCTCTCGGTCGATATCCTCTCGCGCAAGACGCTGCAGGACTCGGAAATCGGCCTGGTGGACATCCACCCCGGCCGGCTCGAGGCGGTGCGCGCCTACGTGCAGAACACCATCGACCGGCACGGCCTGCCGGCGCGCGTGCGCGCGAGCCTGCGGCGGCGCGACCTGCTGCCCGGCGCGGAGTTCGTCATCACGAGCGTCTCCGTCGGCGGCGGCGCGTACTACGGCGACCCCTATCGCCTGGAGGTCGAGATCCCGCGGAAGTACGGCGTCGACCAGAGCGTGGCCGACACGGTGGGCGTCGGCGCGGTCTTCCGCTTCCTGCGGACCGGCCCCGTGCAGCAGCTCTTTTTCCGCGACATGGAGGAACTCTGCCCCGGCGCGCTCGCGCTGAACCACACGAACCCGATGTGCATGCTCACGTGGCTGCACTCGGCGGGCACGCGCATGCGCAACGTCGGCATCTGCCACGGCGTGCAGGGCACGTCGCACGAGATCGCGCGCTGGCTCGGCCTCCCCGCCGGCGAGATCTCGTACCTCTGCGCGGGCATCAACCACCTGGCGTGGTTCCTCGAGCTGCGGCGCGGGAAGGAGGACCTCTATCCGCGCCTGCGCGCGCTGATGGACGACCCGGAAAAGATCAAGGGCGAGGAGGTCCGCTTCGAACTGCTGCGCCGGTTCGGCCGCTTCTCGACCGAGAGCAACCGGCACGACTCGGAGTACCTGCCCTACTTCCGCCGTACGCCCGAGCTGATGGCGCAGTACCGCCTCGACTCGCGCAGGATCCCGATGACGGCGCCGAAATCCCGCGCGTGGCTGCACGACGACGGGTCCGCGCCCGGCGGGCCGTCGGGCGAGCTGCGGGCTTCGAACGAATACACGGCGGGCATCATCGAGGCCGTGCTGACCGATGCGCCGTACCGCTTCAACGGCAACGTGATGAACCACGGCCTGATCGACAACCTGCCCGAGGGTTGCTGCGTCGAGGTGCCGTGCCTGACCGACGCCGGCGGCGTGCACCCCTGCCGCGTCGGCGCCCTGCCGCCGCACCTCGCCGGCCTGTGCCGCACGAACGTCGCGCAGCAGGAACTCGCCGTGAAGGCGGTGATGGAGAAGGACCGCGAGGCGGCGTTCCACGCCGTCTGCCTCGACCCCCTCGCCTCGGCCGTGCTCTCCCTGCCGCGCCTGCGCGAGCTGTTCGACGAGATGTGGGCGGCCGAGCAGCCCTGGCTGGCTCACTTCGACCCGAACCACCGCGGCCCGCTGCCGGAAACCTGCGCGGAGTGAGGCCGCGGCCGCGGCCGCCGTCGCCGCCGAACGCCGCTTCGCCGAGTGATCCCGCCGAAGGCCGGCGTCCCGCCCTTCAGCGGTCGAGCGGCGGCGCCGGGGCATGGAGGGCGAGCGGCCCCGTGAGCCGATCGCGACGCCTTGAAAAGGAATCCGCTTCTCCCGACCGGCCGCCGCGGATAGAATCGCCGCATCGGCGACCGGTTGCATCATGAAGATGCCGCGCATCCATCCGCTGCTGCTGGCCGGGCTCGTGTCGACGGGCATTCTCGGCGGCGTGGGGGGCTATACGTTCCTGTACGCGGAAGGGCTGTCCTACGTCAGCGACGACCCGCGGGCGTGCGCCAACTGCCACGTCATGAACGAACACCTCGACTCGTGGACGAAGGGCAGCCACGCGCGCGCGGCCGTCTGCAATGCCTGTCACCTGCCGCACGGCGTCGCCGAGAAGTACTTCGCCAAGGCGCGCAACGGATGGTTCCACTCCAAGGCGTTCACGCTCCAGGACTTCCCCGAGCCCATCCGCATCGCGCCGTTCAACCACGACCGGCTGCAGCGCAACTGCATCGAGTGCCATGCGGATTTCGTCGGACTGATCGCCGGCCCGGCCGACGTCGGCCGGGACGAGGCGCGCTGCACCGTCTGCCACCGCTCGGCCGGACACATGAAGCTGGACTAGGAGACGCCCATGAATCGCAGACTCGTCCTGCTCTACGGCGCGGTCCTGCTCGTGACCGCGGGGCTGACCTTCGGCGTCACGGCCCTGCTCATGAACATCGCGCAGCGCAAGAGCGAGGCCCGGCAGACCTTCTTCCGCGTCGTCGAGCTGACCGACGCGACGATCGATCCCGCCGCGTGGGGAAAGAACTTCCCGCGCGAGTACGAGGGCTACCTGCGCACGGCCGACACCAACCGCACCCGCTACGGCGGCAGCGAGGCGTTCTCCCGGCTCGACCAGGACCTCAGCCTGCGGCGGATTTTCGCGGGGTACGCCTTCGGCACGGACTACCGCGAGGAGCGCGGGCACTACTACTCGCTGACCGACCAGAAACTCACCGAGCGCACCGCGAAGTTCAGCCAGCCCGGCGCCTGCCTGCAGTGCCACGCCGGCGGCATGAAGCAGGTCTACGAACAGGTCGGCGCGGGCGGCCTCTTCCGCGGGTTCGACCTCGTCTGCGCCATGCCCCTGACGCAGGCGTGGACGCTCGTGCAGTTCCCCGTGTCGTGCACCGATTGTCACAACCCGACGAACCTCGCGCTGCGCGCGACGCGGCCCGCCTTCCTCGAGGGCATCGACGCCCTCGCCCGGAGCGACGCGCCCGTCCCTTGCGCCCCGAGCATCGAACGCTGGCGACGCGGCGATCGCGCGACGCCCTACGACCCCAACGCCCTCGCCACGCGGCAGGAGATGCGCACCTTCGTCTGCGGCCAGTGCCACGTGGAGTATTACTTCAAGGGCGAGGGCAAGCGGTTGACCTATCCCTGGCATAACGGCCTCAAGGCCGAGCAGCTCCAGGCGTACTACGACGAGGCCGGCTTCGCCGACTGGACCCACGCCGAGACCGGCGCGAAGGTCGTCAAGGCTCAGCACCCGGAGTTCGAGACGTGGAACCAGGGCATCCACGCGCGCAGCGGCGTCGCCTGCGCCGACTGCCACATGCCCTACGAGCGGCAGGGCGCGATGAAGGTCTCCGACCACCACGTCCGCAGCCCCATCCTCAACGCCTCGCGGGCGTGCCTGACCTGCCACCACTTCGAGGCGCCCGAGATGATCGCGCGCGTCGAGGCCATCCAGGACCGCAACCGCGCGCTGATGGACCGCGCCGAGACGGCCCTGCTCGCGCTGCTGGACGACCTCTCCGCCGCGCGGTCCGCCGGCGCGGCCGACGCGGCCCTCGCCGCGCCGCGCGCGCATCAGCGCCGCGCACAGTGGCGCCTGGATTTCGTGAATGCCGAGAACTCGATGGGCTTCCACGCGCCGCAGGAAGCCGCGCGCCTGCTGGCCGAGGCCATCGATTTCGCCCGCCAGGGCCAGCTCGCGCTCGAGCCCGGGCGACCGGGCGCCCCATGACGTTCCCCCGCGTCCATTCTCCTTGCGCATGCGCCCCGGGAGGACCAGCATGCCCGAGTTCGGCCGCGAGCGCCAATCGGGGGAAGAGGCCATGAACGCATCGTTCAGCCGTCGGGAAGCCCTTCAACGCGCGGGATTCGGCGCGGCGGCGACGCTGCTGCTGGGCCGGCGGCCCGCCGCGGCCGCGCCGACGGCGGGCGCGGCGCCGGCCGACGCCCGCCGGCCCAATATCGTCCTGGCCATGACCGACGACCAGGGTTGGGGCGATACGGGCTACAACGGCCATCCGCGGCTCAAGACGCCGAACCTCGACGCCATGGCCGCCGCCGGACTGCGCTTCGACCGCTTCCATTCCGCGTCGCCCGTCTGCTCCCCCACGCGCGGCAGCGTGCTGACCGGCCGCCACCCGGACCGCTTCGGCTGCTTCTCGCACGGCTACCCGTTGCGGCTCCAGGAGCTGACCCTTGCGCAGGTGCTCAAGGACGCCGGCTACGCCACCGGCCACTTCGGGAAGTGGCACCTCAACGGCAAGGCCGGCCCCGGCGTGCCCGTCCGCGCCGACGACCCGCTCAACCCCGGCGCCTTCGGCTTCGAGGAGTGGTGCTCGGTATCCAACTTCTTCGATCTCGACGGCGGCTTCGGACGCAACGGCGTGCCGGAGGGCTTCACGGGCGACAGCTCCGACGCCGCGATGGCCGAGGCCATCCGGTTCATCCGCGACAGCGTGACGAAGGGGCGGCCGTTCTTCGCCGTGGTCTGGTACGGCTCGCCGCACGGCCCCCACAAGGCCCTGCCGGAGGACAAGAAGGACTACGCCGGCCAGTCCGGGGACCAGGGCGACTACTTCGGCGAACTGACCGCCGTCGACCGCACGGTCGGGCTCCTGCGCGCCACGCTGCGCGAACTCGGCGTGGCGGAGAACACGATCTTCTGGTTCTGCAGCGACAACGGCGGCGCGGCCGGCGAGGAGTCCGTCGGCGGCCTGCGCGGCCGGAAGGGCACGCTCTGGGAGGGCGGCGTCCGCGTCCCGGGCCTCATCGAGTGGCCCGCCGCGATCCCGGCGCCGCGCACGACCGCCCTGCCGGCGACGACGATGGACATCTTCCCGACGATCGTCGACCTGCTCGGCCTGACGCCCGCGCGACGGGTGGAGCCCCTCGACGGCCTCAGCCTCGCGCCCCTGATCCGCGGCCCCGTGGAGACGCGAGCGAAACCGATACCCTTTTCCTGGCGCGAGGCGAAGAAGGGCGCGGCGAACACGGAGGATCCGGGCGCGGCGATCATCGACAACGACCTCAAGCTCCTCCGGATCGGCTCCGGCAACGGCGCGACGTGGGAACTCTACGACCTGGCGGCCGACCCGAAGGAGACGAAGGACCTCGCGGACGGACGCCCGGCGGACGTCGCGCGGCTCCGGTCCGCGCTCGAGGATTGGCTCGCCTCCGTCGAACGCAGCCTCGAAGGCAAGGACTATCCCGAAGGCCGCCTCACCCGTCCCGACCCCGGCCGCACGCGGCTGACGCCCGACGAACAGAACTGGCGAGGATCGCCGCCGGCCGGCCCGGCGTCCTGACGCCGCGCGCGCCCCCCGCTTCGCGCGCGCCCGTTCGCGCGCGGGGACGCGACGGGCTCGGCCGGACAGCGCAGGCGGAAGATGGTGCCGCGCGAGGAGGTGGTGAACGAGACGCGCCCCTTCAGGCACCGCTCGCCGAGCATCTTCATGCGATAGGCGCCCAGGCCCCGGCCGGGCCCCTTGGTCGAGAAATCGGGGCGGAAGACGTGCCGCTGCGCGGACCGGGTCATGCGGCCCGGATTGCGGACCCGCCACTCGACGCGGCGGCCGGCCGCCCCGCAGCCCATCGTGACGGTCCCGCCGGGCGGGCAGGCCTCGAGCGCGTTCGTCAGCATGCACTCGAGGATCCGCCGGAGCAGGAGCCGGTCGGTCCGCACGCGGACGTCGCGGGACCGGGAATCGACGACGATCCGCCGCCCCACGGCCAGCGGGTGCGCGGCGTAGTCCCGCGAGAGGTCCTCGAGGACGCGCCGGGACATGACCGGCTCCGTGTGCGCGCAGATCTCGTTGCACTCGGCGGCGAGCAGGGCGTTCCGCACGCGGATCTCGACCGCCAGGCGCCGCGCCAGGCGCTCCATCTCCCCGCGCATCTCGCTCCATTCCTCCGCCGGCGCATCGGCGAGCAGTTCGATGTATCCGCGCAGGCCCGTCACCGCGTTCGACACGTCGTGGAAGAACAGCCGGTCCATCGCGCGCCGGCGCTGTTCGTCGCCCATGTCCAGCGCCGCCAGCACGGTGAACTGCTCGCCCCGCTCCCGCAGCGGCGCCGCCCATACGCGCAGGTCCAGCCCCTCCGCGCGGGACGCGCGCGGGACGCGGCCCTCGCCGGAGGCGGCGCGGCCCTCCTCCGCCTGCGCGATGGCCGCCCGAATGCCGCACGCGGCACACGGCGCCGACCCGCCGCATCCCCCGCCCGGCGCCGACGCGTTGAGGCAGCGCAGCGCCTCGCCCGGACGCCGGCCCGGCACCGTGCCGGCGGACTCGCCGCGCAGCGCGCGGTTGGCATACACGATGCGCCGCTGGCCGTTCAGCACGCAGACGAGGCCCGGCAGCGCGTCCAGGAACGCGTGCAACAATGGCGGCGCATGCTCGAAGTACGCGGCCTGCCGCCAGAAGGCGGCGTCGACCGGCGGCCGGACGACCTCGGACCGCGCGTGGCGTTGAGCGCCGCGCGCGCGCGGAGACGCGCCATTCGAATTCACGCCACGACCCCCTTGCGCCAACGACCCCCGAGTTCCGGCCGGGAAGCGACCGGGTTTCAGTCTTCCCTCTTCCACGCGGATAATCAAGCCGAATAGTCGGTACGGGGGCGCATCGGCGATTCGCTATACCGCGCAGGCGCCACGGGCCATCCGGCCGCGAGATGGCCCCGGCTCGGTCGGAGACCTCGCCCCACCGACCGGTAGGGCGAGCTCTCCGAGCGAGCCGTTGACCACCGCCTGACCCCCGCGGCGCGTTCGGAGAACGCGCCCTACCTATCGCCCCCATGGCACAGGTAGGGCGAGCTCTCCGAGCGAGCCGGCGTGCACAACCCGTGTCGCGCAC